>Ga0210057_1000941_pt1 | contig 46201 bp, 38 predicted proteins | sample CryGeyCG2114_010_2_FD_183968 | JGI IMG/M metagenome (GOLD analysis project Ga0210057, IMG submission 183968) | Groundwater microbial communities from aquifer - Crystal Geyser CG10_big_fil_rev_8/21/14_0.10 (SPAdes) (version 2) | ecosystem: Environmental > Aquatic > Deep subsurface > Groundwater ...
GCTGACGCGGCTTGGGGAGGTGGGGAGCCACCACGGCCCACTGTTCGTTGGTGAGATCCATACTGTTGGTGTTAATGTTAATGGCATCAGTTTACTGCGGTAGGTATTTTTAGGATAGGTTCTAGTTACTGATTACCGATTCTCGCGCCCACGCGAGAATCTTCCTCGCCAGAAACTCCTCCGCAGCCCGCATGGCATCATGCGTCGCCCCGCCGATATGCGGCGTGATCAGCAGGTTATCGTGCGATGTTGCATATTCAATGAGTCGTCCGCCAATTTCTTTGCCTCCATTTTTATCCGCCGAAGCCTCGCGCAAAGACTGGATTTCATTTGTCAATACGTCCAGCCCCGCCCCCGCAAGGCGGCCCGACTGCAGGGCCGCCAGCAGCGCTGCCTCATCAACCACCGCCCCCCGGCTTGTGTTAATGAATACTGCCCCGGGCTTACAAACAGAAAAAAATGCGGTATCAACCATACCGCGCGTCTCCTCATTCAGATGCACGTGCACGCTAATAACATCAGTTTGCGCGGCAAGCTCGGCTAAACGTCCTACCCGTTCATACTCCGTCGCGTCTACAAAAGGATCATAATAAACAACCTTCGCCCCGAACGCCGCCGCATACCGCGCCATCATGCGTCCCAATCTCCCCAACCCAACAACCCCCACCACCTTTCCCTTCACTTCACGCCCCACAAACCGCTCCCGGTCCCACTCCCCAGCCCGCGCCGAAGAGAGTGCCGGCTCGATATTCCGCAGCAGCATCAGCATGAGCCCAAACGCCAGCTCCGCCGTCGGCGTGATTGTCTCTAAAAACTCTGTCTCGCCCTTGAGCGACAGCACGGCAATCCCGCGCTCGGCCACATATGCCTCATCAATATGGTCGGTCCCCGTCGTCAGCGTGGCAATAAACTTCAACCGCCGCGCCTGCTCCAACAATGGCCGGTCAAAATGCACCCCCAGCCGGCAGATCACTCCGTCATAGTGATCAATGATCTCCAGCGCCCGTGCATAATCGCACTGCTCCAAGTCAACAGCCATACCAGCATCGCGCAAGCGCGCCAGCGCGCGCTCACTAAAATTTTTTGATTCTGTTATCAGTATCCGCATATATAACTATCGCTCCTGGGCATGAGTCACAGGTTGCCGGTCCCTCAAATAGAATTCCGCTAACCGCAAATCATCTGCCGAATCAATATTCACGCTTCGTTCCCGCGGCATCAGATACGGCACACAATCCTCCGTCACAAATATCCGCTCACGCATTAATACATCAGCCTTGACGAGATAAATCGCTCCATTTCGCCACGCCACCTCTTCAAAGGCCTGCCGCGGTGTACCTGGAGCCGTGGGGTATATCTGCTCCACGCCAGCATCACGCAGATAATACATGTACCGCGGGTGATATGTATCCATCGGCGTAAAGCTGCAGACGCTATCCGAGCCGCTTTCCCGCGCCAGCGCCAACGCTGCATCAATGTCTGCTCCCGTCCGCAACGGTGCCGTCGGCTGCAACAACAGCATGTAGTCATACTGCCGCTCAAGCCGGCGAAGTAAGTCAATTAACACATCTACAATGTTCGCTTCGTCCGATGCCAATGCTGGGTCACGCAAAAATGGCACCTGCCCGCCGTACTGTTGGGCTACCGCCGCTATCTCTGCATTATCTGTAGACACCACATGATCGAAAACGGTTTTCGCTTCATGTACGGCTATCAGCGTATGAGCTATCAAAGGTATTCCTGCCAATGGAGCCAGATTTTTGTGTGGAATAGATTTCGACCCGCCCCGGGCCGGAATAACGGCAAGAACATTCATAGTGCATCGACACGGCGCTCCCGAGAAGCACCCAAAGAAACAGCCTCCTCCAAAAGCACGTGTCCAGCAGAAACAGAAGCTGACGCTTGTTGGCCTACGACCTCTTCATACCGCTCTGACGGCAAACCGCCCAACAGTGCTTGGGGACGCATGGCATATAGCATGTCCGGCTCAATGACCTCCCCCGTGGTGATGTTTCGCGCTGCCACCAGCGATTTGCGAAAATAGCCACGGAACTCAGAACCTGCATCTGGCAACTCATCAGCCACCGGATCGCCCATAAATAGTTCAGCTGCTACCGTTGAAAATTTTTTATCCCGCACACGCCGGGCCATCTCGGCAAACTCCGCCGGCGTCATTGATACCTTATGATCAGACCCCCACAAATCCCGCGACAAGGAAAAATGTTTTTCAATCACTCGCGTACCAATCGCTGCTGCCCCCAAAGCCGCCTCCCAGCCAAGCGAATGATCAGAAAACCCGATCGGAATTCCGTAGCGCTGCTGAAAAAAAGGAATAACGCCCAGCTGCATCTCCTGCGGGTCGGCCGGATATTTTGAAATACAATGCAGCAGCACAATCTTGCTTGTATTCTCGCGCAAAAAGCGGATTGCCAGATCGACTTCTGCCAATGTACTCATGCCGGACGAGATTATAATCGGCTCCGAGCGTCGCCGCAGGAAGTCCAGCAGTACAAAATCCAGTATATCCCCAGAACTGACTTTCCATAACGGTACGTCCGCTTCAACCAAGCGTTGTGCCGCTCTTCTACTCATCGGCGTTGAGAAAAACACAACACCGAGTTCCGCGCATCTATGTTTCACCGTCCGCCAGAACTCTGGCGGTGTTACCTCGGTATTTCGCCGCACCCAGGAGTACCGATCCGCCCCGTTAAAGTGCGGAGCTACAACCGGCAACGGCGCCTGTTCGTCATCAACGACATGCGTCTGGAATTTGACCGCATCTGCCCCTGAAGATGCTGCAGCATCAACGAGTGCCAACGCATTCGCCAAATAATCTGCTGCCGGCACCGCGCGCTCCGTCTGTATAAAATTTTTGCCTATTTCTGCTACAAGAAACGGCGTCTCAGCTTGCAATCGATCCCACAGATCCATAATCTCACCTTGCCACGCTAACTCATCTCAAGACAACTTCCGATAGAGAATCCTGTCCCACACAAACCGTAGTATTTCCAGTACGAGCTAATATGCATTGTACTTCTGCGCCGGCGGCGAAATTTCCCGCAACGTCCGCACAATCTTTTTAGCAGTGCTGCCGTTGCCGTAAATAGTCGACTGCGGATACCGGCCGTGCCGAAGCTGACGCGCCAGTGCCCTGGCAATAACTGTGTGGTCATAGTCCGCATTAATGACATTCTGCGCTCGCAGCCTCCCATGCTGCCGCGTCCCGATATTGACTACCGGCACTCCCAGCCATGAACACTCTTTAATACCCGTCGACGAGTTCCCCACCACGGCCGACGCGGCATGCAACACTTGGACAAAGTCACTCGGCTCCAGGTAACGGATAAACCGAATACGATGCCGCGTATGCCGCACCTGCCACTCACGAATTTTTTTTGACATAGCGTCGGAACCGGCATCCATATTCGGCCAGATCCACACTACTTGTAGGCCGGCATGAAGCACAGCTGATAATGTTTGGCTGACCTGCCGCCGTGCTTCTGCCGCTTCCGTAGTCACAGGATTTTGCATCACGATGATATACGGCTCGCGCAAATCAAGCACAGCACCAACGCCATGCTGATTCACCAGCGCACTGTCCGCCTGCCGCGGCAGGCGCTGATGCTGTAAAAAATCAATATCTAAGCTGCCGACGTTGAATACAAATTCTTTTAACTCTCCCAACCGCACCACGCGCCGGCGAGAAGCTTCATTGGTGACAAAATGCACATGAGCCAACTTTGTCACCGCGTGCCGCACACTCTCATCAATTGAACCGGTCCGATCCCCGCCCTCAATATGCACCAACGTCTTATTCATGTATGCCGCTGCGGTGGCAATTGGCAGCACTTCAAAACGGTCGCCGCGTACCACCACGTAATCTGACCGCAGGTTATCAAAAGCCGTAGCAAATTCCAGCATGCCCAACGCAGCCGTCTTCGCCATCCCCAGATGCTCACCGCCCTCAATGGCCATAGGAATACGCGCATCCGGCGGGAAACCAGCTACGTTCAGCTCATGTGTTATATTACCGTAGCGATAGGTCAGCGCACTGCCGCCCAAGATGACTTGAAGTTGAAAATACGACGATTGCTTGAGTTCACGCAACAATGTCAGCAGCCGCGACAACTGCGCTTTATCAGTAATCACCACACTCACGCGCTTCTTTCTTCGTTTTGGCATCTCCTCACTATGCCGACCTCCTCCCCAGTCTGACAAGCACCCGTTTGACGCCGCAGGCTCATCCCTAAACAATCCAGAGATAGGCTATGAATATAATTCTATTGAGCCAAGGATCAGCCCTCACTATTTATCACCGCATGCTGTCCCGGCTCCGGCGCGAACTGTCGCTGAAATCAATCGGACTCTTTGCTGCCGACCAGCACTATTTCGAAACGTATACCCGCCACCATCCTGAGTTACTCGCACCCGACATTAAGCTCCTGGCCGAATGGGACTTGCTGCGGAAATCAGAACACACCCGTATCAACCATACACAATTGGAAATGTTTGATGCCCGCTTCGGCAACCCGCACATCTGGTCAACGCTTATTGCCGACCGCCGCATATGGCTTGGCGCCAACGCCAAATACACGCAAGACTACACCCCGCGCTTTACCGACCGCCGTATGTTGCAGTTCGTACAACATACGGTGACTGAAATTAACCGCTTTATCGACGAAATTCAGCCGGACTATATTCTTGGCTTCAACATGGTCACCGCAGTCGAGTATTTATTTTACCTCATCGCTAAACAACGCCGCATTCCCTATGGTCAACTCAAAAACGCCAAAATTGAAAACTATGTTACTCTCCTGCCGGATCCTCTTGCCGTCAGTGACTGGCTAAAAAAGGAAGAGACTGTGCCAACGCCTGCCCTGTACCGTTACGCGCAAACATATCTCGCTGCCGCCCAACGCAAACAAAGCACCTATGAGGGACACATTATGCTTAAACCGCCGGGCCTTGATGCCATTATAAATACAACTGTTGCCCATAAATTCGCCCGCGCCGCCATTTTCGAGATTATCCGCCGGCAGCGGTACTCCTATGACACTCAGAGCGGCGGTCTAGCTCCGTTTTGGCACTATAATGTCAAAAAACCGTTGCGCGCAGTTCGTCAGCAACGCTATTTAACAAAGCAGTACATTAGTCCAACCGAACTGCCGCACACCCCGTACATCTTCTTTCCTCTTCACACCGAGCCGGAAATAGCTACGGCGGTCTATGCCCCCTACCACCAAAATCAGATTGAAGTCATCCGTAATATTGCCCAGAGTATACCTATAACATGGCAAGTAATAGTCAAAGATCATCCGCGGTCGCTGGGCCTGCGCACAACCCGGTACTACCGTAAACTACTTGACATCCCGAACGTCCGTCTCATCAATCCCTACATCCCGTCTTACGACGTCATTGAACACTGCCGCGCTGTGGTCACCATTACCGGCTGGGTGGGTTTTGAAGCAGTCGTGTCACAAAAACCTGTGGTAACGCTTAGCGAATGCTCATTCAATGCCTTGCCGGATACTATGGTCGTGAAAAACCACTGCTACCGCGAGTTGCCGGAAGATATCAGCCGCGCCATGCGGGGCTACTCCTACGATGAGACAGCCCTGCTCCGACACATCAGCACTATCCTGCGCTTGTCGTATCCGATCAACATCTACAGTGAAGTATTAAAAAAGCCCGGCCGTCACCGCACTCTATCAGATACCATTAACACCGCTGACTTAGACGGTCTGGCGACGTACCTCGCCAATCACATCCGACACACCCGGCCGCCGCTAGTCCATAGGACGTAAATTTTCTATGCAAATAACCAATGCTTCACCCGCTCAACGCCTCACTCGCACCAAACCGCTGGCGCTAAGCCTGTTTGCCAGTCTAGGCGTCATAGTGCTCTTCGCCTTGTGGCCGCAGCAAACACCAGTCCTGGAAACTGAAACGCAACCGGAATCAAGCATAACCATCCCGATCTACCAAGACAACACCGCCACCGCCACCCTGTCCGCCCCAGCCGGCCAGCTTACTAGCGCCCGTCTGTTTATTCCGGAAAAAATTAAAACACCCGCCGACACTGTCTTGAAAATTACCGTCAGCCTGTACGACACAACAGGTGCCCTGCAAACACAGCGCCGCTTCGACACCACGCTGTCCGATATCCGCACAGCACGGCCGGGTCTGCTGCAGTTGCGCTGGCAAGCGCTGCCGAGTACGCCCGGCAGCCAATTCAGCATTATTGTTTCCGCTCCGAATCTAACTGCTGAACAGGCGCTGCTGCTGCGGCCGCAGCGGGACGAACCTGACGCAGCAAGCGTTGTCCTGCTTGCCGCCCAGCCAACTATCATTGCCGTGCTGCACTACATCAACAGCTATGACACAACAGGAGAAGACATTTACTACTCCTGGCTGGAAGGTGCAACAATCGTCCGCGGCGGCAACCCCTACGCTTGCGTACGCACGAACACTTGCTACGAAAAGCCGCCCGTCTACTTTCCGCTTTTTTACTGGGCCTCCGCCGCCGCAATAACTTCCGGCCTCGATACCTATCCGGAATGGATCGGCTTTTGGCGCCCGATACTCCTGCTCGCCACGCTCGGCACGGGCCTGCTTGTCATGACCAGTTTTATCACCCGAAGCCAAGCCTTGATCGGCGTCGCTGCCGCCTTGCTGATCTTATTTAACCGTTGGTCGCTTTACACTGCCCGGGTAGGACAAACCGACCCGCTTGCCTTACTGTTTTTAGTCGGCGCGCTTCTTCTGCTTCGCCGCAAGCCAGCCGACGAAAGCCGTCTGGGCGGTCTGTCCGCCGCAATGCTGCTGCTTGGAGTATCCCTGGCTATAAAACAGGTTGCTATTTTTCTCGTCCCTCTCTTTCTCATACAGGTATGGCAAACTTCCGCCCTGCGCCGTCTTCGGCGTACTGCGTTTGCCGCAGCGCTGATCGCCGCTCCCGTTCTACTCTCATCCCTGCCGTTCATAGTTGACGATCCCGGATCTCTACCGGCCGCGCTGGCGTACGCGGCCGAGCGCTACCCCAGCACCTTTGGCGCTCCTCCGCTAGGCGCCATCCTCTCATTGAGCGGCGCAGAGAATACACGCCTCATGTTGAGCGTGCTTGCTCTCATCTATGCGGCTGCTTGGCGCTATCGCCTGCCCGTTGCCGGCGCCGCCGTCATGGTTACCAGCGTATATCTCAGTTTTTACGCTGTGAACTTCCACCAGTACTTTGTCTGGCTCATCCCGTTATTCCCCCTTATGCTGACCGGACATGCCGCGGCCGTACCACCACATCGGCGTAACCAAAAGCACAAGCAACAATCCCCACACCAGGGTGCCGCCAAGCCACACCCGGTTTCGCAATAAAATGTCTGTTACCAGCCAGGGTGACGGAAATGCACGCGTGATCGGGTCCCCGACCATGATAGCCGCCGCACCGGTAAATAAACCGGCCGCGGCCCACCGCGCCATAGTCGTGTGAACACGACCGGCGGCAGCCTGCCACACCAGTATGGCTGGAAAAATAAAAGCAACATAGTTCGTAATCCACGACAAAGTGTGCAGAATGAGTGCCGCCATCATCGCCGCCGCCCAAGCCGCGTCTTCCCAAGCTAACTGTTCCCGAAGAGGCCAGGCCGCCACACGTCGGTGCTGCGCCCCAAATATAATGGCCAATCCAGTCACCGCCGCTCCCCCGAGCACCAGGCTGCGGTCAATCCGGTAGTGCAGCAGGTCACGAATAAATCGAGTTGCCGAGCCCGACGGCGCCTGAAACGGGTATCGCGTGAGATAGGTACGGCCCTCCCAACGCGTAAGCGGCGGATGTGCAGTATAGGCCCGTGGGAATACTGTATCCGGCAAAGTGTCCTTAATAGAAATGACTGGCAAATATTTCGTAAAATACACCCGATTGAGAGGAACTCCGTCTATCAAGGCTGATACGAGAAACACGGTTGCAAACGTGACAGCGCCGGCGGCAATAACCCGCCATCTCCGCCGCGCCAACGGCACCGTAAAAAGAATCAATAAGGGAAACTTAAAGGCGCTGCCCAGACCAAGAAGAACCCCCGCCGCGCCGTCCAGCCGCCGGCGCCACAAAGCATAGCCCGCCGCCGCGCACACCAGCGGAATCATGTTCGTTTCCCCTCGTTCAAGTTCAGCAAATAGCGGCCAAAAAACAAACGGCATCCCAATAATTGCCGCTATAGATATCAGCGTTCCCAACCGCCAGGTGCCGGCAATCAGAAAAATAGTTGCCGTAAACAGAGCAAATTGTACAAAATACCACACCGCTGCCGCCCGGTCATAAGGCAAAGCACCAAGCAGCCGGAACGGGTGTGCCACAATTGGCGGATTGAGAAACATCGCGTGGGCAAACGGCACCCCCTCGGCATCTACTGGGCGGTAACTGTACCGATACCAACCCTCGTTCACCGCCCGTCCGGCGCTCCAGTAGGCAGCAAAATCAGTATGGAAGTACACGGATAAGTTCTGCTGCCACTGTATACACACAATAAGCGTTAATGCAGCGAGTCCGGCCAGAACAGCCGGACGTATCAAGAAAGCACCCATAGCAGTATATCGTAAAAACAATGGGTCATTTTAACAATGGAACAATAGAAAGTATCCTGTTATCGTCCAAGAAGAGATAAGTTATGCCAAACCCACCACTCAATCATATTGCTCTTATTATTCCCACCCTCAATGAGGCAGCTAATATCGTCCGCTTGATTGAGACGTTCCAATCACTTCCCTACAACATTCACTGCATAGTCGCCGACAGCACCTCCCCCGACGGCACCGCCGCCGTTGTTAAAAAACACTTTCCTGACGAACAAACGGTCACGGTACTTAATTGCGATAAACGCGGACGCGGCGCATCCATCGTCTTTGCCTACCGCTGGATTAAGCAACACAAGCTTTCAGCCGACGCCATCGCTGTATCCGATGCAGATTCCTCGCATGACCCGAAAGACCTTCCCAAATTTATCGTAGCACTGAACACAGCCGACGTTGTAATCGGCCGACGCTATGGCCCCGGTGCCAAAATTATTGGTTGGCCGTGGCAGCGCCGCATCTTCAGCCGCGCTGCTAACACCCTCGCCCGTATCCTCTTGCATGTCGGCATCACCGATTATACCAACGGGTACCGCCTCTTTCGCCGCAACGCATTGGATACGCTTGACCTTACGGAAATCGACGCCGACGGTTACATTCACTTAAGCCAGGAACTCCTGCAATGGCACCGCACTGGGCTTACGATCACGGAAGTTCCCACCACTTTCGTCAATCGCCAACGCGGGACTTCTAACTTCAAACTTAAATTAGTCGCAGAATCGCTATGGGTGATCGTCAAATTAGCTTGGCAACATCACTCTGGCAACCGGCATTTGAAGAGAGAATAGACAAAAAACAAGCTATGAAATGCTTTTATATTCTGAATAACTTGGATGAAGCCGCGAAGGCCCCCGCCTACCCCCGGCAGGCCCCGCAGCGGTGCCTATATGGTCGGGTGCCGGGTGCAACGGCGGCAAGAATCGCCACAAAATTATTTAGCGTTTCATAGCATCAAACCTGTATATGCTCAACCTCGCCCGTCAACGCATTCTCATCACCGGCGGCCATGGCTTCCTCGGGCGGCACCTCATCCGCCGAATCGAACAACTGCGGCCGCAAGAGCTCCGCTGGCCCAACCGGAAAGAATGCGACTTGCTTGATCCCGCTAACTGCCGCCGCGCTGTTGAAAATATTGATCTCGTTATTCATGCCGCCGCTAAAGTCGGCGGCATCGAAGCCAACCGCGCCGCACCCGGCGAGTTCTTCTACGAAAATGCGCTCATGGGCATCCAACTGCTGGAAGCTGCTCGCCAGGCGGGTGTTAAAAAATTCGTGCAAATCGGCACTGTCTGCGAGTATCCGCAAGAAATAGAACAGCTGCCGTATCGAGAAGAAGACCTCTGGTTCGGGTATCCCGAAGCAACCAACGGCCCTTACGGCATGTCCAAAAAAACGCTGCTCGTCCACGGCCAAGCTTACCGCCAGCAATACGCCCTGAATGTCATTCACTTGCTGCTGACAAACCTCTACGGCCCCGGAGACCATTTTGGCCAAAAAGATGCGCATGTCATCGCCTCGCTCATTGACCGCTTCGCTAAAGCCAAACAGCAGGGAGTGCCTGAAGTAGTCTGTTGGGGCACCGGCTCGCCAACCAGAGAGTTTCTTTACGTTGAGGATGCTGCTGAAGGCATTATCAAGGCCGCCGAACACTATGACGGCGCCGAGCCGATCAACCTTGGCTCCGGCCAAGAAATCTCGATCCGCTATCTGGCCGACCTCATAGCCGAACAGTTCGGCTATACCGGCCGCATCACGTGGGACACCAGCAAGCCCGACGGCCAACCGCGCCGCTCATTCGATTCTAGCAAAGCCAAAAAACAATTCGCCTTCACCGCAAAAACACGATTTCCTGACGGCCTTACAAATACAATCGCCTGGTATAAAGAATTGGTAGCGCCCAAAAAAAAAGCCTTGCCGCAGTATTAGCAGCAAGGCGTATGAATTCCCCCTGATAAGGGAGAAGGTCAATGTATTTTAGAGACAAGGGCCTACAAATACTTCATCACCGCGTCGGCGATCCTTCCGGCCGCATCGGGTTGAAAGGCTCGGCCGAACAATTTCCGCGCTCGGCGAATCGTAGCATGACGCTGGGTAGGTTCTCCGAAAAGGATATGGGACACAACATTGTTAAACGCCTCCTTGAAGAGAACAGCTGCCCCAACGCCCGCTGTAATGAGCGGCGGATCGCCGTTAAAAAAGCCGCAATCCAGTCACTTCTGCTTATTATCCGGCCATTGCGCAATAATAGGCCTCGTGCCGACCAGAGCTGCCGCGTACGTCTGCGTGCTGCCGAACTCTCCGATCACCGCATCCGCGGCGCAGCGAAGACCGGCTTCCGTCAAATCTCCGTTATGGGCATTGAGCAACAAATCTGGCTCATTGATAAATCCAGCCTTAAGCAACCGCCACATCTCCTCACGCGCCGGCTGTTTAGGATGCAAACGAGAGGCAAATAGAATACGTCCTGATATGACACCTCGCAGCTCACCCAGGTGTGAAACTACCCGGTCTAACTCGCCGCCGCTCCAATAAACAAGCAATTTCTGTTCTGGATCAATGCCCATTCGCTGTCGATACTCCCGACGATACTCAGAGATTTTCTGCTCATCCATATCGTGCAGATACTCAAAGGTCGGCTTCCCAACTACTTCAATCTATACGTTTGGCCGCACATTCCGAGCGATCCGCCCGGCCGCCTCATCAACAATCAGCATCATATCCGGATCCATCAAACCCGCGCCGGCCGCTCGCCAGTACCCCATGAGTCTTCGTACCATTGCACCGGCTTGCCGACCGTTCAGCCTTTATGTGTCCACCGAAGCTGCTGCTGTACAGCTGTAGCAGATGCACCGACCAAAATAAGGTCGAACTTCGCAACAGCTAGTTGCGCAATCTGTTCTATCGCAGAAATTCCCTCCGCTTCCAAACGGGTGCGTCCCCATCCCTCCGGATCAACAATCCAGTGACCGTTACCCCTCTCTGCTCCAATTCACGGCTAACGGGAATGAGCTCTGCCGTACTGCCGATGTCACCGGAAATAATCGCCACTCGCTTGTCTGCCATCGGTAAGACCTCCATCATGAAAGAATACCAGGTATAGCTCCTAACACGTTGTAATTGATCTGAATTGTAGAATAGATACTATTACTTTACCTGTCCAATGATTATCTTTTTCCCCACCCGCTTGTCCCCAACGGGCGGCTCATCCAGCTTTGCCCGCAAGTTTGCGGCCGGTCTGAAGGCCCTCAGCCACTCGGTCGCCTTCGAACGTCCACAAAAATATGATCTACTGTTGACCAACGCCTCTTGCCCACTGCAGCACTTGCTGCATGCCAAAGCCCGCCGTGTCCCGATTATTCACCGCCTCGACGGCGTGTACTACCCGCAATCCGTCGCCGACAAACAGTGGCGCCTTCACAATTTCCCCTTGTGGCTCACCCGCCGCCTCGCCGATCACATTATTTACCAAAGCGGTTACTCCCGCCATTGTGCCGAAACGTTTCTCGGCCACATCCGTACCCCGTACACCCTCATCTACAATGGTGTAGACACAGGCCAGTTTAAACCCGACGGGCCCGCCGAGCCGCTGCGAAGTAACGGCAATCGGCACGTATTCATCACCGTCTCCCGTTTCCGCCGCCCGGATCAAATTGACCCGCTGATAGATGCATTTAACGTGTATCGCAACCGATATCACGCCGACTGCAAACTAGTCATTATCGGCAATTTTGAAGGCACCGTCGCGGATCGACCGCAACAGCTGTCCCAACCACGCATCATTGAATTCCGCGGTATCGTCCCCAATAATAAGTTGCCGGCGTATTTGCGCGCTGCCGACGCGTTTCTGTTCACCCACCTTAACCCGCCCTGCCCGAATAATGTCATCGAAGCGCTGGCTTGCGGTTTGCCCGTTTGCGGTGTAGCCGATGGTGCCATGCCGGAACTGGTATCCTCCGGAAATTCCGGTGAATTGCTCCCTGTCCAAGGCAATGGATTTTTCTCCCCTCGTCAACTTGATCCTGCTGCTATAGCCGTTACCATGCATAAGATTATGCAAAATCGCCTTCACTATAGCCAAGCCGCCCGCCAATCAGCGTTGGATCGCTTCACCCTCGATCACATGATCAATCAATACCTCACCGTCCTCACTCGCCTCACCCCTAATCTCTGATTACCGATTACCAATTCCTGATTACTCATGGTTACCATCATCTCCAGTAACTTCTTAAACCGACTCCCCATTGAAGAGACGATCAGAAAATTTGCCCAACAATTTTCAGCTGACACAAAAATTATCGATATCGGTTGCGGTAGCAAACCGTACGCTCGCTACTTTTCCGGCCAGTACATCGGCTGCGACCACACCCCTGGCCCGCAGGTAGATCTCGTCTGCGACAGTGCTGCCATCCCCTTGCCGACCGCCAGCTTTGACGTGGTCATTGCCACCCAAACACTGGAACATACTGACCGGCTGCAGGAAACGGTAAAAGAAATCCAACGGCTGCTCAAACCCGGCGGCTACTGCTTTGTGTCCGTTCCGCTGGCCATGAAAGTACACGCCATTCCGCAACATAGCCACTTCGCACCGTACCATAACTTCAATCCGGAAAAAATACCCTATTGGAATGTTGATTTCTGGCGCTTTACTAAATTCGGTCTCATCATCCTATTTAAACATTTCAAAATCGTGGTAGTGAAAGAAACATCTGGATATATCGGCACACTCGCCCAACTCATAAATTATTTCTTCGCCTCGTTCAACGTTCCCTACGTATTTATCCCTCTTTATATCCTCACTAATGTCATCGGACTGGCCGCTGACGGCATCATACATCTCGTCTGCAAAAAAAGCCGCGCACCGCTGCTGCAAAAATTCTACTGGCTCATCTATGCCAGCCTGCCGCTCAACTACATTTTAATTGCCCGTAAACCGTTGCCGGACAGCGATCCAGCTGTCAGCTAAACGCTCCGCGAACTGCGCCGATACATTCCGCAGCGGCAAGCGCGCCGCTGCCTCCAAGCCCTGCCAAATAGCGATGTCCTCCTCAGCCTTCCCTAATCCATACGCTGCTGTACCGCGGCCGTGCTGCGCTGCCAACCATTGCTCTAACAAATACCGTAAACCGGCAATATGCTGCTCCGTGGATTGTGCGTCAATCAAGGTTCCTCGCTCGCCGGCCACTATCCATCGCGGTCGGACTGCAGCCGAATGTTCCCGCGGATGGATAAACCGTTGCGTATAGACCAATCCGTCCGCAAATTGCACGGCCCGCCAGGTGACACGTCCGCCGCTTGGCAGCGCCGCCTGCCAACCGCCATACCGCAGCGGCCGGGGCAGAGTGCCAAGTAATATGTGTAAACGCGCATAGGCATGATAGTAAAATTCCCGGCAGTCATTATGCACCGCGACAACCCGGCCAAGTCGCCCCGCAGCGACGTCTGCACGATGCTGCACTGCCGCCGGCCAGAACGCTTCGTCTTCTGCCACCTCCACCGTCAAATTTCGCTGCCGGGCTTTCTGCGCCAAACGCCGCACCGCACCCGCCGACTGTGCCGCCGGTGACTCGACAAACAGATGCTTGCCGGCCTCTAGAACCGTCAAAGAAATGGCATCCTTTAAGCGCGGCGGCACCGCCACGATCACCCCATCCACATCCATTTGCAACAGTGCCTGGCTACTGGCGCAGGCAACGGCTCCAAATGCATCGGCTAATCGATGTGCAGCTCTCTCGTCAATGTCAGCCACTGCTGCCACTGACAGACCTTCAGCCGCCGCCAGCGCCGGTTTATACACCGACACCGCTCGCCGGCCTGCTCCTATGATTCCCACCCGCACTGCCATGCCTTTTGTTGTACCGCAAGAAAGTTGCGCCGGCCACCCTGGCTTCCTACAATGACAAAACACATGGAGAAAAATGCCAAAATCTACGTTGCCGGCCACACTGGCTTAGTTGGTTCTGCTCTCGTCCGTGCCTTAAACCGGTTGCACTATGAACAGGTTGTCATGCGTACCCGTGAAGAGTTAGATCTGAATGATCCCGAAGCCACAGCCAAATTTTTCGCCGACGAAAAACCAGATTACGCCATAATCGCCGCTGCCCACGTCGGCGGAATTATGGAAAATGACACTTACCCTGCGGATTTCATTTACGACAACCTGCGCATCAGTATGAATATTATTCATAATGCGTATACACACGGTGTCAAAAAGTTGCTCTATCTTGGCAGCGCCTGTATTTACCCGCGAGAATCCCCGCAACCCATCAAGGAAGAATACTTCATGACCGGGCCGCTCGAACCGACCAACGAGGCCTACGCCACTGCTAAGATTGCCGGAATTGAAATGTGCAAGGCCTATAACCGTCAGTATGGCACTAATTTCATTTCAGCCATGCCGACCAACTTGTATGGTCCGAATGACAACTTTGATTTAAAGAGCTCGCATGTCTTACCGGCACTGTTGCGTAAGTTTCATGAGGCCAAGGAAGCTGGCAGCCCCACAGTAATCCTCTGGGGCACCGGCCGGCCAACGCGTGAATTTTTATACGTTGACGATGCGGCCGACGCCCTAATATTTCTCATGAATAAGTACAACGACAGTAACATTATTAACATCGGCACCGGCAAAGACATCAGCATTGCTGAATTAGCAGCGGTCATCAAAGAAGTTGTCGGATACAATGGCACCATTGTCTACGACACCAGCAAGCCTGACGGCCAACCGCGTCGGCGGATGGATGTCTCGCGATTACATTCACTCGGCTACCGCCACCAAACCAACCTGCGTGAAGGTATCGCCAAAACCTACCAATGGTATTGCCAACAAACAACTGTATCCGCTCACGTACCTGCCGCTGCCGCACCCTAATGGTCATTGAAAAAATGAATGACATCCGCCCGCATACCGATATGGCAGAAAAAATAAACAAAAAAAATTTGCGTATTGTTATCAACACAACTTACGAGTCCGCTGGTACAAAAGTTTGCGTGGACGATCTGCTGCCGAGGCTGGAAGCTGCCGGACACAGTGTTGAGCGGAATAATTGGGAACAGTATCAAAATTTCGACGTTGCCTTGTTTATGTCTCCTGACGCCAATCCCCGCCGGGCCAAGCACAAAAACCCGGAAATCGTCACCGGCATCATGGATCCAAAAATAGCAACTCCTGCCCTACGCCAAAACCTTGCCGACGCCGATTTCAGCCTCGTCAGTTCATTAGAGCAGCGCGACGCTATCATGGCTTATAATCCGAACACACTGATCTATTTTATGTTTCCTAATGTGGCCGCTCGCCCCAAGGTGCACCGGCACAAGGATAAGGTCATTATCGGTTATCACGGCAATCGGGAACACTTGCTTTGCTTTTATCCGCATATCAGTCGCGCCCTCGACCGGCTCTCCGCCGCCCGTTCCATCGAGCTATGGACCGTCTATAATATCAAACGCCATGGCCGCTGGACGCGCGGCCTACCCAAAAAAACGCCGGTGCGGCACATTCAGTGGACACCGAACATATACGAGCAAAAACTGGCTCAGGCAGACATTGGCATCGTCAACAATGCGATCCCTGCCTCCCCCGGCCTGCGCCACCGCGTTACCCGGCCGCTTACCCGCTATCTGCGTACCCAAGTGTATCCGTATGACCAGGACGATACGGTCATACGTTTCAAGTATTCAGCCAATCCCGGCCGCATCTATCCGTTTGCCCAGTTGGGCATCCCCGTCGTCGCAGACTTCACCTCGACAAACGGTTGGCTGCTGGGTCAGGATAAGCGGGGCCTGCTCGCGCACACACAAGCCGGCTGGTATCACGCCTTGCGTCGATTGGCCGACAGTCCGGACGAACGTCAGCGAATCAGTGACGGACTGCGTCGGTATATTGATACTTCCTGTTCGATCGAAATAAACTTCGCTACCTTTAACAAATTTCTCTTGACACAGGTCAATCATGCCCGTGATGCAACGGCACCCGCTGCGTAAAAGAGAGGCAAGAAGTAATTTAAAACTTGGGGGATTTCTACCCCATTAACCGCCGCACCCGCAGCCGGCTAAACATATCCGGCAACAACATAAACAGAAGCGGCACCAGCGGCACCATATACCGCGACCCGCTGAACGCAAAAACAGACGTAATCGCCCAGAAATACACCAGTACGCTCTCGATAATTTTTCCTTCAGTGGACAACAGCGGCCAAGCGATCAAACTGAGTAACACCATAAAAATGAGAGAGAAGCCGAGTACATTATTGGCAATTAAGTAAAGATGGTGCAGCGGTGAGATGGAAAACTGCTTACTGCCAAGCTGCAGCGATGCCGCCCAGCGATTAAGCAGTCCCTCAGATGTTTTCTGATACGCGCCGCGGTCTGACGCATAATCGAAGTAACGTAGGTAAGTATCGGTAAAACCCATTGCCCACAGCCGAAACAGAAAATTATGCAGTGAGTTTCGCACCCAAATACTCGGATGTGCGGCAATCCGCTGCACAGCCAGAGCCGTTAACGCCCGGTCAACAGTCAATGCGTCTTTTCCGGTTGCATCAAACATCTGATCAACTGGAAATGCCTGCCAGTGACCGCCAGGATACGTCGCGTATATCAAGTTACTTGTATCTTGCTGCAACAAAAAGGTACCGGTCAGGCGCCAATTCCGTACTAACCAGGGAGAGAGCACTGCCGCAAACGCCGTCAGAAAGAGTCCGGCAAAGATAACACTACGGCGCAACGGCGTCTTCTCCCGCCGCGCCGCGGCCCAAATAACTGGCAGCGCCGGTATAAAGACGAGAAAGGCCACCGGCCGCGTCAGTGCAACTAATCCAAACAGTGCCCCGGACCCCGCAAGCATGACCGGCTGCCGCCGGCGCCAATACTGGATAAGTACCGCCGCTGCCCCGAAGAGCAAAAAAGTGAACAGTGCTTCCGACCGGACCAAAAAACCATACAAAGTAACATCAAAAAAGAGTGTGAGTGTCACGGCAACGGTCATACCCACGCGAATGCCATGGCGGTGGTAAACATACCAAAACACCCCAAGAATAACTGCCAACAGCATCAGCTGCTGCACCAGGAACAGCGCAGGTAAGTGCAGCGAGCCGCCCGGCGCCAGAAACGGAATCAAAAAAAGCGGATACAGAGGGACCCGGGTAAATGGACTCAAACCAAACTGCTCATACGTCCCCTGACCGGCCCAAACACGGGCCAACTGCCAATATCCCGGAGCATCGTCCTGGTAGGGGAATTTTTCCAGGTATACTTCGCGATCTACCCAAAAGAGAACAACCCTGCTAGCCGTAAACAGCGCTAGTAAAACCGTTACTGCCCGCCGCCGTTTAACATACATCCATCCACCATAATCTGTAATGATCCGCTTGCCTATCACCTCAAAAAAGACTGGAATTTTTTTGTCCCCGCCGACACGCTATACTTCCTCCATGATCAAGCTTGTCGCCGGACTTTTCCACAATGAGGTTGAAACCAAGGCCAAGCTATGCGAATTCATTCAAAGCACGGATCGGTTAAGTATCGGCCCCGAGTGTGAGAAGTTCGAAAAAGACTTTGCCGCCTGGCAGGGCCGGCAACACTGCGTTCTCTTTAACAGCGGCAGCTCGGCCAATTTAGCCTTGGTTCAAGCGCTGCTCAACTTAAAACGCATCCATGCGGGCGATACCGCTGCCTTCTCCGCTATTACCTGGGCCACCAACGTCATGCCTTTAGTTCAGCTCGGCTTAATCCCGCTGCCCGCAGATATTGAACTCGATACTCTAAACGTCTCCAGCCAAACCTTTCAAGCGCTCCTGGATCAAGGCGCCGACCTTAAACTGCTCTTCCTTACCAACCTGCTCGGCTTCTGCAGCGATATCGACCGGATCAAATCAATCTGCGAAACGCGCGGCATCATTCTCATTGAAGATAACTGCGAATCGCTCGGCACTATCTACGAGGGTACCAAGTTGGGCAACTGGGGTCTGGCCAGCACGTTCTCTTTTTTTGTCGGACATCATCTCTCAACCATTGAGGGCGGTGCGGTCTGCACCGATGATGCCGAGCTGGCCCGTATGCTTCGCTTAGTCCGTGCCCATGGGTGGGATCGAAACCTTGCTGAAGATGAAAAACAGCAGCTGCGCGACGAGCATGGCATCGACGAGACTTTTTTTGCCAATTTCACCTTCTATGCTCTCGGCTATAATCTGCGGCCCACGGAAATTACCGGCTTTCTCGGCAACGTCCAGCTGCCGCACCTCGATGCTATGGTCCGCCAACGCCACGAAAATTTTCTGCAGTTGCACTCGGCCATCAGCCAAAACCCGGATATTCTTCCGCTCCGGTATGACCACCTTGAGCTTGTATCTAATTTTGCCGTACCGATTGTCGGCGCATCACGCCAGGCGGCCGAACGCCATATTGCCGCCCTCACCCGCGCCGATGTGGAAACTCGTCCCTTGGTCGGCGGCGCTATACCGGACCAGCCGTTTTACAAAAAATTGTACGGGGAAACAGCCGGCATTGCCGCTGCCCGCCAGGCCAATCAGCATGGCTTTTACTTTGCCAATCACGAAGGTCTCTCTGCAGCCGAAATCGATGTGTTGACGGCTGCTCTCGCTCAAAACCTTCCCGTTCCTGCATGAAACGCCCCGCCGCATATCTGAAACTCCACAACCACCTCGCACTCAAACTGGCTAAAAAAAAGCTGGTAACGGTCCGAATGCATGGAGCAACCTCCGCCGCTCGTGTGCTCGTCTATTACAAAAGCGACCCGTTCACCCGGGGGTATCTGCACGACCACCGGCACACTAATATTTGGGAAGTTCGCACGATGGTGGGAATCCTGAACCGGCTTGGTTTCACCGTTGATGTCCTTGACCGTACGGGCGCCGCTGCCTTTGTTGCCAAACATCCGTACCAAGTGTTTATCGGCCTTGGTTCCGACGACTCCGGACAGCATTTCCCCCGTATTGCGCAACAGCTTCCCAAAGCGGTACGGATCATGTACGCCACCTGCATGGAGCCGGCCAGCCGGAACGCAGCGGTACTCGATCGATATCAATCTTTTAATGCACGCCACGGCCGCATGCTGCCGCCGCGGCGTTTGGTACGGCACCTAGACGCTGACGCTGTCCGCCGATACGCCGACTTTATCTTTTACATCGGTAACGATAATACCCGCGCAACGTACAACCGCTACGAAAAACCTACACTTCGCATATTTCCATCGACAACGCCGAAGCTGCGCCTCACCGCTCGCTCGCTCGACCCGGCCCGTAAAAACCGCTTCCTCTTTTTTTCCGGCACCGGCAATATCTTAAAAGGTCTTGATCTGGCGCTTGAAGCATTTGCACAGTTGCCGCAATACACACTGTACATCTGCACACAAATTGAGCCGGATTTTGCCCACTTCTACAAACAATTACTGCACCGTACGCCAAACATCCGTACGGAAGGAATTGTCAGTCCTCTCGGCCGTCGTTTCCAACAGCTCACGGAACAGTGCGGATACGCCCTGCTTCCCTCGGCCGCCGAAGGCACCACCACATCCGTCGCTACTTGCATGCGCCGCGGCCTAGTTCCCGTTGTTACTCCAAACAGCGGACTGGATATCCGCCCGTTCGGGCAAGAAATAGCCGCTGGTACGGTAGCGGGCGTCGTTGACGCGTGCCGCGCCGCCGCCGGCCGGAGCGATGAGGCGTTCCGCACCGCTGTGCGCCAAACGTACCGCGCCTCATTCGCGTACACCCAAGAATCGTTTGTCGCGAGCTTCACTGACGCACTGCTGCAGGTATGTGAGCAAAAACGTCTGCTAATGACGCCGCCGCACGCCATCACACTATGACAGAAACGGTTAGTACCGACCCCCAAAAAGTTTCCCGCCACTCTCTGCCAGTCAGCACACTCGGCCGTTGGCTTGGGCTTGATCCAGGATACTTGGTGAGCAGTACCTTTTGGACAAGCAGTGAAAAAGTAATCCGTATTACCGGGGAACTGGCAATCATCGCATTGCTCACGCGGCTGACAACATCCGCAATCTTGGGTCAGTATGTGCTCCTTATGTCCGTATATACAGTAGCCGCCACGCTGTCTACTACCGGTCTTAACGCCGTCCTGCTGCGGGCACTGGCCCAAGGGCATGACGGCACATTACGATTAATCATACAACTGACCTGGCGGTGGACAATCATAGCTGCCCTGGTATTAACCGGCAGCAGCATAATCCTGCGGCCGTTACTTCCCGCATTTATTGGGCCGGGTCTACTGGTTGCCGCCCTGCTATTACCCGGCCAAACGATCTACAGAAAATGGGAAATCATTGCACAGGCGAAGGAGCGATTTCGTCTTAGAACGACATACCATGCAATTACCATGGCGCTGTTACTCATTGTAGTACCGGTCGTTGCTGCCGGATCGCGAAACTCTGCAATAACAATCTTCGCTGCGAACTTTGGCATACAGGGCGCGCTGAGTTACTTTTTTTATCTAAATATGCACCGTCTCATAACACCAAGGGCAACCATTCACGCCGGCTGGAAAAAATCAGGATATCGCTTGTTCCTAGCTGACCTATTTAGTATTGCGTATGCGCATCTTGATAAAATTCTAGTAGCTAGCTGGCTCGGTGTTGAAACACTCGCGATATATGCCATCGCAACAAAATTGGGCGAAGGAATAAAGCTCTTTTCAGGTAATGTGGTTTCTGCCTATATCCCGCGAATTTACCGCCATGGAATATCCAGCGCGCTGAAATGGCTGCGCGCAAGGCGTTTCAGCCTGCTATTTGGAAGTATAGCCATGATGACGCCTCTGTGGCTGTTGACTCCTTGGTTAATCCAGATCCTCTTCGGCGACCAATACACCGCAAGCATTACGTACGCACAGTGGTATACTCTCGTAGTGCCGCTGCATCTGTTTGCGTCTCTAGGAGGACAACTGCTCATCTGCGCCCGCCAGGAATTAGCGTATGTATACGCAACAACTGCTGCCGGAATAGCGAACATTCTCTTGTACGCGTTACTCATTCCCATCTGGGGAATAGCCGGCGCTGTTGCGGGGTCAATCGGTTACTATAGTATTGCCGTGGCTTTGTACTATACTGCAACCGTAAGGAAACACCATAAAGTACAATCGTTAGGAACCGCATAGAATGTCACCACAGAAAAAAACCGTTCACATTAGTGCTTCCCGAACGGTCACTTTCGGCGCAGTTGCAAAGGAGCGGTTGCGTCAGGAAAACGACCGAAACTACCTCGTGGCAGGCAAGGGGGTTATTGCCGTCGACCGCCGGCGTTGGCAGACAGCCCAAGAATTTGAATATCGAACCTGGATGATTGACGGGCAACACGTTCGCGATGACAGAAATCGCTATCATCGCGCCGCCTTCGACAATTATACTGCCTTGGCTAGCCGATCGTTCAAACGCGGCATTGAACTGGGATGTGGCCCGTTTACCAATATACGGCACATTCTTCGATATTGCCGCGTAGCAGAACTCCACCTGTTAGATCCGCTGCTCCACCACTACCTCCATCATCCGCATCGAAAGTATACCAAGGCAGGCTTACGGGTCTGGCAGCGAAATCGGGGTATTAGTCTGCCGCGGCGTCAGCCGGTTGTATTCCACAACACATCAATCGAAGAATTCAAACCTGCCTCGCCAAACCAATGTGATCTGATTGTTATGATCAATGTTCTCGAGCACTGTATGAACGCCAAGCGGGTATTTGCCACTATTCAATCCCTCGCCGCTCCCGGTGCCTTCTTCGTTTTTGCCGATAAGTATTATTCAGCCACCCGTCTACCCTCGGAACTGAAAACCAGTTACGACGCCGGGCATCCGCTCAAATTGGATAAGAGCATCATCAACGGCTTTTTGCACAACACCTGCACGCCGCGCTACAGATTAGTCAGAACCATCGAAGCAAAAAAATCTCGTTCTGTTTGGGATACCTACGAAGAAGTGTATTTTATCGGCCAATTTCATAATCGCACCGGCAACCTCCCGCATCTTTAGTAAAAGAAAATATTACGAACGCGCAGCAACTGATGTATCTTTCGGCATCCGGGAAACCATCCGTGATAAACCATCGGCCAAAGCGATATGCGGCGTAAAACCAAGCTGCCTGCGGGCTCGCGTTATATCCGCGTGCGAATACCGTACATCTCCTGCCCGCGCCGCCGTATGCACAAGCTGAACAGAATGACGAACCGTTGTTGATACAGCGGCCGCCAGATCCAAAATTGTAGTCGCCTGACCGGAACCAACATTGTACAGGCTTTCCGACACTGTAGCAGCCTGCTCTGCCGCCGCTAGGTTTGCCGCTACAATATCCTGAACGTATACGAAATCCCGAGCTTGCCGCCCGTCCCCGTAAATCATAAGCGGTTTGCCCTCGGCCACCGCCGCCAGAAAACGAGCCGGTGCGCCAGCATATACCGAATCAGCCCGCTGCCGTGGACCATACACATTAAAATACCGCAAGCAAACAACTGGTAAGCCCCACACCTGACGATATACGCGGCTGTAGTGCTCCACCGCAAGCTTAGTCACCGCATAGGGAGATTCTGGCTGCGGCAGCGCATCCTCCCGCCGCGGCAGCTCCTCGGACGGGTTACCGTAGACCGCCGCGGAAGACGCACACACGACGCCGCGGCAACCTGCCCGGCGGGCGGCCTCGAGAATACGCAGCGTTCCGGTTACATTAACCATCTCAGCCGCAAGAGGATCATCCAGCGTCGGTCCCACCAGACCAACCGCCGCATGATGCAATACAAAATCAACGCCGCGGCAAGCAGCCGATGCAGCATCAGCATCAACAATGTCTCCTTCTATCACCTCAATGGCGCTGGCCACTGCCGCAAGATTATCACGAGAGCCGGTGGAAAAATTATCGAGCACCCTCACCGTATGTCCGTCTTTAACGAGCCGCTCCGCAAGATGCGAACCGATAAATCCCGCGCCGCCCGTTACCGCATACACAGCCATACGAGTGAGTATAGCAGCCTAGCGCTGCAAGGAAGGAAACGATTCCGCTAAAATAGCACGCACCCGGCGTGAAGCTCCCGCCTCTGCTAACGGCTGCAAACGCTCAAGAGTCTGCTGCAGCGCTTCGCGCGGCAATTCATCGCTGCGCCGAAGTTGCCATACGTGAGGTAACGACGTCCGCACCATACGATCCCGCTCGCGCTCGGTGAAAAGCTCCTCTACCATCTTTTCACCCGGCCGTCGGCCGACAACTCGCAGCCTCACGTCAATCTCTGGCCGTAAATTCTTACTGCGAATAAGGCACGTTGCCACCTCTTTGAGACTAATTAAGTCACCCATGTCCAATACAAAAATGTCTCCGCGGGTCACCCGCGTCCCGCTTAATATAACCAACTCAGCTGCCTCGCGAATTGACATAAAGTAGCGCCGCATCTTCATGCTGGTAAGAGTAATATAGCGATGTTCACGAATCTGCCGTTCAAACAACGGCAGCACCGACCCATGAGAATTAATTACATTGCCAAAGCGGACAATGCTAAATCCTGTCCGTCCGGCGGGCAACGACTGAATATAATGCTCCGCGAGCAGTTTACTGGCGCCCATCACACTGGTCGGGTGAACCACTTTGTCCGTCGAAATGAACACAAATCGGCGGACACCTTCTGCCCGAGCCGCATCGGCCATGGTCTTGGTGCCAAAAATATTCGTCAACACTGCTTCATCGCAATTGTCCTCCATCAAATGGACATGCTTATACGCCGCTGCATGAAATACTATGTCCGGCCGCACCCGCCGCAGGGTTGCCGCAACTTTGGCCGGCGCCGTCACCGACCCGATAATGATCGAATAGCGGCGGCGGCCCACACGGCGCTCGCGCAAGAACTGCTCCAGCAAATAACACGCATATTCTGAATGGTCGTATACGCTCACATGCCGTACGCCTAGCGCCAGCAACTGCTGCACAATCTCGGCGCCAATTGAACCAGCGCCTCCCGTCACCAATACCCTTTTGTCAGTATAAAAGCGCTCCACGGTACGCAAGTTACGCTTCACGATCGGCCGTCCCAAAAAATCATCAGGACCTACCTCGCGCAAACCCGCATAGGTCACTGCATTGTGCCGCAGCACATGCTGCTCACGCGGTACCATACGAACTTCTGCTGTAGACTTTGCCACCGTCAGTAAAATACGGCGGATAGTTGCGCCATCAGCCGACGGAAGAGCAATTACCAGCTCGCCCACTTGGAACTTCTGCAGCAACATCGGCAAATCTGAAATCATCCCGACCACATCCGCCCGTCCGTCAGGTGCATCATCAACAAATCCGAGCACAGTTACGTTCCGGTGCCTCGCCGCTATATCGCGGTCTAGAAGCCTTCCTGCCTTGCCGGCACCGATAATCAACACTTTAGTCTGCGTCCCGCTACCCATAACACAATCGTCTTAGCGTGCCTGAAAATAACAAAATACGCTAGGATGAGACCATGCCTCGCCTAACCGTGATGATTCTCCTCGGCTGTGCTTTGGCGCTTAGCGCGGCCCGGGTGCTCCAGTACCCGCTATCGGTTACATTTCCGATTGGCGGCGATGCCGCCGATTACGTCACGGCAGCGCAGACGCTGCTGGCAACCCCTCGACACCCGCAGGCAGCCGCCGCTCTGCTGCGACAGAGTTGGTATCCCGTCTCCCTAATCACCTTCACCGCCAGCGCCGCTCTTCCGCTTAAGTGGCCGGACCGCTTCACCTGGACAATGGCCGCCGCCCACTTCACCGTCGGCCTGGCTCTGGCAGCTCTGGCCGCTCGCTTTGGAGGCATCCCGGCCGCCGCTGCAGCAATACTATTCTGGTCACTTACGACAACCGGCATGACCCGCTTCTTCGAGGACGGGACACTCGCTCAGCTCATGAGCCTTGGCTTTGCCGCCTTGTTTTTGGAACGGCTGGCCGCCGGTGCCACGATCGGCAGCATCGCTGCCTTAATACTTGCCCTTGGCGCACATCCGATCACCGCCGCGGCCCTGCTGCTCGCCCTTCTGACTGCCGCCCCGTCGCTACTGTATCTGCAACGAAACTTGCCCTCGGCACAACGGCGACAAACACGTGCAACGATAATTGCCGCTCTCACTATCGCAACAGCGGCGATTATCAGCGGTAAATCTCCCCTGAACGCCCGCGTTGATATCAGCACCGACAGCCCCCTGGACCTAAGCCTTGCCGCGCTGCCGCTTGTAGCACTGACACCTTTTGGACTATTACAAATACTCCGTACGGTAACCGTTCCGCTCACGGCTCGATTCATCCTGCTTGCTTTCACCGTCGTCTCGCTGCTGCTTGCCGGCAATCTCTATGTTGGCATCGGCATTTGGACAGACCGGTTGCGCTCGCTTGCTGCCGCCGCGATCGTAGTGACCGCCTCGGTTGCTGCACCCCGCTTGATCACAGCTGCCTTTTCCAGCCAACTTGCACGAACCGCTTTTATCGTTACGGCCCTATTGCCGCTATACATCGTCACCTGGCATAGCAGCGCTAAAGTATATCGTTACTATGAAAACCAGAATAACGTTGCCCGTCTGCATCCGCAGGAGTATGAAGCATTTCAATGGGTTGCCCGGCATGTACCCGCCGATGCGACAGTATACTCTGTCGCTAATAACCGCCACATTGAGTGGCTGCCGCCGCTCTCCGGCCATCCGTACATCCCCATCGCAGATTGGAAACTCTTTACTGGAAAGATTCCGCCCGGGTATGTAGTTATTCTCAACACATGGGACGAACCGCCGCCGGCCGTTACCCATAACCCCCGGCTGCAGCAACAATTTGCTAATGAACGCGCCAGCATCTATGAAATGGTCCCATAACGCTTCAGAAGCGCCCATCGCCGCCTGGACAGTGCTGTCAATCGCTCTGGCTGCCGCCGGCCCCTTCCCCAAACACGCGCTCGCTGCCAGCGCTCTTCTGGCCACAAGCATCGCCGCTGGCAGTATGTTCCGCCGGAGAAAGGCTAGCACCGCTGCTTACCTTGCCGCTGCTGCCGTCCTCACTGGCGCATGGACCCTTCCCCTGCCGCCCCCCGCCGTTGCCAATCCGCTGATCAGTCTTGCCCTCGTCCTTGGCGGTTGGTGTGCACTCTTCAGCAGTCTCCTGTTGGCAGCGGTGATGGTGCCGAAGTCTGCCAATCGTACGAAAACGGCGCCTCCGACAGCCCGTAGCGAAGCATCTCTTCCGGATCGTGAGGAAGAGTCGCACAATTCGCCACCAAGGAAAGCTGGCGATCTTCCCCTCGCATCCCATTAATGATTCCATGAGGAATATGCAGCAAAGCATAGTCAGCCTCACCTAAGAAAAATTCGTTTAACTCACCGCGCGTTGGTGAACCTTTCCGGTCATCATACAGTACTACCCGCACTCCGCCGCTCACGCACGCATAATTAAGGTCCATACGGGTATGCACATGCCATGCTTTAATAACATCCGGATACAGCGATGTGAAATAAATTTCACCAAACCTAGAAAAAACCGGATCGCTTGCTTTGAGCATATGAAAAACGACGCCGCGGTCATCAGCAATCCTTCGCAGCGGTTGATAGACAACACCATCAATCATACCGGCAACGCTGTTGTCAACCGTAACCGGCTGTCCATCAAACCGGCTGCGACATATTCCTGATACCGCTGCAACGTTATGTAACGGCTCGAAGAAAAATCAGCCGGAGTCAACCCCCGCTTTTGATACGCTGCCAGCACCTCCCGCAAACCATCAGCTATATTTTGCGTCCCCTGCCAACCAATGCCCGCCAGGCGAGAAAAATCAACCCGATACGAGCGGCTGTCAGCTGCAGAAGAGCCGGAAATACGCACCGCCGCCCCGGTCAGCGTCCCCGTTTGCTCGGCCACTTCACGCACCTGGTAATTACCGCCCGACCTGCCGACATTGTAAATGCGATGGGTGATATTCTCTGCAGGCGCCTGCGAAAAGAAGATACACGCACGCGCGACATCTCCCACATGGACTAATGGCCGCCACGGCGTTCCATCGCTTAACACTTCTACCGTACCGTACAAATACGCCCGCGCCGCTAAATCCTGCACCATCAGGTCAAGGCGTAAACGGGGTGATAGGCCGTAGACAGTCGCATTTCGCAAGAGAAGCGGCAGGAATGAGTCTGTCTCTAATGATAAAAGCGCCCCTTCGGCCGCCGCTTTTGATGCGGCATAAGCTGTTTGGGGATATAACGGGCTCGCTTCATCAGCCATGCTTTCGTGGCGGCCGTACACGCTGCACGATGATGAAAAAATAAACCGGCGCACCCCGGCTGCGCGTGCTGCCTCTGCCACCCGGACCGTAGCCCGAAAATTAATCTCTTCAGTCAGTGCCGGATCAAGCTCCCCCAGCGGATCGTTGGAAAGCCCAGCTAAGTGAATTACTACGTCAGCGCCCGCAAAGTCATCCGGCACCGCCTCCCGGATATCTTTATATATTTGCCGCACCAGCCGGCCGGTGCGCGGTATAAAAGCAACATCACGAAAAATACCCAGATCATATCCTGCTGTTCGCCAGCCGCGGCGATCCAGGGCAGCCGTCAACACCGACCCGATATACCCCTGATTCCCCGTCACCACGACAGTCATTTTGTCCACGGCCGGCCGCGTTTCCATAGCTGCTGTAAATAGTGTACATCTTTCATCGTATTCATGGCATGCCAAAACCCCTCATGCCGGTACATCGATAAACGTTTGCTGCCGGCCAAACGCTCGAGCCCGTGCTCGAGACTCTCGCCCCGTTTCAACGCTGCAAGAGCTTGTTGGGTAAATACCATGTATCCGCCGTTAACGTAATCTTCAAGCACAGGCTTTTCTTTGAACCTACGGATAACGTCGCGTTCATCTGCCCAAACAGCACCATACCCGGAAGAAGGATGCGCGGCAGTAATGGTTGCAAACGTGCGATGCCGTTTCCGCTGCCGCTGGTGAAAGGCATAGAGCGCAGACAGGTCAACGTTGCTCAAATCATCACCGTAGGAAACCATAAATTCATCATCCGGAACGTAACGCGCCGCTCGCAGCACTCGCTCGGCCGTATCGCTTTCCAGCCCGGTCTCAATAAATGAAATCGTGTAATTGAGCTTGACCCGGCGCTTTAATACACGTACCGCACCGGTATTCATATCGAGCTGAACGTCTGGGGCATAACGATCAAGTTGGAAAAAATAGTCTCGGATCATCTCCCCGCGATAGCCTAAACACAATAAAAATTCATTATGACCGAAGCGGGCATAGTGATTCATGATGTGGACTAAAATTGGATACGGACCAATCTTCACCAGAGGTTTCGGCCGGAACTCTGTCTCTTCATGTAAGCGCAACCCGCGCCCCCCGCATAGAATAATCGTTCGCATCACTTTACCCTATCCGCACCTGCCCGCCTTTGACAAGAACACTCGCACCGCCACGCCTGTGCCAGCAAGTGTACAGCCCCTGCCGCAGAGGCCTTTGGTAAGCAGTCCGGCATTTTACGTTTTTCCCGCTGCACCGTACCCTATGAGTATGGCAAAAGTATTGATTACCGGCGGCGCCGGCTTTATTGGTGCCCATCTGGCCTTCCAGCTCGCCAAGCGCGGAGACATCATCACCGTTGTCGACGATTTCAATAATCGCTATGATCCAGCCTTGAAGGAGGCCCGCGTTACTGCCCTTTTGCAAACACTGGACAATCAGCCGACAGTCATCCGTGCCGATATCCGTAACGCTGCCTTAATAGATCAGTTGTGCCAAAAAGAACGGTTTGACAGTGTCGTTCATCTGGCCGCCTGGGCCGCTGTGCAAACCAGCATTGAAAGACCGCACATCTACAGTCAGGTTAATCTTGATGGCACAGTCAATGTGCTGGAGGCTGCCCGCAAGACCGGTGTAAAAAACATTGTCTTCGCTTCCAGTTCTTCCGTCTATGGCGGACGGTCCAAGGTACCGTTCAGAGAAACTGATGACGTCTCCCGGCCAATCTCTCCGTACGCTGCTACCAAAGCGGCCGGTGAAATTCTGTGCGCCGCCTGGCACCATCTATATAACTTGCCGATTACATGTCTGCGCTTCTTTACCGTTTACGGACCATGGGGCCGCCCGGAAATGGCGCTTTTCAAATTTGCGACAGCAATTTACCGCAACCAACCGGTACTGATGCGCGGTAAGAAGACCATGCGGGATTTCACTTATATTGATGACTGCATCGCCGGAATCACTGCCGCCCTCGACACCCCTATGGGTTTCGAAATTTTCAACCTCGGCGAATCCGACGCTGTTTCCTTGCCAAGATTTATCGCTGCTATTGAAGCCTCGCTCGGCCGGCAGGCCCGCATTGAAGAAGTACCGCTCCCGCCCGGTGATGTTCCAAAAACGCTAGCCGACATCAGCAAAGCCCAATCCAAGTTAGGCTATGCGCCCGCTACTGCCATTGAAGACGGTGTAAATAAATTTTCCGGGTGGTTTACCAACTGGTACGTCCCGGTATATCTCAAGATAAACTCAGACTCGGACTCATCGTATTCATAGATACCCCCATATCGGGCATTGAGGAGGTCCAGGGAATTGTTAGATAATGGCTAAGTGCCTCCTTCTGCTACATACCAGGACGCACCAAACCAAGCGAACGAGCCAAAACTGACGGCAAAGAACCGGCAAGCAGCACTCCGGCTGCAACGAGACCGACCGCCCAGAAACCGTCAACTGGTTGCTTGTAATAGTGGTTCACTAGATGCTGCCAACGCAGCTCCTGACGATATATTGTCGTCCCGATATCGCCTGCTTTCTCATTGGCCGCAATTCGGTAGTTACCTTCAGCATATTTTTCACCCGCCGTCTCCACCATCAGGCGAGGCGCCCGCGTCAGCTCGTCATGGAAAATATCGCTGCCGTCAAACACAAGTTCCAGTTGTCCGTCCATCAATCGCGGCGCTGCCAGCTGAAGATCAATATCTGCCACTGTATCAGCCGGCAATCCGCGCGGGGCAACGTCTGCCAAGCGCCACGCTGCCACTGTTTCGTCATGCCACCGCAATGTGATCAAGACAGGCGCCTGGGAATCGGGCACTGCCATGGGTACCGTCAGACGAGTCACGCGGATTATCCCCGGCAATCGAAAAGTTTGCACCACAATAAACTGCGCGTACACTGGCAAACCCAGTGCCGCCTCACGCGGAGCCTGGATCTGTATCGCCGCAGAATCCACCGGCTCGTGTAACCACTGCCAGCCGATCCAGCCAATCCCACCCAAGATGAGCGCTGCCAAAAAATTGGTAATGATACGAACCATAAGATTATTATATCTTAATGCAGATGGCTATCCGCTGGAAAAATACCCGCCGGCTGTTACATCGTAACCGCAGCGGCTTGGTGGTGCTGCTGGTAATGTGGCTGCTCTTTTTTAGCCGCACCTTCTCCGGCCAAGCAGTGTATTTTCTAGATGACTTAAAAATTATTTTTTACCCGCTCGAACACGTCTACGGCACGTTTCAGGCCAACGGCCGATTACCGGTCTGGAGCCCTCTATTCGGTTTCGGACATCCGCTGATCGCTTGGGGCCAGCTGGGCTTCTTCACACCGCTGCACGTCCTCCTGCGGTTGCTGCCGTTGCACGCGTTAGCCAGGCTGCAAGTATCAATCCTGACCTACTACCTCCTTGGCTCGCTAGGTATGTATGCCTTCCTGCGGCGTCAGCCAGTATTACCAATGGCTGCCGCACTGGGCGGGGTGCTCTACGCCTACTCCGGTTTCCAAATCGGCCACTTAAATCACGTCAATTTCTACACCGCCACGTTGCTGCTGCCTGTGCTTCTCACCGCAGTCGACCGACTCTGCCAACGCCCCACCGCCGCCGGCAGCGTTCTGGTCGCTGTCGTTGGCGCAACCATGGCGCTTTCCGGACAGCCGCAGGTTGTACTATACAGTTTCATCGCGGCTGCACTGTACACCGCTATCCGCGGCATAAGGTTAAGTACTCACAACCCTCGCCATCTGCTGCAGCTCGGTGCGGCGCTCACCGGCGCTACCGTAATAGCGCTGCTGCTATCCTCCTGGGCTATCCTGCCCTTGCGGGAGTTTCTCCCTCTGACAGAACGCGCACAAGATATACCTGTTACCGAATTACTGGATTTTAGCTACCCGCCATACAACACAATCACACTCATCTTCCCCTACTTCTTCGGCAACCATGACACCTACTGGGGACCAAAAGGCTTTCAGGAGCTTGCAGCATATGTCGGGATCATCCCGCTTTTTTTGGCAGCTGCTGCCCTGTGTGACTGGCGGCAGCATCGCAGCCTCCGTCTTCTGGCACTGATAATGATAGCCAGCGCTTGCTTGCTAGCCACTGGTAAATATTCGCCGCTCTATCGCGCCTTGGTTGAACAGCATATTATCACTAATCTAAATATTCCGGGCCGTTTCGTCTTTTATTTTACCACTGCCGTCTCCATTTTAGCAGCCCTGGCACTAGACGGACTGACAACCTATTCCCGCCGCCGGCAAGCAGCGTTGCTGGCCGGAAGTACCGTTCTTACCGCCCTGCTGCTCGCCCCTATCGCCGTCGCCGCCCCCCGAGTGCCTCGGCTGGCTGCCCGAATCAGCGAACTGCCGGCGGCTATGCCCATCCAGCTATGGTTGGTTGCTGCCGGTCTGGCCGCCGTAGCGGCGTTACTGCTGTGGCCTGTCTCCCGCAGCCGTGCCTGGCAGACGCTTGCCGCAGTCCTTGCCGCCGCCACTCTGCTTGTCTACGGTTGGCAGTTTAACCCGCTAACTCCGGCTGAAGTTGCCTTTGCCCCGTCGCCAGCTGCAAAAGCATTGAATGATGAGAACCGGTCCTTGCCGCCGCGCCTCTATGCCGCACAGCACCTCCTGCGCACCACCGAAACAGCAACTGCCCGCACTGAACCATTATCACCCGCTCTCACCATTGCCTGGCCAATCCACATCGACCGGCCAAATCTGACCTGCATTCGCCTACCGGTATCTGCAGATCAAAACGGACACGGCTCGATAACTTTTCGGCTATTCACCGCCCTTACGAATCCTCCATTGCGCACCGTAACCCTCGACACCAGCAATCTCACCACGTTTGACCAGAAGATCTGTTTTGATCCCATCGCCGCAAGTCAAGAGCAGACGTATACGATTATTGCCAGTACCGCCGATGAGACCACTTTCCGATTGTTTGTCCGTCCCGAGAGCCGGCCGGAGTATCAGGCACACATCGTGCGTTCCCCCAACCCCACCGCCGAAGACTTACGACAAGCCATCAAACCGATTGCTATCCTGGCCAGTCCGGCATACACCGATACAGCCGACGAAGAGAGCGCTTTGCTAATGCGGCAAATAAACGCCGTTGTCGGCGCCAGCAGCGCCCGCTGGATTGGCGCCCTCTCAATTAAGAACTACCGCGACTTTATCGAGGAGTTCTTTGCAAATGACAGTGATGAACCGTTTGACGGTGACGGCCATCATGCCATTGAAGCAAACCGCACGCTGTTGAATATGGCCGGAGTCACCCACCTGCTGCAAAACCTGACAGCCGCCACAGACGATCGGATGCTTGCCGCTGGCTTTACCCGGGACGGCCGCTGGTCAATTGGCTCATCAGATATTGTCCTCTACCAAAACCCTGACGCCTTTCCCAAAGCATTTCTCGTCTCGTATGCCATCTGGCAACCTGCTGGTGACGAAGTACGCGCAGCGCTGCATAACTCTACCTTCAATCCGCGGGAAACAGTATATTTGGGCGGCCCGACACCGCCGCAGCTGCCCTTAGCCGATGCCGTACCCGGTGATCCGGCCGCCGCTGCCGTCGATGTAACCCAGTATGAGTCCGACCGTATTACCGTAGATGTGACTGCAGCAAAAGAATCCGTCCTTGTTGTCAACGATACCACTACTCCCCAATGGCACACGGTAATCGACGGCCGCCCCGCACCCTACTTTACTGCAAACTCCATGTTCAAAGCTGCAGTCGTTCCGGCGGGCCGGCACACTGTCGAATTCCGCTACGATTCGCCTGCTATCCGGCAGTCAAAAAAAATGAGCCTGGTTGGCTTCATCACCGCCGGCTGCTTACTCGCTGTTTCCCCGCTGAAACGCTCCTGGCGGCGTCTGCACAGCATCGCAGCTTAAGACCACTCACTCAGCTGCCGTTACGGCAACACGCGTAAGCCGCTGCCCGGCTGAGCGCCGCGCATAATAAGCAGATTATGTTGCGCCAACATATTTTCCGGTTCAATCGCCAATGCCCTTTGAAATAACTCTAGCGCTTCCTGGCTTCGGCCTAAACGGCTGAGCGCCACTCCTAAGTTGTTGTACGAAGATACAAAAGCGGGGTTCAACTGAATATTATTCTGCAAAATATTCGTTGCTTCTGTCAGCTGCTCGAGTCGGATCAACACCAGGCCAAGATTGTCCAACGCTGCCGCATAGTCCGAATCATACTGTATCGCACGCTCAAATGCTTCTTTCGCCTGGTCGAGTTGCCCCCGTTGCAGATAGACAGCACCCAAGTTATTCAAAGCATGTGCATAGTCCGGTTTGAGCGATAACGCACGGATTAAGTGCTGCTCTGCCTCATCAAACTTGCCCAGCTGGATAGAGACCATACCAATATTATTCTCAGCCTCAGCATAATCAGGATTGAGCGCTGCTGCTTGCCGGAATTCAGCCAGCGCCTCCTGATAGCCTCCCGCAGCAAAGTATTCCAACCCGGTGTTATTATGCGGCCGCGGCTTATTTGGAGATTTTGCGGCAGAGTCAACCCACACAGCCAATGAAGTGCGCCACACAGTATTTCGCTGCACGGTCGCTGCAGCTAAAATAACGAGCCAGACGCACAATGTAACCGCCCATAGCGATGCAGCTCCATAAGAACCGAACCGCCGGCCGGCAAACTGCCACATGCGAATCGCAAATTCGGCAAATACACTGGCGGCTCCAACCATCGGCAAATACAACCGATGCTCAAACAGCACGTCATATATAGGAATAAAACTTGATTCTGGCAGCAAGGCCAAAAAGAAAAAGAGCGCGCCAAATCCGGCCAAACGCCACCCGCGGCGCACCCCCCAAATCGCTGCGCCAATAAGCGCTGCTTCAAACACGAGCGAAGGCACAGTCCAGCCTGCCCACAATGAATAGGTAATTGGATAGTCCCAATCCAAGTGTAAGCCGAACGGAGCCGCCACCAAACGTATATACGTTCGCACCACGTTAATTTCAGTCAGCAGGTAGTCAAGCCGATCAAAGGGCAGCGTCTGCCGCTCCTGCGTCAGCAGCAGCGCCCGCTGAACGGTTAGGTGTGGCTGCGCCCCCGCTGCCGCAGCTGCATCTCGGTCTAAATATTCAGTAATCCCCAGCGTATAAGCCGGAATTATCGTCGCCAACAGCACCCACGGCCATAACCGTACAGTACGCCGCAGCAGCGGCCGCCAGCGACGGGTGAAAAATATCACCTCCAGCAGCCATAATCCTGCCGGCAGCGTCACTGCCGTTTCCTTACTGTGAACTGCCAAAAGCCCTGCCCCTAGTGACAGGGCTGTCCAGACAACGCGGTTATGCCATGTATTTGCGCGTCGATAGGACACATACGCAGCTAATGAGACGGTGTAGAACAACGCAGCTAAAGAAGATAATCGCTGCACAATGTACGAGACCGATTGCGTCTGCACCGGGTGAAAACCAAAAAAAGCAGCACCCAGAAGTGCTGCAGCAAAAACCGGCTGGAGGTGCCATCGGCCAACCGATAACGGCTGTAACGGCACGACACCCCTCCCTAATAAATACACCAGCCAAAAGACCGCAAATACGGCGCATACATGAATTAGAATATTGCCCGCGTGATACCACATAGTGTTCAAACCGACTGCCGCATAGGTTGCTTCCAGCGTTAAGAAAGAGACGGAACGGCTATACAGCATTTCTCGAAAAGAGTGCGGCAAATGATGATGCTGCTTGCTCTCAACAATGGCGTAGGCATCATCAAAAATGAACGGCCCGTGCAACGCCACACTATAAATGCCGGCAATAATAATCCCCAGCAACACCAACACAAACAACCGATGCCATGAGCGCTCACCGATCTGACCGTCTTGCATAAATCTAGCTTACCGCGCCAGTACCTCCGGAAGAAGCTTGGTATCTTCTTCAGTAACGTCCTGCCCGTCAACCATATAGCGCAATCGAATTGCCAAGTCACCCTGTTTAGGTACGCCGTTCAGTGTAAAATCTCCCGGACGGATTGACTGCCGCCCGTAGCGAAGTGTCGGTGCATCACCGGCAACCGTCCCGTCCGCCGTGATTTCAACAAATCCGTTCGTCAACACCAGCGGTGACTGCAATCGCAGTGTAAGCCAATGATTGTCCTCAATATTCTCCACCGGCACTCGCCATTCCTGCACCACTGCTCCGTCCACCGCTTTACGTAAATATACGACCAGCTCCCCTCTCTTCGCCGTGCCGGAGTACGTCGCCGGCAGAAGATCAATACCGGCCAACGGCAATGAACGGGAAGTTATCACCTGCCCAACAGTTACACCAGATACAAGTTCCCCTACGATGTGTTCAAATACCGGTTTTTTATACACCCACGCAAACGGCTCACCGGCTACGCGCGCCGTGAACACCGGCTCACGCTTGACAAAGTATTCATCAATAAAGTTATTGGCATAATGCTCTGGGGGACGGCCAAACATATTCCGGTACAATACAACATACCGAACTTGATGTTGCTCATGAGCATTAATGTGCGACACGCGCGCTGTTGTAAAGGTTCCAAGCTCTTCTGGATACCATGATGCCACCACAGCCTGAGGGTCATGCTCGTTCAACCAAGCCCCCACCTGTTCCAGCCCCTCGCCCCATCCCCGCTCTTGACTCAAATTATCCGGAAACCATGGATGAGTGTACGACAGGGCATACGGGTGATAGCGCCACACTGTTACCGCTAAACTGCCTACCAAAACCACCCCGCCTCCGGCCGCAGCCAGACGTTTCCAATCCTCGCTAACTGAGCTGCGTTTAGAGACCGCGAGACGCACCGCGGCAAAAAATCCAATTGCTGCCAACACATCCAAAGCAGGAAACACGGGTAAAATATAACGGTCACCCTTCTTCGCGCCTAATGTCATCATCAATACAAAGAAAAAAACATAGGCAGCCAACCAGCGGGCCAACATCCGTTGACGCCGATCTAAACTGCGGGCGGCGAACACTGCCGCTGCCACAGCCGTCACTGCCAATACCTGCACCGCGGGAGAGACACGGATTAACAGCGTTTCCAAATAGAAAAGCGGGTTGACCTCATATTCTTCATTACCGTCATGAGGCTGTAGTGCCGCTTGGCTAATGTCGCGTTTCAAAAGTAAAGCATTGCCTTTTGGGTTTGGCACCCACAACAAGGCCGGCCATAAAAGTATTGCTAATCCGATAATAATTACCAGCCATTGGACTGCATCTGCCGTGCGGGCCAATACAAATGGTCGCGTCCGCCACCGGCCCCGCCCGAACACCAGGACTGTTAAACCAAACCATGGCAATACAAACACTGCCGGCGCCTTCGTCAGCAACGCTAAAGTTGCTGCAACTGCTGAGAGCAACAACCATTTGCGGCTAAAATCTTGCCGCGCATACTGCAACACCAACAAAGCTGCCAAAAAAAGCAAATGGCTCAACAATGCATCCACGTGTACCACTCGTCCATACCCCACTAACAAAGGATCCATCGCCAGCAATAATGCTGCCAGAAACGCTGTCCGCCGCGGCAGCAGGCGGATAAGTACACCGTATATAACAACAATAAGCACCGTATTAGCAGCCGCCATAATAAACTGCGGCAACCGTACAAAATGTTCTAATACCGCAAACGAAAAAGGCAGTCCATCTGTCCACGTCTTTAGAGCAATTGCTCCGCCGGTCAACCAAAGGATTGTCACGCCGGGATGAGTTGTTTGCAGCATATCGTTAAATCGGCCGTCAACAAATGCCTGGATGAATTCGTGCGAGCGTCCAATCCAGTTCTTCTCATCTGCCGTCAGAAAGGCGTCCAAGCCTATCATCCGCGGCACTGCCGCTGCTGATAAAACAGCTGCCGCCATTAAAATATCGCGGTACGTACGCCGCCAAAAAGCTGCGAGGTGCATATCGTTACGTTGGCCCAACATGCGGGAAAGAAGTTGTTTCTGTCAACATGATCACCGATCAAAAAGAATGGTATCGTACGGTAATGGTACCATCCGCCGCCATCGCTGTCGTGCTAGTCGCCGGCGCTGTCATCGCTTCTGCCCTACGGCCGCGCCGGGCATTTGCCTTCGCCTCCGGTGCACTAATCCTTGCTGCACCATTAGTGTTGATCGGCTTCTGGTATTCACCAGGCGACCTTGGCATATCCGATTGGGATTACTACTTCTCCTATCACCACTTCATCCGCACTTCGCTGGTTCAACACCATGCATTTCCATTCTGGAACCCGTACACGTGCGGAGGTACTGCCGGCCTGGCCGACCCGGAATTCCCGTTATTTACGCCCACGTTTCTTCTTGAGCTTCTCTTTGGCATCCCCACTGGTTTTCGCCTGGCTATATTCCTGTCAGTCGAGTTCACTGCCCTTGGATTCCTGGTACTTGGTAAGAGGCTTAAAATGTCTGCCCCGGCAGCGCTTCTGGCGGCACTGGTCGTAACCTTCGGTTCCGTTAACTTATTGGAAATAGTGGAAGGCCATCCCAACATATTCGCAGTCATGTGGCTTCCCTGGGTGTTGTGGGCCTGGCTGCATGCCTACGGGTATGTAAAAAACAGTGAATATGCGTCACGAAGCCAACATAAAGCTCAACACAAAAAACACACAAAACCCAATCGAATTAGCAGTTGGTCCGCCAGCTGGCGCTTGTGCCTCGGGCGTTTAAAACATTCACAACAGTTTGCGGAAAACATCAACCAATGGAGCATAATCTGTGGCATTTTCCTGGCACTCATGTTTTTCCAAGGAGGCATCTACCTGCTCATGTATACTGCCGCAGCCTTTTTCACTCTGCTGCTGCTCGTCCCCCGCCGCCGCGCCGCCCTGGCCGTCACGGTAAATGCTAGCCTGTGGGCACTGGCATTGGCCGCAGTCAAACTGATCCCTGTCATGCTCTGGCTGCGCCAATTTCAGGATACCGCCTATGCCAGCTCAGCCTACACGCTTCCGTACATGCCGCAGATATTGCTTGGCCGCATCCTCCACGGCGCCGATGAGATTATACCAAACCAGGGCAGCGGCTGGCACGAATATGGCGCCTACATAGGAATACCGGCGCTTATTTTAGCCATCATAGGACTTAGCTCCGGCGTCCGTCAAAGCGCATCACCGGACAAGCGCCGGTCAATCTTTATCCTAGCTGTCGGTACACTCGCCGCGTTGCTGCTTTCATCCGCCGGACCGTTGTTGAAACCGATATTCGATGCGGTCCCGTACATCCCGCGTTCAAATATCTCCCGCATTATCCTCTTTGCAATCATACCGATCTCTCTGCTGGCCGGCATGGGACTCGATACTCTGCAGCAATTACTGACAATGAGTCATAGAACTTTTTTAAATTGGATAACCCGGCTGTGGATGCCCCGGCAGAAGCATCGCGATGCGCCATTCCCCCGCCGGGGTGTGCCGCAGAAGAATCCGCTGCCAACAGGAAGAGTGGCAATTATCATCATAACCGCTCTCAGCGCCATAATTGCCACTGACCTGTTCACCCTGGCCAATGCACTATCTTATCAGGCTTTCGTTCTGCCTGATGTCTATCCGCCACCTCCGCCCGCTCCGGCGCCGCTGGCCTATTCTGCCTTCACATACAAAACACGCTACCGTGGAGACGACTATTCACGTAGCTACACTGCCGCCCGAGCCGGATACGGCACCCTGTCGTACTGCTCTGTACTAACGCCAGAACCAGCGGTTCGTACCATCCATGACGAGGAAGATAATGGTCTGATCTCGGTAAAGAGCAAGTCCGGCACCTTCGAACTCCTCTCTTGGTCGCCAAACACAGTGATTGCCCGAATCACCGCAACAGATTCAACCGACATTCTGCTTAACACCAACTATACAAAAGGGTGGAGCGTCGCTGCATCACCCCCTACCAATGAAAAGTCTTGGCACCCTGCCCGAGAAATAGCCGGGCGTGTGGCCGCCAACGTGCCCGCTGGCCAGCACACGATTACCTTCCGCTACCGCACTCCGGGCTTCATTCCAGGACTCATCATCTCACTCTCCGCGCTGCTGTTTATCAGCGCCACAGGTGTCCGTACCGCCACAGATGTCATAAAACGCCGCCGCGCCGTCACGGACGACGCGCCAGAAAACGTTATACTCTAAATCAAAACCACTAGCCTGTTCAGGGAAATGCTCTAAAGGTATACGCACGTACCAGCCAAGTGCTTCATTCTCGCCCATCTCCGTTACCGCATACGACACATCCCCGGCAGGATCATGCACAAGCGGATAACTCTCTTGTCGGTTATACATATCCTCCAACTCCCGCTTGGCCTCCAGCGCTGCCTCGCGCCGCTGCCCATCCCGCGCATCCCGCCGCGCATGCTGCAATGCCGGAAAGAGCATTACCAGAAAAATAATAACGCCGGAAGCCAGCACAAGCAATTCCCACTGAAATAATGATAGTTTCATCACGTCCAGAATAGCATGTCCTAGCTGGACACTTGACACTAAATTATTTGAAAAATGAACCTTGATACTTGAGAATTAAATGAATGCAAACACGGCAACCAGTAAGAGGAAAGATCATTCATGGCATCAGCCTGCTCCTCCTCATACTCCTTCTCGCCTTCCCCCGCCTGCTTGATCTCAATGCTACCCGCTCTCCCGACGAAGACCGCTGGATGGCAAATACTGCCGGCTTCACCCGCAAACTGGCCAACGTCCAGCTGCGCGACCTAGTCCAGCAACCGCACCCTGGTATCACTACGCAGTGGCTCGGCGCGCTCACGATTCGTTTTGACAACTGGGAAACGCGCAAGCTGCCGGTTGTAATCGGCAACGTGCTGCTCATCTTTGCTGCAAGCTACGTCTTCGGGCAGCTGTGGGGGAAAACGACCGGCTTTTTTACCATCCTTGCCCTTGGTTTTGACCCGCTGCTCTATGCGCATACACGCGTCTACGCTATGGATGCACTATTATCATTGTTCGCGGTTGTTTCGCTGGGCTTGCTGCTCCTCTGGCACCAGAAGAAGGAAAACCGTTACTTGGCCGCTGCCGGTGTTACCGCCGCCGCGGCCGGCTTGTCTAAATTACCGGGCTTCATCCTAGCGCCATTTACTATTCTGCTGCTGTTGCAGCACACCATCGCTGCTGCGCATGGTGCGCCGCAGCAAACAACAAAGTCTGAAGGCCGCACGCGGCAACTCCTCTCCCCATTAGCGTTATATTGCGTCTCCTTCTTTGCCGGTATTATCATTATCCTTCCCTCTTTTGGTCTCGCTCCGCGCAGCGTTATCGGCAGTCTTGCTGAATTATTCCGCTCCGACGAATACCAGGAAAAGCACCAACTGGGCGCCGGTTATTACGTGCGCTCTCTCATTTTTTTCTCCGCGCCGCTCCAAGCTGCCGGCCTCATGGCCTTGGCTGCTGCCGTACGTCGTAAAAAATTGCCGCGCCGGCTTATGACCCAGCTAGGGATACTTGCCCTCTTTGCCGCTCTTTTCTGGCTGCAAATGTCTCTTGGCGCCAAGAAGGGAGACCGCTATATCCTGCCCGTCTTCGCCGCACTGGATATTATTTCCGCTGCCGGCATTGCCTCCTCCTTGACGGCGACGGGCAAACGCAATCCGCGGCAATGCACCGCCGCCGTCTTAGCCTTAATCGTTCTCTGGCAAATTGCCATCATCTGGCAGCTGCATCCTCATAACCTAGCCTATGTGAACCCGCTCACCCGCCCCTGGTTCGGGATGCGCCGCCACGGCTGGGGCGAAGGCCTTTCACTGGCAGCCGACTATTTGAATGCAAAACCAAATGCCGGCCAACTAAAAGTTGCCAGTTACTATCCCAATGAGTTTGGCGCCTACTTCCGGGGTGAGACCGTACCGGCCCACCAACATGATACCGCCGGTGTTGATTATGTTGTCCTCTACCGCGCAATGCTGGAACGCGGCCCCCATGCATGGGAAACCGATGTAGTGAACCGATATCTCTTTCAAACGCCGGAACACACCATCCGCCTTGGCGGCCTCGATTACCTATGGATATACCGTACACCGCCGCAATCTCAGGAACCATAGCTATATCTATGCCTTCCTTCTCATTCCTTGGATCTGATCCGTAAATTAACCTGTTCCCCTTGCTGCAGCTGCAACGCCTTCAAAGGGACACACCAATGGAAACACGCATTACTTCACCGGTAGGACGCAAAAATGTTTTAGCTCCGGACATCGCTCAGCAGAAGCTGCCGTGCAATCTTCGGCCCCGCGTTCACCGGCCGGCTCCCGGTAATGCACCAGCCATTTCGCCGCCGCTGCATCAGATTCCGTCAGCACCTGGATGTCTCTGCGCCCATGGCTAACATACTGTAAACGATTCCAAATATGAACGTTCTCCGTATACACCGGCCCCGCTTCAGAAAGACAAGCAAGTAAGGGCCGCACATCCACCAGGGCAGCGGCGCTGTCCGTCCGGTTTGCCAGTGAAAAATCCGCCGTGCTGCCCCCGGTCCGTAAAAACGGAATCAACACTCCCACCGCAAACCACACACCAAGGCCAACCGCAACCGATGCTGCTGCAAACGCATGCCCTCGTCCATTAGGCACGAATCGGCTCCGTGCAACCAACCCCAATATCCAGCCTGTCCCTAACCCCGCCAACAACCAAACCGCCAGCACAAATGTCACAAAATAACGAAGAGTGAAGCGGTCGATCATAAATAGCAGCACTCCGGCATGCACTAGCACGCCGGCTAAAAATAGCTGTCCACCGCGGCGGCGCAGACACACCACTGTCCCGATCAAGGCCAACCCGCCGATTGTTGCGGTTATGACGGCTCTCGCTACGGCTGTCATTTCTAGTCCTGTATAACGCGATATATATGATGAGCCCGACAGCAAGTAGACGGCAAGCTCCGGCAAAGCTGCCAACCGGTCCGGCAACGCCGCTGCCACTGCCTCCGGTTTACCTTGGTCATCAGTTAAAAGACGTAGCACCGCAAATTGGCTGCCAAACCCTGCCCAAAATCCGATAGCTGCTAATAAAAATGCCGCTGCCGCCCGCCGCACCACCAACCTGCCGCCACGCAACTGCAACATAAAATGTAGCATCGCTGCAGCAGCAACTCCCGCGGCTGTCGGTAAAAATAAAATATGCGTTGCCACCCCCAGCCCGGCCAGCAAACCTGCCGTAAGCCAACGATACCGCCACTGCAAAAGCAGTACCGACGGAATAGAAACTGCATAAAACGGCAACAAGGAAATAGCCCACCCTAATCGCTCCTGAGTAAGATACATCGGCGAAAAGACAACAAACACCAGCCCCATCAATGCCTGATTCTCCGAAAATACACGGTACAACACGCAGGCCAACAGCCAAAATGTTAGCCAGGAAAACACTAAAACCACCGCACGCAAAGACGCTGCCGTATATCCAAACAGCAACAGGAATGGAACGCGCAAATAGTCCGAGACCGGTCCAATATACGAACGCTCTCCAACAACCGTCAGCGGCTTGACATGCAAAATTTCGTACACATTCTCTCCCTCCGAAGCCTCGTCTCCCATGAGACCTGGTACCCGATGTAAGTACACAACAGTCAGCCCTGCAAACAAAACGAACAACCCCGCTGTACATTTCCAATACACGCGACCGTTCATGCCTAAACTATAACGGATTCATTCATTACGCCCAGCGCTCATGCCATAACTGCAGCATCAATAACGTCCAAAGTTGCTTGCGCGCATCAACCCGCCCTGCCCGGTGCGCCTTCAATAACCGATCTGCTGCTGCATACTCAATAATTCCCGTCTGCCGTAGCGCTTCACGCGAAAGGGTATCGCGCGCCCAGTTGTACAACGGACCGCGTAACCATGCTGCTAAGGGAAGGGCAAAGCCGTGCTTGTGCCGGTGAATAATTCGTGGCGGAACGCGATTTTGCATAATATCCCTGAGCAAACGCTTATCTCTCCGGAACGCAACCGGCAGTCGCAGAACATACGCTGCCGCTTCAACATCAAGAAATGGTGTCCTACTCTCAAGACCGACTGCCATTGTCGCCCGGTCCAATTTTATTAAAATATCATCCTGCAAATAATGGCGTACCGTCAGGTAGGATGATAAGTCCTCCGCATTCAGTCCGGCCGGTATCGGTGCATCAACCGCCGCAAAAGCCTCAGCCGCATAGTGTTGCCAATCATGAGTCAACAAATCCTTCATATCTGAAGGTGTAAATGAGCCCAGCCATACCTGGTGCCGACGCACCGGTGGATATGACATGCCGCGAAGAAACTGCTTCAACTTAAATTCCCACGTAAAGTAATCCGTTCCAGCCGGCAGTCTTGCCGCTAAACGGGAAAGACGCTGCCATACCTCCGCCGGTAATGGCAGAAGGTTTGCCAACCGTGCCGCAGTAAATATACCGTAACCCAACAACAACTCATCGCTCCCGTCGCCGTCAAGCGCCACCGTGACATACGACCGAGCTAATTCACTCACGGCCATGGTCGGCAGCAGCGACGCATCGGCAAAGGGTACGTCCATCGCCGCGACTGCCCGCGGCAGCAGCCTATGAAAGTCAGTCAGGCCAAACCGCAGCCCGTGATGGGTGGTGCGTAAATGGCGGGCCGCTAAATCTGCAAATGCACTCTCGTCAAAGTCTGTTTCGGCAAATGATACAGAAAATGAGTGAATAGGTCCCGGCAGCGCTTCTCGCATATACCATCCGATTGCCGTCGAATCAAGACCGCCGGACAATAAAAGCCCAACCGGAACGTCTGCGACTAATCGGCGCAAAACAGCCTGCCGCAGCAAGGCGTCATAACGAGCCGCCGCCTGAGAAAAAGTCATTGACATCTTCGGCTGATAACGCGGCTGCCACCAACGCTGCACGCGCAATTGCCCACCGGCCCGATACCGACCAAAACTACCGGCGGGCAACTGCTGCACGCCGATAAGGCCTGTCAGCTGTCCCGGTACATATTCATGCAGCAAATATTGTACTACTGCAACAGCATCCGGCCGGGCCTGCACGCCGCCGACCAATAGAGCCTTTATCTCTGACGCAAAGAAAAAACCTTCAGCCGTACTCGCAAAGTACAACGGCTTCTTTCCAAAAGGATCACGGGCCAGCAGCAGTTCCTGCGTACGGGTATCCCATAGCGCCAGCGCAAAACCGCCGCGCAACTCGCGCAACACGTTTGTCCCCCGCTTGGCCAAAACATGTAAGAGTACTTCGGTATCGCTGCGGCTCTGCCACTTCATTCCCCGGCAGTAACGCTCTGCTAACTCGCGAAAGTTGTAAATCTCGCCGTTGAATACAATTGCAAACCGTCCATCGGGCGTCAGCATCGGTTGCCGACCGGCCTCGCTTATATCCAGTATGGACAACCGCCGGTGGGCAAATGCGGCCGCACCGTTAGACCATACACCGTGGCTGTCAGGCCCGCGGTGCGCCAATGTTGCGGCCATAGCAGCCGCCCGCGCTCCATCAGCGTCCCCCCGCCGCGCCACCCAGCCTGCAATGCCACACATGATGCTGTAGCGACAGCATACCGGTTCGAACGCTCACCGATCAAGAATCAGGCGGCGACTGCTGCAACTGCCTATGCAATTCAGCCTGGGCCGTCCTCGCTCGTCGCAACTGCTGTGCCCGCCGGACAAAAAATACCATGACACCAAATATGACAATTCCTCCTGCGGCGGCGGTCCCGATCACCGCGCCGCGGCCTACCGGCAGGCCTGCGATAAGCGCGTCCGGCGACGGCGAAGGCGTCGCCGTTAGCTCCACACCATCCGGCGTGCGCCGAAATGCGTATGCCTCCCCGGCCGCCAGCTGTCCATCAGCCGCCGGTGGCGCCGCCCGCACGGTGTGGTCACCCTGCGCAAGGGTGTCGGCACTGATGTAGAGAAACCGGCCGCTGCTATCCGCCCTCGTCACCCACACCCGCTCATCATCAGACGCTGCGGCAAGCAGCACCAACGAGAAGTTTGGCGCTGTCCCGGTAACGGTCAACACCTCCTGCCCGGCCCTGACTTCCAGCCGAACACCGGTTACTGTATAAGTCGCCTGCGCATTAATTTGCTGCACAGCATACGTTACTCGATCGTCCGGCGAGGGAATAAGCGGATTATATCCCCGCACAACCTCTAATCCGTCAATATACCCATCTCCATCGGTGTCGGTACGAACGGGATCGGTACCGAGCACACGCTCATCGTTATTGGAAAGCCCGTCCTGGTCGCCGTCCAAACCTATCGGCAGCAGCACAAATGGTAGCGCGCTCGCACCCGGCGGTAATCCGCCGTCAGCGGGTACAACATATGGTTGACCGAATAATCCCGACGGCGGCGTTGCCTCAGCTGCCGTTTGGGTGAAGCTAACCTCGCGTACCGGCTCGTACACC
>Ga0210057_1000942_pt1 | contig 46150 bp, 40 predicted proteins | sample CryGeyCG2114_010_2_FD_183968 | JGI IMG/M metagenome (GOLD analysis project Ga0210057, IMG submission 183968) | Groundwater microbial communities from aquifer - Crystal Geyser CG10_big_fil_rev_8/21/14_0.10 (SPAdes) (version 2) | ecosystem: Environmental > Aquatic > Deep subsurface > Groundwater ...
GGCTCTGCGAGACAGTGGCGGAACGATACGAGCGTACGAGGCAATTTCAAGCCACCACGCGCTCCGCGCGTGCGATTAGTCCTTTCGTTCAAAATAGGTTCGAGCAAATGATATAATGACACCACCACAGTATTTATCCAGCACCGTGCCCGAATACCCTGCGGTCTCTGCCGCAGGGATGAAGGGCTATCATCATTCTTGCCGCAGGGTTTAATACCCTGCGGTCAAGGTGCTGGATTTATTTGTATATTTGTCCGCCTCGGCAAGCCGTAGGCGAGACGGGTAAGTGATTTATAATTTATAGAGTATAAAAAAATCCCGCCGGTTTGGTGGGGATTATATGGCTGTGGCCAATGGTCCTCTGACTTTGGCAGCCATAATTTCAAGGGCAATCTCTGATGTCATAAGTCCTTCAAGTTTAGGCCAGATATCTGCATCAGGAGGAATATATTCATCAGTTGCCTGAAAGTGCATAAATTGCGATAAAGGATACTCAAAAATTAGCGGCTTTAATTCCTTTCCTTCGCAATCTAAGATGGTCCAAGTCTCCTGGTTGGCCGGGCAAAAGAAAGAAGATAAGATTTTGCCAAGAGAAATTTGTTCCCGCAGATAAGCCAGAGCTTCATTTAAGAAGTTTAGATTATCCGGAATTTTTTTACCATCTTTAACTTTTCCAACCACAAACCATCTCATAGCGGCCTCCTTTTTCTTCTAGAAAAAATTTTTGGGAAACAGTATATTTCGTATATAACTATAAGATTAAAGAAAAGTCAAATTAAAGGCAGGCAAAACAAACAAAGTTCATTCGGTTAGGTTCATGAATTTTTCATGGCCTTTTTTATTTATTCAATCCTTGAAAAGATAGTAAAAATAAGGTAGTGTGTAATTATATGGAAATTCCCAAACAGGTGCAAAATATATTACAGCGATTAGAGAAAGCAGGCTATGAAGCCTATGTCGTGGGCGGATGCGTGCGGGATTTGTTGTTGCTCGCTTCGCTCGGCCGCGCTACAAATGCGGCACATGCGAATGTAAGAATGAATCCTAATGATTGGGACGTGACGACCAATGCCCGGCCGGAGGAAATCACGAAAGTTTTTCCGGACAGCAAATATGAAAATGAATTCGGCACGGTTTTGATTAAAATCGCTGAAGATGAACGTGAAGACGGATTGAAATATGTAGAAGTGACGACCTACCGCAGTGAGCAGGGATATAGCGATAGGCGGCATCCGGACGAAGTGCAATTTGAAAATTCGCTTGATAAGGATTTAGAGAGGCGAGATTTCACGATCAACGCATTAGCGCTTGGCGCAAGCAGCAAATTCCAAGCACCAAATTCCAGAGAAATTATAAATCCTGAAATTAAAATTCCAAAAGGGTGGAAACTTGTAGATCTGTTTGGCGGTTTAAAGGACATTGATAAAAAAATAGTAAGGGCGGTAGGGGAGCCGAGCGACCGATTTAAAGAAGATGCCTTAAGAATGATGCGGGCAGTCAGGTTCGCCGTGCAATTAAATTTTGAGATAGAGCCGAAAACCGAGCGGGCGATCGTTAAACTGGCTGGCGCGATAAAATTCGTTTCCCAGGAGCGCATTCATGACGAACTGATAAAAATTTTGCAGTCTGATTATCCGGCAGACGGAATTTTGTTACTATATAAAACAAAGCTGTTGCGGTATATTATTCCGGAGCTGGAGCAGGGCGTCGGCGTGGCGCAAAATAAACACCATCCCTATCCTGTTTTTAAGCACGCCGTAGAGTCTTTGCGCCACACTAAGAATAAAGATTATCAGGTGCGCCTGGCGTCGCTGTTGCATGACGTCGCCAAACCCAAAGTAAAAGAAGGTATGGGCGAGGATGCCACTTTTTACAACCATGAGTATGCCGGGGCGAAGATGGCGAAGCGAATTATGGAACGGCTGAAATTTTCCCGCGAGGATATTAACCGCGTTACCAATCTGGTCAGAAACCATATGTTCTATTATAATGTTGACGAGGTAACCGCCGCTTCGGTGCGCCGTTTGATTAATAAGGTAGGCAGGGAAAACCTGCAGGACTTGATTGATTTGCGGGTAGCTGATAGATTGGGAAGCGGAACTCCGAAAGCTATGCCGTATAAATTACGCCACTTGCAGTATATGATGAAAAAGGTGCAGAATGATCCGGTATCGGTAAAAATGCTGAAAATCAACGGGGATGAACTGATGCCTTTGTTAAATATAAAACCTGGACCGAAAATCGGCGCTATGCTGGACGTGCTGCTGGCGGAAGTTATTGAAGAACCGGAGCTGAACGAAAAAGAACATTTGGAAAAACGGAGCAGAGAATTAAATAAGATGGATTTGGATGAACTGTGCGCTAAAGCGAAGAAAGTAATTGAAGGCAGGAGGGAAAAGGACGAAGAGAATATGAAGGGGGAGTTTTGGGTAAAATAAACTATCACTGATTAACACAGATTTAATACAGATAAACACGGAGCACAGATTTCTGTATTAACCTGTATATAAAGAAATGAAAAAAGTATTTGCGTTAACAATAAGCTTATTAATTCTATCCGGGTGCTCTTTGCCCGCGGGAAAACAGGTCGAAGAAAGCGTTTTGCGCGGCGCGCCGGAGGATAATAATATTGCTTTCAGCGAACAGGATTTGCTGGAGGACATAAATAAGAGCAGGGGGGTGGTTTCATTAAAAAATACTGCCCGGCCGGACTCCAGCCAAAAACAAGAACAGGGGAATAAAATTGAACTGGAAAATTTGTTCTCTACGTATAATCAGGCATTAATCAGAACAAATTTTGGCAATATCAAGGTACGATTTTACAGCGAATCGCCATTAGCCGTGAATAATTTCATGAATTTAGCCCAGAAAGGGTTTTATAACGGAACTAAATTTCATCGGGTGATAAAGGATTTTATGATTCAGGGCGGGGATCCGAATTCCAAGGATGATAACTGGGATGATGACGGTACCGGCGGTCCGGGATATAAGTTTCAGGATGAAATTAACAGCCACAAATTAGCGCGCGGCAGCTTGGCTATGGCTAATTCCGGGCCAAATACCAATGGTTCGCAATTTTTCATCGTCACCAAAGAAGCCACGCCTTGGCTGGACGGCAAGCACACGAATTTCGGCGAGGTCGTTGAAGGCATGGAAACGGTGGATAAAATTGAAGCGGTAAAGACGAACGAAAACAGCCATCCGGTTGAAGGCATAATAATTGAAAGCATTGGATTATTAAGCAGCAAAGATAATTATAAATTAGGGGAAGAGGAGCTGAAAGAGCTGGAAAATTATAATGGAACTTCCAGCGAGGAAGAAGCGACAAGTACAGAAGAAAATTAAATTTCTAATTATAATAATTATTCTAATTAACCTAATCAAATCCCAATTTAAAAGCCCCAATAAATTTTGGAAATTAAAATTGGTTATTGGATATTGATTAGAATAATTAGGTTAATTATAAATTAAAAATTTGAAATAAGGGGCCTGTAGTCTAGTGGTACGACGCCGCATTCGCATTGCGGAGGCGGGAGTCCGATTCTCCCCAGGTCCACGGAGATAATTTTAGATTACAGATTTTAGATTTAGGATTAGCAGGCGTAATCTAAAATCTAAAATCATAAATATTTACGGGCTGTGGTATAACGGTATTACGCACCCTTGCCCCGCACCATATGTACGCCACTCGTTCTATATTTTACAGAGCGGGGCGTGGTATAGTGGTATTACGCACGCTTCGGGTGCGTGTAATCCGGGTTCGATTCCCGGCGCCCCGACAGACAAAGTAATATGGTGCGGGGCAAGGGTGCGTGTAATCCGGGTTCAATTCCCGGCAGCCCGTTTCGTGTCCACGGAGTGCCAGACTGTCCGAAAACTCGCTTGCGAGTTTGAGAGCAATAGCCGAATTTTAATTAAAAACAATTTTAGTCCGTCAATCTCTGATTATGCCAACCTGCCTGCCGGACAGGCAGGTTGATAGCCTAAAATTGTTCCTAATTTTTCTACCATTTGGTTTCCGTTATCCCATTTTGCCGCTTTTTTCAGATAGTTTTTGATTTTTTTCAGATTATGCCCAAGGGAAATGAGCCCCAGTTCAACTAGACACTTGGGTTTTCCTCTAAGGTTGAATGTCCGAAAATTCATGTTTCGCTTAATATCGCCGATTACCGGCTCAACATCCTCCCGCCTCCGTTTCATCATCTCCTTGCCTGCTGTCGAGTTCAGTCTGACACATTGGGTAAATTTGTATCTGGCCAGTTCTCTATCTGGGTTGTTGGCATAAATGCCTTTTCTCCTTTCGGCCATTTCTTTGTTGAATTGTCCGTAGGGAATGAAAGCGGTTATTCGCTCGCTCTTTAAATATCGATAATTCATTTTTCGGCCGTAGCCGGCATCCGCCATTACCGTTTCCGGTTTTCTGCCGGTATTGGCTTCCACTTCTTTTACGGCGGGTTTCAATTGCTTGAAATCGTTTCGATCTGAAGTTAGGCCGTAGCCGAGTATTACCTGATGTTCGGTCGCGAACTGGGCGTTGTAGCCGGAGGCGATATGGCCTTCTTTCATCATCATGAGCGTGGCGTCTTTATCCGTACTGCTCATAGTGTTCCGGTCTTTTCTCATTTTGCGCAGTTTTGAATTGATATCGTCTTTTTTGGCTTTGAGCTTCTGCTTTTTCTTTTCCAGCGAGGTTTTTCTCTTTTTTAGTTTAGCCAGTTCGCGCGCCACCCGGTTCAGGTCGAGCCCCTTAATTCGGTGTTCGGTTGAATCGCCGTAGAGCTTTTCTTCTTGGCGATCAACCTCGTCGGCTTCCCGAAATATGTCATCCACCTGTTCTTCAATTGATTCTTTCTTTTTGTTTAGCGTTTTCCGGTACTGCATTTTGTTGCCATTGGAGTCGCTTCTGAACTTAGTTCCGTCAATCGCCACTTTGCCGATTCTGATCATGCCTAATTGACGGCACAATCCCAACACTTCCACGAAGGTCTTTTTGACATCAGCCAGCTTGTCTTTGCGGAAATCGGCAATGGTCCGGAAATCAGGAGCAGAGCGGCCCGAGAGCCACATAAACACCACATCCTCGTTCAGCCGATCAGCAATTTTGCGGGAGCTCCGAATGCCTATGGTGTAGGCGTAGACCAAGACCTTAAACAGCATTCTCGGATGGTATGCCTTTTGACCCAGAGGCGAATACTGGTTTAGAATGAACGACAAATCCATTTCATCTATTACTTGATTTATTAATCTCGCCGTATGATCCGAGGAAAATGAATCGCTTAAACTTTTGGGCAATAATTGCCCTTGATTCTGCTGGTAGTCTTTGAACATATTGATGGTAAAATTAATTGTAATTCTACCTTAATTTTACCATTTTTCTGCTCAAAAAAACAGTGGAAAACTGACCACATTTTCAGCTCAATCGCTTCGCGATTTCGCTGAAAATCAGTTTAGTTTTCGGACAGTCTGACGGATTAAAAAAAAGTTTTTAAATTCAGCGTTAAAATCAGCCAAAATTTTCCACTCCTCCCTCCATTCCCAAACCACCTCTCTATTTAGCAAGCGGCGGTTCGTTCCAATTTTTTCCGTAAAAGATTTTATTTCCATAAAATCTTTAGACAATGCAAGTTTTTTGGCGTAGTTAGCGTCAATTATCCATTTTTTCAATGGTTCGAGCCATCCGCCAGCTGGCGGACCCTTTCGCCCAAAATCAGATTTCTTTTCCGAGAGGTCTGTTTTTGTTTGCACGAGTTCGTTCTTTTTAGCTAGATAAATATCTTTTTCAATTGTGCCCTCTAAATAGGCATTTATCAGCTTATTAAGTTTTGTTTCTGCTTCTTTGGTTTTCTCATTAAGATTTTGGGCAAAAGATTGCGCCGATTGGACGTTATCTTTTTCCCAAACATCAACTTGAGCTTTCATTTTCTCCGCCCAGTCGTCGCCAAGAGCGACATTTTGAAGCCGTGATTTCAATTGCCCCCTGAAAATTTGCAAAAATTTAGAATAAATGATATTCTACGATAAAAGAATATGTAAAAATTTATGTCCAACTTTATTCACTGTAAAAATAATTTCGGAGAAGAGGTTGACGTTCCAATTAACAAATTTTTTTTTCGTCCAAGTGTTTATGGATTTATCGTTTATGATAAAAAAATATTAGTTATGCGCAATAAAAGTAATGGTAAGCTTTGGTTCCCTGGCGGAGGATTAGAAATTGATGAGCGATTAGAAGCGGGTCTGAAGCGTGAAGTAAAAGAGGAAACTGGTATAGATATAATTATTGATAAATTAATTCTTACAAAAGAAAATTTCTTTTACTATCAGCCGCTTGATGAAGCTTATCATGCTTTTCTTTTCTTTTACTTATGTCGACCCATAACACAAAATCTCTTGGCAGATGATGATGTAAACGATCTCGAGTCAAAAAAACCACGTTGGATTATAATTGATAGCATAAAACCCGATGATATTAGCGATTTATCGAGTGATATATATTCCTGCCTGCAAAGATTATTAAAAATCATTGATATTGGATAAATATTATAAATGTGCTATACTATAATAATTTGATCTTTTAAAAGTAAATACCATGGTGTTTTTATCGGCATCAGAAAGGAGACACGCGATGTATGTTCGCATAAGGAAAGAACGATTTGGATATGTGTTTTTCGAGCGGTTCACGCGAAATGTGCATTTTGTCGAAACCAAAGAAAATCTTGAGCAATTAGGACGCGAGCAACTGCGCAAATTTGTCAGCCGTTATTATTCTGGCATTGGTAACGCTTTTCATTACGAATTCGTACAATCTCCCGAAAACCAGTTCGAATTAGGGTCGCCCATTGGTATGTATATGGAAATCACTCGCCGATGTGCGTTAGATTGCCGTCACTGTTATAAGCCCGACGATCCCAATGCACAACTTTTAACACTTGAAGGTTGGAAACGATTGATTAAGGAACTCTATGATATTGGCGTCTTTGAAATAAGACTGTGTGGAAATGAACCTTTAATTTCTCCGTATTTTCGCCAGATCTGTGAATTCATTTCAGGATTAAATTTATTCCTGGGCATCAATACTTGTGGATTTTTTGGCGAGCAGACCAGGGAGGATTTAATCGCTTTGCATCCGGATTTTGTCGCCATCAGTATTGACGGCAACGAAGAAAGCCACAATCAAATACGCGGGCCAGATTCGTACCAAAGGGCAGTAATGTTATTGAAAAAGTTGAGTAAAACAAATATCAGACGGCGCATCAATTCAGTGGTTTCTACCCTAACCCTAAGTACCACTGAACATACTGTTAAGCTAGCCGATGAGTTTGGGGCCGATGTCAGTTTTATTCCATTCCGTCCAATTGGTCGGCACGCCGATTTTAGTGCCAAATGTTCCATTGGAAGGGATCAAATGTGGCAATCGGTACAAGAGGTTACGCGGTTGCGTCAACAATATCCGCATCTTCTGCTACTTACATATTTTGACGTTCTGGGCGAACATGCGACATATCATCATTCAATGAACTTCAATAGCCCGTGTCCAGCGAGAAAAAATGGATTCATTGGCTATAGCGGCGACTTTTATCCATGCGACTTCCTCCGGAGCCTGGGCAGGATTTATTATTGCGGCAATGTTGCCGAACATGGTTTTTGGCCAATTTGGACTTCTTCACCCGTACTTAATGGGTTTCGTTGCCTGAAACACGACAAATGCAAACGTTGCAGTCACTATATGAAAAAATGCTACGGGGGTTGCATTTCCGGCTCAATTGCCAGCACGGGCTGTCCCGATGACCAGCTGTGTTTTATTGATATTCAATGAACTCCCACGAAAGCCGTGTTTAAATAATACGGCTTTTATTTTTAAAAACCACCCAATCCTTGTTTATTTAAATAAACCAAATAAATAAACCAAAAATTTGCAGAAATTCAAAATAAGTGATATCCTATGATAAAAAATATTTTTTTATTTTTGCATCTGGTTTTTATTTTTTGAGCCAAGGCTCTCCTTTTTATTAAAAAAGAGTGGAGCACAATTTTAAAATTATTTTCAGAGAATTGTTTTGTTTTGCTCGCCGAACTTCGGCGGGCGGAAACGCTGGGGCGGGGTTTCAAATCATTCGCGCGATTGTCGCTCGAAAAAGGTTCGAGCTTCGTTCAGCAATTGCGACCAACTTAAATTTTTATGAACAAACTGCAAAAAGAATTCCGCGAGCGGATTTTGGGATATATTATCGGCGCGTTCGGGCTCGTCGCGAGTTTGGCCTGGAATGACGCCATTACCGCGATGATAGAAAAAATTTTTCCGCTCGGCAAAGACACTATCGTCGCCAAGTTCATCTACGCGTTCGTCATGACGGTCGTTTTGGTTATTATTGCGGTGTATTTGGTAAAATTACTGAAAAAAGACGGCGAGGGCAAGAATTAAATATTAATGGCAAAAACAAATGAAATATCAGGACCGGGTTTACGGCGAAATTAAAATTGACGAGCCGGTACTCTTGGAAATTATCAGCGCGCCGGAGTTCCAACGGTTAAAAGACGTTGATCAGGGGGGCTACTATGAAGTCCATTATCCCGGCACCAAACATACTCGCTTTGAACACTCTCTGGGAGTGTTTGAATTATTGCGCCGCTATAGAGCGTCTCCGGAAGAGCAAATAGCCGGCCTTATTCATGACATTTCTCACTCTGCTTTTTCTCATACCATGGACTATATTGTGGCGGACGGGAGCGGAAAAACCCAATGCCACCAAGACAGGATTTTTTCTGATTATGTTAAAAATTCAAGTATTGCCGGAATTTTGGGCAAATACAATTTTGACGTTGACAAAATAGTGGATGACAGTAATTTCCCCCTTAAAGAAAATGAACTGCCGGATATCTGCGCCGATCGGATTGATTATTCTCTGCGGGGCTTATTGGCTTTCAAGATGGAAGACAGAGAGACTATTAATTATTTTTTGGATCATCTTAAGGCCGCACAAGGAAAATGGTTTTTTGATGATATAGCCAGTGCGAAAAAGTACGCTGTTGCCTTTAAAAAGTTAAATGATATCCATTATTCAAGCGAGATAACCGCTTATATGTTCCGAACCACGGCTGACTATCTAAAGCATGCTTTCAGCCGAGGTTATATTAATGAAGACGATTTTTACACTACAGACACGGAGGTTTTAAATAAAACTAGAGAGCACCATAGCGGCGATCCCGTTTTAGAAAAGTTATGGCAACGAATGGAAAATAAAATCCGCTGGGAAGTTAATAAAGAAGATTATGACGCGCGGGTATTCTGCAAATCAAGGGCGGTTGACCCGTTTTGCCAATATCAGGGATCGCTCAAGAGAGTGTCAGAAGTTATCCCTGGCTGGAAAGAGATTGTGACTGACAACTTAAAACCCAAAGAACATTTTATAAAATTTTATGATTGAACATTTTAACATTAAGATAACCGGAGAGGTGCAGGGAGTCGGCTTCCGTTGCTATACGCAAAAGAAAGCTAAAGAGCTGGGTATAAAAGGATATGTTGTAAACGATCCGGACGGCGCGGTTTATGTTGAAGCCGAGGGCGAAGAAGATGCCTTAAAGGAGTTTGTTAATTGGTGCCGGCGCGGTCCGGACGGCGTGCGGGTGGCTAAGATTGAAGTTATAAAAGGGGGAATAAAAGAATTTACAAATTTTAGAATTAGCTATTAAATATTTATGCAACTCGGCGCTAAAATTGTTAACGAGATCGCTCAAGAGCATATTATATTGGTGGACGAAAATGATAATAATATCGGCGTGGCGGAAAAGATTTCCGCGCACGTTAACGCGCAAATGCACCGGGCCTTTTCTATTTTTGTGTTCAATTCAAAAGGCGAATTAATGTTGCAAAAGCGGGCAAAGAAAAAATATCATTGCGGCGGGCTATGGTCTAATACCTGTTGCAGCCACCCGCGGCCGAATGAGCCCATAGAGCGGGGAATCCATCGGAGACTGCGGGAAGAAATGGGATTTGACTGCCCGCTGGAGGAAAAATTCAGTTTTAAATATAAAATAACTTTTGACAACGGCCTGACGGAAAATGAATACGACCACGTCTTTGCGGGAAAGTATGAGAATAATCCGGTGTTAAATCCGGCAGAAGCGGATGGCTGGAGGTGGATCAGCCTGCCGGAACTGAAAAGTGATATAAAAAAGAATCATAATAGATATACACATTGGTTGAAGATTGCTATTAATTGCCCACAAATCAACGAATCAGCTACAAATAACACAAATGATAAATAAATTTAAAAGACAATTTAAGCAGGACGGCGAGGTATATCTGCGGATTAAAGCGCGCCCGAACTCCATGCGTACGGAAATAAAAGATATTCTGGCCGATGAGACAATTAAGATAGATGTAGCCGCGCCTCCGGTAAAAGGAAGGGCAAACGCGGAATTAGTTAAATTTTTGGCCAAAGAGTTTGGCGTTGATAAAAATGGTGTTAAGATAATCAGCGGAGCAGAGGAGAGGGTTAAGTTAATAAAGATAAACATTTAGTAAATTTAATTATTAATTGAAAATTGCAAAATTGAAAATTGATAATTAAAATATTGTAAATAATTTCTTTATGGAAGAACCAAAAGACGGTAGAAGAAAAGTTCCAGTCCACGTGGGACTCATTATGGACGGCAACCGGCGCTGGGCCAGAGAGCGGAATCTGCCGACGCTGGAAGGACATCTAAAAGGATATAATAAGCTACAGCATGTTCCGGACTGGTTTTTTTTGCGCGGAGTAAAAGTGTTAAGTGTGTACGCTTTTTCCACGGAAAATTGGAACAGGGAAAAGAAGGAGGTGGATTATTTAATGAATTTATTAGCACGGGCGATAGAGGATGACCTGGATGAATTTCATCGCAAGGGTTACAAGTTAATTTTTAGCGGCCGGATCGACGAACTGCCGGGAAAACTGCCAGAGTTGTGCGAGAACGCGGCGCAGAAAACAAAAAGCAACGGCAGCGGCACAATAAACATTTGTCTTAATTACGGCGGGCGGCCGGAACTGCTGGACGCTGTGAAAAAAATTGTAAAAAACCAATTAACCGAAGAGCAGATCCATGAAGGCATTATTCGCAAGTATCTATATCACGGAGAACTGCCCGATCCCGACATTATTGTGCGCACCAGCGGCGAAGAAAGAATATCGGGGTTTCTTCTTTGGCAGGCGGCTTATTCGGAATTTTTGTTTTTAAAGAAGTATTGGCCGGATTTTGAGGAAATGGACGTGATTAATATTATTGATGAATATAATAAGAGGGAGAGGAGGTTTGGAGGTAATTAAATTGTTTTATTATTCTATCCTCGCGGCAAGGCGGGCAATTTAGCAATGAAGCAATGAAGCAATAATTTTTATGCCACGAACTAACATAATACAACATAACGCGCCGCTAGCCGACCGAATGCGGCCAAAGACATTAAACGATTTTGTCGGGCAGGAAAATATAATCGGGAGCGGAAAAATTTTGCGGCAGGCAATTAAAGGGGATAACGTCCCCTCTATTATTTTTTGGGGTCCTCCCGGCTGCGGCAAGACAACTTTGGCGCGCATTATCGCGGGCGCTACTAACTCCGAATTTTTGCAGTTAAGCGCGGTGATGAGCGGAGTAAAGGATATCCGCGCGGCCGTGGCCAAAGCTAAGGATTTACAGGCGGTAAACAAACGCACCATATTATTTATTGATGAAATCCACCGTTTTAACAAATCCCAGCAGGATTCGTTGCTGCCATACGTGGAGAACGGCACTATTACTTTAATTGGCGCCACTACCGAAAACCCTTCGTTTGAAGTTATTTCGGCTTTGCTGTCCCGCTGCCGGGTGTTTATCTTGGAAAAATTAACAGCCGAGCATATAAAGGCGTTAGCGGAACGGGCATTAAATAGCGTACCGGAGCTGAAAAATGTTAAAATAGAAGATGAAGCATTGCAGTTTTTATGCGAGATGTCGGACGGGGACGCGCGAGTGGCGCTGAACGCGCTGGAGTTCGCTTCGCGAACGGCACGGACACGCACGGATTTAAATGCGGATAAACACGAATCACGGATTATAATCAACCGCGGCAGGATTGAAGATGCCCTGCAGAAATCGTTGATGTATGACAAGGCCGGCGAAGAGCATTATAATATTATTTCCGCTTTGCATAAATCCATGCGCGGCTCTGACGCGGATGCCGCTTTGTATTATCTGGCGCGGATGCTGGAGGGCGGGGAAGATCCATTATATATTGCCCGCCGCTTAATCAGATTTGCCTCCGAAGATATTGGTATTGCCAATTCTTACGCTCTGGAACAGGCGGTGGCGGCTTATAATGCCTGCCATTATATTGGGATGCCGGAATGCAGTGTTAATTTGGCGCAAGCCGTTGTCTACATGGCCAAAAGCAAAAAAAGCAACGAATTATATGCCGCCTACGGAAAAGCGCAGGCGGATGTTAAACAGTACGGCGCTTTGCCCGTGCCGCTGCATATTAGGAACGCGCCGACAAAATTAATGAAAGAGTTAAATTACGGCAAAGGATATAAATACTCACCGGAGTATGGCTATAAGGAAAAACAGGAGTACCTACCACCGCAAATCAAAAATCATAGATATTTGACATAAGAATACAAATTTGTTAATCTAAAGTTAATCTAAAGTTTACCCCAGTTAAATAATCACCCTGATTAAATTGGGGCTTAATAAGTTGGATTTAATCTAAATTGATTTGACATTTTTATTTAACGGGGTTTAATTTATTAATTAAAAATTATGCAGAATGTCGTCGGTTTAAAAGAGCTGCGTGAAAATGTGGCTAAATATGCCCGAAAAGTCGCCCAAGGCGAGTCTTTTATTATTTTTAAGCAATCAAAGCCCTTATTTAAAATTACCCCCATAGATGAAGAAAATTGGGAAGAGGTTGTTGATTTCACTAAACTGCGCAAAGGCGGCATTAATGTTGATGATATTCTGTCCCGCCTTTAATTTTTATGAATAAAATTGCCAAAGCGTTAAAAAAGTTAAGCGGGAAAGAAGCCGAAAGAGTGAAAAAAATGTTAGAGTCTCTTAAGGCTGGCAGTATTGCAAATTTAGAAATAAAAAAGCTGAAAGGGCGCAAGGATGTCTTCCGCGTCCGCGAGGGAAGTATAAGAATTATTTATCGCCGCGCGCCTGACGGCTCTTTTTTTGTTTTAAGCATAGAAAGACGTTCTGACACGACATATAATTTCTAATTTTATTATGAAGACGGCATTAATAGTCTCAACTTTTCCGCCATACAAAGGAGGAATGGGCAACAGCGCTTATGAAATAGCGAAGATTTTAGGTGTGCAAAGTGAAACAGTAGTATTTACCACATTATATCCCTCGGCTTCTTCCGCTATCGCTTCAGTCGCTCGGGATGACAATTTTACTGTAGAACGCCTTAAACCAACCTGGAAAATCGGCAACGGGGCAGTGCTGTTAAAATTATGGAAAAAACTGAAAGAATTTGACGTGATATATCTGCATTATCCTTTTTACGGCACAGCCGAAATAGTATGGCTGTATAAAATATTGCACCCTAAGACAAGATTGGTAATCCATTTTCACATGGATACGCCGAACTTAGCTTGGCGCGCGAAAATTTTAAGCTGGCCGCTGTTGTTTGTGAAGAATAATTTAATGAAGCAGGCGGATAAAATTATTTCCGCGTCTTTGGATTACGTCGCCCATTCCAGCATCAGGGAGATTTGGAAAAAATATCCGGCCAAGTTCGTGGAAATTTCCTTTGGAGTGCATCTTGATAAATTTCACGTCCTGCCGCACGACATTCCGGAGCTGCAGAATCTGCGCGAAAAGTATGGGATAGGAGAAAAAGACAGAGTCGTAATGTTTCTTGGGGGTCTGGACGAAGCGCATCGGTTTAAAGGGGTGGAGGTGCTGTTGCAGACAGCAGCAATTATTAAGCAGCAAGTATCAAGTATCAAGTATTTAATATGCGGTGACGGCAATCTGCGCTCTAAATATGAAAAATTAGCTGAAGAGGCGGAAATAAAAAAACAAATTATTTTTGCTGGATGGGTTCCGGATGAAGAACTGATTTTATATTATAATTTAGCCGATATTTTTGTGCTTCCATCCGTAGACAAAAGCGAGGCGTTCGGCATGGTTTTATTAGAGGCGATGGCTTGCGGGATTCCGGTTATGGCTTCGGACCTACCCGGGGTGCGGGGAGTTTTTGAGCATGGCGTTCAGGGTTTTGTTGTTAATCCGGGGAGCGCCCGGTATCTGCGCCTGAAGCTGGAAGAATATTTAAAGTATCCGCAAAAAAGATGGAAGATGGGACGGGCGGCGAGAGAGTTGGCAGAAAAAAAGTATGATTGGAAAAAAATTGGGGAAGAATATAAGACTAAAATTTTGAATTTTAAATAATAGTATTTGTATATTTGGATAGTTGCTGAAAGAATTAAATCCGCACAGCATATTCGTATTAGTGATTCGCTAATGATGTAAAACCATGCAGACTATTTGAACCAAAAAAAGGCCCGCAGAGGTGTTTGCAAAAAACACATGCGGGCGAAAAACGCAAGGTGCGAGAGGTCAGTTACTGCCACCGCCACCGCCGCCTCCTCCTCCTGCTCCGGCATTACCGTAGATATGCTCTACGTTCAGCCGGTCTTCTCCCAGCGATTGGATCTCCAAGTATGGAGAGCTGCACACAGGGCCTACGATTTTAACCTTGGTTTCCTGCCCGGGGTACAAAACTGGGACTCGACCGAAGTTAAAAGCATACATAGCCTGTTCCTCTTGTTTCCATACCAACCGGGCGGCTAAGTTGTAGGATTCACCATTGACGCTAACTTCTGCGTCAATAATGCGATGTACCGTTCCGCTTTGGCTGTCGGTTACTTCGGTGGTATTGACGGTAAAGTTACCGCCAATAATGACCGCGTCAGCCGAAGAAGTGACCGACAACTCACTGCCGTTCACATCGACAACCGCGTATCGCAACAGGCGGTACGTGACCGGAATTGTTTGCGAAACAACGCGTTTCGCTCCGTACCACTCTACCTCGCCGTAAAAAGTAATTTTCACAGAGTACTCCGTAGCGGGATGAATAAGAGCGTTGTTAAAAACAGAGCCGATCGCTAACTGCGTTGTCGCCAAGTTGAAAGTGGCGTTCTCCATTGTACCGAGACTGCCGTTGCCCAAAGTATTCATAAGTATTGTTTTGTACTGGCCATTCTCCCAGTATTGAAGCAATAACCCACCTTCAATATCAAGAAAGTCGCCACTTACTCCGAATACACCGGAGATTTTTGACCCTAAACCTGACAGCCACTTAAATTGAATAGGGGCCGAAAGATTTTGTTGTCGAGGGTCAAGATATAAGGATTCTGATTCGATCAATAACGGCACTTCGTTTTTAGCCGCGAGTATTTCAACTGCTTTTGCGAGAAGAACCTCAACTTCTGGAGCGCTAAGAGGGCGCATCCAATCGGGGTTCAACGCATCGCCCAGAAGGCCGAGTGATTTTTTAAATTCAAAAAAACTCACTCCCACTTCAGAGAGGATGTATCCGATTGAGGCCGGATATATTCCGAAGTAGTCCAAAATGAACTGGACGATACCGGCATCAAACTCTTCATCAATAAGACCTTCTTGTTGCCACTGTTCAATAGTGGAGCGGATCGCCCATGGCGCTGGCTGGCCGGTGTAAAAACCATTCGGTCGTTCAGCCACATCGATTTTCCAAGCCCGTGCTTTCCATAAATATTCAAAGAAAGCCGAACAGGGAGTCGGCTCGTAACTACCACCGCCCCCTCCATACACCGGACCGGCGGAAGTCGCCGCGAACCCGGAACCGACGAACAAAAACGAAACCAACATGACGAAAATTGTGAAAAAAACACTGCTACGTGTCTTCATAATGAAGACCTCCCTCTTTGTTATAGGGTATTTAAACCCTTTTTATGCCAGAGCTCAAGCTTGAGATGGTATAATATGATAATAAAATAGCATAAATTTTAAAAAAAGTCAAGTTTTCGCTAAAACTACGACTTGCGAGTGATACTATTCTGTCGCTAAAGTTAAACTAAATTTACATAAAAATAGACTTTTCCACAACAAAATGATATAAATAAACTATAAAAAATAAAAATTCAAATTTGTATATTTATAATAGATTTGTAATTCGTAGGAGTTTATGAAGATTATATTAATTAACAATTTATATAAGCCGTATGCCAGGGGTGGCGCAGAACGTGTCGTTGCAGCCATAGCTGATGGGTTGATTCAAGCCGGGCATGAAGTCGTGGTCGTGAGTACGCGACCAATCACCTCACCCCCAACCCCTCTCCTTACTAAGGAGAGGGGAGTTATAAGATTCTATCCTTGGAACATAATTTCCTACTATAACCTCGGTAAGTTGTCGGCGGCATTAAGATTGGTTTGGCATTTAATAGACATGTTCAATATCCAAAGCTATTTTAAAATTAAAAAAATTTTACAGCATGAAAAACCGGATATCGTAATGACGCATAATTTAATGGGAGTGGGATTTTTAGCGCCGCGAGCAATTCGTGCGTGTAAAATAAAACACATTCATACCTTGCACGATATTCAGCTTTTGCATCCGTCGGGCTTGATGATGGTCGGCGGTGAAAATAGAGTGAATAGTATGCTGGCGAAAGCTTATCAATGGTGCAATAAAAAATTATTTGCTTCGGCTGATGTTGTAATTTCGCCTTCAGAGTGGCTGATGAAGATGCACACGGATAGGGGTTTTTTTAGGAAGTCAAAAAAAGCGGTGGTGGCGAATCCGATTAATACCTCCCCCGGCCCCTCCTTAGTAAGGAGGGGGGAACGCGAACACAAAGATAAAAAATTTATATTTTTATACGTCGGCCAAATTCAGAAACACAAAGGCGTGGAATTATTGATCGAAGCGTTTAAAGATGTAGAGACGCATTGCGATGCGTCTCAAAAAATAGAATTACAAACTATTGGTGGCGTAGAGACGCGCCATGGCGCGTCTCTACGCGATAAAAATAGAAATTCAAACATTAAATTTCTCGGAAAAAAATCGCCGGAAGAGGTGCGAGAATTAATGCAAAGTGCGGACTGCCTCGTCGTTCCCTCGCTTTGCTACGAAAACCAGCCGACGGTTATAATAGAGGCAAAGCAGAATAATTTGCCGGTTATTGCCAGCAATATCGGCGGCATTCCAGAAATGTTATCGCCGGAATTTTTATTTAAGGCGGGGGACAGGGAAAGTTTGTTAAATAAGATGTTGTGTATTATAAAAAATAAAAATGAAGCAGTTAGCGGAGAGAATGATAGAAGGCATAAGATTAAAGGTATAAATGTTAAGGAATATATTGATAAATTGTTAAGCCTGTGATATATTAAATTCCAATGTTTGAAAATTGAAAATTATCATGTGCCACCTTAGCTCAGCTGGTAGAGCAACAGTTTTGTAAACTGTGGGTCGTGGGTTCGAGTCCCTCAGGTGGCTCCGATATAAAATAATTTGAACAAATAAGTATTTTAGAATTCACATGCAGGAGGAAAAATCTCTCAGGGAAGAAAGAATAGCTGACTTTGTCGACTTAGGCCATTGATCGTTTTTTTTCATAAAAAATAGGCTTTGCCATTCCTTATTGGAACAGCGGAGCCTTTTGTTTTGTCGCAGTTGATAATCGTCGCTACGCGGCGGCTTCTTCGACCATTTTATGCTTTTTTCAATTTTTTTAGTTTGTATATTTTTATCCAGCACCGTGCCCGAATACCCTGCGGTCTCTGCCGCAGGGATGAAGGGCTATCATCATTCTTGCCGCAGGGTTTAATACCCTGCGGTCAAGGTGCTGGATTTATTCTTTCGTGGTATAATAATTATAATATGTTGTTAATATGTAAATGTTGTAAATATGGAAATTAGCGGACAAATTAAAAAAGTTTCCATCAGTTTTATTATAATCAGCATGCTGGCGGTTATTTCCAGCATGTATATGTTTTATTATGCCAGCGATAATTATAGCAAGATAGAAGGAAAAATTTTAGGGACCAAAACGGAAAATAATGATAACAGCCTGTTCGGCAATAAAGTCTGGCTGGCTAGAACAGCCGATAATTCAACCGTTTATGCTATCATAGGAAGCCAAAAGCATTTAATCCGCAATGAAGAGGTTTTTAATTCTTATGATTTCAGCTTCAGAAACGTCCGGGTGATAACTAAGGCGGATTTAGATAAATACCAGCTGGTCCGCCTGGTAAAAGAACAGGGAACAGGCCGGACTTATTATTTAAGTTATGAAAAGAATTTAAAAAAATACCATCACAGCCCGCAGGCTTTTGCCGCCTACCGCAGCAACAGCTGGAATAATGTAATAGAAGTCAGTAGTCGGGATTTGAGTTTTTGGCCGGATGCCACTCTATTAAAAGCGGAGGGTGATCCAAAAGTTTATTTTATCACCAAAGATAATAAAAGAGCGTGGATTCCATCGGAAAGCGAATTTGATAACGCCGATTTCCAGTGGAATAATGTGACAACCGTTAATAACGCCGATCTTGGCACTTATATTGAGGTAACTTATAATATTAATCTTGTCCGGGAGAGGTCGGCGGCCGCCGATAATACCGGCCAGCCTGCCTCGACAACGCCGCCGGCCAGCCTGCCGGCGTCAGCCGCTCAACTGATAGCCAGCCTTGATTCCAGTTCGCCCAGCGCCAGCCTATTTCCCTTTTCCACCGCTGATAATTTGGTTTCTGCTTTTAAATTGCAGGCGGCAGGCAGCCGGATAGATGTTAAAAGCATTAAAATAACCAAACAAGGAATACTTAATCAGAGTTATATCACCTCAATAGCGCTTGAAGACGCCAACGGAGTTGAATTGGGGAGAGCGAACGGGATGAACAATAATTCAGCAGTAGTGGATTTTTCCGGCAGTCCGCTGATGATCGCCCGCAACAGCTATAAAGTATTGCGCGTTAAAGTCGGTTTCGCCCAGGGAACCAATATCAATCATACGGCCAACTTCGGCATCCAAAGCGAGGGCGATATCAAAACAAGTTCTCCGGCGGCGGTCAGCGGAATTTTTCCATTGTTTGGGCAGACGCATAAACTGGTAATTTCCTCCGGGCTGGTCGGGCAGGTGGAGATAGCCAGCGGGGCGATTAACAATACAATCAGGAACATTAATATCGGTTCAAAAAACGAGGCAGTCGCCAAATTCAATATTGCTGAGACAAGCGGCAACGAGGATGCCAAGCTTAATAAGATAATTTTTACCAACTGGGGCAGCGCGCAGGAAGACAGCATTAATAACATCATCCTTTATAATGACCGGAAAGCGGTAATGACCGTTAAAGATATGCAGAATTCCAAGATTACTTTTAATCTGTCTGACAAAAATTTGTCGTTTAGCAAGAAAGATCCTCTAGAACTGGAATTAAAAGTCGACGTGGTCGGCGGGCAGAATTTAACATTGAAAGTTGTTGTTGAAAAGCCGGGCGACGTAGAGATTAAGGGCCTGTCTCAAGGATATAATTTAGTTGTTTCCAGTTCGGAAAATTTTCCGGTAGGCAACGGCGGGAGCGACGATTATAATAAAGTAAGTTTCAAGCATGGCGGTCTCGGTTTTTTCGCTTCGCGAATGGAAGAAAAAAACCAGGAAATTTATCGCGCGAAAGCCGATTCACTGATAGGCCAGTTTGAACTGCGCAATACGAACCAGGATATTTTTCTGCAAAGAATGCGAATAAAAATAGAAAAACATAAGGGCGCGCCCGATTTTGAAGTGAATCTAACTTTAAGGGATGAAACGAATAAGAAGGCAATCGTCAGCATTCCCAAAGAGAGAATAGCGGGCGGAGTTATCGCCGACTTCAGTTTGGATAATTATAAAATAGCCGCTGATAAAGCAGTTATAATAAAAGTTTTAGGGGACGTTCCCGAGTCGGCGGAAACTAATAATGCCTACCAGATAATTATTCCGGAGTTCAGCTATAAGATCGGGCTGGACAATACGGAATACCGGCAGACCGAGGAAACGGTCGGCCAGCTGATGAGAGTTTATGCCCCGCGAGCCACTTTGACATCAGCCGCCTTAAGCAACGGAGGCACTGCCGCGGCCGGCAAGGTAAGGATAGAATTAGGAAGCTTTTCAGTCAGCGCTTCTTCCGATGAACAGATTAAAATTACCGGCATTACCGCCGCTTTGAATACCGGCTCCGCCGATGTTAATTATGTGGGCGGGTTTTCTAATTTATCTTTGTATTCAGGCGCCCGGCGCGTTTCCAATATTATCGCCCAGCCTAATTCCAGAAGTTATATATTTTCTAACTTAAATATTCAAATAGCGGCCGGAGCATCATTGCCGATAACGATAAACGCGGATACCGAAGATATCGCTGGAGAACGGAATGTCCAGTTTATGGTAGAGACAGTGAGCGCCGAAGGTTATTCCAGCCACGCCCCGGTTATTATAGAGGGCGAAGGCGCGATCAGCAACGCGGTAAGCATTACTAAACCGGCGAAATAAAAAATCAGTAATTATTATTTAAAAGGAGGCCGCCGGCGTTTTTAAGTCTGGCGGTCTTGCTTATTATTAACACTTAATTTACGCCGCTTAATTACTTATTGGATTTTGCATGCCTATAAAAATAACAATTTGCCTGGTCACTTACAATGGCGAAAAATATTTAAAGCCATGCCTCAAGTCAGTATTCGGCCAGTCCTTTAAAGATTGGCGGCTTTTTATTATGGATAACGGGTCAAGCGACAATAGCGTTAAAATAGCGAGAGAACTGGCAAAAGGCAGGCTGGCAGTGTCATTGTTGCCGGCGCAAAAAAATAATATCGGTTTTGCCGCTGGTTATAACGCCGCTATGCGCGAGGCGCCCGGAGAATATATTTTGCTTTTAAACCAGGATATAGCGCTGGAGCGGGAATATCTGGAAAAGATTATAAATTTTATGGATAATCATGAATATGCCGGCGCGGCGATCGGCAAGATACTTAGATTGACTAATGGCCTTAAAACACGTAATATTGACACAGCAGGGCTGCGGTTATTCAGCTCATTCCGGGTGACTGACGCCGGTTCGGGCGAAGAAGACAGGGGGCAGTTCAACGGCACGGAAGAGATCTTCGGCGTTTCCGGATGCTTGCCGGTGTATCGGAGTGAAGCTTTGCGGCAGGCGGGCTATTTTGACAGTAATTTTTTTTCCTACAAAGAAGACGTGGATTTAGCCTTTCGTTTGCGGAATATCGATTGGAAAGCTTATCGGGTCGGTGGCGCTGTCGCTTACCATGACAGGGGCTTGAGCGGCAGGGAACAGGCCGGCAACAGAGAAATCGTGAAGCGCCGCCAAGATCGGTCGTTGTTAAAGAATTATTTGTCGTACCGCAATCATTTATACGTTTTAATTAAAAATGTGTCCTGGGCGGATTGGTGGCGTTACGGTTTTTTTATTTTCTGGTATGAGTTAAAAAAATTGTTTTATTTATTATTATTTGAACAGCGGACATTATACGCGTGGGTGGAAATTATAAAATATTTGCCGCGGTTTTTAAGGCAACGAAGAAAAGCAGAGTTGGAAAGCATGAGGAAGTGGATAAAATAAAATGCAAAATGGAAAAGTCAAATTTCGCCTTTTTAATTAATTTTTATGGATATTTCTTTTATTATTTTAAATTACAAAACTAAAGGCTTGGTGAAAAATTGCCTTACCAGCATAATAGAATCCGATCCAGGCAGCCTTAACTATGAAATTATTGTGGTTGATAACGCCTCCGGAGACGGGATTAAAGAAATGTTAAAGGAAAATTTTTCCGGGATAAAGTTCATCCAAAGCGGAAAAAATTTCGGTTTTGGCGGGGGAAACAATTTGGGAATTGAGAACGCGCGGGGAAAATATTTGGCGCTGTTGAATCCCGATATTATGCTTCTGGACGATAGTTTTTTGAAGATTTTTAATTTTATGGAGTCTAATCCCGGCGTTGGCATAGCCGGCCCTAAACTTGTTAACCCGGACGGAAGCCCGCAGTATACCCGCTGCCGTTTTCCCGAATTATTAATACCGATTTACCGGCGGACGCCTTTGCAAAATTTAAAAAAAGTTCAGGGTAAGCTTGATAATTATTTAACCAAAGACCAGAATTATAATGCTATAAGCCGGGCCGACTGGGTTTACGGCGCCTGCCTTTTTATCAGGAAAGAAGCGCTGAATAAATGCGGTTTGTTTGATCAAAGATTTTTTCTCGGATTTGAAGACACTGACCTTTGCCGGCGGATGTGGAATTCAGGATATGAGGTATGGTATTATCCGGAGGCCGCTCTCGTCCATTATCCGCATCGCTTCAGCGGAGATAGAAATTGGATTTTTGGGCTGTTTGACAGCAAAATCAGGATACATATTCAGTCCTGGATTAAATATTTTTGGAAATATAAAAAAGTCTTTACAATTAACTAACTCCCTCTCCTGCTAATTACGAATTTTTTACGAATATACGAATACTGTTTAAATTCGCTGGAATATTAATATAATAAGAGTGTATTTGCAGGCGTTAGTATATTAGTATTTGATTAGTAATTGGTAGTAATAATTATGTTTATTAAACGCATTGGGATAGATCTCGGAACAACTTATACTTTAGTTCATTTGCCTAAACGGGGGATCGTAATTAACGAACCATCGGTGGTGGCGATTTCTTTAACCGACCACAAAATTTTAGCCGTGGGCAATGAGGCTAAAGAAATGGTGGGCCGGACGCCGGAAACAATAGTCGCCATCAAGCCGCTGAAAGACGGCGTGATCGCCGACTACCGGACGACCGAAGCAATGCTCCGATATTTTGTCAATAAAGCTTTGGGCGGAGTCAGGTTATTCAGGCCAGAGGTAATGATTGCCGTTCCGGCGGGGATAACTTCAACTGAACGGCGCGCCGTGACCGATGCTACCATTGCCGCCGGCGCCCGGGCCGCTTATATTATTAAAGAACCGGTGGCGGCGGCCATCGGGGCGGATATTCCCATCGGTTCGGCTTCCGGCCATATGATTATTGATATTGGCGGCGGTACGGCCGAGATGGCGGTAATTTCTCTGGGCGGTATCGTCGCCATAAATTCGGTCCGGGTCGGCGGAGTAAAATTTGACGCGGCCATTGCCAATTATATCCGTAAAAAATACAATCTCGCGATCGGCGAGCGCACCTCCGAAGAAGTAAAAATAAACATCGGCTCCGCTTTGTATCTGGAGGATAAATTAACCATGGAGGTGAAAGGCCGGGACATTGTTTCCGGTTTGCCGCGGATCGTAACCGTCACCTCGGACGACGTGACTGATGCGATTCAGAACGAACTGGAAGAAATTGTCGCCGCGGCCAAGCACGTACTGCAGGCCACGCCGCCGGAGCTGGCCGCCGATATTATGGACAAGGGTATGGTTTTAGCCGGCGGCAGTTCGCTTTTACGCAACATTGACCAGCTAATGTCCCGCACCACCGGCGTGCCGGCTTATGTGGCTGACGAAGCTTTATTCTGCGTGGCCAAAGGCACCGGTATCGCTCTGGATAACTTAAGTTCATACAAGAGAAGCATTTTAGCGACTAATTAAATAAATCCAGCACCATTTTTTTAGATATAAAAAAAACGGTGCTGGATAAAAAAAACCAGAGATTTATCCCTGGCGAGAAAGAGCAAGCTATTGGCTGGTTGAGTCTGATTGTTTACGATTTGCAATCCTATCAAACTCTGCTTGGCAGCTCGGACAGCGGTTTTCTAAAAATTCTTCTCTAAAAGCAGAAAAGAGTTTTTTAGGCCCCTCTGTATCTCCGCATGCCGCCTTTTTTTCCCTACAAATTCTAGGTGAATTTTTTCTTCAGACACGTTGATTACCTCCTACTGCATGTTTTTGATATAGTCTTTATATAATATATAGATGGTATATGTCAATAAAGATAGGCATTGATGCGTCCCGCGCGCTCAAAGATAAAAAGACCGGCGTGGAGCAATATGCTTTTCACATCATCAATAAAATAGTAAGGACCGGGCATGATGCGCGGTTTATTTTATATTGCCAGAATGAGCCCAATCAGTGGTTAAGGGAATTGGGAGAGCGCAAAAACGTGGAAATTAAGCATTTGCGCTGGCCGTTTAAATTTTTCTGGACTCAAGGCAGACTGTCGCTTGAAATGCTATTCCATGCGCCGGATGTATTATTTATTCCGGCCTCGGCCATGCCGCTTATTCATCCGAAGAATACAGTTGCCGCGATCCATGATTTGGGATTTAAGCGGTATCCGGAGGCGTATAAGAAACGGCAGAGAATTTATTTAAATTGGAGCACAAAGTTTGCCGTTAGGCATGCGCAAAAAATTATTACCATCTCTGATTTTTCCAAGAGGGAAATCGTGAAATATTACGGCGCGGATAAAGCTAAAATAGCAGTAGCGCATTTGGCGTGTGACCACGAGCGGTTTCGAGTGATTAATGACCGGCAAAAAATACAAAATATATTGTTGAAACATAAAATCACCCGGCCATATATTTTATTTGTGGGAAGGTTGGAAAAAAAGAAAAATGTCGCTGGTTTAATTAAGGTGTTCATATTGTTGAAATGTAGAGGCGCATTGCAATGCGCCTCTACAACAAAATCGGTAAAATTAATTTTGGCCGGCATGCCGGGATACGGTTGGGAAGAGGCGGAAAATATTATCCGCGAGAACAATCTACAAAATGACATAATTATTACCGGGTACGTGCCGGACGAAGATCTGCCGTATTTATACAACGGCGCCGAGTTATTTTTATTCCCGTCTTTGTATGAAGGTTTCGGCCTGCCGATTTTAGAAGCGATGGCTTGCGGAGTTCCGGTAATAGCGAGTAATACCGCCTCCTGCCCGGAGATAGGAGGGGAAGCGGCGGTTTATATTGACCCGCGAAATCATCAGGAGATTGCCGATGCCATAAATAGAATATTGTCAGATAATAATCGGCGGCATAGTTTAATTGCCAGAGGATTGGAGAGAGTAAAAGATTTTAGCTGGAGAGAATGCGGCAGGGCCGCTATGGACATAGTAATTAATTTGTGATATATAATATTATCTGATTTCGGGATCCGTCCAAGCGCAATTTTTGGCGGGTCCCTTTTTATTTGTCCAAAAAATTTCTTTAAGCTATAATTGAGATGATATGAATAATAAAAAAAAGTCTTTTTTTTATAATTTTTTTCGCAGTTTTACCGTGCTGGCTGTTGCTATTATCTTCACGCGCGCTGATTTTGCTTACGCCTTAATTCCTTCGGATATGGAATATGGTTCGCAGTGGTATTTAAAAAAGATTGGGGCGCCGGCCGCTTGGGACATAAAAAGAGAAAGTTCACAGGTGGTAATCGCCGTCTTAGACACCGGGGTTGATATTAGCCATCCTGATCTGCGGGATAACATCTGGAAGAATAAAGATGAAATCGCCGGTAACGGCGTTGATGACGACAGGAACGGATATATTGATGATATTAATGGCTGGGATTTTGTTAATAATATTCCGGATCCTAATCCAAAATTCGCCGAAGGATTTACTGACGTGGGGATAAACCATGGAACCATCATTGCCGGAATTATAGCGGCCAGAGGAAACAACGCTTTCGGAATAAGCGGCGTTACCTGGCAGGCGCGGATTATGCCCCTTAAGGTTATGAATGATAAGGGAGAGGGGAGCGTAGCCAGCGTAATTAAGGCGATCGACTATGCCATAAAAAATAAGGCGGACATCATTAATTTAAGCTTCGTGGGGATGGGTTTTTCCCGGAGTTTAGAGGAAGCGATTGCCAGGGCCTATAGCGCCGGGATAATGATTGTCGCCGCCGCCGGCAACGAAGATAATAACCAAGCCAGCCACAGCCTGGATGATTTAAAGGCATATCCCGTCTGCTATGACGGCGTGAGCAATATGATTATTGGAGTGGCGGCCGTTGATGCGATTGACCAAAAAGCGGATTTTTCCAACTATGGATTTTCCTGCATTGATATAACTGCCCCGGGAACCAGCTTCTTAGGGTTATCGGTATACAAGCCTGCGGAAAGCTATAATGGCGAATGGTTTAACAGTTATTATAAAGGATATTGGTCAGGGACTTCAATGGCCGCTCCTTTGGTATCGGGCAGTCTGGCGCTGTTAAAAGCGGCAAATCCGAAATTAAAAAGCAGCCAGCTGGTGGAAACTTTATTGTCAAATACAGATAATATCAGCCGGCTAAATCCGAATTATCTAGGCCGATTAGGACGGGGAAGGCTTAATATCGCCGCGGCTTTGGAGGAAGTCCACAATAATTTAATAAGCAACCAATATTATATTTTAACCGCGCCGCAGAGCAATTCCTCCGGCAGCCTGAAAGTTATTAATAGCGACAATAAGACTGTTACTTCGTTTAACGCTTATGACAATAATTTTAAGGGAGGGACCAACGTCGCGGCCGGCGATGTTGACGGCGACGGCATTGATGAAATCATCACCGGCGCCGGACCGGGCCTGCCCGCGGAGGGCGGCGGCCCGCACGTAAGGATTTTTAGCCAATCAGGCGAGTTAAAAGGGCAATTTTTCGCTTATAATAATAATTTTCGCGGCGGTGTTAATGTGGCCGTCGGCGATCTTAATCAAGACGGCATTGATGAAATCATCACCGGCGCCGGACCAGGCGGCGGCCCGCATGTAAGAGTATTTAACGGCAGAGGGCAGGTTAAATTGCAGTTCTTTGCTTTTAATGAGAAATTGCGCGGCGGCGTCAACGTCGCGGCCGGCGACGTTGACGGTGACGGCATTGATGAAATCATCACCGGCGCCGGACAGGGGGATTTTCCGCGCGTGAAAATATTCAATAACAGCCAGCAGTCTGATTCGCAATTTTTCACCTATGCTGAAAATTTCCGCGGCGGCGTCAACGTCGCGGCCGGCGACGTTGACGGTGACGGCATTGATGAAATCATCACCGGCGCCGGACCAGGCGGCGGCCCGCATGTGCGGATTTTTAATCAGGAAGGCAAAGGAATTGGACAATTTTTCGCTTATAATAATAATTTTCGCGGCGGTGTTAATGTGGCCGCCGGCGATCTTAATCAAGACGGCATTGATGAAATCATCACCGGCGCCGGAAGAGGAAATTACGGCAAAGGGCCAAGCATACGCATGTTTAAGGAATATAAAATATATAACGCGGTTTACGCTTATGGCGGAGAGATTGAATTTGGAGCAAAAGTTGGCATTATTAAAATAAAGAAATAATATAACGAAAAAATTTATAAAGTATGTTATTGTCGTATGGATAGAAAGTTAATTTTAATAATTCCTGTTTTAAACGGCGAAAATTTTTTGCCTGATACATTCAAGAAATTGGATGATTTTTTTTATACTAAAAAATATTTAGATAAAATTATTTTTGTAAATGACGGAAGCAATGATAAAACACCAAAACTTTTAGCTGGTTATCAAAGAGCAAGCGCTTTAAATATAGAAATAATGGAAAATGTTAAAAATTCGGGCAAGGGAGGGGCGATTAAAAAAGCAGTAAGCGCTATTTGTCCTTACGCGGACATTATTGCTTTCACGGATGTTGATTTGCCCTACGGGTTATCGTCCGTAGAAGCCATGGTGAAAATATTTTCCGCTGATTTAAAAGCGGGGCTGATTATTGGAAATAGGAATTTAGCGAGAGAAAAGCAATACAGCCCGTACAGATATTTTTTAAAAAGAATCTTTATTATATTTTTACCGCGCAAACTGAAGAAGTATACCGATACGCAAAGCGGAATAAAATCATTTAACGGGGAAATCGCGAATAATTTTAAAATGATAAAAAGTTCTGGCTGGTGCTTTGATCTGGAGCTGCTTTTAATAGCAATTAATAATAATTGTAAAATCATTGAAATTCCAGTTCAATTAGAAAAGGTGCATTTTTTCGGCGGTGTTTCATTAATAAAACATGGCTTAGTAATAATGCGCGACTTAATTTATATAAAAATTAGAGAAAAAAGAGGATTATATAATTATAAAAATGGCTAATTTTTTTAAAGATAAGAAAGATAATAGAAAATTATTTTTAAGTATATTTTTTGCTTGTCTTACTTTGTCTTTTTTGTTTTATTTTAATACTTTAAGTATCTTCTTTTTTTCCGATGATTTTGAATGGCTAAGTTTTGGCGAGAGAATTAAAGATAATTTTTTGAATATTTATCAGCTTAGAGTATCTAGTTTTTATTCCCCGATCGTCAACCTTTTCTTTTTTTTCGGCCAGTGTTTATATCCCTTTAAATCATCAGTGTATCATTTAGCCATAATTTTAGCGCACGCTCTCAACGCGGCATTGCTTTTTTTATTTATAGATAAAGTTTATAAAAATAAATCGGCTTCAATTTTTGGGGCATTATTTTTTTTATTTTCCGCTTATCACTATGAAGCGATTATTTGGATAAGCGCGGTGATGCATATATTGGTAACTTTTTTAATTTTGCTGGCATGTTTGGCGTATCTAGAATATGCCGCCTCAAAAAATAGTTATTATCTTTTGCTCTCATATTTTTTTGCCGTTTTGTGCTTTTTTACGAAAGAAAGCGGTGTGGCTGTTTTCGCTTTTATACCTCTTTTGTATCTGTATCGGCAAAAGGAAAATTGGTTTTTTTATGGAAATTGGAAGCATTTACTGCCGTTTTTTATTACCCTTGCCAACATTTTAATTTACAGTTATTTATGGCAAAGAAATTCCCTTTGGATAACCGGAGGAATTTACAAAATAGAATTTGGCGCTTATCGGCAGCTAGTAAATTCAATTTTTACTTTATTTTATTTCCCTTTAAATCGGTTTTTGATAGAAAATCCGGCAATAATATGCTTAGCAGTATTATTTTTAATTATTGTTGCTTTAGTAATTTTAGCGCACAAAAAATATTTCCGGGAGTATTTACTGGCCGGCTGTTTTATTGTTATCGGATTTCTACCCACCCTGTTTTTTAATTATGGCACGTGGAACGCAATCAGCGCGGGAAGATATTCGTATTTGCCAACAGTCGGGGGAGGCATGTTGATGTCTTTGCTATTTATATTTGTTACCAATTTTTATTTTAAAAAAATTGCTGCTTTTATTTTTATTATATTGTTTATTTTTTACGCTTATCAAAATTATAATATTATTGCCGGCATGCAAACAGAGTATGCTATAGTGGACAGGCAAATGCGAGGGATGCTTGATAGCCTCTTGAAGCACCGAGAAAAAATAGACAACAGCGAACGAGTTATTATTGTGCAATCATACCCTTTTTATGGGAATAATTATTATAGGTATATGTATAATTATTTCGTGAGCAGTAATTATCAGGGGAAATGGGAAAGTGAGTTAGATTGGAATACGGCAATAGACCGGTACACCCTCGCATCTGATTTAATATTGGGCTGGAATGATGTTGCTATGGAATTTTTTATCGCCAATGACAAAAATAACCCGGTGCAAAATCCGGCATTAGCAAATAAAAAATATCCCGATCAGTGCCTGATTAAGAAAAAGATAGATTTAGTTAAAATTAAATTGCCCGATGATATAGCAAAAATTGACAGAATTGAATATTTTGAAGCTGACAAAAAACTTTTATTAATCGCGCAGGAAGCCGACGGTCAGAGAGCTTTGTGGAGTTACCAGCAAAACAAATTTAAAAGATTAATAAAGATAAAACACATTTTTTTTAACGGATTTATAGAAGCAGATTCGAAAAATAATATTTATTTTATGACTAATGAACCAAATTTTATCTATAAATCATCTGACTACGGGAAAAGCTGGAGGCTGGTTCAAGGCGATCCGCCTCCTTTTTGGGGCATTGCTGACGCTGGTGGCGGAATTATGTATGGCAGCGCCTGGACGTTTAACAGCCCGATAATATATAAAAGCTATGATCAGGGCGATAGCTGGCAGGTTTGGAAAAATTTTTCAAAAATTTTTCCCCAAGAAGCTATTAAATACGCCACTGGGGATGAAAGATTTAAAATAAGGCACTTGCATGATATTGCCTACCGCGATAATAGCTTGATAGTGGGAACTGGCGATATCACCAGGCAAACTGTTTTAAGCGATGATAACGGAGACAATTGGCGGCAAATTTGGAATGAAGGTTTCACTTCTTATGTTTTTGCGCCGGCGGAAAATTCTATTTTTTTTGGCAGTGATAAAAATGGAGGCTATGGCATTGCCGGATATAGCTTTAACACAAAGAAAACTAATCGTGTCTGGAATCCATTAATTTGTGATTGGTCCGGCTATATCTACAGTATGATTGAAAAAAACGGCAGATATTACGCCGCCGTTCATAACGAGAACAGCAATAGCTTAAAATATGGAATTTTAATGTCTGAAGACCGGCAGAATTGGCGGCCGATTTTAGAAATTATGCCCGATAAGCAGGAATTTCAAAGCGACGCGTTTATAGCCGGCGGCTTAGATGATATAATTTATGTAAGCTTAAATGATTTTTTGTATTATTCTACAGATTCGCCCGCTTATTGATTTATTCACTGTAAATGTTAAAATTAATAGGTGAATGCTCTAACTCTTAACTTAATATCTATATGCCTAAACGTGCAATTTTCGACAAAAAAAACGTGCTGGTCGCCGGCGGAGCTGGTTTTATCGGCTCCCATCTGTGCGATGAGCTGGTAAAGAATAACAAGGTTATTTGCGTGGATAATTTTATTACCGGGGACGAACGGAATATTGACCATTTATTAAAAAATTCCAGCTTCGTTTTTATTAAGGCGGATATTAACGAACCGCTGGAGCTGGAATCATTGCCGGAGCTGCAGAAATTTAAAATTCAGTTTCAGGGCGTGCAGGAAATTTATAATCTGGCCTGCCCGACTTCGCCGGTTAATTTTAAGGAAAATAAAATCGCCGCGCTTTTAGCAAATTCAGCCGGTGTTAAAAATCTGCTTGACTTGGCCGTTAAATACAAAGCTACTTTTATCCAGTTTTCTTCGTCGGTTGTTTACGGCCCGCGCCGGGAGGAAAAGCGGAATATTGCCGAGGATGATTTCGGCATTGTAAATCCCGTCGGCGAACGCTCCTCTTATGACGAGGGAAAGCGCTTCGCCGAAAGCTTGGTTGTAAATTACCGCGATGTTTACGGGCTGGACGTTAAAATCGCCAGGATATTCCGCACTTACGGTCCGAGAATGAAATTAGGCGATAAGCAGATGATCCCTGACTTTATCGTCAATGCCCTGGAAAATAAGGATCTGATAATTTACGGCGATAAAGATTTTCATACCAGCCTTTGCTATATTAACGATATAATAGACGCCGTTATTAAATTGGCGGAAAGCGACGTTTCCGAGCCGATAAATATCGGCAGCGACCAGGATGAAAATTTAACGGAAGTGGCGGAAAAAATTATCGCCCTGACCGGTTCAAAATCAAAAATAACCCACCAGGAAAAAATTCTATTTATGACCCAGCTGGCTGTTCCGGATATCAGCCGAGCCAAGGAAAAATTAAACTGGATGCCGGTTACCGCCATTGACCGCGGGCTGGAAAAGACAGTTGACGACCTTAGGGCGAGCAAGGGGTTGCTCGATGTAAAACAGGCTGTGTAAATTTATCTGCGACATGAGAAGCATCGGAACGCCATCTTTTATCAAGTATCTTTTAGCCGGCATAAGCACCGTGCTATTAGATTTTTTAACTTTAATTGCCTGCAAATGGGCGTTCATGTTTTCCGCCGCCGCCGCCGTAGGCATAAATCAAATATTCATTTGGCTGTATAACTTTTATCTTAATAAATATTGGACATTCAAAAATAAGGATTTGCCGCATAAACAATTCATTCGTTACGTTATTTTGGCAAGCCTTAACTATTTAATGGCCGTAGCATTAATGTATGTCTTTAGTGATAAGCTGGGATTCCATTATCTCAGCGTGAGATTTAGCACGATTGCCGGCATGACTTTATGGAATTATTTTATTTATAAATTTTGGGTGTATGCTTAATAATCTTTCTTTTCTTGACGCTCAACACATTATTAACGCAAAATTTTTTTTATTTTTTTATTTAATTTTTGGTTTAACTTGCATCTTGTCAAAAAAAATCAATTCTTGGGTGTTCTTGCTGGTAAGCGGGGTTATAATGGGGGCTGGTTATTATGTTTTAGTAGATAATTTGCAGCTGGCTTTTTGGGGGCTTAAAGGGGATGAGCTTACCATCGCCGCCATGTATAATACTTTCGCTCATTATGGTTTTTTTTCCGATTTTTCTTATCACCATTTATTTCCGTTTTATCCGCCTTTATTTTTTTGGATAATTGCGGCGGCGGGAAGATTATTGTCGTTAAATGGCATAGTGATGATAAAAATGGGAGCGGCCGCGGCTTTTATTTTTTTTCCGATTATTTTTTATGTCATTCAAAAATTATATTGGCGGAATACCCGGGATAATAATTTGGAGGTAGCGATTTTATTATCTCCGTTATTGATGATGTTTTTCGTAAGCCTTGACGAAATTTTTGGCAAGCCTCATGAATTGTTTGCCGCCGCCGCCGCTTTATATTGGCTGCTGTTTTTATATCTTGAAATTAAAAAAATAAGATTCTCTTTCAAAAAAATTATTATCTTTGGTGTTTGGGGGGGAATTATTTTCATGATTTATTATTTATGGTTGGTATTCGCCGTTATCGCCTTGTCGCTGTTAGGGCTGACTGTTAGTAAAAAAGATCAGTTAAAATTTTACAGTCGATCATCGCTGGTATTATTTATTGCTTTAGTGGTTAGTCTGCCTTTTTGGTGGCCGCTGATTTTTTCATACATAACTTATGGCTCGGAAAACTGGCAGGCGGGTTTTTTCACCATTAATAATATTCCTTGGCGAGATCTATTTTTTGAAGATTTGAATTGGAAAACTCTTATCATGTTTTTCGGCTTCGCGTCTATTATCTATAACTATAAAGAGGAAAAATTTAGACCGTTAATTGCCGCTTTGGCGACAGTGTACATTTGGTGGTTTACGGGTTTGATTACTTTAACGCTGTTTCAGGTGCCAATGCAAGAATTCCGCGGCTATTATTATTTTATGCCGGCCGCTTTAGCGATTGGTTTATCGTTCGGTTTAATGCAATTATGGTCTTGGCTGGATAAAATAAACAATGGCGAAAAAATAAAAATGGTTTTAAGTATTTCCGGACTTATTTTATTCGCTCATTACAGTATTTTCGGGATATTTATTGATAACCCCGCCATTCAAGAGCGGCTGATAGAATCAAAGCAAGTTCCGGCCAGGATTAAAAAACCCGCCGACTACATTAAAAATCACAATTCAGACGATTTAACTTTAAATTCAATACCGGAATTATTGGCTTTTGCGCCAATAAATAATTTTATATATTTTAATCAGCACAACAGCCATCCAGCGGCTAATTTTTCCGAACGGTTCGCTTACGTTAAAGAAATGGCTTTATCTAAAGACAGCGCCGAATTTTTTAAAAAATCCCAAAATACGCCTTTTGGTAAAATAAACAGATTTATTTTATATCATGCCGGCAATAATTATCCTCTTTTTTATCAAATTGATAAAATGATGACGGCAATTGAAGAGGTGCAGGTTGACCTGCCGGATAATCTAATATCGGAAAAATATTTTAATTTAGTTTATAAATATAATGAATATGAAATTTGGGAAACTCGGTCAGATAGCAATAAATTTTAAAATATGATAAAATATAATTTTACTTAAACAATTATGAACATACAAATCAAATCGGAAAATTTAGAGCTAACCGACAAAATTAAAGATTACGCGGAGAAAAAAGCAATGATGTTGGCTAAATATTTAGGCAATATCTATGTTATAGACGCGAAAGTAAAATTATCCATGACCTCAAACCACCACCAAAAAGGGGATATTTATGAATGCGAAATCGCTCTTGCTCTGCCAGGGGAAACCTTAAGGGTGGAAAAAACAACCTCGGATATTTTTAAAGCGATTGATAAAGTGAAAGACCATTTGGTCAGGAGCATAAAAAAATATAAAGAGAAGCAGAATTAGCAGTAATTAGCTCCCAAAAATAGAGAAGCGCTTTAATTCTTTCCGTTTACAAACTATGCAAATTCGCATAAAAATATTTGAGGCATTTGAATAAATTTGAAAATTTGCATTATATTTTAATTACAAATTTAATATGTCTCTGCTCACAAAAATTTTAGGCGACCCGAACGAAAAAGTTTTAAAGCAGATGCGGCCGATGGTCGAGGAAACTAACCAGCTTGAAAAAAAATTCAAGAGTTTTGACGATGAAAAGCTAAAAAAAGCCATGCAAAAGCATCTGGCTGAAGTACGGAAAGAAATCATCTGGGAATCGCAAAAACAACTATTGGACAAAAAATTACCGGAAGTATTTGCCATTGCCCGCGAAGCCGCCCGGAGAAAACTCGGGCAGAGGCATTATGACGTCCAGCTTCTGGGCGGAATAGTCCTCCATCGGGGCCAGATTTCAGAGATGAGGACCGGAGAGGGAAAAACCTTGACCGCCAGTTTGCCGGTCTGTTTAAACGCCTTGGCCGGCCGCGGAGCGCACGTTATAACCCCTAATGACTATTTGTCCCGCGTCGGCGGCGGCTGGATGGGACCGGTTTATTATGCTCTCGGGCTGTCCCTCGGCGTTATTACGCATGATTTTAGCGGTGTTTATGATCCTAATTATACCAGCCCGGAAGCTCATGGCGGCGATGAGCGCTTAAGGCACTGGCGGCCGGTCGAGCGCCGGGAGGCTTACGCCTGCGATATTACCTACGGAACCAACAACGAATTCGGCTTTGATTATCTTCGGGATAATATGGCGCCGGACATTAAATACGTAGTGCAGCGGGATCTGCATTACGCGATTGTTGATGAAATTGATTCTATTTTAATAGATGAAGCCCGCACCCCGCTTATTATTTCCGCGCCGGCCGAGGAGTCTACCGATAAATACCGCCAGTTTTTTCAGCTGGTGACGCAGCTGAAAGAAAATGAAGATTATAATGTTGACGAAAAAATGCGGGCGGCCACTCTAACCGAGAACGGCCTAACGAGGATGGAAAAATTGCTGGGCGTGAAAAACATATATACCGAGGGCGGCATCCGCGAAGTGCACCATATTGAGCAGGCGCTAAAGGCCCATACTTTATTTAAGCGCGACCGGGATTACGTGGTAAAAGACGGGGAGATTATTATTGTCGATGAGTTTACCGGCCGTTTAATGCCGGGCCGGCGCTATTCCGAAGGCCTGCACCAGGCGATTGAGGCTAGGGAGGGCGTGGAGGTAAAGCGCGAGTCAATGACAGTGGCGACTATAACTTTCCAGAATTATTTCCGCATGTACACGAAATTATCCGGCATGACCGGCACGGCCAAGACCGAGGAGGAGGAATTCGGCAAGATTTACGGCCTGGCAACGGTGGTTGTTCCCACCAATAAAGAAATGATCAGGCGCGACCTGACTGATTTAGTGTACGCCACCGAACAGGGGAAATTTAAAGCGATTATCAAGGACGTTAAGGAGCGCCAGATCAAAGGCCAGCCGGTTCTGATCGGCACTATTTCCATTGCCAAAAATGAGATATTGGCAGAGATGCTGGAGCGGGCCGGCGTTAAAGCGCAGGTTTTAAACGCAAAGAACCATGAAAAAGAGGCGCAGTTCATCGCTAATGCCGGCAAGCTGCATTCAGTCACAATCGCGACTAATATGGCTGGCCGCGGCGTTGACATAATTTTAGGCGGCGGCGACGGGGAACAGGCGAAAAAAGTGTGCGAGTTGGGCGGCTTGCACGTTATCGGCACCGAGCGGCACGAGTCGCGCCGGATTGACAACCAGCTGCGCGGCCGCTCCGGGCGTCAGGGCGATCCGGGATCCTCGCAGTTTTATCTGTCCATGGAAGATGATTTGATGCGCATTTTCGGCGGCGAGCGGATGAAAAATATAATGGCCACTTTAAAAGTGCCGGAAGATATGCCGATTGAAAACAGGATTATCGCGCGGTCAATCGAGTCGGCCCAGAAGAAAGTTGAGCAGAACAATTTTGACATCCGGAAGCATTTAGTTGAATATGACGATATAATTAACAAGCATCGGGAGGCGATTTACCGCCGCCGCCGGGAAATTTTAAAACGCGCCCAGGATAAAAAACCATGCGGCGATATCATCCTGAAGATGATTGCGGAAGAAATAACCGCGGTGGTAAATTTTCATACTGCCGGCGAGCGGCCTGATGAATGGAATTTGAAAGAGATTGAGGAAACAGCAAAAACGATTTTTTCCGTACCCGCTGATTTTAAAAATAAGCTGGCCGAGTTGCCGCGGCTGAAGAACGGCGCCGAAGCGCGGCAAAAAATTATTGAGTATATTGCTGAATTATCGCGGCCGGCTTATAATAATCTGCGGTTCGCGATTAACGAGTTAATTCCCTCCGCCGAAGGCGAAGCGGCTCCGGATCGTTTTAGTGAAGTGGAAAAGCAGGTTTTAATCAGGGCGATTGACACCCTTTGGACCGAGCATATCGACGCCATGGACCAGATGCGGCGGGGGATCGGCCTGCGCGGCTACGGCCAGCGTGATCCTTTAATTGAATATAAAAAAGAGGCCTACCGCTTGTTCCAGCAATTAAACGATTTAATCCGCAAACAGGTGGTTTATTCCATTTTTAAGGTCGGCGATGTCAGCTATTTTATGGCGCCGTCCCTCTCACAGCTGGCGCGGCAGTTTTCCGGGCCGGATAAGAACGCCGGCTCCTTTTCCGGATTTAAGAAAGAAGACAACACCCGGCCGAACATTCCGCCGGCTGGTTTAAGTTTTGCCAAAACAAAAGCGAAAAATGAAGAGGGGGAAAAGATCGGCCGCAATGACCCGTGCCCGTGCGGAGCGATTAAACCAGACGGAACTCCAATTAAGTACAAATATTGCCATGGCAAATAATCGCATATTTCGTTGAATTTTCTTTGGAGTTTTATTTATTTTATAATTTTGTTATAATAGTCATATTGCGATTAACAATAAATTTATGTCGGATAATTTAGAAAAAAAAGTTGATAAAATTTTAGTTGAAGTTTTAGGTATTAAAGAAGGAGTGAATGATTATGTGACTAAAGAGGAGTTTAATAAAAAAATAGATCAAGTGTTAACAAATACGGATGGTTTGGCAAAGAAAGTGGAAAAAGTTGAACAAGAGCAGACTGCGAACATTGCGGCGCACGACAGATTTGAGGAGCGGATAACGAAATTAGAGGCAGGGAGGGCAGTTGCTTAAATTCTTGCAATTATTTCATTTTTTTTCTAATATATAAATAGCTTATACACAGGCACTTTTTGGTGCTTTTTTATTGATATTATGTTTAAATCGGAGATACAAAAAATTCGCGCCATATTCGCCGGCGTTATAATAATAACTATTATCGCGGCTTTGGTTGATTTTGGCCAAATCTATAATAAATACGCCGGAAGCGCGTTGCCTAATGTAAAAGAGCTGCCTTTTCGTTTGGGGCTGGATTTATTAGGGGGTACGCACTTATTATATCAGGCCGATGTTTCGGCAATTCCGACGAAAGACCGGTCGGTGGCAGTAGAAGGCGTCCGTGACGTAATTGAGCGGCGAGTTAATGTTTTCGGCGTTTCCGAGCCGGTAGTCCAAACCGCTAACTCTGGCGGAGACTACCGTATTATTGTGGAACTAGCCGGCATTAAAGACGTAAACGTGGCTATTAAAATGATTGGTGAGACGCCGTTGCTTGAATTTAAAGAGGAGAATACCGGAGTAAAAGAATTAACGCCCGAGCAGAAAAAAGAGATGGATGAATATAATAAGAATGCCAAGCTGGAGGCGGATGAAATTTTGCGGAAGCTGCGGGCCGGCGGCGATTTTGACAGTTTAAAGAAAGAATTTGATGAGAGCGGAATTAATGATTCATATTTTGTAAGAAATACTTCCGATCCGGAAATTTTTAGCGGGGCGGAAATATCGGGGGCGGGCAATACGTCAACAAGCTTATTAGAAAGCGCCGCCGGCTGGAATATTATTAAAGTGGAAGAAAAGCGCGCGGTTAAAGAAGCCGGCGACTTGGGACTGGACCAGCGGGAGGTAAGAGCCAGCCATATTTTAGTTTGCTATGAAGGTTCGGAGCGTTGTACTAGCGGATATACAAAAGAAGACGCCCGGAACAGAATTGATGATATAAAAAATCAAGCGACACCGGATAATTTCGCCGAGTTGGCCAAACAAAATTCAATTGACGCCTCATCCAGCGACGGAGGGGATTTAGGATGGTTTACCCGCGAAATGATGGTTAAGCCTTTTGCCGACGCGGTTTTTAATCTGGAAAAGGGAAAAATTTCCGACGTGGTAGAAACCCAGTTCGGCTTTCATCTGATTTACAAAACCGACGAGCGAACTTTATACGAGTATAAAATTAAAAGGATTTTAATAAATAATAAAACCAAAGAAGATATTTTGGGGCCGCAGGATCCGTGGAAAAATACGGAGCTGACCGGTAAGTATCTTAAGCGGGCTACCGTGCAGTTTAATCCCAACGATAACTCGCCGGAAGTGCAGTTGGAGTTTGACAGCGAGGGAAAGGATTTATTTGCCGATATTACCAAGCGCAATGTTAAAAAATCGGTGGCTATTTTTTTGGACGGCGAACCGATAAGCATTCCGACGGTGAATGAAGCGATTACTTCGGGCGACGCGGTAATTACCGGCCGCTTTACCATCAAAGAGGCGAAATTATTGGCCCAGCGCCTGAATGCCGGCGCTCTGCCGGTGCCGATAAAATTAATTAATCAAAACACCGTCGGCGCGACCCTAGGCAAAGCGTCAGTTGACGCCAGTTTGCGCGCTGGACTTTGGGGCATATTGTTAGTAGCATTATTTATGATAGTTATTTACCGCCTGCCCGGACTATTGTCAGTTTTTGCGCTGGCAGTTTATGGCTTATTGATTTTAGCTATTTTTAAGCTATGGCCGGTAACTTTAACTTTAGCGGGCATTGCCGGTTTTATTTTATCAATCGGCATGGCGGTGGACGCCAATGTCCTGATTTTTTCCCGCTTGGCGGAAGAATTGCGCGCCGGCAAGCCCTGGCATATCGCGCTGAATGAATCTTTCCGCCGCGCCTGGCCGTCAATCAGAGACGGTAACGCGACCACTCTTCTAACTTGTTTGATTTTAATCCAATTTGGCACAAGTATTATTAAGGGTTTCGCGGTAACATTGACTATTGGTGTTTTAATTAACATGTTCAGCGCTTTAGTTGTCACGAAATATATAATGAAATTTGTGATTTCGGAAAAAATAGCCGAAAGAAGCTGGCTGTTTGGAGTAAAGAGTAAACTATTATGAGATTAATGTATAGAGCAAAATTATGGTTGAGCATCGCCGGGCTGGTTACTTTAGCCGGCATAGTTTGCTTTGCCGTTTTTGGCTTAAAGCCCGGAATTGATTTTACCGGCGGCAGTTTATTGGAAATAAAATATAATGAGGCCGGCCGTCCGGCGGCGGCGGAAATCAGACAGCTGGCCGAGTCAACCGGCATCGGTTCGGTAAGCGTCCAGCTGGTTGATGAGGCGGGAGCGCAGCTGCGCTTTAAAGAGGCGAGCGAGGAACAGCATCAGGCGCTGTTGCAGGCCCTCAACAGTTCTGCGGCCGGCGAGGGCGGTAGCAATAGTAATGCCAGCGGCGTGAAAGTAGAGACCGAAGGCGGCGGCGATATCGGCTTGGTTGAAGTCGGCACGGCTGCCGATGAAAATATTGAAGAATTGCGTTTTGAAACTATCGGGCCGAGCATCGGGCAGGAGTTAAAAACAAAAGCGGTTTATGCTATTATTGTCTGCTTAATCGTCATTATCGCTTATATCACCTGGTCGTTCCGCCACGTTTCCAAACCGGTCGCCTCCTGGAAATACGGCGTTGCCTCTATTATTGCCTTATTTCATGACATTATGGTCGTAGTTGGCGTATTTGCCATTTTAGGGCATTATTGGGGAATAGAAATTGACTCGTCTTTCATCGCCGCGCTGTTAACGGTTTTAGGCTACAGCATTAACGATACCATTGTCGTGCTTGACCGCGTGCGGGAAAATTTGCCGCGCTCTAATGAAGATTTTGAGGGTACGGTTAATACGAGCATAAATCAGACGCTGGCGCGCTCGGTTAATACGACTTTAACAACCGTGCTCGCTTTAATCGCTCTGCTTTTATTTGGCGGTGATACTGTCCGCTATTTTATGCTCGCTTTAACTATCGGCATAGCGAGTGGCGCTTACTCCTCTATTTTTATCGCCGCGCCTATTCTGGTAATCTGGGAGAAATGGCAGAGGAGAAATTAGCTTGCGAAAAAGCGTATTTTTTGTTAGGATAAATTAATGTCGCCGCTCTTTATGGCAAAAATGCAACTTGTAGGAGGAAAAAAGTGGTTCAGCAAAGCACAAGTAATCTGTCGGGTTTTTCTCGCTATGTTGCTTCGCTTCGCTCTCAGGATAAAAAGGTCGAAGATAAAATTGCCGATTTTTTAAAGGAACATCCGGAGAGCGCAATCGCATTGGCGGAAACAGCAAATGAATGCGAAGGGGGAGGAAAACGTCATCCTTGCCAATACCATGGGTATCCGCATGCTTTAACGGATGAACAATTGCTGAAAGAGGAAAGGCTCGTTAGCGTCTAAACAAGAGACGCTTTTTTTATTATAAAAATTTTATCCAGCACCGTGCCCGAATACCCTGCGGTCTCTGCCGCAGGGATGAAGGGCTATCATCATTCTTGCCGCAGGGTTTAATACCCTGCGGTCAAGGTGCTGGATTTATTGCAAAATAGAGTTGATAATATCCCGATGGCCGGCCAGGAATTCCTTGCCGGTCATTTTTTTTCCTCCCGCGAGCTGCAGCTCGTTAATTATTAGAGCGTTATCGCCGCATTGTACGGCGAGCTGGTTGTCACACAAAAAAGATTTACCAATCTGGTGATTTTTTTCTTTTAAGTTAATTTGGGTTTTAAAACCCAAATTAACTTTAATAATCTTTAAAGTTTTTCCGTTCCATGCCGTATGCGCTCCCGGCCAGGGATAATAAGCCCTAATTAATCTTTCAATTTCCTCCGCCGGTTTAGCCCAGTCAATTTTGCCGCTTTCCCGCGTTAATTTAGGCGCGTAAGTCGCCTCTTTTTCATCCTGCGGTTTTGGCTTTAATTTTTTTTCAAGATAAGACGGAATATATTTAACAGCGATTTTTGCGCTTAACTGCGCCAGCTTATCGTGCAAACTTTCCCCAGTTTCTAAATTATTGCCATTCTTACTTTTATTGTCATCCCGAGCGAATCCGCCAGCTGGCGGAGAAGTCGAGGGATATATGTTAGTTATATTCCTCCGCTCACTCCCTCTGGTCGTTCGGTCGGAATGACAAGCATTGCTGCGCTCGGGATGACAGTATTGAATAATTTTAATTTTTTCTTGCGCGATAACCGGTCCGGTATCCATTTCCTTGTCCATTTTCATCAGTGTAACCCCGGTTATTTTTTCGCCATCGGCGATCGCCGTCTGGATAGGGGAAGCGCCGCGATATTTTGGAAGCAGGGAAGCATGTAGATTAAGGCAGCCGTATTTGGGAATTTGTAAAATTGTTTCCGGCAGAATTTGCCCATAGGCGATGGTAACGATGGTGTCGGGATTTAGTTTGCGTAATTCATCATAGAGACGAAGTATCGCCTCGTCTCTGCCGGTTAATTTTGTCGGCTGTAAAACAGGAATGCCATGTTTTTTCGCCACGGTTTTTACCGGCGGCGGCGTCATAATCTGTTTCCGCCCCGCCTTCGCGTCCGGCGCGGTAATAACGGCGGCAACATTAAAACGCTCATCCGCGATGAGCGCCTGCAGGGTGGGCACGGAAAAATCAGGCGTGCCGATGAAGATTATGTTATGTTTTACATTTTTCATTTTATGATATTTTGATTTATTATTTTATGGCGGAAATCAGATACATTTTCCCATCGGTAAAAAATAAGTCGCCTGAAAAATTGCTTCCCAGCTTTGGATCGACAAGCTGCCGCTTTTCAGCATTCGCTATCATCCCCGTTTTTTGGAGGTCGTTATATAAAAATTCCCGCTCGGTATCTATGCCCGGATCAATCCGGTGCGTCACTCCCCATTTAATGCTGCTGTCAAAACTAGCCGCTCCGACATAAATTATACCACCATTTTCCGTAAGGTAGCTTGTCTTCCAAAATCGCGCGTGGTGCCTGGCGCGGACGTTATTGGATTCAGCCGCTTTTTCAAAGCCGAAGTCGTGCACGCCGGCGTTCCAGAAATCCGGCGTCATGGGAGCTTTGGAGTATGGCCTTTTCCATAAAGCGTCCTTCGCCAATTCAACAAGGTCGGAAATGCCCGCGCTGTCAGCCAGCGACCAGCCGGCTTGTTGGAATAATTCAATCAGCCGCTGGTCGTTTTCAGCGATAATAATAAAGCTTAGCGGCTCTTGTTTATTGCCTAATAATGTTTCCGTGTATTTTAATTGGTCGCTGGAAAATATTGCCGCCGGATCGCTTATAATAATCTGTTTTTCCTCAGGAAGTATTGAAGCGGGTATTTTGTAGTTAAGGGCGAAGATTACATACAGGCCGATAGAAATAAAAATTAAGCCGCCGGTCGCGGCGTGTTTCTTTATGACCGGGCCAACCGCGGCATTTGCCGGCTTATTGTATGAAAAATACTCGGACAGGCTGATGGCGATAATCAGCCAGATTGCGCCTGCCAAATATCCGCCCCAGACATCGCTGGCGTAATGGACTCCCAAATACAGCCGGCTGAAGCCGATTAGTATTATGAGAATGAAACCGGCAAAAAAAGCGTTTATTTTTATATTCCACTGCTTCGCGTTTCTTATCAAAAAGTAGGTGAGAAAGCCGTAGAAAGCGACCGCTATCGTGGCATGTCCGCTGGGAAAAGAAAAATAATTTTCCGGGTAGACAGCAATGTCCGGCCGGACCCGGTGGAAAACTAACTTTCCAATAGAGGTAAAAATTTCACTGCCGGCGATGCTTAACAAGAGCGGAGAGATGTAAAGCCGTTTTTTCCAGAGCCATAAAATAAGAACGGCGGCGGCTGTGAAAATCATTATAATCTGCCACTTGCCAAGCAATGTGACCCAAAAGAAAAATTTTGTGAGTCCGGCGCTTCTGAAAATCGCAAGCAGATTGGCCACCCGGATATCGGCGGAAACAATAATGTCGGAATTTATAATATCTTCAATAATTCCCCCAAACAGGGAAAGGGCGTAGATCAGGGTCAGGGAAAGCAGGGTAAGCGGCAGGCCGTAAAATTCATTCCGGTCCAGCCGCCTGCGCGTAAACCGAAAAAAAGCCTTATGCTTGCCGGCAAATTTTTTAACCTCGGGATTTTCAGTTACGGCCCGCTTTACGGACAGCCAGAGAGAATATAAGAAAGAAAAAAATTGCCTCCCTTTTTTAATGAAAACAATTTTTAGGATATAAAATATGGCGAAGACAGCGAGCAGAACCGTTAAAAATAATCCTGCGCGCGTCAGCCATGTTTTAGCGATATCAAGGGATTGGGCGAAAAAAAATCCGGGCAGAATCCAGGCCAGGCTCCAGCCGATCGCCCCCAAAACATTCCACACCATAAAAGGAGCCCTTTTCATATTTAGAGTTCCCGCTATCAGAGGAATTATCTCTTTTATGCTGGGGACGAAGCGGCCGAAAAAAACGCTTTTTGCCCCGTGATTATTAAAAAAATCTTCAGCTTTTTTAATATGATGCGGCTTTACGAACCAGAATCCTTTGGCGATAATTTTCGTTCCGTATTTTTTCCCTACGTAGTAATTTATATTGTCGCCGATAATCGCGCCGATGATGGCGAACCAAAATAAATCCCCTAAGTCAAAATACCCCCTGCCAGCCAAGGCTCCCATGAATAAAACAATAGTCGAGCCCGGTATAATCCATCCGACCCCCAACACTGTTTCCAGCATAGCCGCGAAAAAAGCTATCCAATAGCCTATTATATGGAAATGCTCAATCGCCGGTAAAAGTAATGATATAAAATGCATATTTCATAGCTAAGCGTTGCAAACTTATTAATTTTTATAACACTATTTCGTCTAAATCCTTTCGATATCAATGCCTCAAAAAAAATCAGTAACTCGCCCTGTTGCGATTTAGTCAATGTAGTTGTCGGTATTATTTTTTCCATTATTTTTTTACCCTCTCTGCAAGTCCTGCTTTTTTCCGCCCAAAGCCTCCGCAACTTAGCGGGCAGGCAGATAATCAATAAAAAGCACGCCGTTTAAATGGTCTATTTCATGCTGGATAACCCGCGCCAGCAGGCCTTCGGCTTTTATTCCCCGCTTTTTATTTTTAGCGTCGCAATAGACCGCTCGTATTTTTTTATGCCTTTTTACGTTTCCATTAACGCCGGGAAGAGAAAGGCAGCCCTCTTCGCCTAATTCTTTGCGCCATGATTTCCGGGTTATTTTCGGATTAACCATGGCAATCGGGCCGTCTTTAGTATTAATAACTATCAGGCGAATGTTCTTGCCGACCTGCGGGGCGGCGAGCCCCACGCCGTCAAACTCCAGCATGGTTTTCTCCATATCTAAAATAAGCCGCCTGGTTTTTTCATCAGCCTTTTCTATTTTAGCGGATTTTTTTCTTAGGATTGGATTTGGGTGGGTTATTATAATAAGTAGTTTAGGCATAGTTATTTTTTTGTCATCCCGACTGGAGTCCCGATGCAATCGGAACGAAACGGGGGGATATACGTTAGTTATATTCCTCCGTTCTCCGCAAGCTGGCGGATCGGTCGGAATGACAAGCATTGCTGCGCTCGGGATGACAATAAATCCAGCACCTTGACCGCAGGGTATTAAACCCTGCGGCAAGAATGATGATAGCCCTTCATCCCTGCGGCAGAGACCGCATGGTATTCGGGCACGGTGCTGGATAAAAGTAAGGATGACAATAATTAAGTTAACGGGTCTACATCTATGCTCCAAGCGTTTGATAAGTTGACTAAAATTTGTTTAAGCATATCATTTTTTTGGCTTTCAGTCAATTTTATAATAATATTTCTCTGCCAAAAATTGCGGATTTTTTCATTAACCGGCTTAACCGGGCCGATTATTTCCGCATCCGGCAGCCCTTTTCTTAATTTATCCGCCATTGCCGCGCTTTCTTTTTGCAAATAGTTATAGTCGTCGCTTTTGCAGATTAGTTTTATCATTTTTATATACGGCGGATATTTTAAAGCCTGGCGGTTTTTAAGCTCCTGTTGATAAAATTCATCGAGATTATTCCGCGCTAACAATCGCAGCAGCCTATTTTCCTGATTATAAGTTTGGATAATGCAGTTATTTATATCATCCCGCCGGCAAAGCTGGTTTAGCATCTGCCAGGATTTTTCATCCGTCCGCCAGTCGGGGAAATTTAAAATAGAATCAATATTAACGGCGGCGATCAGCGACAGGTTGGGAGAGGAGAGGGGCAGAGCTGTCTGCGTGCCGATTAGGATGTCAATTTTTCCGGCGGAAAATTCTTCGTATTTTTGCCGAAGCTCTTTTAGGCGCGGGGCGTTCCCGATATCTAGGCGGGAGGTCCGGGCGCCGGGAAATAAATTCTTTGCCTCCTGTTCGACTTTTTCCACGCCGGTGCCGAAGCCTTTAATGCGCGGCGATCTGCATTTCGGGCAGGTTAGGGGAGAGGCGGCTTTATAGCTGCAGCGGTTGCAGCTTAGGGTCCGGCCGGTATGCTCCATCAGGGCATTATGGCAGTTCGGGCAGCGCATAATATGGCCGCAGTCGCGGCACATCACAAAAGTGGAAGAGCCGCGGCGGTTTACGAACAGCATCGCCTGCCGCTTTTCGCGCAGGATTTCGGTGATGGAAATTTGCAATTTTTCAGAAAAAATAGAGTAGTTTCCCTTGCGCAGTTCATCGCGCATGTCAATAATTACCCCCCTCGCTCCCTCCTTAGTAAGAGGGGGAGTAGATTCTGTTTTATTTTCTTCTTTCCTAAAGAGGAGTGCCTGAACGAAGTGAATGTCGCCCCCCTTCTCTTTACTAAGGAGAGGCCCAGGGGTTGGGCTCGCCTGCAACGCTTCGCGTAGCGATGCGGGCAGGGG
>Ga0210057_1000943_pt1 | contig 46143 bp, 45 predicted proteins | sample CryGeyCG2114_010_2_FD_183968 | JGI IMG/M metagenome (GOLD analysis project Ga0210057, IMG submission 183968) | Groundwater microbial communities from aquifer - Crystal Geyser CG10_big_fil_rev_8/21/14_0.10 (SPAdes) (version 2) | ecosystem: Environmental > Aquatic > Deep subsurface > Groundwater ...
GCGCGGGAAAATCGACGACTTCGAGGAAAAGCTCGGTGAGGTCGTCGGCAAAGACAAAGTGGAGAAACTCGCGAATGAATTGAACAGCATTACTTCTACTGCATACCTGGAGGATCTTCGAAAATCCCTCGAGTATATGGGGGTGCGCAACATGGTCGTCGACACCAAGATCACGCGAGGCTTTGATTACTATACGGGCATGGTGTTTGAGGTCTTTGATGCCGACCCGGCAAACAGGCGTTCGATGTTTGGTGGTGGCCGCTACGACAACCTTCTCTCCCTCTTTGGCGTCGAGAAGGTCCCCGCCGTCGGTTTCGCCATGGGCGATGTCACCGCGCGCGACTTTCTCGAGACGCACAATCTCCTCCCCTCCTATGCGCCGGCCACGGAGCTCATGATCGTAATCGTCGAAGACGAAGCAAAAGGACACGCGATCAAGCTTGCGCAAGACCTGCGCCGTGAAGACGTTTCTGTCGCAGTAAACTTTTCCGGAAAGCGCGTCGGCGACCAGATCCGCCAGGCCGACAAGATGAAAATTCCTTTCATGCTCGCTGTCGGCACAAAAGAGCGCGAAAGTGGGCGCTACGCGATAAAGAACCTTGCGACTGGCTCAGAAATAACTCTCCCTGCCGACAGAATCGCCGAGCATTTGTTTTCCTCACTCGGCTAGACGATTCTGCCATTCCTCTTTTATGCGTACCGTCGTTTTTGACATTGAAACCGCGAACTGGATGAGTGACGTCGGCTCGAGTGATCCGGCCGATCTCACCATCGCAATCGTCGCTATCCACGATTCGGAAACCGACCAGTATTCGAGCTTTCTCGAGCACGAACTATCGGCACTCTGGAAAATTCTCGAGCGTACCGACATGCTCGTTGGGTACAATTCCGACCATTTCGACATTCCCCTTCTTAATAAATATTATCCGGGAGACCTGACACACATCAAAAGTCTCGACCTTCTGCAAGAGATTCATGGATCGCTGGGGAGACGCCTCAAGCTCGACACGATCGCTGAGGCGACGCTCGGGCAAAAGAAGATAGCCGACGGCCTCCAATCGCTCAAATGGTGGAAAGCGGGAGAAGTGGATAAGGTGCGCGAATATTGCATCAAAGACGTTGAACTCACAAAGCGCGTCTTCGACCATGCCCTTGAGAAAGGAAGCTTGAAGTATCGCGACCTCGGCGCACTCAAGGAAATAAAGCTCGACACCTCGAGATGGCTTGCCGCGGACGCCAAGCCGATGACCTTCACGATGGGCTTTTAGGCGGATGTTTTTGTGCCCAGAGTCAGATTTGCACTGACGACCCTTCCCTCTTCAGGGGAATGCTCTGCTAACTGAGCTATCTGGGCGACTTCGGAACTATACCAGATTTTATTCTTGAGGTGAAAACTGGCTTTGGAATTGATTCAAAAGATCTTGGAATCCCTCAAACTGTGCTTGCGCCTTTGCTCCCGTCCCTTGCACTTGCGTATAGGTGTCAAGGAGCTGCTCCGTGATGGGTGCCAAGTACGTAGCGTAGAGCCATAGGGGCGCGAGAATAAAGACACCCGCGTAGAGCACAAACTTGATGATGCCTCCCCAAAACGCATTGCGCCGCATCTTGTGGAGCATGCGGTTATTTTCCTTGGTGAGTCGAAGCAGTTCCTTCAAGTCTCCATTACTTGGTGGCATATAACTATTCTAGCATTACAAAAATGATAGAGTACACACACCCCTCGTAGCTCAATGGATAGAGCTATCCCGTCCTAAGGGAGAGATGTGGGTTCGATTCCTGCCGAGGGGAATACTGATGCGGCTAGAGACTAAGGAGCTCTTTAAGACGATTTTCGTCGAAGCCGACTGTGAGCTGGTCACCGATCGTGATGACGGGGACTCCCATTTGCCCGCTCTTTTCTACCATCTCCTTGCGCTTTTCGATGTCTGTTGCAACATTGTGATCAGTGTATTGGATTTTGTTCGCATCAAAGAATTCTTTCGCCGCGTGGCAAAAGTGGCATGTCGGGGTCGAATAAATAGTTACTTGTTTTTGTTCTGCCATAATGTGTGAATAAATGAGTAAGGTTTGCTAGTATATCATATCGACTGAGCCCGGCGGGTATATGTTCATATTCCCGCTTCGCTCAGGTAAAATGCACGGGCACGCTCATGCATTTTGACCGCTCACTCGCGGGTATAGTTTAGTGGCAGAATGAGTGCTTCCCAAGCACTAGATCGGGGTTCGATTCCCCGTACCCGCACTAAAACCACGGCAAAACCTTTTTGAACCAGTTTGTGATGGTGGATGTGGCCTCGAGCACTTCGGGAGCAGGGGGATCGACGATGACGATGAGTCCTTCCCCTTGCTCGGCGAGTGCATACTGCTCACGTAAGGCTTCTTCCAGGCCCCTATCGGTCCCCACCTCCGCAATACTCGCCTCAAGTTGCTTCTTCCGGGCTGAGAGGTCCGTCCACTCTGCCTCTGCCTGCATACGAAGCTTCCGTGATTCGCGCTCTTTTTCGTATACCCTCCATACGCTCAAGCTCGCCAAGAAGACAAGAAAGAGGAGCGCGAGCATTCCGAGGCGCCTCAGGAAAAGCCGTGTTATGCTATGTCGTTGATTGCGAGACCACATACGCTATAATTATCATTATATTACAAAGTGTCTATGAGCTTTCTTTTCCACAAGCGAACACGAAAAGTCATGAAGGCGGTGTGGAGCGTCGTTGCTGTCCTCATTATCATCAGCATGGTGCTCTTCTTCGCACCGGGTCTTATCCCGAGCTAGTATCGCGCCCCGAAACACACCCTAGTTCTCCCGAACGACCTTAAGAAACACTTCGTGAGGGATGTCCACCGTGCCTTTTCCGCGCGCAAGCATCTTCTTTTTCCCCTTCTTCTGCTTTTCGAGCAATTTCATTTTTCTTGTTACGTCGCCCCCGTAGAGATATCCCGTCACGTCTTTTCGCAATGCTGACTTGCGACGCGCAGCGATAATCCGACCGCCCGCACGCGCCTGAATCTTGAGTTCAAAAAGTTGCTTCGGCAAGAGCTTCTCGAGCTTCTCGACCATGGCTTCGGCTTCTGTTTGTATTCTTCTGCGCGAGACAATGCGTGCAAATGCCGGCACCGGCTCCTCGGCGACCAAAATATCGAGCCTTACGACATCTGCAACCTTGAGTCCTGTGATCTCGTACGAAAGCGACGCAAAGCCGCTCGAAACGCTCTTCAAACGATCGAAGAAGCTTCTCATAAGTTCGCGAAGTGGCATTTCAGCCGCGATCTGTACTTTCCCATCAACGAGCGTGTGCGTTTCCCCCACCAAGCCTTCGTGGTCGTAGAGAAGTTGTGAGATAGCCCCGAGATATTCGGGCGGTGTGATGACGTGCATCTCCACCCACATCTCACGGACGCCCTTCGCTACTCCCTCATCGGGAAATCGTGCTGGTGCATATATTTCTTCCACCGTGCCATTCGCTGAGGTTATCTCATACACCGTGGTCGGCTGTGTTACGACGAGCGAAAGGTCAAATTCGCGACGCAAACGCTCAATAACGATCTCAAGGTGGAGCATCCCTAAAAATCCACATCGAAATCCCTTCCCCATTACTCCAGAAGACTCCTCTTCATACGAGAGAGAGGAGTCGGTAAGACGCAGACGTTCGAGTGCTTGCCGCACGTGCGCAAGATCGTCCTGACTTTCCGGATATACACTGGCCCAAATCACTGGTGTGGGCGATCGGTATCCCGGAAGAAGCCCGGCGGGCGGGCGCTTCGAAGTAACCGTATCTCCCACCGAGGCGACACCGGGTTTCTTTATGCCTGTTACGATGTAGCCAATCTCGCCCTCCTCGAGCGTCTCGCGCGGCGATTCTTCCGGGGTGAGAACCCCGATCTCGAGTGCGGAAAAGTGCGCCTTCGCGGCAACGAAGATGAGTGCATCACCTTTTTTGAATACACCACTAAAAATACGAACGTACACAATGACACCACGGTGATCCGAGTAGTCGAAATCAAATATGAGCGCCTGGGTATTGGCCTCTCGAGGCTTAGGCGCAGGGATACGCTCAACTATCTGTTCGAGCACCTCACGCACGCCTTCGCCTGTTTTGCCCGAAGCGCGGAGTACGCTGTCCAGAGGACAATCTAAAAGAAGCGCGAGCTCTTGTACGATCTCTGTGGTCCGTGCATGTGGCGCATCAATCTTCGAAACCACAGGAATAATCGTGAGCTTGAGCTCCCGTGCAATAGAGAGCACCGAGAGTGTCTGCGCCTCTACCCCTTGCGTCGCATCGACCAGAAGCACGACCCCTTCAACCGCAGAAAGAGCCCGCGACACTTCGTATGCAAAATCGACATGCCCAGGAGTGTCGATGAGATTCAAAATGAATTCACTTCCCTTGTGATCCCAGCACATGCGTACGGGCTGCATCTTGATAGTGATGCCTCGCTCACGTTCAAGGTCCATACGGTCCAAGACTTGTTCCTGCATTCGCCGGGGCTCTATCGTGCTTGTGAGTTCAAGCATGCGATCAGCAAGCGTGCTTTTTCCGTGGTCTATATGTGCGATGATAGAAAAATTCCTAATATTCATGGTGGTCAATGCTTGCCCCGTAGCCCCGGCACTTTTTGCGAAAAGTGCTGGATGGTACCGGGGTGCGCTATTATTGAAAAATTTCGTATGTTCATAGGTAGCACATCACCCTACCACAACTCCTATGGATTTGCGGGCCCGACCTCTTCCGCGGATGCAACTGCGTGTGGAGAAGGCTGTGTGCGCCACAGCCTACCACGCAAGGCAGTGATAGTATCGCGATATTCCTGATTTCCGAGAATCCAGTACACAAAGACCCCCGCCGCGAGACCTGCGCACCCGCCCGCCAAACCACGAGAAAAGACTGAGAGAAGCGTTGAGGAAAGCGTGAGTGGGCTCAAGAAGAACAGCGTAATATATGCGGTGCCTGCTGTTGCTATCGCTGCAAGGAAGCTTTGCCACAAAGCGGATCGTATGCGGACAAATACGCCGCCAAACTTTCTCTGGAAATGCCATATAAGTACACTTGTTCCCAGCACTGATACAAGAGAATATGCGAGTGGTAATGCCAAAATATCACTTCCAGGAACACCCTCGAGGCGCATAATTCGCTCGGCGACGTCTGTAAATCTCGACTCAGAAAAGATGTTGATAAAGAATTGAGCGAGCGCGATCGTTGCGACGCTGGACCCAAAAGCAATAAAAAAAGGAACAAAGGTCCGCCCTGCTGCATAGTACGCACGTGTGAAAAGGAGTGCGAGCCCTTGCGCGGCAAGTGAGAGCGCGAGAAGTGCAAATACGGCGGCCGTGAGCCGTGTATCAGTCCAGTCGAACGATCCGCTTCCCAGAACGACGCGTACAATGTGTGCGCGCAAAACAACGATGAGCGCTATCGCGGGAAGCGACCAAAAAAGCACGTAGCGTGCCGCTGTCGAGACGTGTTCGATATATTCGTGTACACGACCGCCCGAGAGTGCTGAGGAAAGCGTTGGGAACGCCGCCACAGAGTACGATGCGCCGATTACGGAGAGCGGCACGCCTACGAGATTAAAGGCAAACATAAAAACAGAGATGGACCCGGCAGAGAGCGCTGCGGCGAGCACAGTGAATCCTAAGAAAACAACCTGATTCATAGAGAGCGCGAGGGTGCGCGGTATTGAAATGGCGCAAGTCTCGAGAAGTGCCCGCAAATCACGCACACGCGGCAATCGCGAGAGGAAGCCGTCGCGCACAACTGAAGGCGCCTGAACCCCCACGTGAAGAGACGCTCCTAAAACAACGCCCCACGCAAGTCCTGATATGCCGAGGAGCGGGTAAAAGACAAGAAGTCCTGCGATGATCCCGAGATTGTAGAGAATGGGCGATAGCGCAAAAAGAAAGTATCGTTCGCGTACTTGTGTGATACTCGCGAAAATGTTGGAGAGCCCTAGGAGGATTGGCTGAAGGAGCATTATGCGCGCGAGGAGTACCAGCGTCGGAAGGAGCCCTTCCTCAGCAAATGGCGGGAATAGCGCCCCGAGGAGTGCTGGAGCAAAGATAAACGCGCACGAGGAAAGTACCAGGGCAAGAAGAGAGAAGCCCGCGATAATGGTATCGACGTACTTCTTCTGTTCGTCACTGCTGCGACGGACAAGTTCGGGAATAAGAATGTACACCGAGACAAGCGAACCTACTACCACAAAAAGAAGGTCCGGAATACGAAATGCCGCATAGTAGAGATCGAGCTCAGTGCCTGCGCCAAACGTGTGCGCGAACAATCGATCGCGCATGAGCGCGAGTAGCGATGAAAGAAAAGCGGATGCCGCAAGTACGTACACCGCCGCCGACAGCGAACGTACGGGAGACGCGAGAAGTCGCCACGTCTCGCGCATCATAAAAGATTATTGAGACAAAGGATCAGATTCCCCGTCATTCTCTTCTCTGCCTTTAATCTGCTCGATGATCGCAGCGATCTCAGTGTTTTCAGGGTTCAGGGCGAAGACGGCCTCAAGCGCACGTACGGCATCGTCTTTTCTGTCGAGTTGCGAGTACGAAAGCCCGAGGAAAAATAGTGCATTTGAGTAATTGTTCTGAAGCGTCACTGCACGTTCAAACGAAAGCGCAGCATCGGAATAGCTCTCTTGCACGTAGAGGATGGTCCCGAGGTTATACCAGCCCAAAGGATCTTGCGATGCGATCTGCACAACGGCCACTGCATACTCTTGCGCCTTCGCAAAATCCCCTGCCCGTGCGTGAATCTGCGAGAGTAAGAAGTGCGCCGGTGCAAAACTTTCTTTCACTGCGAGTGCCGCCTCGAGACTTTCGCGAGCGGCGGCGTCATTGCCATTGGTGAGCTCGAGCTGGGCAAGACCCAGGTGTGGGAGTGGGCTCGTTGGATTACTTTCTTGAGCGCTCGCGTAGGCAAGGCGAGCCTCTTCCCCCGCCCCCTCTACCCCGACCTCCGCGAGCTCCCCATAGAGACGGGCGAGCGAGAGCCAATTTTGATAATTGCGATCTTCAATAGACACCGCGGTGAGGCCATGTTCGATTGTCGAGCGGAGTGTCGCCTCAAGCTGGAGACGTGCCTCATCACTCGTGTCACCAGAGGCTGTAAGTCGAGAGAGTTGGAGAACGCCAAGCTCGACTCCTGCACGATGGGCGCGGTCGTTGTGAGGTAGGATTCCGAGAGCCCATCCGATCGAGCGAGTCGCTTTTTCCAGGTCTTGTGTTGCGTTGTACTCGACAACGGCACGGTTCACAAAAACATCGGAAATTTGCGCCCGCACTCCTTGTACACTGCCGATAAACACCATCACGCCTACAAGAACAAGGACGGTGGTCGCTATCTTTCCGGTCCATGTCTCCCATGTAAGAGATGCACTCCATTCTCGTACCGCTCCGATTGATCGCTCATGAGCTACGAGCGCGCCAAACATAAGAAACGTAAGAAGTGAAAGTGCGAGGCCCGGGACGTAAAGAATATGGAAAATAGCGAGATACAATGCGCCTCCTATAAGCGCGACATAGAGTGCATCCCCAGCGTGAGTACGAAACACTCGAAAGAGAATCCACAAAAGCGAGATGAGGACGGCACCCCATGCGAGAAATCCCACAGCGCCAGTTGCCACGAGAGATGTTGGAATGAAGCCGACCCCGTAGTAAAAATCTGTGTTCCAAAATTCTGTCTCATTTACAGAAAGAGGCTTGTGCACTCCCCATTCCCGCAAGAAAGAATTTGGCCCGGATCCAAAAAAGATTTGTGTAGGCTCCGCAAAGACTTGCTGGCCGACTGCAAGAGTGCCTTGCCATGAGGGTCGCACTTCTACTTGCAGTACTTGCATGGGCGCGGGGAGAGCGGATTGGACGATACCCCCGCCAAAATACATCCCGAGTGCGATCAGAGCGATAATCCACCACCGAATGCTCGCGCGCGAGAACAACGCCGATAACAATGTGCCTGTTCGAAGGAGGAGCGCTCCGGCGACACTGAGACCAAGGAGGCCTAGCCACACATCTCCGAAATTAATGACGACGAGTAGCACGAGTGCTGCAAGCGCCGTAAGGATTACGACAAATTTCCACGCACCTTCAAAAACGGAAGTTTGGGAAAGAGCGAGGGCAGAAAAAACTATGAGCGCGAGAAAAATGCCAAGATCGTGCCAGCTCCCGACTATCGAGGCCGCAGGGACCGTGAGCGCTCCTCCGAAAGAAAAGGACGGAATCGCGATATGAACGATCTGGATCGCAATAACCATAAGAGCACCCGTAAGAAAAAGGCGTAGAGCAGTCGTCGTCCGTGAACCGCCGAGAACCTGTGCTGAAACGAGAAAAGCGATGTACAAAAGTACGAAGCTGAGTACAGTATCTTGCCCTCTCCCATCACCCACAATAGACAACCACGAAGCGCCTGTCGCGATCGCGGAGACGACGTATGCGAGCGGAATGAGCGCCGCTGTTATGAGGAGCGGACTTTTCTGAAATTGGAATCTTGTGGTATCGAGCACGTGCATGATCCATGCAAGAAATCCGATGGTCACGACGACTGTTGCGAGAAGCGCCTTCGATTGCACGATGCTTATCCACGGCGCGGGAATGAAAAAAAATGGGACGAAGAGGAAGAGGAAGAATACCGACCACCGCGCGATTGCTTCTGCTCGAGCAAAGTACTGCATAAGTAAGTAGGAGGGATTATATCACGCCCAATTACTTGAGTTTATCAACAGTGTGTGCGAGAATTGCCTTCGCACAAGACAGTCGCTCTATGGCGCTTCGCGCGCTATAGAGAGGAAAGTCCGGACACGCGCCTCCATAAGAGGCAGCATGGTAGCGGGTAATTCCCGTCGTTCGTAAGAATAGGGATGCGAGCAGTGACGTCCGAGCCGAGAGGCAAGGAAATCCCACAGGGATTAGCTTTGGTGGCAACATCGAAGGTGAAACGGCAAAATTCCTACTTGCGTGCAAGGCCGTGTCCAACCGTGATTTTCAATTGAAATCACTGTTGGAAGTGCCGCTTGAGGTAGACGGTAACGTCTATCCCAGATAAATGACCGTCTCTGCCGAAAGGCAGAACAGAATCCGGCTTATCAGTGCAGCGCAGCGAGCAGTGGCAAACGAGCCACTGCTCGTTTGCGTTTGAGCAAGCAAACATGAATGAGCGTTAGCGAATATCAGTGCGCCAAAAAGAACCCGAAAGGGTTCTTTTTGGTTTCCACTCCCAGCCTCAGCGAGTCGGGCATATGCGCCTGAGAGTCTTGCGTATTCCTTTTCCCAGTCTCAAGCGAGTCGAGGTAGTGTGTTCGGAAAGCCCCTCGCAGCCGCGTCGGCGGCGAGAGGAGCAGAAAATTCAGCAGAATTTTACGCGTGTTTTCCGGGCACACTACCTCGCGAGCACTCTATATTATGTCACACGTACCACCGACGCAGGCCAATTCTTTTTTGTTGTCTGTTTCATCGGTACGCTCGTAGATCACGAGCTTCGAGTAGTCGATCTCCGGGAAGCGCGCGGCGAGCTGTTCGTATGTCTTCTTGTCGATTGGCTCATAGGGCGCCAAGCGATACACATGCTCCGAACGTGGCAAGAATGAAAGTCCTCCGACGATATCCCAGTTTTCGTAGAGCCACGCGACGACCGCCACCCACTCCTCCTCCCCCACCGAGATGGTTGCCGAAGGATTGTGTTCCGTGAAATTGAGTTTGACCAGCTTCCAGTATTCAAGTTGTTCGATAGCTGAAAGATCATCCTTGAACACCGAGGCTGTGGGCGCCTTTACCGGAAATTCCAACACGTAGGTGTTCGCGGCTCCTTCCGCTTGCCCCACTTCCGGATTGTGCGGGATGCCTTGGTCTTTCACCATTTTGAAAAGCGAGTCTGTCGCGCTGATCCTGATGCGACGAATGTAGTACTGCGAGTGGCGCGGGTGAATGCCGGAAGAGCAGTCGAAGGTTTGTGAGACGGTCCCCGAAGGCTTCACGCACGTGATCGAGCTCGAAGGGTTGATGCCGAAGCGCTTCGCGTACTTTTCGTTCGTTTTAATCGAAATGTTGCGCATCTTTTTCAAGGTCGAGGCGTTGCGCACGGCCGGAGAATCCCATTGCCCCGTGATCGATACACCGAGGAGCCGTTCATCTTCGCAGTTCTTTTTCCATTCATCCGAAATATAGTTGAATTTCGTGAGCGAAGATTGGTACGTCCCGAGGAGTGTTGCAAGCTTCATTTTGCGAAGCAAAGACTTCTCGGTGTCGTGCGGTCGTGCAATGACTTCCGAGAGATTGCAGAACTGTTTCGGCTGGAGAATGATCTCCCCGCACGGGTTGGTCCCCACTTGGCCGATATCTCTGCTCTTTTTGCCATACTTCTTTTGCAAATACTTGAGGCGGCGCTCAGGGAGGGTCTTCGTGAGAGAGCCGCGGTTGAAAATACCGCGCTCTCCGGTGCCGCTCTTCATCAGAGCCACCCACTCGTCCATCAATTCAGCGTTCGTAGGCTTTGTCTCATAGACGGCAGAGTTGTTGGCGACGGAGCGATAGGGATCGGTGAGAAAGAATTGCCCTTTTTTGGCATCACGTATCTCCACGTCATCGAGATCAGAGAGGCTGATCATTGCAGTGCGGCGCACCCCGCCTGCGACCACGCACTCACCTATTTTGCAGATGATGTCGTGTGCATCAATGTTGTGGAGTCGGCGACCTTGGCGCTTCAAGATGCGCTCGCGCGCAAAAGAAAGAAGCGAACGAAGCGGCTCCGGGCCGGATGCCTTGCCTCCCATCGTTTTCAAGCGCGCACCGGCAGGGCGAATGAGCGAAAAATCAAAATCGACATCCTTTCCCGCATACCATTGCTCAAGCCCGAGCGTGAGCGCATCGCACCACCCTTCTTTCGTGTCGACGACAATGTGCGTCGACAATTTTTCTCCCGTCTGCTTCTCGATCTGGGGAAGCTGCTGCACGTTGTAACTCTCCACTGCGTATCCTACTCCGCATCCCTGCATCGAGAGGTACATAATCTCCGCAAAGTCTTTCAGCTTGACCGGTGCCGTGAACGAGCAATTGTAAAAACAAGTGTTACATTTTCGCGCCGGCGCTCCAGAAAATTGCATCGCGCGCATACTCGGCATTACTTCCTGATTAAGAATCGCTTCGCGCACTTCTGTATACTCGCGCTTCGAAAGTTTTTCGCCAAGATTTTCTTTCATGAATCCGGCATAGCGATCGACCGTTTCGATCCACGTCTCGCGACGCTGTTCGGCGTCGATCCAGCGCGCGTAAGTGCGCAAGTAGACAAATTCGCCGAGCGGATTGTCTTTAAAATATTTCTTCGATTCCTCCGAGAGTTTCTTCACGTGCTCCGGTACATCTCCTTGCTCCTTACGGAACTTCGAACGCTCTGCGCGATACAGAATGTACGACTTGGAAGTTGCGATGTAGTCGGAGAGCATGAGCTGGCGCTCGACTTCGTCTTGGCACCCTTCCACCGTCGGCAGGAAATTCTTGTAGGTTTTCGCGATGCGCATCATCTCCCCTGCCACTTTGTGTGCAACAACCACTGCTTCCTCAGAAGAGCCTTCGTTCGAAGCCTTCATTGCCTTCTCGATAGCCGAGATAATCTTTGAAAGTTCGAATGGCACTATCTCGCCGGATCGTTTTTGGATCTTGGAAAGATATTTCTTGTAGACGCGCATCGCGGTGCTTTCGCGCAACGCGCCTGCGACCGCCACCCTCGTCTTCGACGTGCTCACCTGCGGTGTGGTAGTTGTTCTTCTCATATGCGCATCGTTAGATTTTAATCGCTTCACTCATTTGCCGCCTTCGCTCGAACGAAGTGAATGAATTCACTTCGAATTCTCGCTCGCCGTCATAAGGGGGTTCATTGTACCCCTCTCCACGTGAAGTTTTTTGGAATCGAAGCTGTGGAAAACCTCTCTCACCGATCTCAGAGTCGCACAATATCTCCGAGCTCCAGACCATACTCCTCTACCGTACCCGCAGGAAGCTCTAAGACGTATCTCGCCGCGCTTCTCGGCATAAATGAAGCTGGATATGTGTCGGGGGAAATATTTTCCTTCAGATCGACGATCTCTCCTTCGCTAGAAATCCACAAAATATCAATAGCGAACACCATGTCTTTCATCCAAAACGAGTACACGCCGTCATCGGGAAAGACGAAAAGCATTCCCTCTCCTTTGGACAGAGATTCGCGGCCCCCCAGCCCGATGGCGCGCGACTCTGACGTGTCTGCAATATCGACGCGTATCGTGTGATCTCTTATCTGCACCGTTGAATAAGAAATGTGCGGAAGCGCACCATACACGAGTACGCCTACAAAAATAAAAACCGTCGCAATGACGGTACGCCACATCCAAGACCTCATTGCCTTATGCTAACAAGAGCACGATCGCCATCGCAATGAAGGTGACGAGCCAGTAGCCGGCGTTGATGAGAAAGAGCTTGAAGGGCTTTTGTTCCCACAAAACGACTCCGAGCAAAACAGGGAGCGTGAACCCCGCCCAAGACCAGAAGCCGAGTTCGATCGCTCCGATCACATCGTACACTCCCCACGCGATGCCGAAGTAGTTCATCACGTATGCGACAAGCATGCTTGCCATGAGCCCTATCGGCGCACGATACGTCATCGTCTTCTTGCCGTGCTCTACCGCTTCCGGTGAAAGATTGGTCATGCGCGTCCATGCACTCCCGAAGACGCGTGGGTCGTACCATGCAAAGGCGATCAGCATCGCGGTAATGCCTGCAAAGAGAATCGGGAAAAACGAGACTTCTATCATGCATACATCCTAGCCGAAGCCTTGAGCGCGTCCAGAGCATGCTGTGCACACGTGCGCGAAGTCTTTGGTACAATCTCAGCATGGGACTCCCCAAACGTGGTCAACCGGAACAACTGTTTCCTGAAAGCGCAAAGAACGAACGCGAACAATTCGAAGTTGTTGCAGACAGCACTGAGGTACTTGAAAAAGAAGATAGCGAATTTGAAAAAGATTTCTATAACGATTTCCCCAACTTCACGGCAAAACGGGAAGATGTGCGCACACTGAGCGCAATACGACGCACATTCAAACTGGGGGCTTACGACAACTTGAATATTTTCGTGCTCTCGTACGATCGAGAAAACCGTGATATTTCTACAGAGCGCGTTTTTGAAGACGAAGACAGCAACAACAGGGTTGTGTTTTTCACCAAAGATCGCGGAAAGCTCAAGGCTCTTGAAGCTCGTGGCCACGAAGGAAAGAAGACGGACATTACAAAACACAAAACTGGCGAGCGCGCAGACATCATCGTGATGCTCGACAAAGCCATCAGGATTACGAGCAGGCTTATCGGACAAGCCGCTCCCGGCTCCTGGCTCATCGTACGCGGCGTCAAGGCGGCGAATTCCCTGCGTGCGCGCAGCAAGTACGCATTTAAGGGAGTGGCCGAACAAAGAGGGGGGTATGCTCACGTAAGCAGGCACGAGGACCCTAATTTCTGGAAAAAAGCCGAGGTAAATTCCGAAGATTCATTCCGACAGGCCTCGGATGCCGAGGATGAAGACGTCGTTACGTACGAAGACGCAAGGCGGGCCGTTGCGGAGGCAGAAAAAGCCGGAGTTTCGGGCATGTCAGAAGACAGGGTTTTCGAAAGCTACTCAAAACTTATCGAAATGGCAGAAAAAGCGGATTACAATCACAGCGCGCTCGCCGATGGAGAGACACTGCTCAAACTCGTCATTACCGAAGAGAAAAATGGTGTGGTGGTAGAAAAAGAGATCACGGTGAATACCGCTCTCCCCGCACGAACAGGACAGTATGACGATACTATCTTCGTCATGCACGACACGCGGTCTCGCAAATAAAACTCGCCTTCATGAACGCTGAGCTTACGTTACTTCGTAGCGATAGACACCACTCTCACTTTTGGACGGCGTCCAGTTTGGTAACGTAGTGTTGTTGGAAAGCACGCGCGCGCCCGGCATAAGCTCCTCGCGCAGTTTCTTCTCCAGAGGTTGTATCATTGATGGCACACCGTAGATCGTCACAATGCGATATTTCGAAAGATCTTCTTTCCAATAGCTTCCGATATGAAAATGAGCGTTGTTCGAGAGGCCGAGTGCGAGCGCATGCAAGCGCGACCACCATACAAGCACTGGATTTAATTCATAGCCGTGCGCATCAGCTCCTGCGCGAGCAAATGCAATAACGATTCTTCCATCACCCGAGCCGAGATCTACCATAAGTTCCCTCGGCTTAAGATCGCTCATCTGCATCATCGATCGAACTCGTGCTCGCGAACTTGGAACAAATGGCGCTCCCCTGCCCTTGGGGCCCGCGAAGAGCGCGATGAAGCCAAAGAAAACAAAAATGAAGCCGAGGGCGCATAGCGCGTAGAGTAAAATCATGCGCAAAGTCTATCAGAAGCAAGGCCTCTTTTGTCTGCATCCCATATATAACACGGGCGGCGGGACACGAATGTCCACGCCGCCCGTTCGTGCTAGTTCCTCTCCAGCTGCCAGAGCCATCGCCATAGGCAGACAGCTAACAGTCCGAAGACTACAGCCGCGACGATCCCAAATGCCACACCGCATCCAATTTGAAACATCGTTGCGAGTCCAGCGCAGGGACAATAAATGACTTCGCACATGACCTCTCCCTCCTTCCGACCATTGTCGAAAAATGTGGTCAGCACACGTTCTCGCACGGATGAGGAAGCTAGTCAACGATTCACGACCTCCGACCTTCCAGGCACCATCAGATATTTACGACTTTTTAGTTTTCTTCGCGCTGCGCTTGTGGATTTTTTGCATATGCTGCCACGCCGCTTTCATATCGCTGGTCATCTGGCGCATCTCTGCCGCCGTTACGCCGGCAGACTTGGAGTAGCCCTTGAGCACACCGTCCACGATATTCATGTAGGTGGCCTTGTCGATATCTCCTGCTTTCTTAACAGCAATTTCAACTGCGGCGAGCACGTCGCCACGAGCTTTAAGCATCCAGCTGCGTGCGATCTTGCGATGCGCTTTGGCATTCTTGGTGCCATAGAACCAGTACGCCCCGACTGCTGCTACCGCTGCTGCCGCGCCCACTGCCGCTACAACCCCTCCTCCGATCTTTCTTTTTGATGTGGCCATATAATGATTATGAATAAGTAAATAAATTAGTAATCACTTCCGCGCATCTTGGCCCTCTCTTCCCTCTGACCTCTTCGTTCCTGACTTAGGGATGTGCCTCGCGATAAAGCGGAGGGCGAGGTCAAAAACTGTTTTAACCCGCACTCCTTCTTCCTTTATATTGACGCGCAAGTCCTCAAAATCTTTCTCAAGCTCATCGCTTGCCTTGCGTACCTTCTTTGTCACTGCCCGCACGTCCCGCAAAATAAAAATTATGTAGCACAAGGCGATACTCATACCCACACCCACAACAACGACCGCTATCGCTGTGATGAAAAAGAAGATGTCCGCCTGCACAATCTCATTCATAGGTATGTACAGTATATCCTACGAAGCTGAATTCTCGGCGGAGGGTGAGGCCTGCCTGCCGGTAGGCAGGGATTCTCCCAAGCGCTCACTCGTCGCCGTCGCTCCTCACTCCGCTCGGTCCTGCTCGCGCCGTCCCGACTGCTGTCGGGTCCCGCGTCGCTCGCTTTCGAATCCCGGCACTCTCTCGCAATGATGAATTGCCCAAACATCCGTACGGATGTGTCGAGCAAATCATTGCGGAGGGTGAGGGATTCGAACCCTCGATACCTTTCGGTATACTCGCTTTCCAAGCGAGCGCACTAGACCACTATGCGAACCCTCCGTGAGTCTGTTTTATAGCACGAGCACTCTACACTCGCATCCCGGTCAGGGCTTGAATGCGCTCTTCGACAGGCGGGTGTGTGGTGAAAAGTTTGGCGACGAATCTTCCCGCTTCGTGCGCGCCGAAGGGATTCGAGATGAAGAGGTGCGCCGTGGCGTGATTCGCGCGTTTCATGGGAGCCTGGTGCGAGGAAATTTTTTGCAGAGCTGAAGCGAGGCCGTCGGGATAGCGCGTGAGGAGAGCTCCCGAGGCGTCGGCGAGAAATTCTCGTTTGCGCGAGACGGCCATTTGGATCATCTGTGCCGCGATGGGCGCGATGATGATCGCTGCGATGCCTGCCACAAGGAGAAGCGGATTCTTGTTGTCGTTGTTCCCTCCTCCATAAAAACTCATGCGCAAGAAAATGTCGGCGACCATCGCGATGACTCCTGCGAGCACAACCGCTACCGTCATCACAAGAATGTCGCGGTTGCCGATGTGCGAGAGTTCGTGAGCGATGACTCCTTCAAGTTCGCTTCTATCGAGTTGCGCCAAGAGTCCCGTGGTCACCGCGACGACAGCGTGCTTTGGATCGCGCCCTGTAGCGAAGGCGTTGGGCGCAGGGTCGTCCATTATATAGAGGCGTGGCTTCGGAAGCCCTGCCGTGATGGCAAGGTTTTCGAGGATGCGGTGGAGTTCCTTGTACTGAGCCTCATCAGCTGGCTTCGCGCCCGTCGCCTTGAGAGCCACCTTGTCTGAGAACCAATACGCAGTGACGTTCATGACGAGCGAGACGCCGATCGCGATATAGAGGATGGAGACATTGCCATATATCTGCGAGATAAGCCAACCGAGCGCAATGACGACGACAAGAAACCCCGTCATCAAAAACCAGGTCTTCCGAATATTCCTGCCTTGCTGTGTATAAAGTGATGCCATGCTGGAGCATTATCATAGCAAAGCCCACTTTCAAATCCAGTACATCGTGCGATACTTTTCGTATGGGTATCGAGAAGAGGCGTCCTCGGAAACAGCCGGATGAGTCGCGAGAAGAACGTGAAGAGCCGGGCATGACTCGGAGAAGCTTTCTTTTTGGTGGTGTAGCGGTGGGAGCATTGGCTGCAACTGGCCTTTCGAATAAATCAGCAGGGGCCAAGCAATCGGATGCGGGCGCCGAAGATATTGAGGAGCCACAGGAAGGGACATTGACCGAACTTGAAGTAGATTACCTCGCGCAAAATGTATACCACGAAGGCCGCGGCGAGAGTACGGCAGGCCAACTTGCTATCGCGCAAGTTACACTTAACCGTCTTGCTTGTGGTCGCTACGGAAAAGATCTCGCAGCCGTAATTTTTAAACCGTATCAGTTTTCTTGGACAACAGATCCAAAAATTCTCCTAACCGAGATGAACAAAGACACGTACGAAAATATCCGAGCCGTTCTCTCGCTCTATGTAGGAAAACCTCTTTCGGAAGCTGTCCAGAGCCTTTCAGAAGCCTCAGGCATCCCTGCTTCTGCGGAATTCTACAAGCGCACTGACTGGGATGAGAATGACCCCAAAGAGACAAGGATGTCAGATCGAACGAAAGAAATGTTTCGATCTCTCGTGAAAGTGGGTACTATCGGCGAACACACCTTCTATGCCCATCCGGACGCAAAGCTAAAAAAAGCGCAAAAATAAGGTCTCCAATCTATTTTTTCTCAGAACGTCTTTTTTCTTCCTTGTCCCACAGAGGGATATACTCGTCAATTTTTGATGCAGGAAAATTTACATTGTTCTCGAATCCCGGCTGCTCCAGACGAACTATATACAGTCTTCTATTCTGCGTATCGAGAGTTACATCGATATCACCTCCCCGAGTCTGGGGACCAACAACTACATGAGCATCCAATCCTATCACTTCCGCAATGGTAGCGGATAACACTTTTACTGCATCAACATAATTATCAGCGAATGAAGAAGTCGGCATGTTAGCGTCTCTAGCCCTTTCATTTCTAAAATAATTACCGCCGAAAATCACTGCATCTCGTGTCCCTTTTTCCGTTCGTCTCATGAATTCATGTAAGAGGTTTGAAAATGCATCCCTAAAATCCTGGTCCTTGAGTTTCTGAGAACTCTTTCCTATTAAATTCAATACGTGTTGATGCGAAAGTAGTGAAATGTTTTTACCCGTAGCTACATCCGTAACGACAAGCGCAGCTCCAATGCAATTTATATATTTATTCGAATGTTTGTTTGTGTTACTCAGAGCTGAAATCACATATGCGGGATCCATTCCTCGCGTCTGATTCAGTTCGCGGGCATCGCCCCGCGAACCTTTGTAATCCACAAATTCTGACTGCAGAGCCGCCAATGCCTCACTATCTTCTTTCGAGAACGTCTCTGGTGCCCCGATGCACGCAGTGATAGGACCCTGTACAGGAGGATTTTCCTCTGCCTCTTTTCTTGCCAGCGCCTCGTTGTGCCGCTTTAGCGCACCGTGCAGTAAGTGATCTTTCCGAAGAAAACCTTCCGTCATCGATTTAAAACTGCACCTTCACTGGGTTGCGTGCCGCTTGTTCGCCCTCGGCGAGTTCGAAGAATTCGCGGGTCTTGAAGCCAAACATATTGCCAACGAGATTCGTCGGGAACTGCTCGAGTGCATTCTGAAGCTCGATGACGACAGAGTTGTAGAAACGGCGCGCCGCCTGGATCTTGTTCTCAGTGTCGGAGAGTTCGCGCTGGAGTTCTAGGAAGTTCGTGTTGGCCTTGAGATCGGGATAGCTTTCGGCGACGGCGAAGAGTGACTTAAGCGCACTCGTGAGCATGTTTTCAGCTTGTGCGTGTTCGCCTACCGTCTGCGCACCCATCGCCTTCGTGCGCGCTTCTGTTACTTGCTGGAGTGTTCCTGCTTCATGTTTTGCATACCCCTGTACTGTCGAGACAAGATTTGGAATGAGGTCGTAGCGACGCTTCATCTGCACGTCGATGTCCGACCATCCTTCCTCACAGCGATTGGTAAGTACAACAAAGCGGTTGTAAGCCCAGACGAGCCATGCGCCGAGAGCTACAACAACTCCTAATAGAACGAGTCCTGTGTTCATATGCGTTGAATTATACACTATTTCTTCCTTTCTTATCTTCTCCACCTCCAAGCGAGGGGTATTGCGCTACGAGGGTCTCTCGCAGGCTGACGAGCCGAGAGGGAGCGCTGAGCTAGCAAGCTCAGACAGCGACCCGAGTGGCGCAATACCCCGAGCGCCCCCTCTACATTCCCATGTCCCCCATCCCACCTGGCATACCACCTCCTCCTCCTGACTCTTTCTTCTCAGGAATTTCGGCAACAGCCGCTTCCGTGGTGAGGAGCACTGCCGCGGCGGATGCAGAATTCTCAACACCTGAGCGCGTTACTTTCACCGGATCGATAATGCCCGCTTCGTACATGTCGACGATCGAATTCTCTTCGGAATCAGCGTTGGCGTTGAATCCAAATGCAGGTCCTTTCTTTATGACCTCTTGCAAGACAACGGCCGAATCCTGGCGTCCCGCGTTCTCGGCAATCTGCAGAAGCGGAGCCACGAGTGCCGTGAGAAGAATACGATAGCCCACAGTGTATTCGTCGTGTGCTTTTGAGTCGATCTTTTTAGCAAGCTTGTCGGCCACCTTGGCGAGCGCCGTGCCGCCACCTGGCACAATGCCTTCGGCGATAGCAGCTTTCGTCGCGTTCACTGCGTCTTCGATCTTGTCTTTGAGATATTTCATCTCCGTCTCCGTCGCCGCACCCACGCGAATGACGGCAACGCCGCCTGAGAGCTTCGCTATACGTTCTTCCACTTTTTCACGGTCAAATTTCGAATCGGTGTTCTCGAGTTGCTTGCGGAGCGAGGCTACGCGGCCTTCGATGTCAGACTTCTTTCCCTTTCCACCCACGATAACTGTCGAGTCTTTGGTCGCAACGATGCGGTTCGCCTTCCCCAGCATATCGAGCTCTGCTTTTTCAAGTGTGAGGCCAACGTCTTCAGAGATAACTTGCGCTCCTACTGTGATAGCGATGTCAGCGAGCATTTCCTTTTTGCGGTCGCCGTAGCCGGGAGCCTTCACTGCGAGCACATTAAATGCACCTTTGAGCTTGTTAATGATGAATGTTGTTAAGGCCTCGCCGTCTACATCATCCGCGATGATGCAGAGCTCTTTTCTGCCAGACTGCGCAATCTTCTCAAGAAGCGGCAAGATTTCCTTGATAGAAGAGATTTTTTTGTCGGTGATGAGAACGAGCGCATCTTTCATTTCGGCCTCCATGCGCTCCGCGTTCGTGACGAGATATGCGGAAACGTACCCCTTGTCGAACTCAAGTCCTTCAGTGTATTCGGATTCGATACCGAGCCCCTGCGACTCCTCCACAGTAACGACACCGTCTTTGCCCACCTTGCCGACTACTTCTGCGATCTTTACGCCGAGTTCTTCGGATTCCGCCGAAATAGAAGCGACCTGCTTGATCTCGGCTTTACTCTTCACCATGCGCGCCATTTTCTTGAGTTCTTCCACAGCGTCCTTTGCTGCAGCCTCGATACCACGACGCACCATCATGGCATTCGCTCCGAGCGCGGTGCGCTTCAATCCCTCGTGGATGATCGCCTGTGTGAGGACAACTGCAGTCGTCGTGCCGTCTCCTGCCTTGTCGTTGGTCTTAGTAGCGACCTCTTTTACGATAGAGGCGCCCATGTCCTCGAATTTGTCTTCGAGCGTGATTTCTTTTGCGATTGAGACGCCGTCGTTGGTGATCGTCGGGCCACCCCACGACTTACTGAGTGCGACGTTGCGCCCCTTAGGACCTATTGTCACTTTTACGGCGTTGGCGACGACATCAACACCGCGCTTAAGCGCATTACGGACGTCTTGATCGAATATTACGTGTTTTCCTGCCATAGTTTTGAATAGTTAGTAGTAAGTAGTTAGTAGAACGTAGTAAAGCTATTTGATGACTGCGAGAATGTTCGACTCAGCAACGATGTAGTATTCCTCGTCGTCGATCTTCACCTCGTCGTATCCGTATTTGCTAAACATGACCGTGTCTCCCACCTTCACTGATACAGGGATGAACTTAGAATCATCGCCGATCTTACCCGGACCAGTGGCAACGACGACTCCGCGCTCCGGCTTCTCCTTGGACGCAGTGTCGGGGATGATGATGCCTCCTGGCGACTTCTCATCAGATGCATCTTCCGGCTTTACCAAAACGCGATCGGCAAGCGGCTGAATACTAATCTCCTTTTTCTTCGATGCTTTTTTCATATCGAAATATAGTTACCTTTTAATAAATGATTTGTTAGAGACGCGAAATCCCGCGTCAGGCGTCCCGTACTATAAGAATTGTGAGGCGCGCGGTCAAGTCTATTGCCTAAAATCTGCGCGGGTGCTAGAATCGCGCGAATGGAATTTCTCCACGGAGTACTGCCTTACGTGCAGATCGTGCTCTCGGCGCTCTTGATTGTCGCTATCGTGTTGCAGCGCACTGGCGCATCCCTCGGCGGTGCCTTCGGGGGTGACAACTTCAGCTCCGGATTCCATACACGTCGCGGATTGGAAAAGACACTCTTCTATGCTACGATTACTCTCGGTATCCTTTTCGCCCTCTCAGCATTCATTAATTTATTAATCAGTTAATCGCTTAGCGAGTCACCGCAGGTGGATTCGTAGAGCGCGTTCATCGCGCCATGGTTTCAGGTTTCGACCCCTATCAAGAAAGAAAGGAGAGTTTGTTCGCGAGGCTTGTACGACGCCGCGATTTTTCTCATTTCTCGTTTTTCGAGCGCACGCTTCGTGCGTTTACTCCCGGCGATCGCTTCATCCTCTACACGCTCGTTGGCGTTTTAGCCATTAGCACCTTCGTCGTGCTTGCGGGGGCGAACTCCGCAGTGTCCGTACGCGTCCCCGCCCATGGCGGCTCGCTCACCGAGGGTGTCGTGGGACCCGCCCGCTTCATCAATCCCCTCCTCGCGATTTCGGGCCCCGACAAAGATCTCTCGACCCTCGTCTACTCGGGTCTCATGCGCGCAACCCCCGAAGGCGACCTCGTGCCCGATCTCGCTCAGAGCTTTGAGGTCTCCGAAGACGGCACTACGTACACATTCACTCTTCGCGAAAACCTTACCTTCCACGACGGGGTCCCTCTCACGTCAGCAGATGTGCTTTTCACGATTCAGCGCGCGCAAGATCCTGACATGAAAAGCGTACGGAGAGCGGATTGGGACGGTGTATCCGTCTCGGCGCCAAATCCGAACACGATCGTATTCAGCCTTCCCCATGCGTACGCTCCTTTCCTTGAGAATGCTGCGCTCGGAATTCTTCCACGACACTTATGGGAAAACGCCACCGCCGACGAATTCCCTTTTGACCCTCTGAACGTCAGGCCCATAGGAAGTGGCCCCTACAAAATAAAAAGCCTCGATACGAATTCCACGGGGGCCGCAACGCGATACGAGCTCGTCTCATTTCCAAACTTTACGCTCGGCGAACCCTACATCAAAAAGATCACGCTTTTCTTCTATCCCAATGAAGAAGCACTTGTAAGCGCATTCAATAGCGGACGCGTCGACAGTATCGCGGGTATTTCTCCCTCGGAAGTTGCACACCTCACCCGCGGGGACGCTCTAATCGCCCGCTCTCCTCTGCCGCGCGTCTTCGGCGTTTTCTTCAATCAGAACAAAAACACCGTCCTAGCCGATGCGGCTGTCCGCGCCGCGCTCGCGGCAAGCGTCGACACACAGGCGATCATCGAGGATGTTTTGCGCGGATTTGCCTCGGCACTCGACGGCCCGATACCATCAGGGGTCATGGAAGGGACGCGTCCGGCGGTGCCTACGCTTTTGAAAGATGTTACGGAAGAAAATGAAGCAGAGTCTGTCGACCATGTCGCGGAGGGACGTGCAATTCTTGAGCGGAACGGGTGGAAATTTGATGCGGAGGAAGGTGTATGGAAACAAAAAGATACGGTGCTTAAAGTCACCCTCGCGACAGTGGATGACCCGGCACTCGCAGAAACCGCACAAAGGGTAGCCGATGCGTGGAAAGCGCTGGGAGCCGTCGTGGAGACGCATGTGTACCCTTTGGCCGAGCTCAATGCGCTCGTCTTGCGTCCGCGCAACTACGAGGCGATCCTCTTCGGCGAGGTGGTGGGGCGATCACTTGATCTCTTCGCCTTCTGGCACTCTTCGCAGAGGAACGACCCTGGCCTCAATCTCGCACTCTACACGAACTCGAAAGCAGACAGCCTCTTGGCACATGCTCGCTCGACGATAGACAAAGACGAGCGCGAACGGCTCTACCAAGAATTCGCCGAGGTCGTTGCTGACGATCAACCTGCTATCTTTCTCTATGCTCCCGATTTCATCTATATTGTGCCCCAAGGTTTGGGCGGTGTGGAGATCGGCGCACTCACCCATCCGGGTGAGCGATACCTCAATGTGTACGAGTGGTACACCGACACCGAGAGTGTCTGGAACGTCTTTACCAATACATCAGAATAAACTTTATGACAGCAGAACATTCACCTCAACAAAACCCACCATCAGGTGGAGGCAATCGAGGCGCTGCCCCGAGAGGTGGCTTCTCTCGGGGTACTAATAATTCTGGACCCCCGCGGCGCGACGGCGCAAGACGCCGCTTTGGATCGTCACGAACAATGCGCCCTCCCCGTCGTTCTAAAACACGACTCGAGCACGCGCGGCCGTCTTCTGCGCGGGCGCCACAGGCAACTATTCCCGCGCCAGCTCCCGACACAGTGCGCATCATTCCCTTGGGTGGCGTCGAAGAGATCGGGCGCAACATGACGGCCGTCGAGGTCGGGAACGACATCTTCATCCTCGACTGCGGTTTCCAGTTTCGCGAACAAGACACCCCGGGGATCGACTACATTCTCCCCAACACCGGCTACCTCGAAGCACGACGCGACAAGATTCGCGGGCTCCTGATCTCACACGGACACCTCGACCACATCGGTGGCATCCCCTACATTATCGACCGCATCGGCAACCCGACGATCTACACCCGGAAACTTACCGGGAAAATGATCGAGAAACGCCAAGAAGAATTTTCCCATTCACCCAAGCTCAACATCCGCGAAGTGGAGAAGGACGATGCGATAAAACTCGGAAGCACCACCGTGCGCTTCTTCTCCGTCACGCACACGGTGCCGGATTCGATGGGTATCATCATCGAGACGCCGTGGGGAGACGTCGTCTTTACCGGCGACATTAAGCTCGACCACCAAAACGGCGAGCCGACAGAAGAAGAGCACCAAGAATACTCCATCTTTCACAAGCGCAAGGCGCTCTTGCTCCTCATGGACTCCACAAACGTCTGGCAACCAGGATTCTCGATTCCCGAGTCAATCGTCTACCACGCACTCGAAGGGGTTATCAAAGATGCGAAGGGCCGACTCATTATCGCGATGTTCGCTTCACACCTTGAACGCCTTATTCGCGTCATGGAATTCGCAGAGCAATATGGGAAGAAGGTTGTCATCGATGGGCGCTCAATGCGCACCAACATCGAGATCGCGCGTGGGATCGGGCTCATAAAGTACAAGGACGATTCCGTGATCGCCGTCGAAAACATGAAAGACTATCCTCCGGAAAAGATCATCATCCTCGCGACCGGCGCCCAGGGAGACGAGTTCGCCTCACTTGCCAGGATCGGCAACAAGACCCACAAGTACATTCGCCTCTCGCCCACAGACACCGTCGTGCTCTCATCCTCTGTCATTCCGGGCAACGAGCGTGCAGTGCAAAAACTGAAAGATAATCTCTCGCGCCAGGGCGCGCACATCATCACCTACCACGCAAGCGACGTGCATGCCTCCGGCCACGGCAACCGCGAAGAAGCGGCGTGGATACACCGCCAGATAAAGCCAAAGTTCTTCATCCCCGTGCACGGCTACCACTACATGCTTCGAGTGCACGCCGACCTCGCGGTCGAGCTCGGGCTCGATCCTAAGAACGTTTCTGTTGCTGACAACAGCTCGATCGTTGAGATACAGGGCGGCGGGCAAAAAATCGTGAAGCTTTCAGTAAAAGCGCCATCAGAAACTCGTATCGTTGAGGGCAACACGGTGACAGAACTCTCCGACGTCTTGATGCGCGATAGGAAGGCGCTGGGACAGGAAGGCTTTTGTGTCGTCGTTGCTACCGTCGACCGCCGCACCGGCCGCCTTCACAAATCTCCCGACATCATCTCTCGCGGCTTCGTCTACCTCCGCGACAACAAAGAATTGATGGATCAAACGCGTCTCATCATCAGGAAGAGCGTTGAGCAGGCAATGAAAAATCCGCGCGCAGCCGACCTCGATGCCGCTCGCGATGACCTCGCCGATGCAGTGGCCCGCTTTCTCCTCCAGAGAACAATGAAGAGACCGATAGTTATCCCTGTAATCGTTAGCGTTTAGCCTGTAACAAGTCCGTCGCGGACAAGTGAGGCATACGCCTTCTCAAAGCGATCTGCATACTTGTCCTGCACGCCGCTCAATGAGATTTCTTGTGCTTGCGCTTTAAGAATTGCGCCGCGAGCCTGGCGGAGTGAGCCATCGAATTTTGATTGCTTTTTGTACCGCGCGCTTCGGCGCGTGGGATTTCGATGGAGTTTTTTGATGTACGCGCCATAATCCATCAAAGCCCAGCTCCACTCTCTCGAATCCTGCCCTTTCCCCGCTTTCTCTAAAATCGGAACAATCTCCCTATCTGAAATTAGGACGTCCGACGTCCTAATTTGGAAGAAGTGGTGGATGATTGCGGCACGGATGTTGGTTTCGATAAGAACTTCCGTCTCGTTCCATGCGAAGACACGCACGGCGCGAGCAGTGTAGTCGCCTACTCCTGGAAGCGCGCGGAGTGCCGCATAATCGCCCGGCACACGCCCTTTGTGCTTTGCGACGATTTCTTTTGCCGCGTCGTGCAAATACTTTCCTCGCCTGTTGTATCCGAGTCCGCTCCAAGTTTCTAGCACCTCGGCAAGCGGGGCGTTCGCGAGCGCGCGAACTGTGGGAAACACTTTTAGAAACTCTCTGTACTTCTCTTTCACTCGCGACACCTGTGTCTGCTGAAGCATTATTTCTGAAACAAGGATTTTATATGGGTCTTTGGTTTGCCTCCACATCAGATCATGCCTTCCCCGCTCCCTCCAGTACTTCCACACCTTCGAGCGGAATGATTGGAACGTGCGCGAAGCGACGTGCGCGAGCGTGTGTGTGCCCGAGGACTGTTTGATCCGCCAGTCGGCGGAGAGTTCCGCAGGGCGCATCCGCGCTCGCGCACGTCGTGCCCTATAGCTCATAAATCACATCCTTTCGCTCTACCACCACCTTCCATTTCATTCGCTTCGCGTATCGGTAAAGGCTCATGTTGGGATTAAAGCAAACCGGCTGCGCGACCATCTCCAAGAAAGGGACATCGGATTCCGTGTCGCCCACACCCAGAGAGTGTTCGAGCGAGAGGCCTTCCTTCTCGACAGCGCGCTGGAGAATTCTCGCCTTGTTGAGGATCAAATGCTCGTCAGTCATCTTGCCCGTAAAACATTCCTGTGGGCCGATCTCGTAGACGATGCCGTATGCTTTGTCGAACCCCATCCGCGGACAGAATTTGTCGAGTACGGTTTTCGGCGAGTGAGAAACAGCGAGGAGGTAATAATCCTGTCTCTTGAGCTCGACAAGCAGATCGCGTGTATAGCGATACACGCGCTTCCACTGCTCTTCCACCACTTCCTCCGCCGCGTCTGCCAAGGCGCCGTAGTGCACGCCTTTTAGGTGCTTGTTGAAAGCGAGCACGACGGCGTGGATATACTCTTCATAATTTCCTTCGCGGTTGAGCCACTTTTCGTACTCTCGTGCATACACTTTCCGCGTACCCTCGGGGAACTCTTCATTTTCTATGAGCCTATCCACGAGTTGTATCAGAAGGCTCGAGCGGAATATCGTTCCGTCCACGTCAAAGACCGCCACTCGCTGTTTTTTCATACCCCTATGGTAGCATCAGGTTTGCTTGACGCGCACTCGTGCCGTAGAGTGGTGCAATGCAGCGCAATATCAGAGTCGGCATTCTCTTCGGCGGGAAATCTGCTGAACACGAGGTCTCTCTTCGTTCGGCAAAAAGTGTCGCGGCCGCGCTCGACAAAAAGAAATTCGATGTCGTGTTCATTGGTATCGACAAAAGTGGCAAGTGGCTACCTCCCTCAGATTCAAAAAAACTTCTGGCTTCTGCTCCGGCACTGTACGCTAGGAGAGGGGGTGAGAGTGTGGCGATGATCCCGCAGAGCGCTGGCGTGCTCGAAGAAAACGGGGAACCCTCGCACAAGATCGACGTAATGTTTCCCATCCTCCACGGCCCATTCGGCGAAGACGGGACGGTACAAGGACTTCTCAAGCTCGCTGATGTCCCCTTTGTTGGCCCCGGAGTCTTGGGATCAGCTGTCGGTATGGATAAAGACGTCATGAAGCGACTCTTACGGGAGGCAGGTATTCCCATCGGCAAGTTCATCACACTCCACAGGGGAGAAAAAATCACCTACGAAAAAGCGGCGCGAGCGCTTGGTACTCCCCTTTTCGTAAAACCTGCAAACCTCGGCTCTTCCATCGGAGTAACGAAAGTGCACAATAAAAAAGAATTCAGGAAAGCGATGAAAGAAGCGTTCGAATTTGACTCAAAGGTCCTGATAGAAGAATGCATCCACGGACGAGAGATCGAGTGCGCCGTTCTTGGGAACGAGAAACCAAAGGCGTCTATCCCGGGAGAAATTATTCCTACGCATGAATTCTACTCATACGAAGCGAAGTATCTTGACGAGAATGGCGCTTGCTTAGAGATCCCAGCAAAGCTTTCAAAGAAGACACAGCGCCGAGTACAAGAGCTTGCGGTGCAGACATTTAAAGTACTTTGCTGCGAAGGAATGGGACGCGTCGACACATTTGTCACGAAAAGTGGCAAGGTGTACGTAAATGAGATCAATTCGATACCGGGCTTTACTTCGATCAGTATGTATCCGAAGCTGTGGGAAGCTTCGGGTGTTCCCTACTCAAAACTTATCGAAATACTGCTTCTGCTGGCAATCGAGCGTTTCGAGAAAGACAAGAAACTAAAGGTCTCACGATAGATTACTTCGCCTTCGGCCATCGCTTGCTTGCCTGAGACCAGATCTTTGTGAGCGGATGGTCTGCACAGTCGTGCGGGCGCGCCGGACACACGTAGCGGCCATAAAGTACCAGACCGTTGTTCACGTACTTCCAATCAATTTTCGGAATGAGCGCTTCGAGGTCGTGCGATATCTTCTTGAGATCGAGGTGGTCAGTGAGATCGAAGCGTCGCGCGAAGCGCTTTACATGCGTATCCGTCGGTATTCCCTCCCACGAATCGTAGAGTTCACCTAAGATCACGTGTGCCGTCTTGTATCCAATGCCTGGAAGGGCGACGAGCTCTGCGCCACTTTTCGGCACGACACCACCATAGTCGCGCGCGACGATACTCGCCGTCGCGATAATCGCCTTCGTCTTGTTGCGGAAAAAAGGTATCGAGGATATGTGCTTTTCAAGCACGCGCGGGTTTGCTCGCGCAAAATCACGCGCAGTTTTGTATTTTTTGTAGAGTGTGCCGGTCACGTGGTTCACTACCTTATCTGTACATTGCGCGGATAGAATAACGGAGACCGCGAACTGGAATGGTGTTGTATGCGTGAGATCGCTTTTGGGGTTAGGATACGCTTTCTTGAGATACGTTGTAATTTTCCTCGCACGAGCCTCTCGTTCGCGCCCTTTGCTCATCCCGTTAGAAATAGCCCGCCCCAAGGCCCCTTTGGGGCGCGCTTGCGCGCGGGCGTGATTTCTAACGGGACTCATTGCACCAAGATTGGAAATTCGACGGAGTCGTCGTGTTCCGGAAGCCCCGAAGGGTTGTCTTTGACGAGTACCAGGGTTGCGGGCCCGGAGTAATCTGCGACCGTCACCGTCGCGGCAAACGGTACGAACTCCGTCGTCATCCACTCACCTCCCGCTTGGGCAATACCGTGGCCGACGACGGTGCCGCTCGGATCGCGTACCTCTACCGGAAATGACGCTTCGAAAAACCAGTTCCCCCGCGCTTCACCGGAGACTGCAAAAGCTCTGGATACGGCAGCATTGGGAAGAGGGGCAGAGACCTTCACGTCTCCAGACACGAAGGGCGAAGATTCCCCGGGCGCTGGTATAAGGACCAGTGCGATCGCCAAGATGACGATGGCGAGCGTGAGTACCGCGACGATTATCCACCCTGTTCGTGTATTCATAGATAGAATGTACTGTATCACGGTCAAGAAAGCGTCGATATGACCTTTGCTATTTTTTCCGAATCGTGGCGCGCGATATCGGCTTCCGAGAAAAAGTCGCCCGTCACTACATTTTCGCCCAGATCAGACAAACCTTCGTCGCAATGGAGGGGATGTTTCTTCTCTTTTTCGTACGCTGCGACGAGCTCGGGGTCCATTTCTGCCGTATTGCAGAGAATGTGGTCGAAACGCTTGAGCCCGCTGTATCGCAAGACCTCTTTCACAAAGTCGGACGCCACATACCCATGCGTCTCTCCCCACTTCGTCATCAGGTTGCATACCGCCACCTTCTTGGCCTTGCTTTCCGAAAGTGCGGCGGCCATACCTTCAACAAGCAAGTTTGGAACGATAGAAGTGTAAAGGTCGCCGGGACCGATGATGACAACATCGGCGTCACGAATGGCCTGATCGGTTTCTTCGTAGAGCTTTGCGGACGGCTTGAGCGAGACCCGGCTGATTTTCAAGTTCCCATCGAATTGCGGCACATCGATGTTGGTTTCTCCTTCGATCTCCGTACCGTCCTCTAATACTGCATGTACATCGGACCGATCAAGCGAGACCGGCAACACACGTCCCTTGAGGTCGAGAAGTTCGGACGCTTTGCGTATCGCTTCGATATCGCTTCCATAAATATCTCTGAGCGCCACGAGGAAGAGGTTGCCGAAACTGTGTCCCTTCAAACTGTCTTTGTTCTCAAAGCGGTGATTGAAAAGATCGCGCAAGATCTCGGCGCGCGGCCCTTCAGAAAGCGCGACAAGGCAGCGCCGCATGTCGCCCGGTGGCAAGACGCCGAATTCATCACGCAGTTTACCGGACGAACCGCCGGAGTCGAACATCGATACGATCGCGGTAATGTCGAGCGGAAATGCTGTGAGACCGCGGAGTACAACGTAGCTACCTGTGCCCCCGCCTATGGTGACAACTTTCTTCACCCCGTTAGAAATCGGCCGCGGACTATCAGCAGTGCGAATTTCCTCTCTTTTGTTCATATGTATATATTTATAGCCAAACTTTACATTTCGCGTGTCCGCTATTTCTAACGGGGTTCATACAATCGTACTACTGTATACCGCGCTTCATGATGCCGCAATTAGTGAACGTTAAACGCTCGAAGTGCACGTTTCAGAGATGAAACAGGCATTCCTGCTATATTGCGATAGTCTCCTTCTATCGAGCGTACGAGCCTCTTCCCTTCTCCTCGGATAGAGTAGGCGCCAGCGGCGGCAAGAGATTCTCCCAGCGCGACGTACGCATGTATCTCGGCAGGTGAAAGTTTCCGGAATCGAACACGACTCTCGACCGAGCGGCACACTGAGCGGCCAGTGTGTGCATCGACAATGCAGAATCCCGTAATAATCGAGTGTGTTTTACCGCTCAACTTCGAGAGAATTGTTCGCGCATGCGCTGAATCTCGCGGCTTCCCGATAACCTCACTCTTAAAGACGAGAACGGTGTCCGCCCCGATGACGAGTCCACTTGAGTTTTGTGAAGCGACAGCGCCTGCTTTCTGAAGTGCAAGATACTTCACAAGTGAGCGAGGTGTCAGCGGAAGCGTGAGATCTTCAGGAGCCCTGCTTGGCTTTACGACAAATCTAAGCCCGGCTTCTTTCAAGATTTTTTGGCGTTCCCGCGAAGCAGAGGCCAGGATGATCTTCTGCATAGTTTGCATAGTACCCCATCTTTGCTACCATGCGCGGTACAACTAAATATCGTATCAAGAGTGTGGGGAGAGTTCCGGCTCAATGAACCACCAGCAGCGTGCTCACCAGAGTAATGTGCTCCATCCGGCCCTTCGGGGAAGATGCTAGACGCCACACGTATCTTCCTTAAAGGGAAGATATTTTGGTTTATAAAAATAAATAATTAAAAACATGTTTCATCTACTCGACAGATACACGACAGAATCAGTAACAAGCGGCCACCCCGACAAAGTGTGCGACCAGATATCAGACGCTATTCTTGATGCATGCTTGAAACAAGATCCCCGCTCGCGCGTTGCAGTCGAGACATTCGGTAGTCACGGAACTCTCGTGATAGGCGGCGAGGTTACGACAAAAGCAAAGGTTAATTACAAAAAGGTAGCCGAGCAGGTATACCGCTCGATCGGCTACACTGAGAAGCTCAAAATACTGGACTGCGTCGCGCAGCAATCGCCCGATATCGCCATGGGAGTTGATAAAGAAGGCGCCGGCGACCAGGGCATCATGTACGGCTACGCGACCGACGAGACGAAAGAAATGCTTCCACTTGGCGTCGTGCTTTCACATGCGCTCGCTCGTCGTCTTGAGAAGCTTCGCCGCGACAAGAAATTGAAATGGCTCAAACCGGACGGCAAGACTCAAGTCACTATCAGCAAGGGGCGTGTGATCACGGCACTCGCCTCGACCCAGCACGCCAAGAACGTACGTCAAGAGGATATCCGCGAAGACCTTATCAAACATCTCTTCAAGCCTATCCTTGGATCACTCGACAAGATCGAGATCCTGGTCAACCCTACGGGCAAATTTGAGGTTGGCGGATTTTACGCCGACGCAGGGCTCACTGGCCGCAAGATCATGGTGGACACCTATGGCGGTCTTATCCCCCACGGCGGCGGATGTTTCTCAGGAAAAGACGCTACGAAAGTGGACCGCTCTGCTGCCTACATGTGCCGCTTTGTCGCGAAAAACTTGGTAGCAAACGGATATGGGAAGAATGTGCTGGTGACTGTCGCTTACGCTATCGGCCGCGCCGACCCGGTGATGGTCGAAGCGTTCAACGAAAAGGGGAAGAATTTGACTGACGTCGTTATGAAAAACTTTGACTTCCGCCCACTCGCGATTATTGAGCGCCTCGGCCTGCGCCGCCCTATCTTCCAAGAAACAGCCGCCTACGGTCACTTCGGGGTGCCCGGCCGACCGTGGGAAAAGAAGATCAAAATCTAATTTTTCCCACTATTAAGCGTTGTGTTAAGATACCCTTGGGTGGTTGAAATGCCATAGACATCATCGAGTAACATCGTTGCGCTGTCTCAGAGGAGTAATCCTCACCCAGCGAATAGGATATCTCAGCTAGGAAAAGGAGGGCATTGACTTCGGTCTCTAAGCCGCAACTAGATGGGGCTTCCACGCAGGAGTCGTCAGTACAGATGGAGATTGATTAACCCCCGGCCAACGCCGGGGGTTCCTGCTTATTCAACAGTCACAGACTTCGCCAAATTGCGCGGACGGTCGACGTTGTAGCCTTTGTCGCGCGCAAAGTAGTAAGCAAAGAGCTGAAGCGGGATAACATTCAATATCGGGGTAAACATCTCGAGTGTTTTGGGTACGTATACGACGTCGTCGGCTACTCTTGCGATTTCTGTATCTCCTTCTGTCGCAACGGCGAGGACAGGGCCTCTGCGCGCCTTAATTTGCTCAATGTTCGAGAGAACTTTCTCATACATGCTGTCTTTTGGTGCGAGTGCGACAGTTGGAAACTTATCATCAATCATAGCGAGGGGGCCGTGCTTCATTTCGCCTGCCCCACACCCTTCGGCGTGTACATACGATATTTCCTTAAGCTTGAGCGCTCCCTCGAAGGCAACCGGCAAATTGTATTTGCGTCCAATAAAGAGAAAATCGCGATAGCTTGAGTATTTTCTCGTTAATTTTTCTATGCTCTCCTTTGCATCTAATATTTTTCTCACTTTCCCCGGAAGGGCCTTGAGCTCGCTGGCTATTTTCTTGCCTATCGCGAGAGACATCCCACGCTGGCGCCCCAAGAATATCGTGAGAAGTGTTAGTGCAATAAGCTGGGAGACGAACGCCTTTGTGGAAGCTACTCCGATCTCCGGCCCTGCATGATTGTAGACGCCGGCATCTGTCTCACGCGCGATGGTAGAACCCACGGTGTTTACGATGCCAAGCGTGAGCGCGCCTTTTTTCTTCCCTTCGCGCACAGCTGCGAGGGTATCCGCCGTTTCTCCCGACTGGGAAATGGCGATGACAGCCGTGCGCTGGTTGAGAACAGGGCTTCGGTATCGAAATTCGCTCCCAAGCTCCACTTCGACGGGAATACCCGCGAATTCTTCGAGCATGTACTCTCCTATCAACCCTGCGTAATACGCGGTGCCGCACGCGACAATGATGATGCGCTCGATCTTTGCGAGCTGTTTCTCGACGGATTCGAGGCCGCCGAGTTTCGCAAGACCTTTCGTTGGTATCAGACGCCCACGGAGCGTATTCTCAATCACCTCAGGCGCCTCCAAAATCTCCTTTATCATAAAGTATTCGTGCCCTCCCTTTTGCGCTTCTTCTGCGCTCCAATCGATCTCTTGCGGTATGCGCTTTACGATCTCGCTCGAGAGCTTGTAGATCGTGTGCGACGAAGGGGTGAGGACTGCGACGTCGCCATCATCGAGGAAGACAACCTTCTTGGTGTGTTTCAGAATTGGCGAGGGGTCGGAAGCGATAAAGTGCTCGTTTTTGCCAACGCCGATAACAATGGGCGATCCCAAACGAGCAGCGATGAGTTTGTCAGGCTCGCCCTTATATTGCACCGCGATACCATACGTCCCGCGCACAACATTGAGCGCGGCGAGTACCGCCTTCTCAAAGTTCTTCGTCTTTTTCATGTGCTCCTCTATCAAGTGCGCGAGGACTTCGGTATCGGACTCGGAAACGAACGTGTGTCCTTTCGCCGAAAGTTTTTTCTTTAATTCTTTAAAGTTCTCGATGATGCCGTTGTGCACGATCCACAATTCTCCACCACAAGCACTATGCGGGTGCGCGTTTATTTTCGTGGGCTCTCCGTGTGTTGCCCATCGCAAGTGCGCAATACCGCTCTTGCCACGAAAATCCTTAGGAACTCGTTTCTTTAGCTCATCAACAGCTCCGGGCGTTTTGATGCTCCCGCTCTCTGGAATAAAGATGCCGGCGGAGTCGTAGCCACGATATTCAAGAGACGTGAGTCCATCCAAAAGGACCTTGGCCGCATCTTTTGTCCCCTTACCCGTATATGCAAATATCCCGCACATCGGCCTACTCTATCACAGCCCGCTACTCCGCGATATTTTCGAAGATTATGTCGGCAATATCTCTCCGAAAGGCGGTGATAGCACGACTGTCGGGCGGGCGCTTAGGGAAGGTGCGATTCGAGAGTATGACGAATCCAACGCCTCGCTCAGTGTCGCAAACTACACTGGTACCAGTAAACCCAGTTTTGCCAAACACACCTGGACCCGCGTGATGTCCCATAAAATTGGGGTCATCGACCTGCCAGCCCAATCCTTTTTTGGCACACTCAACGATATGCGGAAACCTGCCCTTGAGAAGGGCGTCGAGGAATTTGAGGAGATCAGGAGTGGTCGAAAAAAGCCCTGCGTGTCCGACACTGCGTCTTTTTGCTGCAAAAAGGTATGCGCTCTCGTCGTGCGGGAGCCCGCACACTTCCCCTCTCACATCAATTTCGGTTGGCACACAAACTGAAGAATCTGGAAAGAATGTCGTGTTCTCCATTCCAAGTGGTCCAAAAAAGTGTTCATGCGCCAGCACGTGGACCGACTTTCCGCCCACGCGCTCAAGTATTATTCCGAGGATGAGCGCTGGAAGGTTCGTGTGCACGCCATCGTCTCGTGAGACTTCTTCAAAGCCGTGCTCAAAGACATGCGTGCGAATTTCTTCAAACGTTTTGTACGGTAGCTTTGAGAGCTGCGCTCCTTTCACGCGGTAGTGCAAAAGATCTTCTATTGTCGCCCCTTGATCGTTTGCAAGCTCTGGAATATGGTGTTTGACGACATCGGAAAATGCGAGCTTTTTTTCTGAGACGAACGACGCCGCGAGTGAAGCTGTCGGAATGGATTTCGTAATAGAGGCGAGATCGTAGAGCGTACTTTCCGTCACTTGTTCAGAAGCGCCATACGCGAGGCAGCCAAACGGGAACACGTGCCGTGCTCCATCGGCGTGTACGATGCCGATAATGCACCCGGGAAATACTTTTTCCTCAATCGCACGCTTCGCCCGAACTTCGATCCGATCAAACATCCGGATACTTTTTCTTTATCTCCTGCGCCAAGAACGGATTCCACATGGCGCCTGTGGCGCTCATTACTGAATCAGCTCCTGCGTCACGGTACATCTTGTAATCCTCAGGTGTCATGACGCCCCCGATGCCTTGGATAGCGAACGAGTGACCTTTCTTTTCGCGAATTGTGGAGAGGCGTCGTACGAAATCGAGCCCTGCCCAGGTAATCCCGGCGCCGCACACGCCGCTCCGGAGACGCGCCGGAGAGCCCGGAAGTGCCTGACTACCTTCTGTATTCCGTATTTCTGCCTGGAGCGTATTGATGCCCGCGACGCAATCCGCGTATGTATCTGCTATTTCTGCAAGGCGTTCGAGTTCGGCGTCTTCTTGGTAGTAGCCGACTTTTAGAATGAATTTCTTGCTCCCGAGAACTTCTTTGATGCCTCGTGCTATTTTCTCCGTCACCTCGAGGTTGTAGCACACCAATCCTTCGTTACCGATATTTGGGCACGAAAGGTTCGTCTCATACACAGAAGCGCCTGTTTCAAGCGCAAGACGTGCCGTGTGAATGTAATCGTCTATGAATTCCTGCTGTGTTTGCTCCGGCTTCACCGTTCCCATAAAGCTCATCACGAGCACTTGGCCTTTTCCTGCAGCAGCCACCGCTTTTTTCGCGTCTTCTTGCCACACCGGTACATGTCTCGAGGGCACGCCGAAGGAGTTCGTGATGGTGAGCGGTTCTGCATATGTGGCATCCGCGACAAGCGGCTTCTTGAGTACATCCCAAGTTAAATCTCTCTCCGAATGTACCGCGAGAACGTTGGGAAACGGATGACACGGAAAGGCATCGCTCCGCACGGTTTTGTAGACACACAGATCGAATCCCTTATCGAAAGCCGCTCTGCAAAAGGCACTGTTGACGAGCGGGCCTGCCGGAATACCGAAGGGCGTGTAGACATGGTACCCGAGAAAATCCTTACCTGGCTCTCCTTTTTGCTCAAAAACCTTGCCATCAGCAAACGCATTGAACGGCCCTTTGTCGTAATTCTCCTCGTACGACTTCGTCGGATCGTAAAAAGGTGCCAATAACATGTTTGCAGTATACAGCGGAACTTCTGCACTTGAAATTATTCTGCTGAAACGAGCTCTGTGTACACTACGAGCCGCAGATCGTACGTCCGCTCGCCCGAGACCCACGCACCCTCGCACGTGATGAGGTTGAGTCGCGCAGTATCGGTGCGAGCAAAAAGAACGTCGCGCGGCACGTGCGTGTAGGGATACGTTTGGATCTCAACGACACGGAAAAGAGCTTCGCTCCCATCTTGTGTCTTAACATACAAGTGGTCACCGACCGCGAGCTCGTTGAGTCGCTTAAAGACGCCGGGAAGTGCGAGGCCATTGTCGACATGCCCCGCGATGACCGCGCTCCCCCGAAATCCTGGAGGCGTGCCGTACTTGTACCAGCCGACGTCCGTAAAATTACTTGGCGTCGCCATGTTGCCACTCGCCGTAACCCCTACTTCCTGCACGCGTGCATCAATGTCGAGCGCGGGTACGCGGAGGCGAACCGGATGGTCTCCGGGCTCGACATCGCGACTAGGCGCCACCACCTCGAGTGCCGGAACCGGAACTTGCGTATCCGAAAAGCCCCAGAGACTTTCTGTAATAGTCATCAAAAACATAGCCGCTCCTCCGAATACAACAAGCATCGTAAAAAAAATGTAGAGGCGCTTCGGCATATTTCACGAGTTCGTTTCTAAAAACTGCATCACTTCTGCGTCGTCCAACTGCGGGAACGATTCGTACCACTGCCCAACCGAGAGAAAATTCTGCGGAGTCTCAAGACACACGACGCGCGCTTCGCGTCCGATTTCCTCGAGCGAATCCGGTGCGCCGACAGGTGTCGCGAAAACGATTTGCGCAACGGGGTACATAGCGCGAGCGGCGCGAAGCGCTGCTCGCGCCGTCTTTCCTGTTGCTACACCGTCGTCAACGACGATGACAATTTCGGGCTTCACGCCACGCGTGTACGAACCGCTCTTGTATTTCAGCATGCGACGACGCATCTCTTGCTTCTCTTCTTCGACGAAACGCTCAACTCCCGGAACATCTTTTTCCATAATCAAAACATCATGCGGCGCAATGGCACCGATCGCGTATTCAGGATTCCCCGGCATGCCGACCTTGCGCGCGACGATGGTATCGAGCGGACATCCGAGCGCATGTGCTATTCTCTTGCCGACGGGTACTCCCCCGCGCGGCAGCGCGAGCACAATCATATTTTTTCCTTTGTATTCAATGAGTGCTTCTGCGAGCCGATTTCCTGCTTCTTCCCTGTCTAAAAACATGTCTACACTATGCCTGAAGAATGACCTCTTACACAAAAGCCGCACGTACTGGGCGGCAAAGACACCAACACGTCAAATGGCTACTTCATTTTCACGCCCTTAAATGCACGCCCCTTTCGAGCCATTTGATCGATGAATTTCCCTGTCTTTTTGTCGACTTTAGTCCAGCGCTTGTTGCGCGGGGAGAGCACTTGCGAGCGACGCTTCACCGTGCCCGTGCGCCCTCGTCCTTTTGGTCCATTCTTTGCCATATAGTCATTGTATCGCCACGTTTCAATGCACAAGCGTCTTATCCACCCTGCCCGGGCAAGCCTGCTTGCCATGTGCTGATGAATTCAAATTGGTGGAAAAACCCAAGAATGTTTAAAAAAAGATTGTCACGAATTGAAAATCCGACAAAAAATTCCAATCCCACCCCGAGAGCGATGACCGCGAGAACAGGGAGGCGCCACGCAAGAAAAAATCCAGCGATCATTGCACATGTGTCGGATAATGAATTAATGATGCTGTCACCTACGTACCCTTGAGCGAGTGCTTGTTGTCGATAGTGCTCAATGACCATCGGCGTGTTCTCAAACACCTCCCACCCAACCTCTACTCCGAGCGCAAGAAGAAACCGATACCCGAGCGGCATGTGCGGGAAGAAAAACCATACTGCAAGGTAGAAAAGAAATCCGTGAATAACGTGCGAAAAAGTGTACCAATCGGCCACGTGCTGTGAATTGCCCGCGCTCATGACGACACTCTCCCAGAGCTTTACGTACCCGCATTCGCATATCAGCGATTGCCCAAGCACGTAGAGAAGGATCGCTTGGACACTAAGAAGTAGTGCCGAAAGTACCAACGTGTTTTTGAATGAATACATGACTCTATCCAAGGAAAGAACCGACGATAACACCGACGGCAACGGCAATTCCGCCAACCACGCCCATCCGAAGTGCACCCTTTGTGATGGATGTGCGGGAGAAGACTCCACTCACAGCTCCAAGGACAAAGAGCGCGAGCACTGAGACGAAAATGGAAGCAAAGAACGCGGTGTCCCCCAGGAAAATAAGGTACGGGAAAAGTGGGATAAATCCTGCAACGAAGTATGAGAAAAACATTATGACCCCGGCAAAAGCCGAGTGGACGTGAGCCGCATCCTGTTTCGTCTCAAACTCTTCTGCGGAAGTCTCCGAAAGAAAACTTCCAGCCGCCATGGAGAACGCTTCGACAAAGATAAGGACGACGCCCGTGAGAAGTATCGTCTCTCGCTCAAGGCCCGCGATAGCAACTCCCGAAAGCAAACCGACGGTCGAGACCAGGCTGTCTTCGACACCAAAAATAAAGTTGCGAAAATACGTTGTTCTCACCTTCGTATGATAGCACCGCGCTATCTCACTTATTGGACAAGCTCGAGAGAATTGCGAATTTGGTCAAAGGCGCGCAAGAGTGCCGCCCGATCGTACTCTCTCACCTCCGCTGACTCTCCCTCTTCCGGGGAATAGTTCGCAAGGTTAGTCGTGTGGATGAAATAGCGTACGGCCGTGCACGGGTTACTTTCAGGAATCGCAAAGACCTGTTCTTCGTAGAGATTCCCCGCGCCTGCGCCAGAGGTCGTCGCTACCGAATACGTCGTGCTCCCGACCGTCACGTCGAAGGCGCTCACGTCGTCGAGCACATAAATATCGCCCGCGCAGATGTTTGCGCGCGGGAGCCATTCTACGGAGACTCCGGAGTCGTCGGCCAGATTCGTGCCTTCCGTCATCGCAGTCGGTATCGTAAATTTCACTCCGTCTATTGGCTTGTTGGGGACTCCCTTGTACGCATACGCATCATCGAGCGAAAAGTTATCAGGGTACGCGATGGCGAAGGTCGAGGTAGCGTAACGTGTTATTACCGGCTCTTCCACTGTGGGCTCCTCGGGCGCTCGCTCTATACCCTTATAAAAGTCCCACGCATAGTAGCCCCCGACGGCAACGACAGCAAAGACAATGACCCCAATGAAATACTTCATGACCCCATTATTCTCATTTTAGATGTCTTGTCCATCACGCCCTACTTTTCCTCCAAGTCTAGGCATACGCTGTTAATACAGCCCCGACGCGAAGTCGGGGTCCCGACCGCAGGGCGCGTCGGGATAGCTTCAATCCTTCTCCTCTAGATTCAAACAAACGGAGTTAATACAGTATCTCTTTCCTGTCTTAGTGGGGCCGTCGTCAAAGACGTGACCCAAATGCGAGCCGCAGCGCGCGCAGGTAATCTCCGTGCGTGTCATACCGTGGGAGGTATCGTGATGCTGTTCGATAGCATCTGGAAGTGCCTGGTCAAATGAAGGCCATCCTGTCCCCGAATCAAACTTTGCACCTGAAGCAAAGAGCGGATTGCCGCACGCGACGCATGCGTACGTGCCGTCTGCTTTTTCATGTACGTACTCGCCGGTAAAGGCTGCTTCAGTTCCCTTTTCGCGCAGTATCGCGTACTGCTCGGGCGTGAGCTTCTTCCTCCATCCTTCCTCAGACTCCGGCATGGGATGCTTCATTCTCAGAAATATATCAAACTTTATTATGTGCGTCGTGCTTTTGAGCGATCGTTGTCGGTCAGCTGTTGCTTTCGCAATCGAACACCCTTGGGAGTTACTTCGAGGTATTCATCCTCTGCCATGACTTCGAGCCCTCTCTCTATAGTAAGCTCGTACGGCGGGATAAGTGTTATCGCATCGTCCGAAGAGGAGGCGCGAACGTTCGTCAGGTTTTTCCCCTTGGTGGGGTTCACGCTCATTTCTTCACCTTTGGAAGTGTTTCCGATTACCATTCCCTCATATACTTCTGTGGCGGGGTGAATATAGAGAACCCCGCGTTCCTGCAAATTCCAGAGCGCGTAGCCGAGTGCCTTACCAGAGGTCATGGAGATCATCGAGCCCACCGCGCGCTTCTGTATCTCGCCCGCATATGCGCGAAAACCGACCACACGTGAGGAAAGTATGCCTTCGCCTTTCGTGTCGAGGACGAATTGGTTTCGATACCCGAGGAGTCCTCGCGTAGGTCCTTCGAAAATAAGACGGACCTGATTCTCGTGGACTTTCATGTCTTTCATAACGAATTTTCGTACGCCCAAACGCTCAATGATTGTCCCCTGGTAGTCCTGCGGCGTGTCAACGATCACTTCTTCGTAGGGCTCGAGTTTCTGACCATTCTCTTCTCTCAAAATGACTTGCGGCTGTGAAACCTGAAGCTCGTACCCTTCGCGGCGCATGTTTTCTATCAAAACAGCAATGTGGAGCTCCCCGCGACCTCTCACGCGAAATAGATCTCCAGAATCAAAATCGACGCGGAGCCCGACGTTCACTTCAAGCTCGCGCTCAAGGCGTTCGCGTATTTGGCGCGAAGTAACGAATTTTCCTTCTCTCCCCGCAAAGGGTGAGTTGTTGACGAGAAAGCTCAGCGTAATGGTCGGTTCGTCGACTGCGATCGCGGGAAGCGCCTCAGTGCTCTCGTCTGTCGTTATTGTCTCTCCGATGAAAATGTCGGGAAGTCCCGCGACTACCACGATATCCCCCGCCTCCGCCTCCTGCGCCTCTACTCGCAACAAACCATTGAAAGTAAACATCTTGGTGATCTTTCCGCTTCGCGCCCCTCCGTCGGGCCTTTTTACGAACACCGCATCTCCGGTTTTGAGTACGCCGTCGTACACACGAGCGATCGCGAGCCTCCCCAGGAAGTTGTCATACGCGAGATTGAATGGCTGCAGACGCGTCGGTTTCGCATGCGCTTCAGGATTGGAGGCAACGGGAACTTGTTCCACAATGAGATCGAGAAGCGGGGTGAGGTCCGCCGACTCGTCGGTCAATTTTCGTTTCGCTATTCCGTCCTTCCCTATGGCGTAGCACACGGGAAAGTCAGATTGCTCGTTGGATGCGCCGAGCTCCAAGAAAAGCTCAAGGACATCTTCTTCCGCACGCGCAGGGTCGGCCGCAGGTTTGTCTATCTTGTTGATCACGACGATGGGCTTGAGTCCTAGCTCAAGAGATTTTTTGAGGACGAAGCGCGTCTGCGGCATCGGCCCCTCCTGTGCGTCGACGACGAGCAAAACGGAGTCGATAGAGCGAAGCACGCGCTCCACCTCACTGCCAAAGTCGGCGTGCCCCGGCGTATCCACGATATTTATCTTCGTTCCCTTATAGGTAACGGCAGCGTTTTTTGAATAGATCGTGATGCCACGCTCACGCTCAAGCGCATTTGAGTCCATCGAAACGCCCTCAGCCGCAGCGCCTGTCTGTCGCAAAAGCGCATCCGTCAGCGTCGTCTTGCCGTGGTCAACGTGCGCTATGATGGCAATGTTTCTGATATCCATAATAAAGAAAAGCCCGAGCTGCCGGGCTTGTGCGCGGACGCTCTCACCTTTTGTCTCAATATTCTAGAGCGAAAACGGACATTCGTCAACAACAGCCACGAGACGCACGCTAGAGAGATTGGAGTTTGGCGCGCGTTTTTGGGCCCACGTAGCCGTAGCCGGGATCTCCTTGCTGAGCAATTCCATGCACTTCTTGGAATTTCTTTACGGCACGAAGTGTCAAAGAACCGAAAAGATCTGTCTCCTGCCCGGGAGACCCGACACCGCTCTCAGCGACGCGCGTGCGCGCATCACGGTTGAGGATCTTTTGGAGTGCGCGGACGTCCTCTCCCCTCATCCCGAGATCGAGACCTCTCGTGAAAGAAGCCGAGGCAACTGCTGAGACAGCAGACGAGGGTGCGGAGGTCGAGACGGATTTTCCTTCAAGCGCACTCCACATTTCAGGATCCTGGCCGCCGTCGAGCTTGAAGATCGAGATGCCGCGCACTCCGAGCTGACGCGCAAGATCAACTTTCTGCTTCACTGACTCCGCGTCGGGCCACACCATGTAGCGAAATGTAAGATTGGAATTATGGGTATCTGCAAAAGAAGCCGCCGCCTGCGCCGTTGCAATACCCGAGACAGGATTGGAATGCGAAAGCGATGATGTCGCGACCGGTGTATAGCTAAATGCCATCTCGCCCCACGGCGTGCGATACGGGGAGATGCGGTAGTCCTCTGCGATCGGCAGGGCGTAGCCAGGATTGAATGTCCAGAGGATTTTATATACGTATTCCGGACCCGCGTAAGCGGTTACATCGTACTCATATCCGTAGGTCGGTACGCCGAGCATGATCTTGTTGCGCGGAATATCCTGTGCTACGTGGTTAATCACTTTTGAAACCCACGCGGGGTCCCCCACTGGCGCGTAGAGCTGAGAGCTCGATGCGTACTGTGCGGAGAGTCTGAGATCGACCCCTTGCTGATCGTACGTCATGATGCGCACCCGGTCGCAATATTGTCCTATCGCTTTGAGATTGTTCGCAAACACACCAGCGTCCGCGGGCACTCGTGTGCCGTAATATCTATCCTCAAACGGTGTGCGTGTCTCGATGGTGCACATAATCCACTTGTCGCTCATGCGCATGGCGAGACCCTTGAGAAACGTGGAGAAGTAATCTTTCGTTGCGGCTTTTTTTCCTTCGAAGTTGATATCGATGCCGTCGAAGTCGTTCTCTCTCACGAATTCTGCGATACGGTCTTCAAGCGCGACACGGCTTTGCGCGTTGCTGAGTAGTACATGGACGAGGTCTCCGTTACTCGTCATCAGAGTCGGGATATAGCGCACGTTGTGCTTCTTCGCTTCTGCGCGCAGTGTCGTCCACGGCTCTTCCCCAATGTCTCCGTTGTCGACAAATGTTCCGTCGGATTTGAGCGTATAGACAAAAGGGTTTACTTCTGTGAGTGTATTGATGTGTGGCAAAAGATCGGCCGTACCTGTTGCCGAGCGCCAATACGGAATCCAGCCCGATACTTCAAAGGGTTTGTACATCGCTGCATCTGCTCCTCCCGGCACGAATACCGCGAGACAGAGCGCTATCATTACGACCCTCTTCAAGTACTGCATACGCGTGTAGACGGCTCAGTATATCAATCCTTTCCTGTAGCTGAACCCGCCGACTCAAGAGTGAATCGTTTTATTCGGTCGTCTTCCCGTCGAAGTGCTCTTCATCCTTTTCCGCATCTGCTTTTGTGACATGCACAACGCCATCGCGATGCTCGGGCGGCGAGTATATGGTGTACATTTTCATGGGAGCGGTTCCCGTATTGACGACGTTGTGAGAAGCACCTGCCGGAACCAGAATCGCTGAGCCGTCTTGAATCGCGTGCTCAACACCGTCAAGAACAGCTTTCCCTTCTCCGACTTCGACGCGCAAAAACTGGTCGAGTTCGTGTACTTCTTGCCCAATCTCCTCCCCAGGCCGAATCGACATAAGGACGAGCTGGCTGTTTTTTGCCGTGTAGAGCACTTTCCGGAAATTCTCATTGTCGAGCGCTTCCTTTTCGATGTTTGCTACAAATCCTTTCACAGAGTAATTCTACCGCATGTGTTTATTGTGTCGAGGACGCACAAGCGAATGCAGGGTAAGTCGATCACCTCCACCGAAAAGAAAGAGAAGAACGATCGCAGCAAAGTGTGGAAGGTGCCCGGCAAGCTCGATGGGCCCCAAAATGAAGAGCGGGATGGTGAATACGAACGTCGCGATGAGCGCGTTCAAGCGCGTCATGATTCCAAGCATAAAGATGAGACCGAAGAGCGACTCAACCGCGCCAGCTGAGAGTGTGAAAAGATAATTCGAATACCACTCAAAGCCCAGAAATTGCATGAAATTCCATGGGTGCAGCTCGAGAAAGTTCACGCCAAGTTCAGGGCGCAGAATTTTTTCTGAAAACCCGAGAATGAGAAGCGTCGTTCCCGTTCCGAGCCGCAGAATGGGGAGTGCATATGCGCGGAAACGATGCCCGATGTGTGCGAGCGCCTTAAAGGGTACGAGACTGAAGTAGTCGGTCCCCATAATGAAAATAAAGAGCGCGGTGCTCACGATCCAAATGTCTTCAAAGAGAAAAAGTGCGTCGGTAAAGAAAAATGCGCTTGCCCAGAGAGCACCGAGACAGAGCGCCGCGACACGCGCGTAGGCACCCGCGAGGAATGCGAGGCCGATGACGATCTGAGCTATGACGAGCGCGAACGGAATGCCTGATTCCACCGTGAGATTGGGAGAAAAAAGATACTCGTGTGTGCCGGCGATAAGGAAGAAAGCACCCGCGATCATTGAGAATGTCGAGGCGGCGCGTGAAAAGGCATGGTCGCGCCGCGGAGTGAGAAAGAAAAACTGGAACCACCCCCTCCGTTCACAGTACACACCTGCGATCACTATCGCGAGTGCCACCGCCCCCCATACCGCTAAGTAGAGCGTGGTTGGTTCACTCGTCACAAGCGGCGACACTTCGCTTTCCGCAAACCATCTCGTGTGTGCGAAAGTGAGACCTGGAAAAAAGAGTGCGAGCGTGAATGCTATTCGTGATGTCATGGGTATTTTAGTGTCCACCGCCTTCTTCGATTTCGCCATCAAAAATCTCCGCATCCGCCTCGCCTTCCACCCGGAGCAATCCCCATGCCCCACGGTCAAGACGCGCGAGCGCGTGATCGACGAGCACGTAGTTGCCTGGATAGTTGAGGTCGAATTCTACGATAGATGCTCCGCCCGCTGGCAGAACGGTGGTCTGCACGTCGCGTATCGGATCACGGATCGCCGCTTCCGGATATACCGTGTCAAAAATCTCACCTATCACATGAAAGCTTGATACCAGGTTCACGCCACCGTTTCCCACGAACATGCGCACTGTCTCCCCGACATTGCCGACCATGGTGTCGACGAGGCCTTTGGTGCGCCCATTAAATACCACGTACTGTGGTTTGGCATCGAGCATCGCGCGCGCGTCAAATATTTGGAGGCCACGCTTCCCCAGATCCCCCGTCGTGTAGAACTCCCCCTGCATCACATAAAATTCGTGGTCAACGGGCAGGAGCCCCTCTTCAGGTTCCACCAAAATGAGTCCGTACATACCATGCGTCATGTGGTTGGCGACATTGGGCTCTGCGCAGTGGTATACGAAAAGTCCAGGATGCAATGCCTTAAACGTGATCGTTTTTGATTCACCGGGTTCTACCATAGTCGCGCTCGCCCCCCCGCCGGGGCCAGTGACTGCGTGCAAATCGATGGAATGGTGGTGCAGACTCGAAGGATCGTTGGTCAGCGTAAGCTCTACTGTGTCACCTTCGCGCACGCGCAAGAAAGGTCCCGGCACCTGGCCGTCGAACGTCCAGTAATTGATGTACACTCCCGGCGCCATCTCTGCGATGACCTCTTTCGTCGTGAGGGCTATCTTCACCGTCGCAGGCTCCGTGCGCACAATAGGGGGAGGGATCTCATTGGGATCGCGTGCAATATTTTCGACACGCTCAAAGCCATTTAAGTTCTGGAAAAAGTCGAGGACATTCCCCAAGGGCAAGACAGGGCCCTTCGCAGGACCGTACGTCGTGAGAGAAAATGGATATTGAAGCCCGCGTGGAAGCCCAATGGGCGCATACACGAAAAGAGAGATGCCGAGAAAGATCACGGCGAGCGAGAGCGCGACCGCGCGCGAGTGGAGCTTGCTCAACACGATATATATCAAGACACCTGCCGCCACGTACGCGATCACGAGACCGAATGTCTGCACAAAAATGTACGACAGGAGCGTTGTGAGCCACATCATATTGAGAACTCATTATTCCATATGAACACAACCCCGCCGAGGCGGGGGTGTGTAGATGAGACCAGATTACACTTTAATCCTCGACTTCGAAGTAGAGAGGG
>Ga0210057_1000945_pt1 | contig 46131 bp, 57 predicted proteins | sample CryGeyCG2114_010_2_FD_183968 | JGI IMG/M metagenome (GOLD analysis project Ga0210057, IMG submission 183968) | Groundwater microbial communities from aquifer - Crystal Geyser CG10_big_fil_rev_8/21/14_0.10 (SPAdes) (version 2) | ecosystem: Environmental > Aquatic > Deep subsurface > Groundwater ...
CCGCCTATGGCGGGGTGCCACCTTCATTAAATATTAATTTCAGTGGCGGCAAACCTCTGACCTTAGGCTCCGCAAGTCTACGCATTCTGCCTGTTTTTACTGGCGTCCCCGAGAGGATTCGAACCTCTGACCTTAGGCTCCGCAAGCCTACGCTCTATCCAACTGAGCTACGAGGACTCATTAGCGGTTAGGATGATAACTGCTGAGCATTTTGTCTCAAAAAAATAATTTTGTCAATTTCTAAAATCCTGCCGGTTTGACAGGAAAAAGGGGGACTAAAATATTACAGTTTTAGAAAGCGACTTATTTTTTCAGACAGAGGTTCGTATTCTTTGTTAATATCTTCTTCGATATATTCAAGCAAGGCATTTCTGATATCAGCTGGATTCTGATCTTCTAAAGGAATTTGTAATCTGGGTTGAAAAACACTTTTGAATTCAATATAAAGATTTTTGATAGTGGGTGGTTCGTAAATTATATAGAAATTTTTGATACTTTTGAAAGGGTGTAATTTATTTCCAATATAGACACCTTCAAAAGTTATCACACACTCTGATTCCTGAGGACCGTTGCGCTCTTGGATAAACAGGATTATCGTTGACATAACGATAATAATCCCAAATAGAAAATTAACAGTGAAAATTGAATAAGTAATTAGAATTATAAATATTAATGTAGCGACAACATACCATAATCTTCCCCGACGATATTTGGTAAAATCAGGAAAACCCCATTTAAATAGGACGTCCTCTTCCTCATAATTGTCTTGTGGCATATACTTTAGTTAATATTTAGCTTTTTAATTATATCACAAAGGCTGTTTTAACAAAAGGTGTTTAAATTTATTAAATATGATATAATAATCAATAAGATGGCAGAAAATTTGCTTCTAAATTCAATAAAATTCGTTATCAGAGACCTTTTGGGGGATATTATTTATTTTCCAATTTGGTGGTATACCAGAGGGGCAAAAAAAGTGTCTCTTTTTTGTTGGCACGAAACCAAACAAGCCACCAAAAGGCTATCAATTGGTATACTTTTTTCACATCTTCTGAAGCCGATGTATGGCCAGCGTGATATCGCCGGACGTATCATAAGTTTCTTTTTCAGAATACTTCAATTCGTCTGGCATCTCTTATTTTTATTTTTATGGTTAGTGATCATGCTAGTGGTTTTGGTTGTTTGGTTTGGCTTACCGGTTTTTACGATTTGGCAAATAATAATTTTAATTTAAATGGCTGACGATAAACAAAACAAAGTAATATTTTGTCCGGCCTGTAATGGCGGAGGGCAGATTGAACACCGAACTTGCAGCAGCTGCCAGGGAGTAGGTACTTATATGTTTTTTGATGACAATTATTTAATTTGGAAAAAATCTTATACGCCGACCATAATCTATTCTAATAAAATTCAACGAGGAGTTAATCAATTAATAAATTTACTACTGTTATTAATTGCTTTGGCCGGTTTGAGTTTTTTATTTTTTCAATTTTATTACATTACGACAACTGGCGTACCGATCTTAATGCTTGCCAGCTGGCAGAATTTCAAAATGTTGGGATTTTGGTCTACTATGCCTTTTATGATGTATCTTTTTTATCGAATTAGCCGTGAAGATGAAGGCTACAAAAACGTTATGATCAAAAGTTTTGATTCAGAACAGGTCAGTAGTTTAAAGAAGCGTGGAAAAAAAATTGATATTAGCCATAGTTTTTCCCTCAACAACATAAAAGCTTTGGAAAGGGCCTATCATTACGCAGTTAAGGATCAGGAAAGCGCTATTCAACCGATTCATGTATTTGCGGCTTTGTTGTCTGATGAAAAGGTTAGTTTGATTTTTGCTAGGCTGGGGATTAACGTAAAACAATTTCAGAAACAATTAGTAAATATATTTCTTAAAGATAATATCGTAGTTAAGAACCAGGGCCTTAATTTGTCGACTGAAACATTGGAGGCTGTTTTTGGTGCTTATCAGATTGCTTATGACAAAAGAAAGAAAAAAACAGATATTGCTGAACTGATAGAGTCTTTGGTTTTGACAGACGAGAGAATCAGAGAGATTTTATATGATCGTGATATTGACGCTGACAAAATAAAAAATGTAGCTGAGTGGATAAGAACCCAAGAACTATTACAAGAGAGATATTTAAGTTTTCGAAAAAAGGCGTTTTTTAAACCTAAAGGGGTGATGAACAGAGCCATGACAGCCGTGGCTACTCCTTTCCTTGATCTTTTTAGCGAGGATTTGACCCAATTGTCTAGATCGGGATATTTAAATTTGTGCGTGGGCAGGGAAAAAGAGCTTGAGGACATTTATAGCTTAATTGACAGCGGGCAGCGAGCTGTAATATTAGTAGGTTTTCCTGGAGTTGGCAAAACTAATATTGTTGAAGGAGTTGCTAATAATATGGTTGCCGAAGAAGTACCGATAGAATTGCAGGATAAAAGGTTTGTGAGTCTATCATTATCAAAATTAATTGCCGGTGCTCAGGGCGAGGGGGAATTGGAAAATCGTATTTTGGGCATTATGAACGAAATTGCCAAAGCTGGCAACATTATTTTATTTATTGATAATATTCATAACATGGTTGGCGCGACTTCAGTTGGTACCGAGAGCCTTGATTTATCGGAGGTTTTTTCGGAATTTATAAAAAAATACAATGTTATTACTATTAGTACTACTACGCCCGGAGATTATACAAAATATATTGAAAGTAATCCCTTGGGCCAATATTTTGAAAAAGTAAAGATTGAAGAACCTGATTTTAATAAAACCGTTCAGATTATGGAAGCCAAAGTTACTATGATTGAAAACAAGGAAAGAGTTTACTTCTCTTACGAAGCGCTGGAAAAAATAGTTGAATTATCCAAAAGATATATTCCAGATCGATATTTTCCGGAAAAGGCAATTCTGATAATGACTGAAGTGGCCGGCAAGGTCAGACGGCAAAGAGGCAAAAACTGGATTATTGATGGTGAAGATGTGGCTGGATATATTTCAGAAAAAACCAGCATCCCTTTGACACAGATCACCCAAAAAGAAAGCGAAAAACTACTGAACTTGGAAAAAGTTATCCATCAGCGAATGGTTGACCAGGATGAAGCAGTCAATTTTGTAGCCAACGCTTTAAGGCGAGCTAGAACAGAAATCAGGGACGCCAAGAAGCCAATAGTTAATCTGCTGTTTCTTGGTCCGACTGGTGTCGGTAAAACTGAGCTGGCTAAAACCGTAGCTGAAGTTTATTTCGGCGAGGAAAACAAAATGATCAGACTGGATATGAGTGAATACCAGAACAAAGACAGCCTTGATCGATTAATTGGTTCCGCTTCCGGCGGACAGGCCGGCCAGTTGACTGAAGTTGTGCGCAAGAAACCCTTTTCAATTTTACTGCTTGATGAACTGGAGAAAGCCCATCCTGATATTCTAAATGTTTTTTTGCAGGTGATGGATGATGGGCGGTTAACCGATGGCTTGGGTAGAACTATTGATTTTACCAATATTATTCTAATCGCTACTTCTAATGCCAATACCACCTTTATTCAGCAAAAAATTCAGGAGGGCTGGCCGATTGAGAGAATTAAGACCAGCTTGATCCAGGGCGAACTCAAAGATTATTTCCGACCGGAATTTCTTAATCGTTTTAGCGGAGTGGTGGTTTTCAAGCCTTTGTCAGAAGATGATTTATTTCAGATCACCAAATTGCTTCTGAAAAAGCTGGAAGCTACTTTGGAAGTGAAGGGGATACGATTGGAGGCAACTGACGAAGCAGTCAGAGAGCTGGCACATGAGGGTTATGACCCGATTTTCGGTGCCAGGCCTCTTAAAAGAGTTATTCAGGAAAAGGTTGATAATGCTTTGGCAAACTTCTTGCTGACCGGCGAAATCGGCCGCCGTGATAAGGTGATTTTAGAACCAGGCGGACAAATAAAAATTGAACAGGCTAAGGAATTTTAAATTAATTCAAATAACAAAAAACTGTCAGAATTAATAAGGCAGTTTTTTGGTTTTATTATTTTTTAAACAATACCTTGAGTGATAATTTTTTAGAAGTTTCCAGAGAACCGACTTCGAATAATCGGAAGGCCAGCCAAAAACCGATAATTACATAAAACAAAACCGTAAAAATTCCGATTATTGACTCAGTGGTGGAGATGGCTCCAAAAGAATTGCGGAACAGTAAAATCAGGGGAGCAGTAAAAGGAGTAAAACTGATTATTCTAGCAATAGTGCCAGAGGGGTCAGCAATCAGAACTGTGGCAAAATAAATTGGCAGGACAGTCAGCATAATAAAAATTCCGGAAAACTGCTGGGCTTCTCGGTGCGATGGCATAACTGCACCGACTCCTACCATGACACTGGCCAGAAAAAGAAAACCCATAAAAGTATAATAAAGAGCGCCTAAAATTTGCCAGGGGTTTACTTGGACAGCTGACCAATTAATAGTGATGGGAAGGATATTGGTGGTTATTAGAGTGACCATGGAAAAAAGAAACAGCAGTGATACTAATTGAGTGATGGCTACTCCGACCAGACCGATAATTTTACCCCAGATCAGCTGTCGGGAAGTAACAATTGATAAGACAGTCTCGATCATGCGGTTTTCTTTTTCTTCAGCTACACTTGAGAGCATGAAACTGGACGAAAAGAAAACCAAGAGGAAGAAAATCACCAGTGAAAAAATGGGGACGATGAAGACTTCAAAGCGCTGATCAACTACTTCACCGTCTTTGTACAAAGTTTTATCTATTTTGAAATTAGAATTAAATAAAGATATTTTTTGTTGATCATTGATTCCTAAGAGCAAACTTTGTTTTAGGAGAGAGGAGGCGATTTGGTCGAAACGGTCACGGGAAATCAGACTGGTGTCCTGAGCGTAAATTTTAATTTCGTCCGTTTCCAAAATATTTTCTGGATAAATTAACACGGCGCTGGCCTCACTGTTTTTAACCTGATCAATGGCAGCTTCCGGATTATTTGATTCGTGATAGTTGTTTCCCATCAAACTGTCATCAATGATACCGGCCTGATCAATAACAATAATATTGGAAACTTGAGACATTTCTTCTTTGATTTTTTTCTCTACTGAAGTGGCGGACAGACCGGCGATAGTAGCCAAAACCATGTAGAGGATTGGTACCAGAAAAATTAATATCCAAAAAGAAGGTTTTTTGATAATTTTTAGGTATTCTTTCTTAGCAATGATTTTAATATTTTTATTCATGGTTTTTGGAAACTAAAATAAATATTTCGTTAAGCGAAGGCGCAGTGATTTCAAATTTATTAATTTGTACTTCATGTTTCAGAAGGTATTCCAAAACTTGTTTGGTCGTGACTTTGTTCTGAGGCGTGATTTCGGTGTAGTTTTTATTTATCACGGCTCTGTACAGCTCATCGTTTTTTGGTAGTTGACCGCGGTATTCTAAATGGATAGTATTTTTACCAAATTGAGATTTTACCTCTCCTACTTCTCCATAAAGTTTTCTGACGCCGTCCTTGATCATGATTAGGCGGTCAGCAATTTTTTCCACTTCTTCCATTTGATGGGTAATAAACATGATGGTGCTGCCTTTTTCTTTCATTTCCAGTAAAATGTCCATTAGTAGCGACCTGTTAACCGGATCAAGACCTTTGGTTGGTTCATCAAGAATTAATAACCTCGGCTGGTTAATAATAGTAATGCCTAGCTGTATTTTTTGTTGTTGACCTGAAGACAACTTTTTTATTTTTTCTTTGGTTTTATCTGCCAGACCCACTTTTTGCAGATAATCCATTGACCAATTTTTGGCTTGCTGACTGGTTAGACCTTTTATCTCACCGAAGTAAACCATAGCATCCAGGACTTTTACTTGAGTATAAAGACCTCGTTCTTCCGGTAGATAACCAACCTCTGAGGACATTCGGGGCGAATAAGGTTTGTTATTAATTAAAAGGTTGCCATTATCAGACTGGAGTAAATTAAGAAGACAGCGAATAGTCGTGGTTTTACCCGAACCATTAGCTCCTAGGAAGGCAAAAATCTCACCTTCTTTGACTTCAAAAGACAGGTCAGACACTACTTGTCGTCTGCCAAACAATTTACTGAAGTTTTCGACTTTAACGATTGGATTCCCCATAATGCAATAATTTTAACAAAAAACCACTCTTTTTAATAGAGTGGTTCTTCATTTATTTGTTTGCTTTTATTTTTTGCCCTTGGTTTTGGTCCAGAAAGATAGTTGGCGGTAAAGCGCACCCAAGGCGATTAACATAAAGATGAAAGCGATCAACCAGCCGAAAATCGGGATCAGAGAAATGATGCTCAAAAGGATAACACCCACCACTACTGCCTGCCAATCAACTTGGTAGGTAGTTTTTTTGTTGTTGAACAATTTTATCAGCCATGAGCCGAAGACAATACTGCCTAGAGGAAGCGCTAAAATCAGGAAGAGAGCGTAGAGGATACCCAGAAAACCTGCCATCATCGAGCCAATTACGGTTATTAATAATATAATGCAGATAAGCGGAATTAGAATCAAAGCAGCAAAGCCAATACCTAATGAGGGCCAGAAATTTTTTAAACCGTCTTTGACAACCGGTTCTACTAATTTGTTAAAAAGTAAAACCAGGATTAATCCAGTAACAATGTAGATCAGGATTTTCATCAAAAAAGCAAAAGTCAGAATTCCAAAAAGGTTTTTCAAAGCGTTGATCCTGTTAATCTTATTTACTTGTGATTGTTGGTAATCAATAGCTCCTAGAATGGTGGCACCATCAGCGATGTTGGCTTTTTGAGAAGCGCGATAAACCAGATCTTGCATAATTTCTGCCTGGCTGCCAATAGATAAATTACCAACCTCAATATTAGTTATACCTTCGACTTTACTATTAATAGTTACTTCACCACCGCGAATAAACAAATTGCCGGTTACTGGTGATTGGATATCAACGGTACCGCCGGCGATTAATAAATCTCCGCCGATCGAGGCTTTGCTGGTCAGAGTGATATTGCCACCAGCGATAAAAAGATCGTCACTAATAGCACTATCAATTACTAGGTTACCACCGGCTAAATGGGCTGACCCGCCAACTTGACCTCTGATCAGTAGGGTGCCGCCAGCAATGTTGGCATCGTTTTCCACGTTGCCGTTCATGGTAATGATATTACCGGCTGCGTACATTGATCTCTCGATGTTACCATCAATTGTCACCATGTTACCTGCGGTGTAGAGATTTTTGTAAGTTTCGCCCGAGGTAACAGTGATGTTGCCATTATTTTCATCTGTGAGAAAATTAGCGGCTACAGCAGGAGAAACTAGCGCGCTAAAAATTAAAAACGCTGTAAGCGCGAAGAAAAATTTTTTTAGCTTCATAAAATTGAAGTTAATAATTAAATATTTAAGAGGTTTGTTTACATATATTCTACAACTTTTTATCAGTTCGTTCAAGATGGTTTTTAAAATTATTTATACAGATAGTGTCTAAAGTTTGGAAAGTTGAAGACTGAAGTGGTTTATATTGAAAAAAAATAACAAACTATGGTAAAATTTAAGCAAATAATATGAAAATAACTGAATCAGAACTTGATCATTTAGCACGTTTGGCCAAGTTAAAATTAAACAATGAAGAAAAAAAAGCCTATAAAAAACAATTAGGTGAAATTTTCGATTACATTGAAAAATTGTCAAAGATAAAAACCAACTCAGTTAAAGCTATATCAGTTAAAACTAGAAATAGATTTCGCTCCGATGAATCTCAATTAGTGGCCGGGGAAACCAAGAAAGCAATCATTAGCCAATTCACCAACCAGGAAAATAATTTATTAAAAACCAAATCTCCTTTAAGTAAAAATAATGGTAGATAATTTTACAATTCGCGATATCAACCTTGGCCTTAAACAGAAAAAATTTTCGTGCCAAGAAATTACAAGTTTGTATTTAAAAAAAGCGTTGGAAAACAAACACAACGCTTATATTTCATTTGATGAAGAAGGAGCTTTAGCTAAGGCGGAAGAAATTGATAAAAAAATTAAAGCCGGAAAAGAGATTGGAATTTTAGCCGGCGTGCCGATAGCGGTTAAGGATGTGATCATGACAAAAAATCTCAAGACGACTGCTGCTTCCAAAACACTTGAGAATTATACTGCTGTTTATGATGCTACGGTGGTCGAGAAATTAAAAGAGGCGGGAGTGGTTATCCTGGGCAAAACAAATTGTGATGAATTTGCCATGGGTTCGTCCAACGAAAATTCTTATTTTGGTCCGGTGAAAAATCCTTGGGATTTAAAAAGAGTACCAGGAGGATCTTCAGGGGGGTCAGCGGCGGTAGTTAGCGAGCCGGCGGATGAAGCGGTTTTTTCGCTGGGGACTGATACCGGCGGTTCGATCAGGCAGCCAGCTGCGTTTTGTGGTGTGGTTGGTTTTAAACCAACTTATGGCCGGGTCAGCAGATATGGCCTGATTGCTCTGGCTTCTTCACTTGATCAAATAGGACCTCTAACCAAAAATGTTGAAGACGCCGCAGTGGTTATGCAGCAAATTTCCGGTCTTGATAAGCATGATGCCACAAGTTCAGATCAGGCAGTGCCGGAATATTTTAAAGATTTAATTACTAAGCCTAAAGATTTAACCATTGGCTTGCCCAAAGAATGTTTTTCCGGCTCTTTGAATTCAGAAATAAAGGACAAGATTAATTATATGGTTGAATTATTTAAAAAAGAGGGTTTTAAAATTAAGGAAATCAGTTTACCAACTATTCCTTACGCTTTGGCATGTTATTATATTATTCAGCCAGCCGAAGCGTCAGCTAATTTAGCCAGGTATGATGGCCTGCGGTATGGCTTTGGCTATAGAGAGGCTGAAGATTTGGAATTTCTTTATCAGCTTAATCGAAAAGAGGGTTTCGGAGACGAAGTAAGAAGGAGAATTATTATTGGTACTTTTGTTTTGTCGGCTGGTTACAAAGATGCTTATTACAAAAAAGCTCAAGCAGTCAGACAATTAATTATTGAAGATTTTCAAAAAGCTTTTGCTGACGTTGATTTAATAATCACCCCGACAACTCCGGAGCCGGCATTTGCTATCGGTGAAAAAATATCAGATCCGCTGTCAATGTATTTGTCAGATATTTATACGGTTTCCATAAACATTTCAGGGTTACCGGCAATTTCACTGCCAATCGGTTTTACAAAACAAAAATTGCCAATCGGTATGCAAATAATTGGCAATTATTATAAAGAAAGTGAAATTTTAAGACTTGCTAAACTGGTTGAGGGTTTAGTCAGATAATTTTTTAGTCAGGGTTCTCAGGCAATTGGTACAGACTTTTCTTTTTTTACCGTTTATTTTCTTTGATTGAATATTAATTTTTACCATTCGTTTGGTTTTGATATTTGAATGGGATTTTTTTTGGCCGCTGATAGGACCCCGGCCGCAAATTTCGCAAACTCTGGACATAAATCACTTTTTGTTTAATAATTATTATAATTTGAATTAAGATTAGACTATCATTGATATTAACTTTTGTCAATAAAAAAGCATTATGAATTTAGATACCATCTTTCAAGAACCATTTGTGTTTGCCGCCTACATTGTGGCTATATTATATGTTTTAACAATCCACGAGTTCTCACATGCCTTCAGCGCTTATCTGGTCGGAGATCACACGGCAAAGGATTTTGGACGTTTGACTTTTAATCCTTTGGCACATGTGGACATTCTTGGCTTTATTATGTTGTTTTTTGCCGGTTTTGGCTGGGGAAAGCCAGTGCCGGTTAACCCAGTTAATTTTCGTCATCCAAGACGGGATTCAATTATTGTTTCAGTGGCCGGACCTTTATCAAATTTATTAAGTGGGATATTTTTTCTGATCGTAATCAAGTTATTGGATGCTTACACAACATTAAGTAGTGGTAATTTATTAATAAATTTTATTTTTTTGCTGGTAATTATTAATTTTACCCTGTTTATTTTTAATCTATTGCCAATTCCGCCACTTGATGGTTCCAAAGTCCTTTTTAATATTTTGCCTTCAAAATTTGATAATTTTAAGTATCAACTTAATAAATATGGAATTTGGGTGCTTTTTGGCCTGTTATTATTGGATAATTTTTTAAATTTAGGTATATTTAGATTTATATTTAATGCATTTTTCTCATTAGTCGCTATTATTATTGACTAATAAAAAATATTATGATAGTCTTGATTACATAAATATTAGTTATCAACAACCTATAAAAAACTATAATTTTTTTATTTTAAGCAAATAAATGCCAACAATTAATCAATTAAGAAGAAAGCCAAGAAAGACTTTCAGTAAAAAATCAAAAACACCGGCTTTGACTACAGTGATAAATACTTTAAAAAGACGGAGAAAGACTCTTGATAAAGGTAGTCCTTTTAAGCGTGGCGTTTGTGTCAAAGTAACCACTACTACTCCGAAGAAACCAAATTCCGCATTGAGAAAAATCGCTAGAGTCAGATTATCAAACGGTATTGAAGTTACTGCTTACATTCCGGGCGAAGGACATAATTTGCAAGAGCACTCTATCGTCATGATTCGCGGTGGCAGAGTTAAAGACCTGCCAGGTGTTCGTTATCACGTGGTCAGAGGAGTTTTTGATACCCAAGGCGTTGATGGCAGAAAGCAAAGCCGATCGCTCTATGGTGTTAAAAAAGAAAAAACAACTAAGAAAGAATAAAATATATGAGAGGAAAAAGAGCCCCTAAAAGAGTAATCAAACCGGATCCAAGATATAATAGCATGCAAATCGCTAAATTTATTAACAAAATTATGGATCGTGGCAAAAAAACAGTTGCCCAAAAGATTGTCTATGAAGCTTTTGATATTATTACCAAAAAATCAGGCAAGGAAGTTTTGGAAATTTTTTCCTTGGCTGTGAAAAACGTTTCACCGACCTTGGAAGTCAAGGGCCGCCGGATCGGTGGTGCTAATTATCAGGTGCCAATAGTTGTTTCTGGTGACCGCAAGCTGGCTTTGGCCTATCGTTGGCTGATTGAAGCTGCCCGCAGCAAGAAAGGCAAGAAGATGTCCGAGAAGTTGGCTGACGAATTAATGGCAGCTGCCAAAAACGAAGGCGATGCCGTCAAAAAGAAACAAGATGTTCACAGAATGGCTGAAGCCAATAAGGCTTTTGCTCATTTTGCCTAAATAATAACCAAATATTTTAATAATATGGAACAAGAAAAAAACTTTATCGAAGATACTGAAGCAGGAAACGAAGGTGAAATAAAAACCGCCATTATGGAATTAGCTGAACAAGTTAAGAACAGAAACGAGGGAGCTCAAGTGGCTTCAATGAAAGCGGTTTTAGAAAGACTGGAGACTTTACTAGCAGAATATCCTAATAAGGGCGAAGAATTTTATCGTCAATCAAAAAGCGAAGTCGAGGATTTGAGAAGTCACGTTGAAGAAATTGAAAATAGTTAAAGATTATACTTGAATAATTTATTTCAAACAAATATATTTTATATGTCTAGAGAATATAGCCTAGAGAAAACCAGAAACATCGGTATTATTGCCCATATCGACGCCGGCAAAACAACCGTCACGGAACGGATTCTTTTTTATACCGGACGAAAACATAAGATTGGCGAAGTTCATAATGGTGAGGCCGAAATGGACTGGATGGAACAGGAAAAAGAGAGAGGTATAACCATTACCAGTGCAGCTACTACTTGTTTTTGGCTGGAAAACAGAATAAATATTATTGATACCCCGGGCCACGTAGACTTTACCGCTGAAGTGGAGCGCTCTTTGAGAGTTTTAGACGGTGCGGTGGTGATTTTCGACGGCAAGATGGGTGTAGAACCGCAATCAGAAACAGTTTGGCGTCAGGCTGACAAATACAAAGTGCCCAGGATGTGTTTTGTTAATAAAATAAATGCTCTTGGCGGTGATTTTAAGATGAGTTTGGAATCAATCAAAGATCGTCTAAGTCCCAAGGCTTTTGCTATTCAGCTGCCTATAGGCACCGAAGCAGAACACAGGGGTGTAATAGATTTAATAACTAAAAAGGCTTGGATCTATTCCAATGAAGAGCACACTGACATAAAAGAAACAGAAATTCCTGACCAGTATAAAGAAGATGTTGAAAAATATCGTCTGGAAATGCTGGAAAAGATCGTAGAAATAGATGAAGCTTTGATGGCAAAATATTTGGAAGACCAGGAATTAACCAATGAAGAAATAATTTCTCTGATTAGAAAAGGTACAATTTCAGGAAATTTTTATCCGATTTTGGTCGGTGATGGTAGAACCGCTATCGTTAAATTGTTATTAGATGCGATTATAAATTTTCTACCCTCACCTCTGGATGTACCGCCGGTTCAGGGATTTAAGCCTAATGATCCTGATGCCATTGAGATTAGAAAAACTGAGGATGACGGGCCATTTTCAGCCCTGGCTTTCAAAATCGCAACCGATCCTTATGTCGGCACTCTTTGTTTTGTGAGAGTTTATTCAGGCAGTCTTAAAGCTGGTTCATATGTCTTTAATAGTTCTGCTGATGAAAAAGAAAGAGTCGGCAGAATTTTGAGAATGCATGCTAATCACCGCGAAGATATCCAGGAAATATTTTCTGGAGATATTGCAGCTGTGGTTGGATTAAAACATACCAAAACAGGACACACCCTATGTGACGAGTCCAAACAAGTTATTCTGGAATCAATTACTTTTCCGGAACCAGTTATTTCAGTTGCCATTGAGCCAAAGACCAAACAAGATCAAGAGAAAATGGGCCTAGCTTTAAATAAATTATCAGAGGAAGATCCAACCTTCAGAGTCAAAACTGATGAGGAAACCTTGCAAACAATTATTTCTGGCATGGGCGAGCTTCATTTGGAGATTTTAGTTGATAGAATGAAAAGAGAATTCAAGGTTGAAGCCAATGTTGGTCGTCCACAAGTGGCTTACAAAGAAACAATTACCGGTCAGGCTGAAGCTGAAGGTAAATACATCAGGCAGTCAGGCGGACGTGGTCAGTATGGTCATTGTGTTTTGAAAGTTGAGCCGAAAGAACGAGGTGAAGGCTATGAATTCGTAGATTCAATAAAGGGCGGTATTGTTCCTAGGGAATATATCCCAGCCATCCAGAAAGGCATCAAAGAAGCAATGGATAACGGAGTCTTGGCTGGCTATCCTTTAATTGATATGAAAGTGACTGTTTTTGACGGATCATATCATGAAGTTGATTCATCAGAAGGGGCTTTTAAAATTGCTGGTTCCATGGCTTTGCAGGAAGCGGTTAAACGCGCCAAAGTGGCTTTACTGGAACCTATTATGAAAATTGAAGTAGTCACCCCGGAAAATTACATGGGAGATGTTATTGGTGATTTAAATTCAAAAAGGGCTCAGATAAATGAAATGGGCGATCGAGGAAATGTTAAAGTTATTGATGGTTTTGTACCATTGTCTGAGATGTTTAATTATTCCACCACCTTAAGAAGTTTAACTCAAGGACGAGGTAGTTACTCCATGGAATTTTCACGTTATCAGGAAGTGCCTCAAAACATTGTTGAAAAAGTTACTAAAAAAGAGAAATAATATTAATTTAAAGTTAAAAATTTACCCACATTTAAATACTTGACATTTATTAATAAATTATCTAAAGTAAGGTAAAATTTAAAATTATGTGGGAAAATTTAAAAAAAGTAATTCAACTCATTGAAAAAACAGGTGATAAATGCGTAATTTTAGGAGAAAATCAACCGCCATTTGTCATTATGAATTTTAATGATTACGAAAAGTTAAATTTTAGACAAGACGAGATATCCAGTTTAAGCCAAAGAGAGCTTCTGGATAAGATCAACAGACAAATCGCTGTTTGGCGCACTAGTAACAAAAGTCAGGAGATAAATATTGATGATTTAGGAATTTCTGAAAATATTAGCGATAATAAGCCAAAAAATATCGATGATTCGAGCGATTTAAGTCAAATTGTTGAGGACAAAAAAATTTTTGGTAATCTTGAAGCGGAACACGAAGAAGATCCTAAAGAGAATGATGAATATTTTATTGAACCTTTGGACTAAAAAATCTTGCCAACAACAATATTAACTGTTATAATGTTTTATACGTTTTGATTAATTTATTAAATATATTATTAAAAAAATTTAAACAGGCAGTTGGCTAAAACTCTATAAGACAATAGAGGCTGCCTTAAACAGGAGAAATATAAAAAATGACTGCAAATTTTGACAGAAGTAAACCGCACGTTAACGTCGGTACCATCGGCCACGTTGACCATGGTAAAACAACCTTAACTGCGGCTATACTCAAGGTTTTAACTGCTAATGGTAAAACCGCTCAAGACAAAAACGTTGATCAGATTGATAATGCCCCAGAAGAAAAAGAAAGAGGTATTACCATTGCAACTGCTCACGTTGAATATGAAACAGACAAAAGGCATTATGCCCACGTTGACTGTCCTGGACACGCTGATTATGTAAAAAACATGATCACTGGCGCTGCCCAGATGGACGGTGCTATTTTGGTTGTCAGTGCAGCTGACGGCGCTATGCCTCAAACCAGAGAACATATCTTATTAGCCAGACAGGTCGGTGTTCCTTATATTTTAGTTTTCTTGAACAAAGTCGACCAAGTCGAGGATAAAGAATTAGTAGATTTAGTCGAAGAGGAAATTAAGGATTTATTGAAGAAATATGAGTTCCCTGGAGATACCACTCCAATTATTAGAGGCTCTGCTTTAAAGGCTTTGGAAAATCCAACAGGTGAAGACGCTAAACCAATTTTGGAACTCATGGATAAATTAGATGAATACATTCCAGAACCAAAGAGAGATATTGATAAACCTTTCTTAATGCCTATTGAGGACGTTTTTTCAATCGAAGGACGTGGTACAGTAGTAACCGGAAGAATTGAGAGAGGCATGGTCAAATTAAACGACGAAGTTGAAATTGTCGGGATCAAAGATACCACCAAAACGGTTGTTACTGGTATTGAGATGTTTAATAAATCATTAAATGAAGGACAAGCTGGCGATAACGCTGGTATTCTTTTACGCGGTACCAAGAAAGACGAAGTTGAGAGAGGTCAGGTTTTAAGCAAGCCAGGTACCGTCACTCCACACACCGAATTTGAAGCTGAGATTTATATCTTAAGCAAAGAAGAAGGTGGCCGACACACCCCATTTTTCAAAGGTTACAAACCACAGTTTTATATCAGGACCACTGATGTTACTGGTGAAGTAGAATTACCAGAAGGACGAGAAATGGTAATGCCTGGCGATAGTGTTAATTTAAAAGTTAAATTATTAGTTCCAATTGCCTTGGAAGAGAAGCAGAAGTTTGCTATTCGTGAAGGTGGACATACAGTTGGCGCAGGCGTAGTTGTGAAAATAATAAAATAAATATATGCCAAGGGTCCGCCCGCCTTTTGAAAATTATAGGCGGGCGAGACTTTATAGGTTTTTTAAAATATAAAAATGGTAAAAGATATACCGAAACAAGACAACAACAATATCGAAGAGAAAAGTCAAAAAATTCGAATCAAGATTAAAGCTTTTGATCACAAGATAATTGACCAGTCCACCAAAACAATTATTAGCACCGTGGAAAGAACCGGGGCTAAGATTATAGGACCGGTTCCGTTGCCAACTGAAAAAAAGAAGTACACAGTTTTGAAATCAACTTTTGTGCACAAAGCTTCCAAGGATCAGTACGAGATGAGGATTCATAAGAGAATTTTGGAAATTACCAACCTCTCTGACAAAACTATTGATTCGTTGACTAATCTTAGTTTACCTGCTGGTGTTGATGTGGAAATCAAGATGTATTAAACCATTTTTGTGAATATAAAATAATTATTGAGTTGATAAATAAATAACCTTTGGTTGTCTTTAGGGGCAAGCGGAGAAGTGCTTATTTGAGGCTTAATAAACGAAAGTATTGAAAAATCATTTATCTGTTTAATTATAATTTATTTAGCAAGTGCATAGGCATTTGTTAATTAAGCAGAAACCGCGATTTTATCGTAAAAACCTATGGATAGAATCACGGTTTTTGCTTTAAAAATAATTTTATGGCAACAATATTAGGAAAAAAAATCGGCATGAGCCAGAAATTTATAGAAAACGGTAAGATGGTACCTGTCTCAATTATTGAAGTTGAGCCAAATACAGTTATTCAGATAAAAACAGTTGACAAAGATGGCTATCAGGCCGTTAAAATTGGAACTGGCGAGAAAAAAAAGCTCAAAAAATCAATCAAAAATCAGTATAAAGATTTGGGATCTTTTCGTTATGCCAGGGAATTCGTGCCTTTGACAGGTGAAGAATTTAAAAAAGGACAAGTATTGAATGTCGACATCTTTGAAAAAGGTGAAAAAGTCAAAGTTACAGGCACTTCCAAGGGTAAGGGCTTCCAAGGTGTGGTCAAAAGACATGATTTTTCAGGCAGTCCCAAGAGCCACGGTCACAAAGATCAGCTCAGAATGCCAGGTTCAATCGGCTCCAAAAGAATTGGTCCGGTAGCCAAAGGCAAAAAAATGCCAGGCCGGATGGGAACTGATCGCGTAACTGTAAGTAACCTTGAAATAGTGGAAGTGGATAAGGACAAAGGCTTGATATATCTCAAAGGCGCAGTGCCGGGAGTCAAAAAAGGATTGATAATGATTAATAAATTATCCAGTATAAATTTAAATAAATAAAATGCCTAAAGCTAAAGTTTACAATCAAGAAGGCCAATCAGTCGGCGAGAAAACATTGCCCGCTGAAATTTTTGAGGTAGAAGTAAAAGAAGGTTTGATTCAGCAAGCGGTAGAATTGTATTTAGCCAATCAGAGAAAAGTCTATGCTCACACCAAAGGACGAAGCGAAGTCAGAGGCGGTGGACGCAAACCCTGGAGACAGAAAGGTACTGGCAGGGCCAGACATGGTTCTATTCGTTCGCCTTTATGGAAAGGCGGTGGTATAACCTTTGGTCCCACCAAGGAAGCGAGTTACAAAAAGAAGATGAATAAGAAGGCTCGACGCAAAGCTTTATTTATGGCTTTAAGCGATAAGGTTAAAAATGAGCATCTAATTATAATCGATAAAATTGACATTGAAAAATCCAAAACCAAAGAGTTTAAAAATATAGTTGACAAAGTAGGCAAAGCAGTGGCAAAAGAACAGACCGATAAGAAAGTTAAAAATAGTTATTTGGTGGTTATCGATCCGAAAAACAAACCTCTTTTTCAGGCTTCCAGAAATCTTGCCAAGATAAAGGTTTTGTCAGCTACCAGTTTGAATATTTATGAAATATTAAAATACCACTGGGTTTTTGTAACTGAAAAAGGTCTTGAAAACGTTTTAAAAGCTTTTGCTGCCGCTACTAGCGAGAAAGCGAAGGCCAAAGAAGTTGAAAAGAAATAAAATGAGTTTAATAAATAAAATTTTTTCTAAAAAGGCCAAAAGCGATAAGCTGGCTGACAAAGCCAAGCCACAAAAAGCAGTGCCAACTAAGGACAAGAAAGAACAGACAACAGTTGAAAAAGATAAAAAGGATTTAACCCTTCAGGAATTACAAGACAGAGAATCAGATGTTAAAGGTTCGAAGGCTAAGACAGTCGTCAAAGAAAAGTCCAAAAACACTAAAGACGCTTATCGTTATATTATTCGTCCTTTGGTAACTGAAAAAGGAACCTATTTGAATTCTGAGAATAAATATATATTTGAAGTAGCGCCTCGAGCTAACAAGATTACCGTAAAAAAAGCAATTTGGAATATTTATGGTGTTTGGCCTGAAAAAGTCAATATTATAAAAGTTAGAGGCAAGAAAGTGCGCTATGGCAGAGTCAGGGGAGTTACTAAGAATTGGAAAAAGGCAGTGGTTGCTTTGAAAGAAGGAGAAACAATTAGCGTTTACGAAGGAGTGTAAATACAATAATCAATTTTCAATAATTAAGGTATATGCCAATTAAAATATACAAACCAACAACACCAGCCAGAAGAAAAACGAGTGTTTTAGTGATTGATGAAATAACCGCCAAAAAACCAGCTAAGAAACTTACTAAAGGTGGTAAAAAAAGAGCTGGCAGAAATCACCAGGGTAGAATAACCATCAGACATCAAGGCGGCGGAGCTAAAAAGAAAATCAGACAAGTGGATTTCAAGAGAAATAAATTTGATATCGGCGCTAAAGTCGTAAGTATTGAGTATGATCCAAATCGTAATGCCAACATCGCTTTAGTTAGCTATACTGATGGTGAGAAAAGGTATGTCTTAGCACCAATCGGTATGAAGATTGGACAAGTAATTGTTTCCAGTCAGAAAAAAATAACCATAGCAAATGGTAATCGTTTACGTTTAGCAGATATCCCTACCGGTAGTATGGTCTACAATATTGAATTAGAACCTAGTTTAGGCGGAAAAATAGTCAGAAGCGCAGGTGCCTATGCAATTTTAATGGTTGTTGATGGTAAATATGCTCAGTTGAAGCTTCCGTCAGGTGAAATAAGATTAGTCCCAAAAGATTGCCAAGCAACTTTAGGTCAAGTTTCAAATCCAGACTTTCGTAATATTAGATGGGGTAAGGCTGGCCGAATGAGACATAGAGGTATTAGACCGACTGTCAGAGGTAAGGTTATGAATCCTGTTGACCATCCTCATGGTGGTGGCGAGGGTAGCAATCCTATTGGTTTGAAGCATCCGAAAACTCCATGGGGCAAACCAGCTTTGGGGGTGAAAACCAGAAAAAATAAAAAATACGATAAATTAATTGTTAAAAGAAGAAAAAGTAAAAAGTAAGATTTTATAATATGTCAAGAAGTTTAAAAAAAGGTCCATTTACTGATCCGAAGTTACTAGCAAAAATTAGTAAATTGAAGGTCGGTGACAAAACCGTTATCAAAACCTGGTCGCGAGCTTCAGCTATTACTCCGGAGATGGTTGGCTTTACTCTAGGCGTACACAATGGTAAAACGCACGTACCTGTTTATGTGGTTGAGAATATGGTTGGTCACAAATTAGGTGAATTCGCCCCAACCAGAAAATTTGTTTCACATGGTGGTAAAATGGCCAAAGAACAAGCCAAGGCATCGCCAGCACCATCAGACAGTAAAAAATAATGATTTGGTAATTTATAAATATGGAAAAGAAAGTAAAAAAAGATAAAAGAGAGCTTAAGGAAGAAACAAAAGTCAAAGATGAAGCAAAAGAGTCTAAGACTGCCAGTCAGAAAAAAGAAGTTAAACCGGCGACTGATGTCAAAAAAAGCTCCAAAAAGGAAATCAACGAGTTTGTAATCCGAAGCCGCTTTCTTAGAATTTCTCCAAGCAAAGTCAGATTAGCAGCCAAGCTTATCAAAGGCATGTCTTTGACAGAAGCCGAAGACCAACTTAATTTTTTACATAAAAAAGCTAGCCAGTTTTTGTTAAAAATGTTGAAAAACGCTGGTAGTGCAGCCGAGCATAATTATAATCAAAAAAAAGAAAGTTTATATATAAAAAACGTCTTAGTTAATCAGGGTCCGACATTACACAGATTTAAACCAGCTGCCAGGGGTGCTGCTCATCCGATTCGCAAGAAAACTTCCCACGTGGAATTATTAGTGGAAGTTAAAAAATTGGAAGAAAAGGACAAGCAGGAGACCAAGAAGACAAAAAAGATTAAAGCCGTAACAGAAAAGAATAGTAACAAGAAATAAAAAAATGGGACACAAAGTTAATCCAAAATCATTTCGAATAGGACAAAACGAATCATGGCGATCTAAATGGTTTGCCACGAAAGATTACGCTGATTTATTAAAGCAAGATTATTTGATTAGAAAATTTATTAAGAATAAATTGAAAAGTTGCGGTTTGGACAGAATAGAAATTGAAAGATCCACCAAAAAGATTGATATAAATATTACTACCGCCAAACCTGGTTTGATAATCGGCAGAGGCGGCAGCGGTATTGAAGATTTAAAAAAAGAAATTGTCAGTAAATTTTTAAACAAAGAAGATATTTTAAATATCAATATTTATGAAGTTGATAATCCAGGTCTAAGTTCAGAGGTGGTTTTACAAAGCATGATTGAGGATATTGAAAAAAGAATTCCCTTCAGAAGAGTTATGAAGCAAAATATTGATAAAGTTATGAGAGCAGGGGCCCAAGGTGTAAAAATTTCCATGTCAGGACGATTGAATGGCGTTGAGATTGCCAGAGAAGAAAAATTACAGCAAGGCAAAATGCCTTTGCATACCTTACGTGCTAATATTGACTATGCTAGAGCAGCTGCCTTCACAACTTACGGAGCAATAGGCATCAAGGTTTGGATTTACAAGGGCGAGGTTTTTAATAAAGACGGATTTAATGATAACAAGAAGCAGGCTGAGAAACTGACAACCGAATCCCTGAGTAAAAAGTTTAATAAAAGAAAACCAAGTAATAATAACAAATAATATATGTTAGCTCCAAAAAAGGTAAAACATAGAAAATGGTTTAGAGGCGACAAGATTCGCGGCAAGGCTGTCAGAAGCAATAAGGTTGATTTTGGTGAATATGGCCTCAAAAGCTTAAGTGCCGGCTGGCTAAGCTCCAGACAGATCGAGGCTGCCAGAAGAGTAATTACCCGCTATGTCCAAAAGGGCGGTAAGCTTTGGATTAGAGTTTTTCCTGACAAGCCAATTACTGTTAAAGGTTCAGAAACACCAATGGGTAAAGGAAAAGGTAATGTTGAATATTACGTGGCCGTTGTTAAGCCTGGCAGTATGATTTTTGAGATTAGCGGCGTGAAGTTTGAATCGGCTAAGGAAGCTCTGGAAAAATCAAGTTATAAATTACCGATCAAGACTAAATTTGTAGCTAAACAGTAAATAATTTTATGAAGAAAAGCGAAATTAAAGAATTAAGAAATAAAGACAAGAAAGAATTAACCAGAATGCTTCAAGAGCAAAGAGAGAAGCTCAGAGAGTATAGGTTTAACGTTAATGCTAATCAGTTGAAAAATATCAAAAGTTTGAACAGGGTTAAGAAACAGGTTGCCAGAATTTTGACTATTATTAAAGAAAAAGAATAATATGGAAAAAGAAAAAACAGCTAAACAGCAAAAAGAAAAAAAGAATCAGAAGTTCAAAGGCGTGGTTGTGAAAAACGCCATGGACAAAACTGTTGTGGTTGAAGTAAAAAGGCTGAAAGAAGTATTTAAATATGGCAAGAGAGTATTGGTCAGCAAAAAATTCAAATGCCACGACGAAAAAAATGAGTATCAAATAGGCGACCAGGTTATTTTTGAAGAATGCCGTCCGATTTCCAAGGATAAGAAGTGGCGAGTTATTAAAAAAGTAAATAAATAAGTTAATTATTATATATGGTACAGCCAAGATCATTATTAAAAGTAGCAGATAATACCGGAGCAAAGATATTGCGTTGCATCCAGGTTCATGGTGGCTACAAAAAGCGCTATGGTCGGATTGGCGATATTATTACGGCTTCAGTAATCAAGGCTCAGCCACATTCCATGGTAAAAAAAGGTGAAGTAGTTAAAGCTGTGATAGTCAGACAACGCAAGGAGACCAAGCGTGATGACGGTTCTTATGTTCGTTTTGATGAAAACGCCGCGGTTATAGTTGATCCGAAAAACAAAGAGCCGAAAGGCACCAGAATATTCGGTCCAGTGGCCAGAGAGTTAAGAAATAAAGGCTACATGAAGATAATTTCATTGGCGCCGGAAGTTTTATAATAAAATATTATTAATATATGAAATTGAAAAAGAACGACAACGTCAGAATAATTAAAGGTAAAGACCGTGGCAAAAACGGCAAGGTTATTCAGGTGTTTCCAAAACTTGAAAAGGTTGTAGTTGAAGGGCTTAATATTAGAGTTAAACATATGCGTCCCAGAAAACAGGGTGAAACCGGACAAAAAATTGAGTTTAGTGCGCCCATGGATGCTTCAAAAGTTATTTTCAATTGTCCCAAATGCGGTCGAACCGCCAGATTAGGTTTTAAATATTTAGATAACAAAGAAAAAGTTAGAATTTGCAAAAAATGTAAGGAAGTCGTCTAAACATATGGAAAATATTAAAGAAAAATATAATAAAAAAGTAATTCCCCAAATGAAAGAAAAGTTTGGTTATGTTAATGATTATCAAGTGCCAAAAATCGAGAAGGCAGTTATAAATGTTGGTGTCGGTAAAATTAGAGAAGATAAAAAATTTATTGAAACTATTGAAAATAATCTGAAAAGAATAACCGGACAGCAGCCTGTTTATACCGTGTCCAAAAAATCAATCTCTGCTTTCAAAGTCAGGGAAGGCGATAAAGTCGGTCTGAAAGTAACTTTGCGCGGTAAATACCTCAATGATTTTTTGCAAAAACTTATTAACATTACTTTTCCCAGAGTCCGAGATTTTCAAGGCCTAGATGCCAAGAAATCAATTGACCAGAAAGGTAATTTGAATATTGGTTTTCGGGAACATATTGTTTTCCCGGAAATAAAAAGTGATGAAGTTGAGAGAATTCATGGTTTGGAGATAGCTATAACTACCACGGCTAAAAATTGGGAAGAAGGTTATTATTTGTTAAAATATTTAGGATTTCCCTTCAAAGAAATTAAAGAAACAAATAAATAAATTTATGGCAATAAAATCAAGAATCGTAAAATCACAGAAAAAACCAAAATATTCTACCAGAAAGGTCAGACGTTGTTGGCGCTGTGGCAGAAACCGTGGTTATATGAGGGACTTCAAGCTTTGCCGTATTTGTTTTCGGGAACTAGCTTCCAAAGGAGAAATTCCTGGTATTACCAAATCAAGCTGGTAAACAAATAAAAAATTAGAAATAAGTAAAGATTATAAAAATATGACAGATCCAATCGCAGATATGTTAACAAGAATTCGTAACGCTGTTATGGTGAATAAGAGCGAGGTTTGTATTCCTTATTCAAGGCTGAAAGAAAGGATTGCCGAAACCTTGGCAAAAGAAAATTATATAGACAAATATGAAGTTGTCGAAGAAGGCAAGGTGCTTAAGGTATTTTTGAAGTACAACGAAAAAAAAGCCGCAATTTCTCATATAAAAAGAATTAGTAAGCCGGGTAACAGAGTGTATGTTTCCAAAAACAACATCCCTGAAATTTTAAACGGTTATGGCTTGGCTGTAATTTCCACCTCTTCGGGTATTATGACCAACAGAGAGGCTAGAGAGAAGAAAATTGGCGGAGAATTAATTTGTGAAATTTGGTAAAATATTAAACATATGTCACGCGTAGGAAAAAAAACAATAACAATTCCCAAAACAGTAACTGCTGATATCAAAGACGGTTTTATTAAAATTAAAGGGCCAAAAGGTGAGCTTCAGACTGTTTATCCCAAAACAGTTATTATTCAAAAACAGGAGGACGAGCTGGCGGTGAGAGTAAAAGATGAACAGCGCAAAAGAGACCGTTCAATGTGGGGTACTTATCGAAGTTTGATAGATAATATGGTTATTGGGGTTACTGAAGGCTTCCAAAAGCAACTGGAATTAAACGGAGTAGGTTTCCGAGCGCAAACTCAAGGCAAAACTTTGGTTTTGAACTTAGGATTTTCGCACCCTGTAGAAATTCCTTTCCCAGAGGGCATTGATATGAGCGTGGAAAAAAATATTATAACTATTGCCGGAATTGACAAGCAACTGGTTGGCGAAACCGCAGCTAGAATCCGCGCCCTTAAGAAAGCCGAGCCTTATAAAGGCAAAGGCATTAAATATGTTGATGAAGTGATCAGAAGAAAAGCTGGTAAAGTTGTTAAATCTTCTGAAGGTTAAATTTAAATAATAAATATGAATAAGCAAAAACAGATAATTGAAGTGAGAAAAAGAAGGCAACAAAGGGTGAGAGCGAATATAAAAAAAAGCTCTAAACATCCCAGACTGTCTGTTTTTAGAAGTGGTAAACACATTTATGCACAGGTAATAGATGATGCCTTGGGTAAAACCTTGGCCAGCGCTTCTGATCGAGAAATAAAAACCAAGGGTCAGAAGATTGATAAAGCCGTGGAAGTGGGCAAGTTAGTTGCCAAAAAATGTTTGGAAAAGAAAATAAATCAAGTTATTTTTGATAAAGGTCCATATAAATATCACGGTCGAGTAGCTGCGCTAGCCAGTGGAGCTAGGGAAGCCGGATTAAAATTTTAAAACCATGCCAAAAAATAATCCAAAAAACAAACGAAATAATACACCTCGCGAGGTACCAGAATACGAACAAAGGCTGATTGATTTAGCCAGGGTTACTCGTGTTATGGCCGGTGGCAAGAGAATGCGTTTTAGAGCTTGTGTAGTTATTGGTGATAGAAAAGGCAAGGTTGGCTGGGGTATGGCCAAGGGTGCTGATGTAACAATTGCGATCAGCAAGGCTGTCTCCAAAGCCAAGAAAAATATTATCAAAGCTCCGATTCTAGAAGGTACTATCCCTCATCAGTTGATGACTAAATATAAAGCGGCCAAAGTATTTTTGCGTCCAGCCCAAAAAGGTAGTGGTGTAATTGCCGGCGGAGCAGTTCGGGCCGTATTGGAATTAGCTGGTTTTCAGGATATTAATGCGAAAATTTTGGGCTCAAATAATAAAATAAATAACGTCAGAGCAACTTTTGAAGCTTTTGCAAACATTAAAACTGAAAAATAAAATTATGTTGACGCTAAATAATTTGAAAAAATTTAAAAACTCCAAAAAGAAAAAGAAGCGCGTCGGTAGAGGGAATGCTTCGGGTCACGGTACTTATTCTACCCGGGGTCAGAAAGGTCAGCGCTCAAGATCTGGTGGTAAGAGCGGCTTAATTAAAAAAGGCATCAAGAGTACTATCAAGGGAGTTCCTAAACAAAAAGGCTTCAAAAGCAGAGCCAGAAGTATTGAAATTATAAATATTAAGGAATTGGAAAAAGCTTTTGCTGACGGCGCCACTTGTGACTTAAAAGATTATAAGATAAAAGGCCTGATCAAAAATAACGCTAGATATGTCAAAATTTTGGGGCAGGGTAGGATTTCCAAAAAATTAAAAGTTACAGCTAATGAATTCTCTAAATCAGCAAAAGAAGCTATAATTAAGACAGGAGGTCAAGCTATTATAAAAACTCAAAAAACCAAATAAATGTTTGATAAGTTAAGACAAATTTGGAAAACTGAAGATTTGAGAAAAAGCATCCTTTTCGTCCTGTTAATGCTGGTAATTTTTCGATTATTTGCTCATCTACCGATTCCGGGCATTGATACTCAGGGCTTGAAGGAATTTTTTAATTCCAATCAAATTTTGGGTCTTTTAAATATTTTTTCTGGCGGCGGTCTGGAAAACTTTTCTGTAGTCATGCTAGGCGTTGGTCCTTACATTACAGCATCTATTATTATGCAGCTTCTGGGAATGATTATTCCAGCCCTGGAAGCAATGCAGAAAGAGCCGTCAGGTCAGCAAAAAATAAATCAATATACCAGATATTTGACCGTGCCTTTGGCAGCTTTAAGCGGTTATGGTTTTATCTCCTTATTACAAAAACAATCACAGTCACAATTAATCGGCGATCTAAGTTTATTTCAATATATTGTAGCTATCATCACTATTACCGCTGGTACAGTATTTCTAACCTGGCTAGGCGAGCTTATTTCTGAGAAAAAAATCGGCAATGGAATTTCATTGTTAATTTTTGCCGGTATCGTGGCCGGGCTGCCGCTTAAACTCCAGCAAACCATAGCAGTGTTTGATCCAACAAAGCTTTTTAATTTAATTATTTTCTTGGTTTTGGCGATTGTTACTATTATTGTGGTGGTCATTATTACTGAGGGTCAGAGAAATGTTCCTGTTAATTATGCGCGTCAGATAAGAGGTAATAGAATGTACGGAGGAGTCAGCACTCATTTGCCTTTGAGAGTGAATATGGCCGGAGTCATCCCGATTATCTTCGCAATTTCTATAATTCTTTTCCCGCCCATGGTAGCGCAGTTTTTCGTTAGCGCTCAATCGGCCTGGTTAAGCTCGGCTGCCAGTTTTGTTATTAATCTTTTCCAAAACCAGATTTTTTACGGCGTATTCTATTTTGTTTTAGTAGTGGCTTTTTCATATTTTTATACTTATATTATTTTTCACCCGCAACAGATTTCAGAGAATTTACAGAAGCAAGGTGCTTTTGTTCCCGGCATCAGGCCTGGCCGCCAAACTTCTGATTATTTGAAAAATACAGTAAATAAAATTTTGCTGGCCGGTTCATTATTTTTGGGTGGTATTGCTGTCCTGCCGCTAGTAGTGCAGAATATTACTGGCATGGGTACTTTGGTTATTGGCGGTACCAGTCTTTTGATCGTGGTTTCAGTAGTTATCGAAACTGTCAAACAAATTGATTCCCAGCTAACGATGCGAGATTATGATGGACTTTAGATGTTTTTAATTTGAGAAATTATAATTTATAAACGTGATTTCGGGCTTTCAGAGTCTGAATTTTTTTGTTTATATGGTAAAATAACCTTAAATATTGTAAAATATAATCATGAAAAAGAAATACCAGATAGTTTTTATTGGACCGCCGGGCTCGGGCAAGGGTACTCAAGCAAAACTGCTTTCCAAATATTTAGGGGTGCCCTGTGTTTCCATTGGTCGAATTTTGAGGCAGCAAATTAAACGAAATACTAAGGTGGGACAGCAGGTTAAAAATTATGTAAATAAGGGTAAACTAGTACCAGGAGAGGTAGTAAATCAAATTATGGAAAATTATATCAAGAAGCATCAGCAGGGCTTTGTTTTGGACGGTTACCCGAGAGAATATCGGCAGGCTAAGTTTTTGGATAATTTAACGGATTTGACTGACATTTTTGAAATTACCCTGGACAATAAGATAGCTAAAGAAAGAATTTCAGGTCGAAGAAATTGCCGCTGTGGCCGAATCTATCATATTAAATATAAACCACCTAAAAAGAATAATAAGTGTGATGTTGATGGTCTTAAGCTTTATATTAGAGCTGATGATAAGCCTGTTGCTATAATTAAAAGATTAAATTTGTATCGCCGTAAAGCTCGTAAAATCAGCGCCTTATTTAGAAAGAAACACATCTTGCATAAAGTTGATGGTCGTCCCAGTATAGCTGAGATACATCAAAGCGTAATAAAAAAATTAAAATGATAACTATAAAAAACAAAAAAGAGATAAAGACCTTGGCCAAAGGCGGAGCCATACTATCTTCGATTTTGCATCGGGTTGCCAAAGAAGCCAAAGCAGGCGTGAGCACAGAGTATTTAAATAATCTAGCCGAAGTTTTAATAGAAAAAAAAGGTGCTAAACCTTCATTCAAAGGATTTGGCTTGACTAATCCTTATCCAGCAGCCCTTTGTGCTTCAATTAATGAACACGTGGTCCACTCAATACCAAGCAGCGAAAAGATATTAAAAGAGGGCGATATTATTGGTTTGGATTTAGGTATTAAATATCCTGGCCAAAACGGTTTATATACGGATATGGCCATAACTGTGGGAATAGGTAAAATTAACCAGGAAGCCAAGAAATTAATTGAAGTAACCAGAGAGGCTCTTAAATTAATTATAAAAAAATTAAAACCGGGCATCACTACAGGTGATCTTGGTCACCTCATTCAGGAATATGTTGAAAGTCAGGGGTTTTCCGCTGTCCGAGAACTGGTCGGACACGGCGTTGGTTATGAAGTTCACGAAGAACCGAAGTTGCCAAATTACGGACGACCAGGGGAAGGCGAGGTTTTAAAAGAGGGTATGGTTCTGGCTTTTGAGCCAATGATAAATGCCGGCGGCTGGCAAGTTGAATTTGGCGAGGATGGCTGGGACGTAACTACCAAAGATAAATCATTATCAGCTCATTTCGAGCATACAGTGGTGGTAACCAAAAAAGGCTGTGAAGTCTTGACTAAATAAAAAAGGATTAGCATGTATGGCTAACCCTTTTATCTGAACACCGGGTGCAGATACAAATGGGCAGGGCTCCACCGATAAAGCCGATTAGGCTTAGGATTATAGTGGCAAATAACATTATCGGTATGCTCAGATATAATAAAAAAATTTTGGTGCCAGTTTTGATCAGCTCGTTTGTGTCTGAAAGGCACGCCCAGAATATTCTCATGTCTACCTCCGGAATGTACTGACTGAATATTATCAATTAATAATCTAAAAGTCAATCTAAAAATGAAAATCTTAGGAATTGATTATGGTGATCAGCGTCTTGGTTTGGCTATCGGTGATTTGGAGAGCAGAGCCGTAGCGCCTTTTAAAATTTTATTAAACTCACCAGCCATCATCGATGAAATAAAAAAAATTATCATCGAAGAAGAAATTGATAAAATAATTATCGGTTGGCCATTAAATTTGCGCTCTGAAGAAACAGAACAAACTCTCAAGGTAAATAATTTCATCCGGCAGTGCCGGGCTTTGTTAAAGTTGCCGGTAGAAACAATGGATGAGCGGCTGACTAGCAAATTATATAAAAACAGTGGGCGTAAAAGAGTGGATGATTTAGCAGCCATGGAGATTTTAAAAACTTATTTAAATCGATTAGTTAAACAATAATTTGAATAAAAAGTTATTTTATTAGAATATTATTATTGATAACTTGCAAAAATGAAAAATTTTTGTTATAATAATATTGTAGTTTAGCCTTTTTCGTAAATGATAAATACAAAAAAAATAAGAAAATTTTTTCCGGCAATAAAGGCGGGAAGGATTATTTCTAATAATGCAGCCAGCACTCAAGTACCAATTCAACTGTTAAATTTGCTCAAAAAGCTGATTGTACAATATGATAATGTTCATCGAGGCCAGTCAAAATACTCAATGCTTACTACTGAAAAATTTGAATTAGCCTATGACACTATAGCTCAATTTATTAATGCACCGTCAAAAAAAAATATCGTCATTTACAGAAATACTACCGAGGCGATTAATTCGGTTATGTATTCATTAATTACCGATTTTAAAGACGGCGATAATTTAATCACTAATTATACAGAACACAATTCAAATTATGTTCCATGGTATGGATTATCTAAGGAAATATTGCCAAAGTTTGGTATTAAAGTGGAGTGTCGTTTGGCTAAATTTAATAAAGAAACAGGGGAGCTCGATTTAAAGCATTTAGAATCATTGGTTGATAATAAAACTAAATTAATTTGTTGTTCGGGAGCATCAAATTTTTTGGGTACGAAAAATCCTATAAAAAAAATTAGAGAAATTGCCGATTCAAGTGGTTATCTTCAGCCTAATGGTGAAAAAAAATCTTATTTTTTGGTTGACGGTGCTCAAATGGTACCGAACATGTTTGTGGATGTTCAAAATTTAGATGTAGATTTTCTTACTTGGTCATTTCATAAAATGCTAGCACCTTTTGGCGCGGGCGTTTTATATGCCAAAGAAGATTTATTGCATGCTATGAAGCCATTCCTTTACGGCGGTGACATGATTGCTGATGGCATGGTAAGTCCAGAAGTAGTTGAATATAATTCTTTGCCATGGAAATTTACTGCCGGTACCCCCAATATTTTGGGCACAATTTTATCAGCTCAAGCGATAAGATTATTGATGGACTTTTCTTTGAATCCCAGTAAATATATTTATTTTATGACTGATAGAAAGCTTGAACCGGCGGATGTTAAAAGGGCGATGAATAATATAGAAGAACATGAGAAAGTATTAATTGGTAAAGCGTTAGAAATGTTGGAACAAATTCCTTTATTAAAAATTTTTGGCCCGAAAGACCCAGCGAAAAGAACATCTTTGGTAGCTTTCTGTTATCAAGATCGAAGTCCGTTTAAAATCGCAGAACAACTTAATAAATACAATATAGAATCAAGAGCTGGTTGCCATTGTGCAACTTTAGCTCATCATTATTACGAATTAAATCCTCCAGCAAGCTGTCGATTAAGTTTTTATATTTATAACAATCTTGATGATGTTAAAAAAGCTTGCGCTGCCGTAAAAAAATGTATCTGTTCTTGAGAGTTTAAATATTAATTAATTTTTTAAACAATTTTATGCAACAATGTCTTATTTACGATAAATCATTGAGATTTTCCCGGGCTACCTACGGCGTTTTAGTGTTAGTCGCTTACTTTACTCGTAGTCAATGGCTAATACTAGCGGTAAGTTTATTGGTTATTATCGGAGCTTTTTCTTTCAAATTAAACATACCGTATCAGATCCATAGATATTTTTCTAAAAAAAGTAACAAAAAGACAATTGAACCTTCGCCAAGGGAGGTTGGGGAATTAAACTTTGTAGCCGGCGCTACGGGAATGCTTTTATTAATTGGTTTTTTGCTACTTTATTTTGATAAATATGTAAATTTCGCTTGGGTTTATTTATTAGTAGTAACATTAATGATATTTCTGGCTTGTTTTGTGGGTTTTTGTGTGGCGACAATGATGTATGTATTACTTAAAAAAATATTTAGTAAGAAGGGCACGCTTCAATAATCAAAAATGAAGGAATTAGCTCAAAACAAAAAACATAAAAAAAAATTAGGAGGAAACAGCTATTTAAATAAAAAATGTTGGTTGGTAAAAAATCTCAATTATTCACCGTATAAGCGTTGTCAATATTGTGAATTAAGGTTTCAAAATTGCCTTTTTTTGCATTACCAAATTGTCAGTCTAATTTTAATGGTCTTGGTTTTTTCTCTGTTTTTTATTTTTGAACATCGGCTTTCAATTTTAGCTATTATCGTTGTTTTTGTAATAGTAATTGTTTACGGTTTCTTTTTTAATAAAACAACAGAAAGAATTATTCAAGCAAACTTTTTGCAAAAACAGGCCAAGGATGAATTAAAAAAGTTAACAGATGAGCTTGAGGTAAGGGTTGATGAACAGACTCACGATATCCAGAAAAAAGCTGAACATCTAAAAAAACTTTTAAAATTGCGGTCGGAATTTTTAGATATTGCTTCACATCAACTACGGACGCCAACCTCGGTAATCAAAGGCATTATTTCTATGATGATGGATGGTGATCTGGGGAGGATGCCAAAGGATAAGCAGAAGAATTTTATTAAAAGTGCTTTTGAAAAAAGCCTTAAACTCGAACAAATTATCCACGATTTGTTAACTGCTTCAGAGTTTGATAGTAAAAAATACCAAGTCAGTAGCAAAACCCCGAAAATTAATTTGACAAGTGTTATCGATAGTGTTGTAGCCAATTCACAATTTACAGCTTCACGAAGAGGTATTAAATTGTCTTGGTTAAAACCAACTGGATTTTCAATGTCAGTTATCGGAGAAGAGAGGTATTTAGAAGAAGCTTTTTCAAATTTAATTGATAACGCTATAAAATACACTCCGTCAAAAAAAACAGCTAATCTTGACAATTCTAACACAGAGAATTTTGGAATAGTGAAAATAACAGCTGAAAATGATAATAAAAATATTATTATAAAGATTCAAGATAACGGCATTGGTATACCCAAAAATGAAATCACTAAGCTTTTCCAGAAATTTAAACGAGCGGAAAACGCCACTGAAATGTACGCTGACGGTTCAGGTTTGGGTTTATTTATTGTTAAAGAAATTATCGAAGGTCATAATGGTCACGTTACGGTCACCAGTAAGATTAACCAAGGTTCAATATTTTCAGTTAGCTTACCGATCGCTAAATAAATTAAATAAATGTCCCAAAAAAGATACAAAATACTCCTGATTGATGATGATCAAGATCAGATAGTATTATACCAATCTAAATTTGAATTGGAGGGTTTTGAATTTTTTAACAGCCGTTTCGGTAATGAGGGAGTAACCATGGCCGAAAAAAAACAACCCGATTTGATCTTATTAGATCTGATATTAATCCAAGAAGATGGACAATGTATTTTAAGGGAATTAAAAAAAAACAGGATGACGAAAAAGATTCCTGTTATTATTTTAACTAATTTGGCCAAGAAAGATTTGGCAGAAAGATGTGCTGAATTAGGAGCGGTTGATTTTATTATCAAGGCTCAAACAACGCCCGGTGAAATTGTTAAAAAAGTAAAAACTATATTGAAGTCAGTCTAAAATAATGGATAGATTTTTTTTAATAAATTATATTATACCGTTTTTTTTAACCTGTGGGTTGGCATTTTTTATTACAAAAGTTATTAAACAAATTTCATTAAAATTTAAAATAGTTGATTTTCCCGGGCAACCACGAAAAATACACAGACGGCCGATTCCTTTGCTGGGCGGTTTAGCCATTTTTTTATCCTTTTTATTGACCATGTTGTTTTATTGGTGGAATGGATTATTATTAGACGGGCGGATTACCACTAGTCATCTTGTAGGCATCTTCTTGAGCGGCCTAGCTTTAATGATTGTTGGTTTTTTGGATGATAAATACAATCTTAAGCCCGGATTGGCTTTTGTTGGGCCGTTGCTGGCGGCAATTATTATCATATTATTTGGTTTGAAGATTGGTTATATAACCAATCCGTTCGGTGGCTTGTTATATTTGGGAGACACAATCTGGTCGCCGATTTTAGTTTTTTTATGGCTCTTGGGCATGATGTATACCACAAAATTTCTTGATGGCCTGGACGGCTTAACTGGAGGAGTAGCGGTTATCGGTTCAATCATTCTTTTTATCGTTAGTCTGTTTTGGGATATACCCCAGAGTGGAACCTCCATTTTATGCTTAATCTTGGCCGGGAGCTCTTTGGGTTTTCTAGTTTGGAATTTTTACCCAGCCAAAATATTTTTAGGAGAAGCTGGTAGCACATTTTTGGGTTTTATGCTGGGGGTATTGGCGATTATTAGCGGTGCTAAGATCGCTACCGCTCTTTTGATTATGGGCATTCCAATTTTGGATGTTTTATGGGTAATATTACGTCGGGTTTTTAAAGATAAAAAATCGCCTTTTATGGCAGATAAAAAACATTTGCATTTTCGTCTTTTGGATGTCGGATTTAACCAGCGCCAGGCAGTTCTATTTCTTTATTTAATCACTTTACTTTTTGGGGCTTCAGCTATTTTTCAGCAAACCGTTGGCAAGTTGATTACTTTAGGGATTTTGATAATTTTTATGATCGGTCTGGGCTTCTGGATCGTCTCCAGATATAATAAAAAAAATAAAATTAATCCATAATAAATAATAAATTTTAATGAAAAAAATATTAAAACCGGTTTTAATAATTATAGCTTTATTTTTTTTAAGTGGCTGTCAGCACTTAGAACCATCCGTAGTAATTATTAATGATAATATCTTAAATATTGAGGTGGCCAAAACAGTAATAGCCAAATCAAAAGGTCTTTCAGGAAGAGAAAATTTATGTTCGGGTTGCGGTATGCTTTTTGAATTTTCAGATTATCAGACTAGAAATTTTTGGATGAAAGAAATGAATTTTTCGTTGGATATTATTTGGATTAAAGATGATCAGGTGATAGGTTATGATGAAAATGTTCAGCCCATTACTAATGGTGAAATAACCAGAGTCAGATCTCCGGAACCGGTTAATTATGTTTTGGAGGTTAACGCTGGCTGGGTGGCAAATCATCAGATCAGGGCTGGGGATACAGTAGTTTATCAGTAGCCTTGACTAATATTTATTGTCTGTTATAATAATTTTATATTTTATAGTAAATATTCGATAAAAATATGAAAATTGCAATAATCAAAACTGGTGGAAAACAGTATAAAGTCCAAGAAGGCGATAAAATCAAAATTGAAAAGATTAAGGGCAAGGAAGGTGATAAAGCTGTTTTTGATGAAGTCTTACTTATAGCCGAGGAAAACGGCGAAGGTCTTGAAATGGGTAAACCTATTCTAAAGAAAAAAGTCGAAGGTAAAATTTTAAAGCAAGCCAAGGACAAAAAAATTCGTGTCCTCAAATACAAAGCTAAGACCAGGTACACTAAAAGCTATGGTCACAGGCAGCATTTTACTGAAGTTGAAATAACCAAAATCTAATCATAAATAAAAAACGAGCTTTTACCAAAGTTCGTTTTTTGTTTTGTTTAAACTTCTTTTCGGTCCTGGAGAGCATTAATCAGGGTAACTTCATCAGCATATTCAATGTCTGAACCAGTGGGCAGACCTCGTCCTAAGCGCGTCACTTTAACCTTGTTATCTTTAAAGAGTCTAGTCAGGTAAAGCATGGTTGTTTCGCCTTCAACATCAGGATTAAAACCCAGAATTATTTCCTGGATGCCATTGTTTTTTATTTTTTTGACCAAGGCATCAATATTCAATTTATCCGGAGTTATACCCTCCAGTGGATTAAGAGTGCCGTGAAGAATATGATAAACACCTTTATAATTATTAGTTTTTTCTATCGCCAAGAAATCCTGGATATCAGCTACCACGCAAATAGTGTGATGATCGCGGGCTTGATCCCGGCAGATACTACAAGGTGAACTCTCAGTTAAATTACGGCAATCTTGGCAGAGAACTAAATTATCTTTAGCGCTCAAAATACTTTCAGCGAATGCTTTGAGTGTTTCTGGCGGTTGAGCTAGAAGAAAAAAAGCCAGCTTTTCAGAGGTTTTGGGGCCGATGCCGGGTAATTTATTGAACTGTTCTATTAAATTTAAAACTGTTGGAGGCAAGCTAGACATGTGATTGTTAATTTAGGTTTGGCAAGGTCATGCCGGAAGAGCGGATTTTTTCCGCCATCATTCTTTGATTTTTTTTGATCAGATCGTTGAAATTTTTGACCAGAGTTCGTTGGAGTTTTTCTTTGTGATCGGCTGTTAATAAATCATTATCAATGTTAATCTCCAAAACTTCCTGATTGCCGTTCATGTTGATCATAACTCCATCGTTATTAATTTCGACTTTTTCATCTGCTAAAACGTTTTTGATCTCATTGGCTTGTTTTTTGAGATCTTGAATTTGTTTTAATTTTGAAAATAAAGCCATGTGTTTAGTTAATAAATAATTAATTATTAATCATTGGTTATATAATTATGAGTCAGCGAAAGGATCTTGGAAGTTTTCATCAGTCGGTGTAAACTTGTCTAAATTTTTGAAACTAACCGTTCTTTCATCAAAAAAGAGTTCAATCTGACCGGTGGGACCATTACGATGTTTAGCAATATAGACTTCAGCGATATGCTTGCGCTCATCAGGGCAATCACGCGACTTATCCATAAACTCACGATAGATAAACATCACCACGTCAGCATCCTGTTCGATGGAACCTGATTCGCGCAAATCAGCTAAGCGGGGGATGGCCGGGCTTCTTTGTTCCACCACGCGAGAGAGCTGTGACAGGGCCAAGACCGGTAAATTTAATTCACGGGCAATTGATTTGAGTCCACGGGTGATCTCAGCTACTTCTTGGACGCGGTTTTCTATGCGGGAGCGTGATTCCATTAATTGTAAATAATCAATCACGATAAAGCCGATATTGTGTTCCAGTTTTAATCGACGAGCTTTGGTGCGGATTTCCATAATGTTGGCAGTTGCTGAATCATCAATGAAAATGGGTGCTTCAGCCAGCTCACCCATTGCGTGTCCGATTTTGGGAAAATCATCATCATCCTCGCGATCTGATAAACGTCCGGTTCTCATTTTCCATAAATCAACCCCGGCCTGCGAGCAGAGCAGGCGATCAACAATTTGCTCTTTGGACATTTCCAAACTGAAAATGCCGGTGGTCACTTTATTTTTGATAGCAATGTTTTTGGCGATATCCAAAGCCAGTGAGGTTTTACCGATCGAAGGTCTAGCGGCCAGAATTACTAAGTCGGAATTTTGTAGACCGGCCAGCAGGTTATCAAGCGAACCAAATCCAGTCGGCAGACCGCGCAATTTACCACTTTCTTTGTGTAGTTCGTCAATACGATCAAAAGCTTCGGTCAAAATGCTTTTGAGCGGGACAAAGTTTTGTTTAAGATATTTCTGAGAAATATTAAATAATTTTTTTTCAGCCTGGTCAAGCAGACCATCAACTTCTTCAGTCTCCTGGAAGCCTAAGGTGGCGATTTCATTGGCTGCGGTAATCATTTTTCTCAAGGTTGCTTTCTTCTGAACAATATTGGCATAAGAAACTATATTGGAGGCGGAGGGCACATCACCGGCCAGAGAGGCCAGATAGGATTGTCCGCCGACGTTTTCCAGTTGGTTTTTTTCTTTGAGCCGATTAGCCAGTGACAAGAGGTCGATCGGTTCACGCTTGAAGAAAAGGTCAACCATTGATTCATAGATTTGGGCGTGTTTTTCCTTGTAAAAATCATCAGGATTTAGGATATCAGCCACTTTAATTATGGCCTCCTGATCAATTAAAAGAGCGCCTAATACGGATTTTTCGGCTTCGATATTCTGTGGGGGAAGGTTTTTTAATTCATTTTCGGGCATGGGAGAGGTTAGTTGATAGAATTTGATTTATTCTATTTTAGCAGAATGGGGCAGTAATGTGAAGTAAAAAAATTAACAGTTTTTCCACGTTTTTAATCCTTGTAGAAAATGGTAAAATAAGCTAAGATTGAAATGTTAATTTAGCCAAAATTTCATGACACCAACTGACGAAATTAAGCAAAGAATAGATATTATTGATTTAATTCAAGAGTATATTCAGCTCAAACCAGCTGGCGTTAATTTTAAAGCCAGGTGCCCTTTTCATAATGAAAAAACACCGTCTTTTATCGCCTCGCCGGAAAAACAGATCTGGCATTGTTTTGGTTGTGGCAAGGGAGGGGATGTGTTTACCTTTCTGCAGGAAATTGAAGGCTTGGAATTTGCCGAGGCTTTGAAAATTTTAGCTCAGAAAGCTGGCATCAAGCTTCAATATACAGAGCCGGGCGCTCAAAGTTACAAAAACCGTCTTTGGAAATTAAACTCGGAGATTGCAGGTTTTTGGCAGAAAAATCTTTGGGACAATAAAGGCAACCAAGAAGTAAAGGATTATTTACTTCAGCGCAAGTTGTCGTCTGAAACAATCAAGGATTTTTCCTTAGGCTATGCTTCAGCCGATTGGCACGAAGCCACGAACTATCTGAAGAAGCAGGGTTATAGTGACAAAGAAATTTTTCAAGCGGGGGTCAGCGCTCAGAGCGAGAAGACTAAAGATTTTTATGACCGTTTTAGAAACAGAATAATTTTCCCCATCAAGGATTTACAAGGCAATGTCGTAGCCTTTGGCGGCCGGGTCTTTGAACAGCGCGAAGAGCGTGGAAAATCAGAAGCTAAATATTTAAATTCACCCCAAACAGCTATTTATAATAAAAGTTTGGTTCTTTATGGACTGGATAAATCCAAACTAGAAATAAAAAAGAAAGATTATGTAATCTTGGTCGAAGGTTATCTGGATTTGATAAGCGTTTATCAGGCAGGTACCAAAAATGCAGTTGCTTCCTCAGGCACAGCTCTGACTCCGGAACAAGTAAGAATTCTTAAACGCTATACTGACAATCTAATGATTTCTTTTGATGCTGACGAAGCCGGTCGCCACGCGGCTCAGCGGGGAGTGGAAGTTGCCCTTAAGGAAGATATGAATATCAAGATTATTGAGCTTAAAGATTTCAAGGACCCTGACGAGTGTATTAAGAACGATCCAAACAAATGGTTGACTGCCATTAAGCAGGCCAAGCACTTCGTAGATTATTATTTTGATCAAGTATTTAATTATTATGATCTGAAGCGCGCCGACCACAAGAAAAAGGCCATTGATATTCTGCTTAAGTTTATCGCTAAACTGCCAAACGTGATTGACCAGACTCATTATCTGCAGAAATTAGCCAAAGATACAGACATGCCGGAGGAAATCTTAAGAGACCTTATTAAAAAGAAAAAAGCCACCCCCAGCGTAAATATAAATGACGAAACCGAGACATCAGCCAAAAAAGTGAAAACTGACAAAAAATTGATAATTAGTCAGAGAGTTTTTGCTTTGGTTATCAAAAACCCTAATTATTTGAAGGTATTAATTGATAATTTAGAGCCTGATTTAATAAGAAGTGAGCTGTTGCAGGGGCTTTACAAATTGATGGTTAATTATTATAATTTAAATCAAAGTTTTGATTTGGAGGATTTTAAAAAATCCTTGCAAGAATCTGCCTATGTAAATGAAGTTGATAAGTTAACTTTGCTGGGGGAGAATGAATTTGCTGACTGGGAAGAGGGTTCGATCCAGCATGAGCTAATCAACAATATTAATTATCTAAAAAAAGATGATTTAACAGCCAGGCTTAATAAAATAACTGAAGCTATAAAGATTAGCGAGAAGGACGGGGATGAAAATCGCTTAAATATTTTAAGCCAGGAGTTTAACCGGATCTCACAAGAATTAAAAAATATTAAATAAATGCCACCGAAGAACAAAACCAAAAAAACCACTAAGGCAAAAAAGATGAAGAAAGCCACAGCCATTTCCAAGAAAAAAACCAAAAAGACGGTTGTAACCAAGAAAGCTAAAACTTCCAGAAAACAAGCCAAGATCAAAAAGACGCCCACCAAAACAGAAGCTATTAGATATTCAGTGGACGATGAAATCAGAGTAGTCTATGATGAGGGCAAACAACGCGGCTTTGTGACCGAGGAGGAAATTTTATATTTGTTTCCGGAAGTAGAGGAGGAAATGGATAAGTTTGAAGATTTTATTGATCAGCTTGATGATGCTGGCATCAGAGTCGTTTTTACTGAGGGAGGTATTTTGGACCATTTTACTGAAAAGAAAGATATCTTAGGTAAAATCAGTAGTCTTGATGCCAAACGGCTGGATTTAACTGATATTTCTTCCGATTCTATTCAGATGTATTTGCGGGAAATTGGAAAAGCTCCGCTTTTGTCCGGTGAAGAAGAGGTGCAATACGCCAAAAGAAAAGAAAGGGGGGATTCTGAAGCCAAGATGAAGTTGGTAGAATCCAATTTACGTTTGGTGGTCAGTATTGCTAAGAAATTTACTGGCCGCTCTCTGTCGCTCTTGGATCTAATTCAGGAGGGCAATATTGGTCTTTTTCGTGCGGTAGAAAAATTTGATTACCGTAAGGGTTTTAAATTTTCAACTTATGCCACCTGGTGGATCAGACAGGCGATAACTAGAGCTTTGGCCGATCAATCAAGAACCATCAGAATTCCTGTCCATATGGTAGAGACGATTAATCGTTTTCAGCAGGTTGAGCGCCAGTTAATCCAGGATTTGGGTCGTGAGCCGTTGCCAGAGGAGATTGCTGCTGAAATGGGCGAGGAGATTGACAAAGTTAGACAAATCATTAAAATATCCCAAGAAACTGTTTCTCTGGAAACTTCAGTTGGTGAAGACGATGAAGACAGTACTCTGGGTGATTTTATTCAGGATGACAAGACTATAACCCCTGACCGGATCGCTTCCTTGCAACTTTTGAGTAATCACGTCAAAGAGGTTATTAATGAATTAACTCCCAGAGAACAGAAAATACTGGAAATGCGCTTTGGCTTGTCAGACGGAGTAGGGCATACTTTAGAAGAAGTTGGTCAGGAATTTGGGGTAACCCGTGAACGTATCAGACAGATTGAAGCCAAAGCTATTGAACGGATTGCCAAGCATCGTGGCATGGAGAAGCTGAGGGATTACTAAGGCAACTTTCAATTATCAATTACCAATTTTCAAGTATTAGTTTTTAGTGTTTTAAATTTATTATTTTGGTCGAATAAAGATATAATATAAAACAGGGTCTTTAACAATTTATTTATCAGCTTTGTGTTCCGCGGTAGCTCTCCGCCATCCGCCAACTGGCGGAGGCGGAGGTAGAGCAAATTAATTTATTAATATGTATAGTGTTTACGTGATTTATAATAAGAAGCATAAGAAAATTTATATTGGCCAATGCCAGGACATGAAAGATAGATTGGATAAACATAATAATAAAACTTATAGAAAAAGCTATACTGCCAGATTTGATGGTTATTGGATGTTGATTTACGAAGAAAAAGTTAATACAAGAAAAGAAGCTTTAGTCAGAGAACGACAGTTAAAATCATATAGAGGAAGGGAATTTGTAAAAAAATTTATTCCCAAATAATTTTATTTATTAAAAACCGTAAGGTTCCGGGGTAGCTCAGTGGTAGAGCAGTTGACTGTTAATCAATTGGTCGCAGGTTCGAATCCTGTCCCCGGAGCTTTGCGATTTTTTATATTTCCGCGGTAGCTCTCCGCCATCCGCCAACTGGCGGAGGCGGAGGTAGAGCAGTTGACTGTTTCCGCCAGCCGGCGGACAATTGGTCGCCCCGCAGTTGCGGGGTCCCCGGAGCTTTGCGATTTTTTATATTTCCGCGGTAGCTCTCCGCCATCCGCCAACTGGCGGAGGCGGAGGTAGAGCAGTTGACTGTTTCCGCCAGCCGGCGGACAATTGGTCGCCCCGCAGTTGCGGGGTCCCCGGAGCTTTGCGATTTTTTATATTTCCGCGGTAGCTCTCCGCCATCCGCCAACTGGCGGAGGCGGAGGTAGAGCAGTTGACTGTTTCCGCCAGCCGGCGGACAATTGGTCGCCCCGCAGTTGCGGGGTCCCCGGAGCTTTGCGATTTTTTATATTTTCGCGGTAGCTCTCCGCCAGCCGCCAACTGGCGGAGGCGGAGGTAGAGCAGTTGACTGTTTCCGCCAGCCGGCGGACAATTGGTCGCCCCGCAGTTGCGGGGTCCCCGGAGCTTTGCGATTTTTTATCAAGAGACCGATGCACATCAAAAAACATAAGATAATTATTTACCCGTTAGACTGTAGACAAGGTGTCCAAAGAAATGGGGCAGGACCAAGAAAAAAGATTTTTATAGAAAAGGTTTCAGGTGCAATTAAAAATATGCCAGCCAAAAATTTCAGAATTGTATGCGGGGATTTCAATGTTCTTGAACCAGCTCATTCTCCGCATTATTCTTTTTTTCAAGATTGGGAGTATAAATTTTATGATGATTTAACGTGGTCAAAAATGACAGATGCTTTCCGTTTTTTAAGCCCAGATAAAAAAGAATACAGTTGGGTTGGGAGAACTGGCGATGGCTATCGCTATGACCATATTTTTGTTTCAAATAATACCTCTAAATTTATTAAAAAATGTTTTTATGACCATAGTCCAAGAAAAATTCGTTTGAGCGATCATTCTGGTGTGGTTTTAGAATTAAGCTAAATTATGATTGAAATAGAAAAGAAATTTGTAATTGATGAAAATAAAAAAAATCAGCTCATTTCGGGAGCAGAATTTTTGTATAAAAAAGTTTTTACCGACACATATTACGATGATAGTAATTTTTCACTGACTTCAAAAGATATGTGGTTGCGTTTAAGGGATAATAATTTTGAATTAAAAATACCAGCTTCAATATCCGATAAGGGTTTCATAAATCAGTATAAAGAATTAACTGACGAAGATTCAATAAGAAAACACTTAAATTTGCAAGGAAGCGAACCGATAAATCAATTATTGGCTGATAATAAATATAACCCATTCTGTATATTAACGACAACAAGGGAAAGATTCAAAAAGGATTCATTTTCTATTGATATTGATACGGTCACGGCAGATAGTTTTAACTATTACATTGCAGAAATTGAGATGATGGTTGAAAAAGAATCAGATATGAAGGCGGCATTAAATCAAATAACATTATTTATGGAGCAAAATAATATATCAGAATCGCCTGTAAGAGGGAAGGTTATTGAGTATTTAATACAGAAAATTCCTAATCAATATAACGCCCTTTTATCTGCGGGTGTGATTAGAGCTAATTGATTTTCGCCGTTTGTTAAGTACCCATTTTTTAAACAACTTGTCTCACTGGCGCCTGGCTTTTTAAAAAAGTGGTACTTGCTAATTAAATTAAATATTTTGTGGTGTTACTGGACCGAGGTGGGGAGCAGAGAGCTGATACAAAGGACAGGTGAAAGGCCTGTTTTTTGAATTTATTTTTTTTTAAAATAATGGTTGGGCGAGAAGCTTGTGCCGAGCGGAGTCGAGGCAAGTCCGACCCGCGGAGCAGAGAGCTGATTTTTTCGAGAGACCGGGGCTGGTTCGAATATCGATTCAGGAGCCAACCTAGTGCGCATTTCGAGAGACCGGTTTGCGTCGTAACACGCGATTGGGCAGATTGTAACTCTCCATAAGTGCATACTAGAGTTGGCAAAACCAAAGCAAAAACACGTCTAAAAAACGTGTTTTTGTGTTATTGACAAAATAAGTGGTTTTGCTATAGTATTTCGTTACGGTTTTTGTTTATTTGTATGCAAAAACGTTTGATTCTGGTGGTATTTATGCACTTTTAAATTAAAATTTAATCAAATTTAGTTAACAAGCTAAATCAACCATAAAAGCAAGTAATCTCGTCTATACGCGATGAGGAAGGGTAAGGAGGTAAAAGATGAATGTCGGGAAAAGCGTTAAAACGGGGTTATCGCTTTTTATGGTGCCCCTTGAAGATCAAAAACTAATTGCCGAGTATCTCCGAAAGAAATCTTGGCAAATAGTGGCAAACGGCCAGTCGGGTCACTTAGGCGGACCATCGTCTTCTGCGGAGTTGCTTACCGCCCTTTACTTCGGTGGTTTTCTTAAGTTAGACTTAGACGGCAACAGCCATCAGAGTCATGATCGTGTCATGATTCGTGGCCATCTTTGTCCCATCCGTTACGCGATTTTTAATCTGTTGGGATGGGTGGGCGATGATGAGCTGGATAATTATCGGATGATCGGTTCAAGATTGCAAGGACACGAAAAGATGGGGCTAGTCACGGGAATTGATATAACGCCCAGCGGGGCATTGGGGTTGTTGCTCTCATATGGGACTGGGTCGGCAGTCAACGCCAAAGTTGAAGGCTTGAATTATCGATCTTTCGTCTTTCTCGGTGACGGTGAAGAACAAGAGGGCAACGTTTCAGAAGCCGCCAGGCATGCGACTTCACTGAAGCTTGACAACTTGGTTTGCATCATTGACAAGAATGGGAAGCAGCTTTCCCATCCTACGGAAGAGGTTGATGCTGCCGATTTGGCAATGGTCTGGAAGGGTTATGGCTGGGAAGTTTTTACTATAACTGACGGCCACGACTTGAATGAAATAAACGGCGTTTATAACGCAGTGCTACGTTCATCAAGTCGTTGTCCGCGTGTGATCATTGCTAATACTGTCAAGGGTAAAGGTTTGCCGGGTGCCGAGAGAAGTCCTAATGGCTATCATACCGCCAATGCTTTTGGCGCCGATACTCTTAAGGGATTCGTGGCCGGGTTGGCTATCCCTGACAATGGAGAAATCAGGAAAGTGGTTTACCGTGCAATACTTGACGTATCTGATTCAGAGACCAAAACTCCCCGCATTTTTAACGGAAGTGATTTTTCCATGGATCAGCATCTCGGCGATTCGGTTGAAGGCGAACTTGCCTTATTCTTTGCCCGCAGTGCGGCATTAATGAGCAAGGATTTTCCCCTGTACGTGATGACTTCTGATTTAATCACCTCTGACGAAACCCGCGCTTATGGCTTATACGGACAGGAAAGGTATATTGACGTGGGGATTAGAGAACAGCACCTTTTCGCTCTTGCTCACGGGCTTAGCGTCACCAATCCAGAAGCAAGAATAGTGGTAAAAAACCATGATGCTTTCCTCTATCGCGCGGCGGACCAGATCCAGGCCATTAGCCAGGGTAAAAGCAGAGTTGTTGTGCTTGGCGATTACGCCGGGTTGAGCGGATGCTACAATGGTGAAACCCATCAATCAGTGGGTCAATTGGGTACGGTGTTGGCAATGCCCGGGACTGAAGTTTTTGAACCAGCTGATGCGATTGATTTTTGGAAAGTCATGAATTACGCCTTGGTCGAAAATCCCGGTTTAGTGTATGTCCGCCTGCATTCCCGTGGCTCAAAAATCCTTCCGAGGATTAGCGGTCAAGAATGGTATTACCGGACCTATGAGTCAAATAGACAACCGGAAGTAACTCTGCTATCAGCCGGCTTATCCTCTAATGATGTTTTGGAAGCAGCGAAGCTGTTGGATGGTGAAGGGGTGTCGGCGGTAGTAATTAACGTGGTTCGCTTGAATTCAATCCTTGCTCCGGATTTCGTACGGTTCCTTCCTTACAATACGCCCATTCTGACGGTGTACAACGGTAACCCTTATATCTTGCAATCGTTGGTTTCAACCGCAATCATGCAATTCTCCGAAGCGGTGAAATCCAGAGTATCAGGACACGGTTTTACCTGCGGTGCTTCCGGAACGATGGACGATTTAAAGTCAGTTCTCTTGATGGATTCAAAGGGAATAGCTGGAAAAGCTAAAGAAGTACTTTCGTAATTGCTTGGTTTAAAAAATCAAAGAGGCCCTTGCTGCGTAAGCAGTTAGGGCCTCATATTATTTACAAAGTTATTTTTTTTTACTTATTATCCATTATTGGACTTGTTGGCAAATTTTTTCATAAACTCTTAGTATTAATAAGTGATACGTTTTAGGAGAAGATCGTGTCTGTCGGCATAATTTTTGAAAGAACCGATTTTTTTTGCTGAATTGATCTTTGAAGCCAGTAGTTTTATGGTTTTTTTTAACGTGCCATTCTCAAGTTCAAAAGGGCCGTTTATTGATGGAAGTTCGCCTTTGAAATCGGGACAGAAAGTGATATTCCCATCAGTGGCGATTCTCACCGTATATATTCCTTCCTGGCAGTAAACCGGGCAGTCCAAACAATTTTCACATCTGACGGCAGTATTGCTGTCTTTCATAATAATTTTCATTCCGCTTGGCAATGTTAGTGAATGGCCGTATTTGTTAAGTTCATTGAAATCAATTCTTAAATTTTTAAAAAAATATTTTTTAACTTCGCTGAATGAAACATATTCCTTTTCAAAAAAATTTTTTCCTTCCAGACTGTTAAGATTAGAATGGTACACCAGGTCTAGCAAGTTTATTTCCTGAAACCCGATTTCGTGACAAAAATTAAAATATTTGACCAAACCGCCGAGATCGTTTCTCATCAGTACTTTATTAGCCCTAGTTTTAACAAGCGGGCTTATTCTTCTAACAGCTTTGATAATGTCCGCAAGGTTTCCGCCGCGCGTTATCGTTTTGAAACGTTCTGGATCGTGGGTATCAAGACTGATTTTTACCAAAGTCAATTCTTTCGGCAAGGTGGCTTTTTCGTCGAGATAATCATTGATTACGGAACCGTTGGTATTTATCTCCACTCTTAGCATGCCGATATTGGAAGCCCCTTTGACTATCATATCCCAATCTTTGTTTAACAGTGGCTCGCCGCCGGTTAGCGTGAGGCCAACAAAACCTACTTCGTGAAACGTTTTAATAATCGCTAGGAGAGTCTCGGTGCTGATGCATCCGTTTTTTAGCGGACTTTTTCTGAAATCATCCATTGTCCCAAGTTGGGATGAACTGTATCCTTTTGCGCCTTCACAATAAATACAATCCATATTACACTTAGGTGAGATGGCGACTCTTAAATTTACGTCATTTAGCTGCATACATGTTTATAATTTTAGAATATAACCGCGTCAATTAGTTATTAAAATATTATAATTAAAAAACAAAAATATGGCAAATATGGAATGTAGATACGCCTTGATTAGTGTTTATGAAAAACGTGGAGTGACCGACTTGGCTAAAAGGCTTATTAAGGCTGGGTATAAAATAATTGCCACCGAGGGCACCGGAAAAAAATTAACAGAATGGGGGATTCCTTTTATTTCCTGTCAAAAAATATCCGGCAATCCCGTTTGTTTCGACGGATTTATGAAAACAATGAGTTTTTTAATCGAGGGAGGAATGCTTTTCGACCGAGCTAATAAAAAACACCTCGCAGAAGCAAAAAAATTTGGTGTAAAACAGATAGATATTGTGGTGTGTAATTTTTTTCCGGCGGACGTGATTATAAGTCAGTTAAAGAAAGAAGGTGCCATAAATGTTGCGAGAATGTTTGATTTCGGCGGGCCAACCATGGTCAGAGTAGCAGCTCAGAATTTTAAATACGTGGTTGTTGCCGTCGACCCACATGATTACGGAGAAATAAAAGAAAATTTGACGTCAGGCAATTTTTCACTTGAATTTAAGCAAAAGCTTGCGACAAAAGCCTTTAGATATATCTGTTCTTACGATAAAGATGTTTCGGAATACATGGAAAGCGAATTGAATAACAATCATTAAACCTTGCCAAACTTAATTATTGGCAAGAAAAATTAATGCGTTACGCGGCTACGTTTTATTCTAATTAATAATGCGACATAGATTTTGATATAATTAGCTTAGTCTAATTAAAAACTAATTAAATATCATAAACCTATGTCACACTATGATTCTATCACAAAAATCAAGATTTGTTGGA
>Ga0210057_1000946_pt1 | contig 46126 bp, 33 predicted proteins | sample CryGeyCG2114_010_2_FD_183968 | JGI IMG/M metagenome (GOLD analysis project Ga0210057, IMG submission 183968) | Groundwater microbial communities from aquifer - Crystal Geyser CG10_big_fil_rev_8/21/14_0.10 (SPAdes) (version 2) | ecosystem: Environmental > Aquatic > Deep subsurface > Groundwater ...
CCAATTGAAAGACTTTTGTAAAAGCATTCGTAACCCCGGGGGTTACGAAGTTACTTTGTGAGTTTTTTGCTCGCCAGGGCCCTTTTATTCTCTTAAAAATAAAGATGGTTATCTGTATTTGTTTTTTTAAATACTCTTTTTTATTGTAAGAATGCCCCAAACTAAAAATGAGAATTTCATGAACATGCCTGAGTCAGTCAGGATTAATTCATGAAATGTTACTGTAACACTCCCATCTATTTAAATAATGATATAAAATATACTTAATGGATTTTAAAGAATTTATTAAAAACCCTTCAAAATTGATTTGGGATTATATAGATAAGATTTCTGGTAAAAAAACACAGGAGGAAGAATATAACTCAAATTCATCTCAAAATAAAATGAGTTTGGGAGACGCTGTTTTACCTAAAACATCTTCGAATATTTTTTCGACCTTTATAAAAAAAGACTGGAGTTGGTTATTTAAAGGTAAGGTTGGTTTATTTCTAAAAATTACAATTCCTCTTATTTTAATATTGTTAATTATACAGCCTTTTTTTATCCCTAAAAATGTTCCTGTTACGCCAACCCCTCCTGTTGTTGATCCGGGAGACATTTTAATAAAACCCGATTTTGAGGATATGAATTATATAAACGGTGTTGAAAATGAAGGTACTTTTTTAATTTATTCTCCAAAAATTAATCAAATTAATGAATTTGGAGTTCGAGGGATATTACTTTCAAGTATTCCCACACCTTCTTCTGACAACAGTTTTTATTTTCCGGTAAATAAAGAGACTTATTTGTTTTATACAGTTAGTACCCTTTATTTGCATTTTCCTTATATAGAAATTCAAAACGAGGGTACCTCCCAAGAAGTTTCTGTAAAAAAAGAAAAAAATGTTCCATTAGTTGATAATATAGAAAATTTAAATAAAATAACCAATCTTCATAAAACAGCTGAGGGTAATATAGCCTTTACCTTAAAAAAACAGGTACCAACCGAAGTGAGTAATGAAATTACCAGTGGTTCAAATTCTTTGTCCCCAAGCCCCTCACCCACTGTAGCTGAACCAGAATCTGTTATTGAAAAAGTAGATGAAAAAATGTTTTTTTACACATACTCACCCACAGGTGAACTTTTAAAGGAATATGAAATACCAGATTCCTCTACTAGTGACTATACTTATTTTGCAGGTGAGGTTTTTTTTATACGAGCAGAAGGAACAAACCATTACTTAGTTAAACTAAATAATAATAATGAGGAAATATATAAACAAGATATGGGTGAGTATATGCCATATAAAATTCGTATAGTAAATTCTACTCGCTTTCTAATTTTATTTAAAAATCCCTCTGACAGCTCCATGTTTTTTGTCAAAATGTTAGACTCCGGTAATTTAACTGTATTTCAATTTACCCCAAAAGAAGAAGTGTTGAAAATGTTTGAGGTAACCAGCTTTACTTTTGAGGAAAATACAAAAGAAACTTTATTAGTGGGTTCCAAGGTAGCAAAACTTTTTGATCAAACAGGAAACCAGCTTTGGATACACTAGATTAATTTATAATTTTTATTTAAATCATAATTAAAAATTAATCTCCTCTTGTGTTTTGCTATGTTTTTGATAATATAGTGTTACTTCGAATGTTTATTCAAACCTCTTCGTAAAGTATTTACAGCCTTTTTATATGCTGTACAACTAAATTTACTTGAATATTTTGCACCAATATTTATAATAGTTGGTGTAATCTTGATTGTAAGGTGGTTAATGTTTAGTTGGCAACTTTAGCGAAGGGGGTACACCCGTTCTCATTTCGAACACGGAAGTTAAGCCCTTCAGCGCCGAAGATAATGTATTGGCAACAATATGTGAAAATAGGTCGTTACCAACTATACTTTAATCATCTTTATTTGTACCTTAGTAAGTTTAGATAGAATTTTAGTTCTGTCCGCCACCGCTTGTGCTAGGGCGGACGTGGGAATTTGTAATTCCAATAAATTGGAAAACAATTTCTAACGGGCCCGTAGCTTAGCTGGTTATAGCGCCACTTTTGCATAGTGGAGATCACCGGTTCGAATCCGGTCGGGTCCACCATTAGTGTTTTTAGATTTTGAAGAATCGTAAAAACACTTATGGCAAGTTGAACTTGCCTGTTTATTTGTGAAAACATGCAGAGTGTATCTGTACTATACGTTATAACTCTAACATCAGTACACACAAAAATGTGTATTGATATTAGGTTTATTAGAAGGTTGTATTTTAGATCCTTCTTCCAACTAAAGTTGGAATCAGGATGCAAGCTAAGACTAAAAATTTGCTTTGCAAATTTAGTCTTGCTAGCACTTTTAAAACTGGATAACAAGAACGGGATTAAAAAATCCTGTTCGCTTTAAAAGAACAAGAAGGCACATGGTGAATGCCTAGGGTATTTATGCTGAAGAAGGACGCGCAAGACTGCGAAAAGCCTCGGTGAGCTGTCACGAAGCACTATTAACCGGGGATCTCCAAATGGGGGAACCCATCGAGTATATCTCGATACCATGTACTAAAAACTTTACACTTTGTGTATAGTATAGGTACATCGGAAGTAACTCAGTGAACTGAAACATCTTAGTAACTGAAGGAAAGGAAAAAAAATTGTTGTGCTTTGCACAAGTCATGCTAATACTTACGAATAAACAGAGAATAATTGCTAATGGTTTGTTATTATTAAAAGAAACTCAAGCATTTTGCAAGAAATTCGAAAAAAATTAGTGTGTCTCGTGCAAGGCACGACTACATTCTCTTAGTAGTGGCGAGCGAAAAGAGATCAGCCCAAATTCTAATTTATTAGAAGGTTGTAGGGTTAATTCATATAAATTCTTGAAATTATAAATGAACACCTCTGGAAAGGGTGGCCGCAGAAGGTGATAGCCCTGTATATTAAATAATAGTAAAGAATTGAATTGATACCTGAGTACCACGGGACACGTGAAACCCTGTGGGAATCTAGGAGGACCATCTCCTAAGGCTAAATACATAAATACACCGATAGTGAACAAGTACCGTGAGGGAAAGGTTAAAAGAACCCCTGTTAGGGGAGTGAAATAGATCCTGAAACCGTGTGCCTACAATCAAGTAAAGCCAGTGCGAAGCACTGGGAATTTCTAGTTGAACTAATTGAACTAATTTTCTAAGAGAGCACTAATGACTAATAACTAATGACCAAAAAATTGGGTATTAGAAATTTATTCATTTGGTAATTTTTTGGGTTAATTAGGTCAATTACGAATTAGTAATTTCCAATGCTTTGCATTGGTGATACTGTGCCTATTGAAGAATGAGCCTGCGAGTTAGTTCTATGCTGCAAGGATAAGATATTCACATATCGTAACCAAAGCGAAAGCAAGTCTTAACGGGCGTTAAGTAGCATGGACTAGACCCGAAGCTGGGTGAGCTAACCATGGACAGGGTGAACCCCGATGAAAATCGGGAGGAGGCCCGAACCGGTGTCAGATGCAAATGGCTCGGATGATCTGTGGTTAGGGGTAATACACTAATCGAACCCGGCGATAGCTGGCTCTCCTCGAAATATATTTAGGTATAGCCTCTTGTGTTTGTTAGAAGGGGTAGAGCACTGGAAGGTCTGCGGGGCGAAAGCCTACAATTACCTACCAAACTTCGAATACTTCTAATTTAAGCAAGGGAGTCAGTACATGGGAGCTAAGTTCCTTGTACGAGAGGGAAACAGCCCAGAGCATCAGCTAAGGTCCCTAAATACTATCTAAGTGGCAAAGGAAGTGAAATTGTTAAGACAGCCAGGAGGTTGGCTTAGAAGCAGCCATCCTTTAAAGAAAGCGTAATAGCTCACTGGTTAAACGGTTTTGCGCCTAAAATTCAACGGGGCTAAGATAGTTACCGAAGCTATGTATGCCAATGCTTCGCATTGGCATGGTAGAGGAGCGTTGTAGCGGCGTTGAAGGTGTACCGACAAGGTCAATACTGGAGCGACTACAAGTGAGAATGCAGGCATAAGTAGCGAGATCCCGGTTAAAACCCGGGACGCCGAAAATCTAAGGTTTCCTCCGCAACGTCAGTCGACGGAGGGTTAGTCGATCCTAAGGCGAGGCCGAAAGGCGTAGTCGATGGACAATAGGTTAATATTCCTATACTAATATTTGATTGTGATGGAGTGACGCAGTTTGAAGATCACAGCAGCGCAATGGTTTAGCTGTTGAAGCAGAAAGATAGGTTTTGTTGGTAAATCCGCAAAATCGTTTAAGTCGATCTGTTATAACGAGCCGTAAGGCGAAGTGTGGTTTCGTAAGCTGCCTGGAAAAACTTCTAAACTTGTCCCGATTTTATCGGGACTTATATCAAGTATTATTCGTACCGCAAACCGACACAGGTAGATGGGATGAGTATTCTAAGGCGAACGGGAGAACCGTGTTTGAGGAATTCGGCAAAATCAAGGCGTAACTTCGGGAGAAGCCTTCCCGTGTTTGTGCTATGCACAAGTCATGCTAATACTTACATAATAGATCTGAATAATTGCGAATGTGAAATTCGTGAAAATTCGCACTATGATCTGGGATCCCAATTTTTTGGGAAGCTCATAATATTTGCAAAAATTAGTGTGCCTTATGCGTAGCATAAAGCACGGGCGCAGAGAATCGGTTTGAGCGACTGTTTAACAAAAACACAGGGCTCTGCTAAACCAGTAATGGGATGTATAGGGCCTGACGCCTGCCCGGTGCCAGTAGGTTAAAAAATTAGGTTAATTCGATTTATCGGATGAAGCTTAGTTTATAAGCCCTGGTGAACGGCAGCAGTAACTATGAACTTATTGTAGTTATAAAACTTGGCTAAATGCTGGAACATCTTGACAGGTTGTCTGTACTGCTATAATTTAATTTTAGTAGTAACAATCAGGCAAATAGAGACAATCAGCAGGAAAGGTCAAAACATGAGAAAATTTGCAATTCCTCCAAAAATAGGTTGGTATATAGCTGGATTTGTTGATGGAGAAGGTAGTTTTAATGTTTCATTAAGAAAAAAGCCCGATTATAAAGTTGGGTGGCAACCAGTTCTTTCTTTTAATGTATCTCAGAAAGAAAGAACAGTACTTGCTTTAATGAAACGTTATTTTAGTTGTGGAATAATAAAAACCAGAAAAGATGGCTTGTATTCTTACGACATTACTAATCCAATGGCTATTATGACCACTATTATTCCCTTTTTTGAGCAATATAACTTTTTATCAGCTAGTAAAAAAAAGAATTTTTCTATTTTTAAGAAAATTTCTAAGATAATGTCTGAAAAAAGGCACTTAAATTATAAAGGCTTTAAAGAACTTTTATATTTACGTGAAGAGCTCAATAAAGGAAAAGGCAGGAAAAGAAAGTATTCTCTAGAAAATGTTTTGAAATCCTCAGAGACTACACGCCAAGACCTAAATTTATTTTAGGTATGATATAGTCCGACCCCTTTGGAGACAAAGGGAGGTTTAATGAAAGTTAAACCCTTTCCATTTTTAATGGAATTGTAACATTAGTGAACTGTTCTAAGGTAGCGAAATTCCTTGTCACCTAATTAGTGACCCGCACGAAAGGCGTAACGACTCAAACACTCTCTTAAACACGGACCCGGCGAATTTGAATTGGCCGTGAAGATGCGGCCTACCCAATGTGGGACGGAAAGACCCCGTGGAGCTTTACTGTAAGTTGACATTGTATTGTGATCAGTATTGTATAGTATAGGTGGGAGTCCCGATTTAATCGGGACAACAGTGTAATACCACCCTTTGCTTATTGCGATACTCACCATGTGCCATTATCTGGCACAGGGACAGTGTCTGCTTGGCAGTTTGACTGGGGCGGTCGCCTGCTAAAGAGTAACGCAGGTGCACAAAGGTTGGCTTACTCCGGATGGAAATCGGAGTGTAAGCGTAAAGGTAAAAGCCAGCTTAACTGCAAGACCTACAAGTCGAGCAGGTGCGAAAGCAGGTCTTAGTGATCCTCACGTGGCTAATGGTAGCGCGTGAGCTTAACGGATAAAAGTTACCCCGGGGATAACAGGTTAATCTCCCCCGAGAGTTCACATTGCCGGGGAGGTTTGACACCTCGATGTTGGCTCGTCACATCCTGGGGCTGAAGCAGGTCCCAAGGGTTCGGCTGTCCGCCGATTAAAGTGGCACGTTAGCTGAGTTCAGAGCGTCGTGAGACAGCTCGGTCCATATCTACATTGGGCGCGAGGTAAATGAAGGGATCCTTCCCTAGTACGAGAGGACCGGGAAGGGCTAACCTCTAGTGTACCAGTTGTTTGTACCACAAGCATCGCTGGGTAGCTACGTTGATTCGGGATAAGCGCTGAAAGCATCTAAGCACGAAGCCCCCCCTAAGATAATTTACCTATGCCTCCTGGGAGAATACCAGGTTGATAGGCGGCAGGTGTACGCACAGTAATGTGTTTAGCCGAGCCGTACTAATGGCTAAATCTTTTAAGTGAAATACCAGGGTTTTTTATTTGTTCTTGTTACCAGTTTTAAGAGTGTTATCAACTTTTCTTAGAAATCTACAGTTTGTAACACCGAGTATGACTTGGTGTACTAGTAACTCCCATCAGATGTGCTGACCTGCAGTAGACAACGCAATATTATTTTTGAAGCCCCCGCTCGGTTTGACAGCTAGTATTTTCTAGTCAGGGAAATACTGTATATGATTGGACCTGTAAATCCTTTAACAACAGCACGCTTATCCTTAATGAAAATTATTATTTCTGTATTGTTTGTCGTTCTCCCACTTATTGGTTTCTTTCTGGGAATGGAGTATGAGATTGAAGGAGAAAGTTAGGTCTGGTTAAAACAAATCCAGCTCTTTTATTCTTTCAAAATGTTTTTTGTTTAAGGTCCAAAGTTTTAAACCGTTATAGAGAGCTGTAGATGCTATTAAAGAATCTGCTATACCTAGGTTGAACTTAAGTGAATATTTATCAAGAAGAATGTATGCTAATTCCGAAACTTCTGCGGTTATCTCAAGTATAAGGAGGAACTCTATAAATTCTTTATTAAGCTTTTTCTCTTTTTTATTTCTTGACCCGTATATAAACTCACAAGCGGTTATTCGTGAAATGCAAATACTGTCTTTATTATATTTAAACTTCTTAACAGTTTCTTTTTTAGCCCTTTGCAAATCTATAAGTACCGATGTATCTGCGAGAATTTTATTCTCCATACCATGCTTTTTTTCTTAAACTATTTGCAATCTCTTTAGTAGATTTTTTTGCCCAGCTTTTTTTATTTTTGTACATCCCAATAAATTTAGACTCCATAATATTTTTAGTTTTAGGGATCTTTTTAACAGCAGAATAATTTTCTGCACTTAGCATAATCACTTCCTTTTTTCCATATCTAGTTATAATTAAAGGTTCTAGCTTTGCTATATCTACATATCTAGAAAAGTTGTGCTGTATTTTTCTAATATTTACTGTTTTCATAATAGATATATTATAATATTTGTTATACAATTTGTCTAACATTAGCAATATTCCCACTCTTAAATGCTAATATTTGCTTACTTTGAGTTTTACTTATTACTAAGCAATATTTTTCTTTCCCATAGTAATAATTCTTTGTAGTATAACCATTTCATTTCTAAGCTGTACCCTTTTTCTTAATAAACTTTGGAGTATATTATTTTCCCCGTCTGATAGTGGAGTGTTTTTAGATTTGTCCTTTAAGCTTCTTATTTTTCCACCTATTTCTTGTATAATATCTTTTCGACTTTGATAATATCTTTGTCTAGTATCTGTATTCATTCCCTCTATCCAGGATTCGAATTTTTCTTCATTACTCCTAGTATCTGGTTCTTTTTTACTTTCAGACTCATTCTTTGAATCTGTTTTTTGATTTGTAGGTGTACTACCTTCTTTTGAATTGTACCTATTGCTTTGATAATCAGAATTCGGCGTCCGACCCTCTTTTGTTTGTCTTCTCCAGTTTTGATTATTATTACCATTTTGTGTATTTTGACCATTTGGCTCATTTCTATTCTCTTCTGATGGTTTGTTATTTGTTCTAAAGTTTGTTTGCTCTTGTCTAAGCTTTTCTACTTCTTCCCTTAGCTCTTTTATGCTTGTTTGCATTTCAGTAATAATTGGACCTAATTGTTTTGCAATTGTATTTACAACCTCCTCTTGCATTTGTGGAAACATTTCTGCAATAATCCTTCTAATTACTTCTTCATCTGTTTCTGTCTCTGGTTTTACTCCTTCACTTTTTGGCTCAGTTTTGTTTGAACTATCAGGCTTCGAAGCATTTGTATTTTCTGGTTCTTCGGTTTTTTGTTCATTATTTGGTATTGTGACTCCTTTTTCTGGTCTTACAAAACCTGCAATAACTCCCCATCTCTCCCTTGGTATTTCTACTTCTTTTCCTGCTATATCAATAAAAACACTCTTTATATTTTGTTCATTGGGACTCGTTCCATTTAGCATATCATTAAGATAAATCTTAATGCTTCCAACACCTTTATTTTTAATTCCTTCTACATCTTCTCTTATTATTCGAATATAGTTTTTAGATTTATCTTTAGGTTCCCACAAACCAAAACCTTTAGGTAGTCTTTCGTCTTTATCGCCACTGCTTAAAACCCTTCTTACAGCATCTTCTAAGTTGTTTTGATTTAAAATAGTATCTTTTCCATTTTCTATATCTAAATTTGAAGGCATTAGGGACTTAATCCCGAATTTTTTAGTTTCTTCAATGTCTGTAGACCCTGACTGAACTATATAATTTCTATCGCAGAATAATGCCTCGGCTATTAAATTTGCAGGTATGTCTTTTCCAAATTGTTCCAAAGATTGAGTAATTTTTTCAGGATTTCTTGCAATGTAAACTGCCAAACCTGGAAAATCTTCAAAAACATTTAAACCTGGGTGAACCCTATTTAAGAAACTGTTTTCGTATTCTTCTGCTTGTCTCCGCGATATTTTAAAGTTAAATTGAAAATTTTTATCACCAAAATCGGTATCAAGTGGAATTTTTGTACTATAAAATATGCCTTCGGGCCTAATGTCCGTGGCATTATTTTCATTTACACCTTTATTTTCAAAGTGTTCCCATCTTTTATCTTCAAAATTTATAGGAGGAACATAAGATGTACTTTCGTTACTAGGCATTAGGTAAATTATACTTCATGAATATATTATTGGGTATAAAATATTTCTGCAGACAAAATATCTAAATATCCTAATATCAGCAGAGATATATCGTAGAAACTATTATTATTAATGTGACTTTTATATTTTAAAATATAAAACGGGCTAGTATCTATTATCTATATTCCTCATTTGCATTCCCACCAACTTTTATATATAATCTCTTAAGCATTGATACTGTAAGCTTTGCCTTGCATACCAATGTGTTAATAGTTTGCAACCCATCACGATTTACTCGGGAGGGTTAACCGCAAACGCCCTATTAGTAGGGAAAAAAAGGAAATTAAAATGGAATCTAAAGTAAAAACTCCCAAACAGGCTGTTAAAAAGGCAGTAAAAGCCCAAAATATGGGTGATTTAATAACTCAGTATGGAATTGAAGTAAAAAAATATCCTTTAGGCGTGCTGGTTGAAGGAACAGTTGTTTCTGCAAACCCAAACAGAATATTAGTGGATGTTGGCGCCAAAGCTGAAGGTATAGTAAAAAAAGAAGAAATGAAAGATACCGAGAATACTTATAAAACTCTAAAAGTGGGGGATAGTATTTTGGTAATGGTAGTAAAAGAAGAAAATAAGAGTGGTTTTATTGAACTCTCCCTTAAAAAAGCTGAAACTGAAAGAAGATGGAGGGATTTTAATAAAATGTATTCAAATAAAATCCCTTTTGAGGTTACTGCCTTGCAATATAACAAAGGTGGTTTAATTTGTGACGCTATGGGTATGCAAGGATTTGTCCCTATTTCCCATTTAGATCGTGTACACTTTGCCGAAGTTTCAAGTGCCGCAACCGGCAGTGAAAAAGATATAGCCGAAAGAATGGACCCTTTAATAGGAAAAAGCCTTAAAGTAGTCATAATCGAGCTAGATCGAGAACAAAATAGGATCGTTTTATCTGAAAAACAGGTTGATAGTGAGAAAAACAAGGAGCGTAAAAAAGAAAGACTTGATGAAATTAACGTAGGAGATACCATAAAAGGTTTAGTTTCAGGTGTTGTGCCTTTTGGGCTTTTTGTAGACTTAGATGGTTTAGAAGGATTAGTTCACGTAAGTGAAATAGCTTGGGAAAAGGTGGAAAACCCCCTAGATTATTATAACGTTGGAGATGAAATTAAAGCTCAGGTGTTAGATATTGACACTAACAAAGGTAAAGTGGGTTTATCTGTTAAAAGATTAAAAACCAATCCTTGGGAGTCTGTTGCCGAAAAATATCCTGAAAATACTAAAATAAAAGGAACTGTAACCAGAATAGTGCCTTTTGGCGCTTTTGTTCAGTTAGAACCGGGTCTTGAGGGATTAGTTCACGTAAGTGAAATGAATGGAGACCTAAAAGAAGGACAAAAAGTAGAGGCTCTAGTAACTTTGGTAGATCCTGCAGAGCAACGATTGGGGTTGTCAATTAGACAACTTGAAGAACCTCAAGTATATCGCTAAATACTACGTATATCGTTTTGTAAAGGACAGTCCCTGCTTCAGGACTGTCCTTTTTTAATTGACAAAGAATATAACGTTAATGAGTGTAATAATATCTATTATATCTATGCTGCCGTCTCCGTTCACGTCTGACCCATAAATTCCTGTAGGTTTAAATACTTCATTTACTAAAACAATAATATCTTGAATATCTACAGTAGTGTCTTCATTTAAGTCTAGGAGTGAGTTTCTAGGTCTTGGAGGAGTGGGTGTGGGGTTTGGAGATACTCCTAGGCTTGGTATAGGCGTTCCACCCTCAACGTATAAAGATATATACCAGGGCAAAAGGTAATTATGTGTATAACTAAATTGGCAGTGTCCATCTTGAGCAGTTATAGGGTACAAATTACCTCCTTCAGGAATGGGATAATCATAACCATACCTAAAATATTTAGTTGGGTAATTCGATCCCAGATCGCATAAATCTGTGGCTTGTGTTGTAGTTAAACCTGTCGTTATTGCCTGCAAATGGTATGTAACCGGTGAAAAATTGTTGGTATTTGCATTTGTATCTACGGTTAAATATACTACTCTACCTCCAAATCCATTTACTCCGCTTATATCTCCAAATTGTTCGTATTTGTTAAATGCAAGACTTATAATTTCTAGAGAGGCTGGGGTTGTCCCTTTGTATGTGTAGCTTATATAGGGTATTGTATTAGGACCATACATTATGCCAGATGTGTTGGGTGTTGCTGTGCCTAAAGTATAGCAAAAAGTTGCTATGTAGGAACTTGGAATATTAAAGGGATTTGAATGAAGGTCAATACAACCATTTTGTACCAAGGGGACAGGAACAGAATCATAATATGGAGAACTGGTAGATCTTCTTGTTAATTCAAAATGACCTGGTTCTATGCCCGAATATGGTTTTTGCAAAAATCCATATATTTTTGAATAATAATTTACCCTAACTCCTACTATTCGAAACGTTGTAACTACTGCATAAGAAGGCCCCGGTCCCGTTCTTTGCTGTGTGGTAATATCTGACATAACCGAAACATCATAATATTCTCTTGTAACTGGATCAATTGTTGGCCAAGTTTGCGCTAAAGACTTTTTTGATTTGATTGTGAATAATAAGAAAATGGAAACAAAAGCAATTATAACTATAAAGGGCAGTTTTTTCTTCATATACTAATTCTACCTTGATTTATTTTTTAGGTAAATAAAATTTTTGGTATAAAAATACATTAAGAATACATTTATTGTTCCAATAAGCAATATGTCTTTTATAAAGGGATTGTATATTTAAATAGCCCGTACATTAATATTTCTCATTTTATCATTTATAGGGGTTATTATGTATTCAATAATATATTATTATAGCCATACAATAGTTATAACCAGCCAAAATAAAAACAGCTCTTTACACTAATTTTTTTTATATATACACTTGTTACGTACTAATTTAGTTGTAAATTATTTGTTTTTAATATGGTTACACAAAATACAAAAAAAGTTACTAAAGCTGTTATTCCTGCAGCCGGATTTGGTACCCGTTTTTTGCCCCAAACTAAAGCAATGCCCAAAGAAATGCTTCCTTTAGTTGATAAACCAATTATTCAACACATAGTAGAAGAACTTGTAGACGCTGGTATTAAAGACGTTATTATTGTTACCGGGTATCACAAACGTTCTATTGAAGACCATTTTGATTCTCCAAGTTCTGATTTAGTTGAAACTTTACGAGCCGGGGGAGAGAAGAAGAGATATTTGCTTGAAGAAGTTGAGCGTATCTCTTCAATGGCCAATTTTTATTTTGCAAGGCAAAAAGGTCCTAAAGGTAACATAACCCCTTTAAATAACGTTAAAGCACTAATTGGTAATGAACCTTTTTTATACGTTTGGGCCGATGATTTTTTTGATACTGACGGATTTTCTTCTGAATTTCATCAAGTTATTGAAGCATATACAAAATATGATTGTTGCATACTCCCTTGCGTTACGGCTGATAAAGAAAGTGATTATAATAAATACGCATATGCCGGTGGAATAGAACTTTCCCCAGGGGTTGTAGATGTTAAACAGTTTATAGAAAAGCCCGGAAGAGAAAAGGCACCATCTTCTTTAGCGGCAGTTTCTTCTCAGTTATATACTCCAGACATTTTAAGTTATCTAAAAGATGCACGTAAAAAATTAGAACCTGGGCATGAATTTGGTTATTTTGATTTGATTACGGAATATATAAATAACGGAGGTAGGGTAGTGGCCCAAAAAATAAATGCAAACGCTTATATTGATACTGGAGACAAATTGGCGTGGTTAAAGGCCCAAATGTTGTATGCTGTAAAAGATAAAGATATCTCAAGTGACTTTAAACAATATCTAAAAGACTTTGTTATTACTTTAGGTTAAAAACCTTTAGGTTAAGTCAGAGTTGGGGATACGTATGCTTTTTACTTATATTTTGTAATATCTATTTGTAATATACTTTACAAGTTCTCCCCAAGTTATACACATAAAACTTAGTTAGATATTTTTTTTACTACTATAGTTTACGTATCTATAATAGTATATATAATACTAGTAGAAAGTACTAAAACCCCAGTTAGAAATTTAAAATTAAAAGTTTATGTTTCTTACTTTACACTCAATTTTAAACTTTAGTACCCACATCTGGTATAATTAGTAGGGTAGTGTAGTGCTAATTACTATTTGTTTATGAATAAATCAAATTTATCACCAAAAGTTAAGGAATTGTTGTCGAGAATTGATTGGAATTATAAGCAGGGGACTGTTAATAGTTTAGATCTGCTTGATCAAATATCGCTTGATAAAACTTTGAATATTCTTATTACAATGCATAACCTTAGTAACATAAAGCATCAAGAAATTCTTTTAGATGACTTATTAAAAAATGCTTTGAGTGAAGCAAAAGATTTAAACAGTAGCTTGGTGGAAACCACTCACTTGCTTATATCTATATTAAAAACCTTAAAATCTAAAAAATATAAAAAAGTAAAAAACCAAATAAAAGAATTACTGAGGGTAAAAGAAAATCTTACTGAAGAAACTGCTACCACAAAAGCCTTTTCATCTGTCAAACCAGGCTCCGACTTTCCTTTTTATGATGAAAAGCCTAAAGTTGTAACTTTTGAGTCTCTAGGAGTTGTAAAAGATTTAACAAAGCTTGCTAAACAGAACAAACTAAAAAAAGTAATTTCTAGAAGAAACTTAGAAGACCGAATAATTTCAACAATCACCAAGAAATATAAAAACTCTTTATTGTTAATGGGTACAAAGGGTTCAGGCAAAACCTCTTTAATAATATCCTTGGCAAACAGGATTTCTACTGGTGATGTACCATCACATCTAAAAAAAGTTTCGTTAATAAGTATAAACTTGCCCGCATTAATTAATTCTTTAGAAATGAGAGATAAATTTGAATTAAGTTTTAAAGATTTTGTAGAAAAAATGAGTCGAGAAAATACTTTTACAATATTCTTTTTTGATGATATGCATTTAATGAGCAGTTCTGGGTTGTTAGGGTTTAGCCCACCTATAGTTGAACAGTTTTTGGATTTTTCAAATAAAGATAATATTAACAACATTCACCCGGTTCCTAATATTGCATTTATTTCTGCAATAAACGATGATCAAAATGATAGGTTTTTAGACGGTCCTGTTTATGATTTGTGGGAAAACCTAGAAGTAGGGGAGCCCACCAATAGGGAGCTAAAGAAAATACTTAAATATAAAATTGCAGAGTTAGAAGATCATTTTAACGTTAATTTGGCCGCACAAAGTTTAAATTACATTATCGAAAACAAAGATTATTTAAACACAAATGAAAGCCCCTCCATAGAGTTTTTTGTAAATCTAATTGATGATATATTTGCCACTTTTACTACCAAGTATTCTGATGGTTTAACTTACAATGATTTTGAAACTTACAAAGCTATTGTAACCGAGAAAAATCCGTCTTGGCAAAATACTCGAAAAATTGATAGCGCACTTTTACATAATGAAATACAAGATTATATAAAAATAAATATAGAGGGTGCAAAATTAACTAAAACTTATATTCCTATAAGTTTTGTTAGGCAACATTTAGCTATTAATTACAGACTAAAGCAGAATATATTTAACCAATCCCAAGATTACAATAAGTTAAAATATTTATCAGATCAAATTAAAAAAGATATAGTAGGGCAGAATGAAGCTGTGGATTCTTTAGTATCTACTATTAAACGTTCTTTACTAAAATTAAGTGGCTCTTCTAGGCCTCTGGCCAGTTTACTTTTTTTAGGACCAACTGGTGTTGGTAAAACAGAAACGGCCAAATCGTTATCTAGGCATTTGTATGGTAAAAACAGCCTTATTCGAATTGACATGTCGGATTTTATGGAAAAACATACTATAGCACGTTTGGTGGGTTCGCCGCCAGGGTATGTTGGTTATGGAGAATCAGGACAACTAACAGGCTTTGTCCAAAATAATCCCAATTGTGTTGTTTTATTTGACGAAATTGAAAAAGCACATCCTGATGTGTTAAATATTTTACTTCAGATATTAGAAGAGGGTGAGTTATCTACAGGTAGTGGGGAGGTTATTCCATTTAAGAAATCTGTGGTGATACTCACCAGTAATATGGGTGCTGATATTATTAAAAGAAAACCAATAGGTTTTATAAACAAAGGTTTTGATATAAAAAACCAGGATATTAAAAATAATTTGCTTACAAATCTAAAAAAAGAAATAAAACCTGAAATATTAAATAGGCTTAATGATATAGTTGTGTTTAATATGCTAAAAAAGAGTGATGCCCATCAAATTATGTTAAATAACTTAGATGTTTTTTATACAAACCTTAAAAAAGGTTATAACATTAAACTACAAATACAAAAAAATGTTTTAACCCATCTCCTTAAATTGGGTTATTCCGAGGAATATGGTGCTAGGGAGGTAAAACGTAGTATAGAAAAAAATTTAATTGATCTGGTTGTTGATTATATTATAACCAATCCTAAAGTTAAAAATCTTAAGGCTGTTTTAAGAGCAAATAAAATTAAGATTGAAAAATATGTGTCGTAGAATTTGTATGTTTTTACACATATGGGCAATTTAAAAACTAAAACATATTATGAATGTCAAAACTGTGGGGCCCAATATAGCAAATGGCAAGGCCAATGTCCTGACTGTGGTAAGTGGAATACTATTGAAGAAATAGAGTTTATTGGAAATAATTCTGCAGCTATTAATAACACTGCAGATATTCAAGGTGTGAAACCTATTAAAATATCTGAAATAGACTATAAAGAGCACGATAGAACAACAACCGGTATATCTGAATTTGATAGGGTACTGGGTGGTGGCTTTGTAAAAGGGCAAGCTGTATTATTGGCGGGTGAACCTGGTATTGGAAAGTCCACCTTGTTATTACAGGTTGCCAGTTCTTGTAAAAATAATGTATACTATTTTTGTGGTGAGGAATCTCCTTACCAGGTTAAGCAAAGGTATAATAGACTAAAATTAACTAAAACCAATATTACTTTGCTAGAAAATGGCTTTGTTGAAACCATAGAGCCATCCATTAGCAAACAGAATGATGTTCTGCTAATTGTTGACTCGGTAAATAGCCTTATTTCCTCTAAATATAAGTCTTCCGCGGGTTCTATTTCCCAAATTAAAGAAACTTCTCAAATACTAGTTAGGCTTGCTAAAAAACTAGGTATACCCCTTATTTTAGTTGGTCAAATAAACAAAGAAGGGGAAATTGCAGGACCTAAAACATTAGAACATTTGGTAGATTCAGTTTTAATACTAGAGGGTGATGATAATCATACATTTAGGGTTTTAAGATCTTTAAAAAATCGCTTTGGTAGCGTTAGTGAGGTTGGCTTGTTTACAATGGAAGAGCGGGGTATGGTTCAAGTAACAAACCCTTCGGAATTTTTGTTAACAGGAAAAGTAGAAAATGCTTCCGGATCTGCAGTTAGTTTAATTAATGAGGGGACTAGGTGTTATGCTATTGAAGTTCAGGCCTTAGTAAATAAAACGGTATATGGATACCCTAAACGAACTTCTAACGGGTTTAGTTTAAACAGGTTAAACTTATTGGCCGCAGTACTTACAAAAAGGACTTCAGTTAATTTACAGGATTATGATATATACCTAAACATAGCAAGTGGTTTAAAGGTTAGTGAGCCTGCAATTGACTTAGCCGTTTGTATGGCAATTGCATCTGCTTACAAAAACAAGCCTTTGCCAAAAAATTCAGCATATTTTGGGGAAATAGGTTTAAATGGGGAATTGAGACCCGTTAAACTTGAAAAAATGAGAAAGCAAGAGGCTAAAAATATGAACATAAAACCTTTATTCTCACCAGATAATTATAAAAGCTTGAATGATGTGTTGTCCGGTTCTTTAAAGTGATTTCTTAAATATAGTCTAAGAAACAAAGTACATACAATATAATGAAATTAACATGAAAAAAACCATTGATTTTGTAAAGAACCATTTTTACGTTCCATCTTTTAAAGATCCAACTCAGCTTGCTTATGAGATTATACGTATTGTTATATCACTACTTGCGGGCATTTTTGGATTTGTTGTTTCACAAGTTATTTATTTTATAGATTATCCTTTATTACAAGTTTCTTATATTGGAGAAGCCATAGTTTCTGTTATAACATTTGCTTTATTTTATTATTTAATCCCCTTTGCAATTAAGGCTATTGCCGAAGGTATTAGAAATATAGTACATCAAACTTTGAAAGAAGGTTTATTAAAAGATTTAAAACGACCTGCACCAAAAAAACTTAAATTGAAGAATTTTAATACAAAACCTGTTTTACTCGATACCAGTATAATTATTGATGGGCGTATTAAGCATTTAATTCAAGAGAACTTTATAGATTCTCAAATTATTGTGCCTCAATTTGTTGTAGAAGAGCTTCAACTTATTTCGGACAGCAAAAGCAAAATTAAAAGAGATAAGGGCAAAAGAGGTTTATTAATTCTTGAAGAAATAAAGAAAAATAAAAAATCTAATTTTAAAATTTACCCTACAAAACCCAGTAATGATGTCGATAAAGACCTGTTGCAGCTTGCCAAAAAAATTAAAGGTAAAGTAGCCACTACTGATTTTAACTTAAATAAAGTTGCTAAAATATCGGGAGTACCTGTTTTAAACGTTAATTTGTTAGCCAATTTATTAAAAACGAATATTATTCCTGGTGATACAATTAGTGTCAAAATACTTAAAAAAGGAGAGAACAATGGGCAGGGGATAGGGTATCTGAGTGATGGTACTATGATTGTAGTTACCAATGGATTTGATTATATAGGCAAAAAAGTGGAATGTATTGTAGACAAAGTTTTGCAAACTGACGCCGGACAAATGATATTTTCACATATTACGACCTCTTTTTTATCCAAAAATTTTGCTGGTGATTCTACAAAAAAAAGCGCAAAATCCCCTTAAGCTAATTGTTCTATTCTTTTGACATTTGTGTATTTGAATTTTGGCATTTAATAATAGGGTCTCCCCCAACTATATGACAAATTTACAGGCACTTCTCCGAACTAATAATTAAAGAATGGTACAATACCTTTGTAGAATACAGTAGTTTAAGAAAACCTTATTAAATTACGACGTTGAATATTGAGGTTTTGTTTATTATAAAATCCTACGCATTTTACCGCTGCTTGTCTGGTGACTATCACCAGTTCTATAATCAACTTTTTTGTTATAAGGGGATTGTCTTTAGTTAGAGGATTTCTACCCCTTAGTATGACCGTAGTTTACAATTATTAATAATTAGTTATTAATTGTCTCATACCATTTTTTAATACCTAGAGTACCCTTTAAACTTTTAATCTATCTTATCTTAAATTCATTTTAATGTGCCAGTTTACTCCTATCCTTTTGTGTTAATAAGGGATTAGTCCAATTAGGCACATTATCACCTTGCCACTTTATCACCTTATTACCTTTTTCATACTTCATACTTTATACTTCATACCTTATAATATACTCAATGTTTTTAAGCTATCTTCCTTACATTTATTTTTGGTCATTTTTGCTATTGCTCCTTTTTATTACCCTATTTGTTTTTACTTTCCTGTATATTTGGTATAAGTCAAAGGAGTCTTTTAAAAAGGCTTACGAAAACGCAAAGGATCTGGTTTTTTTTAAAATCTCTGTGCCCGAAAAAACTGAGGTTGAGGTTAAGTCTATGGAGCAGTTTTACACTAATTTACTTGGTGTAAAAGATATGGCTAGCTTTGGAGTTAACAATTCACCTTCAATATCTCTTGAAATTGTGGGAAATTCTTCGGGAATTGATTTTTACATTGTGTGTCCCAATTCTGTTGAATCTTTAGTAGAAAAGGCTGTACATGCAGTTTATTCCGATGCCGAAATATTAAAAGGAAAGGAATATTTATGGAATATTTGGGATGTTGATGGATTTCAAGAATTTAGTGAACATTATCTTTCTAAAGACAGCTATTATCCTTTAAATACCTACGAAGAACTTGAGCTTGATTCTCTTAACTCTATAACCTCGGTAATGAGTAAAATGGGTACCGGTGAGGCTTTAGCCTTACAGGTTTTAATAAGGCCTTCTTCTGATTCGTGGCAAAGCTCTGGAAACAGCATGGCTCACTATTTAACCAATAAAAAAGATAAAGATGGAAATATAACAGCAACCGATAAAGATAGAGAAAAAGCAGAAATAATAAAAAGTAAAACTAAAAAAGAAGGGTTTGACTCTGTAATAAGGCTTTTTAGTGTTGCTCCTAATAAAGAAACTGCCAAGTCAAACTTAAAAAATCTTAAAAACGCAATATCGGTACTTGCAAACCCTCTTGGCAATAAGTTTGGTACCCGAAAAATAAGGAATGCAAAGCAATTTGTTTTTGCCTTTATATACAGAATATTTCCCTTTTTCCATATAGAATTACCCCTTATCAAAAAAATAGTGTATAAGGCCTATTCTGTTTTAAATACCAAGGAATTAGCAACTTTGTATCATTTTCCCAATGAAAATGTAAAAACACCAGGTATAAACTGGCTTAGAAGTAGGTCTAATATAGCGCCTTCTGATCTTCCTGAAAACGGTTTATATATAGGTGTGAGTGATTTTAGAGGCACTGAAACAAAGGTTTATATGAAAGACGATGATAGGCGCCGCCACATGTATGTAATTGGTCAAACAGGCACAGGAAAGTCGGAATTCTTAAAATTTATGGCTCTTCAAGATATAAAGGCAGGAAAGGGCATTGCATTTATGGATCCTCACGGAAGTGCTGTGCAAGATATATTAATGCAAATTCCTCCAGAACGTGTTGATGATGTTATTTACTTTAACCCTGGTGATGAACAGTTTCCTATGGGGCTAAATCTTCTTGATGTAAAAACGTCCCGTGCACAAGATTTAGTAATAAACAGCTTTATAGAGCTGTTATATAAGCTATATGATCCTAATAAGCAGGGAATAGTTGGTCCTCAACTTGAACGTGCTGTTCGAAATTCTATGCTTACCATAATGGACACTGTGCCTGGTGGTACTCTAGTTGAAGTGTTGCGGCTAGTAATAGATGAAAAGTATCAAAAAACTTTAATTGAAAAAATTAAAGATCCTGTTGTAAAAAGGTACTGGACCGATGAAATGGCCAATACACAGGCTTTTCATAAATCTGAAAAAACCGGGTATTTTGTTTCTAAGTTTGATCGTTTTGTTACCGAAAAAGTAATGCGAAATATAATAGGTCAATCAAAATCAGCTTTTGACTTTGGTGAGGTAATGCAGCAAAAAAAGATTTTATTAATAGATTTAAACAAAGGTGTGTTGGGAGAGGAAAATTCCAAATTTTTGGGCCTTTTACTTGTTCCCCGAATACTAGCCGCGGCCTTTAGAAGGGCTAGTGAACAAGGTGATTTTGATGACTTCTACTTGTATGTTGATGAGTTTCAAAACTTTTCAACACCGGATTTTGTTACTATTTTAAGTGAAGCCCGCAAATATAAGCTAAATTTAACTGTCGCAAATCAATTTTTGTCCCAAATGTCTGATGATATAAAAAATGCTATATTTGGTAATGTAGGTACTCTTGTTAGTTTTAGAGTAGGACAAGACGATGCTAAATATATGGGTGAACAGTTTGCCCCCCACTTTAGTGAAACAGATTTAATAAACCTAAAAGTGGGAAAAACCATTCTTAGATTATTGGTAGATGGTCATCCTACACCTCCTTTTACAATGAATACCGATTGGGATTTAATGCAGAATTCAAACCGAGACTCTGATGTTGCACATCAGATTATAGAAAACTCTAGAAATAAGTATGGAAGACCCTTAGCTGAAGTAGAAAAGCAAATAGAAGAACGTAGCGGCTTAAGCAAGTTTGAAGAGCCTAATAAGTTCCCGTTCTCCCCTCCTTTTTCTGGAGGGTTTTCAGGTGGGGGATTCCCCTCAAGAAATTTACCTGGTTTTGCTCCTGTAAAGCCACAAGACGCTTCTTTTTCTAGCGGCAAAACCCCCTTTAGCCAAGGGCAAAATGTACCTTTTGCACCACCTTCATTTTCTAGAAATAGCTTTTTGGGGGGTAATAACACTCCTGGGGCTTTTTCTTCTTCTAATATAGGAAAAAGCTTTGCCGAACGAGTAGACTCAAAACCTTTAGGTTTTGGTAATACACCTTTTAATAACGCCTTTTCTTCTGGTAATACTAGACCATTTAATCCTAACGAGGCTAGAGCTGGTGATACTCACCAGACTAATTTAAAAAAAGGAGCTATTAGCCTAGCGGATTTACACTTAGATAAAAATAAAAAGGTGGAATACAAAGAATCTGAGAATACTTTTAACAATATAAATAAAACGCCCCCGCCAAGGCCTGCAATGAATCCAAAAATAATTGAGGGAGAAGAGCACAAACCTAAACAAAAACCCGTTGAAAACCCCCACAACCCCAAAGACAGCCTTGTTATTGACTAGTATTAGACAGCTTGTTGTAGTGATTTTAATACCTCTAATGTAAAACGTGTGGTATTTGTGTTTTCTATGCCTCCAAATACTGTATCGAAACTTACTCTTTCTGGGGGTATTTCTTTACTTCCTGTATTTTCACTTGTTGTTGTTATGTTAGGTGTTATTACAGGTGCCTGTGCCTGGTTTGGTATTTCTGAGGATTTTTCTACTACTACCTCACCTTGTAGGGGATTTATCTCACCTACTGTACTGGTAATGTTCTCGTATTCTATATGTGGGCCGGTTTCGTTTTTTGTAGGTATTTGCATATTCACAAAAAGTAATTTATATGTTATAATTATTAACTATAGGATCTAGTATTGTCAATAACATGTTAGAAGATTTCTTCTAACTACTTTTAACTTATTATGTTAGATTCTATCAAATAACTTTTAAAATAAAAAGATTAAAGTGTTTAAAGCCCGAATGAAAATAGAAAAAAATAAAGCTCTCCTGGGCAGGATCCGTTCTTCGCGGAAAAGAGCTTTACTTGAATTAAGTATGTATACTTTATATAGTCTAATCGTTATCAATTCAACAAACGAGGTTGCTAAACTTGTCACTAAAAACAAGCTTTAAAGCTTTTATCTAAAGAATTTCAGAATTTATATGAAACACCAAATTGCTAAATCTATTTTAATATTTAGTTTTTCCATAAGTTTATGGTTTTATGCTTATACAGTGTTGGCTAAAGCTCCTACTGGAGATATGTCTTATAATAAAACACTAAAACCTAAAAATCTGTTTAAAAACCTAGTTGAAAATCAGTTTCAAAAACCTATAAAAATACAAATCCCCTCTATCAACGTTAGTGCTTTAATTGAAGAAGTTGGCATAGAAAAAGATGGTTCTATGGGAGTACCTATAAACTTTGCTAATGTAGCCTGGTTAAATACTAGTAGCAAAATAGGACAAAATGGTAATTTAGTAATTTCTGGCCATTATGATTATTCAAGTGGAGCTCCTGCAGTTTTTTATAACTTAAATAGCTTAAAAATTGGCGATACCATTAATGTTATTAGAAGTGCACCAGGTAAGCCGGATGTAATAAAAAAATATGTTGTGACAGGTAAATATTTAGCAGATCCTAATAACACCGATCATATAAGTGATGCCTATAAATCTACAAATATACCTACAATTACGTTAATAACCTGTAATGGCATATGGAATCCTATAAAGCATGAATATTCTAATAGGGTAGTGGTAAAAGGAGTTTTGAGTAAAGTAATAAGGTAATAAGGTAATAAGGTAATAAGGGTCTCTTTATAGGATTTGTTGTATTAGTCTGCCATGTATACCTCAACTATTCTATAGATCTTTTGGCCCCAGTACTAAAATTACTTCGTAATTTTATACGGGGCATTGTAAAACTCTAAACTCAGACTAATTTACATGGTAAATTAGTTGTCGTTAAGATTTTTACATGTCTTGCCCTGTGTAGCATCGATACAATAAATAGGGACGACATATGGCCTGCCATTCGTAGCATCGATACAATAAATAGGGACGACATATGGCCTGCCATTCGTAGCTTCGACTGTTAAGGAGGAGCGAAGAATGGTGGACCTGAGGGGATTCGAACCCCTGACCTTTGCTATGCCATAGCAACACTCTAACCAACTGAGCTACAGGCCCTTTTATAAATAATAACAGTATAATTTATTTACCTATTATTTAAAAGTAATGCAATTATATACTCTTTGTAAATTAATACTTAACTTGCAATATAATCTTGCATGAAAATAGCACATGTAACTCACCTAGTATGTCTTATATTGACTAAATAGGTGGTATGTCACATTATAGTGATATGTCTAAACATGTTATAAGTGTGCTTACGTTAATAATAGGTTTATTCGGGGCTTTCAATATTCCTATCATTTCTGCTAAGTATTATAGTAGTTTTGACATGACATTTAAACATTATTCGTTTTTAAACAGTAATACTGCTATTAGTGATACTTCGTGTTCTTATAAGGTTAATTACTATATAAATATGCCTTCTTGTGCTAAATCCTTCTTTAAGGTTTTTCGTGTTGATCATTTAGTAAATAAGGACATTAAATATGTACCCAATAGCACGTATTTTAAAGAAATAAATAGTCTAAAACTGCCTAATTATGTAATTTTGTCTACCCCAGCATTACATGAGACAAGTAATACATTTACTTCGTCTATTACATCATTTAATACTTATACTCATCAAGTAGGTAAAATTGTATTATCTAGTGATTCTGAAGGTAATTTAATATTTATTACAGTAGGTCATGTTGCTAAGATGTTGCAAAGTGGCGCAAATAATTATAATCGGTTATTTGTTTTAACTGCTAGTAATGGTAAAAGGCTTTATTTTAAGGCAAATGATCTTGACTTTTATTATACAAAGCCAGTAATTATGTCAGAAAATGGTTTATTGCTCTCAGAAGGATTCGCCTATACTAGAATAACCGGACCGCTCTTTTTGACACTTAATAACTTATTATCTAAGAAATATATAAATATTGTTTATTTTGACATGACAAACCCCGTTGTAAATGAAACTGTATATATTTATAAAAACCCAACTGTAAATAGTGACAATATAAGTAATTTATATTTTAGGGTAATTGACTCTTACACAGACCATTTTGTTGTAGAACCTAATTTAAGTCCGAGTTTAAGTATATTATGTAAAGGGAGTAGTGGAACAGCTGCTTTAAAAGTTGATGAAAACTATAAACCTCAAAATATATCCTATGGTTTAGTATCTAGTGCCGCCAGTTCTCAAACACCTGACTCACTTTCGGATCAAAAATATTTTTCATGTTCTTCTAAAGATAATCTTATTACTCTAAAGGGGGCTTTAAATTAATTTTATATAAAACCTTAAGTGTAACTTTTGTTTTACGCCTTACTTTATTGACAAATGCTTTAACCCATAGTATTATGTTATCCAAGATATTTAAGACCAGCCCTTTAACATATCAATTTGATTACTAATCATTCTCTTTAAATTACATTGACACCCTATAGTACATAAACTTATAATAATATATGTATCTAGTGTGTATCAGTTAAAATAAAAGGTGAGGATAAATAATATTTAAAATTTAGTTTAAGAGTTTTAACCTCTTTTAAGGATTTATCATGTTTAATTAGGGATTATTCTTTTTATAAGAATAATCCCTGTTAGACATTCTTAGGTAGATTCTTATAGATCCTTCTCCCGATTAAAATCGGGATCAGGATGTAGAGTTACTAACCGAGTTTGACTCGGAGTCAACTCTAGCACTTTTAAACTAATCAATCATTTTTGTTTATTAAGCATAGCTTAAGCGATATTTAATGGTTGGTTTTGTGTCATCCTGAAGTCATTTCAGGATCTTTAGATCCTTCGCCCCGACTATATCGGGACTCAGGATGCAGAGTTACTACTTTTTGATTTCATCAAAAAGAGTCAACTCTAGCACATTAAAAATTGACTAAAAATGAAGTAAGTTATAGACTACACATGTAAAGTGAGATGGTTTTTACCACCCACCATCGCTAACGTCCATAGGGCCAAAGCGTGAGGCACTTTACTTAAGTTCTATTTTTACTTATATGTCTTTAACCAACGACGATAAAAACTGGATAAAAGATGCGGTTGGCGAAGCGGTGATTTCTTCAGAAGAGAGGGTAATAAAGCGTGTGGACGAAAGAATAAATGATCGTATTAGCCAGGCCGAAATCAAATTAATTAACCATATGGACGAAAGAATGAATGATCGCATTAGCCAGGCCGAAATCAAATTAATTAACCATATAGACGAAAAAATAGAGGACAGGTTTTATAACCACCCTATGATAAATAAGATATACGATATGCTTGATAAGGCCCTAGGCAGTTTGTTAAAAGACAAAGAAGAGATAGATCTGTTATCTGAAAGGGTTACAGGGCTTGAAGAAAAAAACAACAGCTAACCTATACTTACTTTTTAATTCCACTTACATTTTTACACCAAATAAGTAATTTGAGTTCTTTCTAACGAGATTTATCAAGTCAAACTTGATGTTCTAGAGTTTCAGCTATAGGATGATTTGCCTCTGGCATGAAATCTGTCTTTGGCGGAGCAGGCTATAAAAGAGAATTCAAATTAATCAATCATTATTGTTTTATTAAGCATAGCTTAAGCGACGTTTAATGGTTGGTTTTTTGTTAATGTCATTCCCGCGAAGGCGGGAATCTCATAGATCTCCACTTTTGTGGGGATGCAGTCGACCAAGTCTGACTTGGTTACTAGCACATTAAAAATTAAAGCACACATTACCAAGTTTAACTTGGTTATTATAAGTCGGTACTTAGCAGTCACGATTAAAAACACTTTGTGTTTCAAAAATCGAAAGACTAAAGACTAAAGACTAATCTTCAAACAAACGCTACAGAAGGAGTATAAAATGTAGATTCCTAATGTCAAAATTAAAATAACAAATGATAAATCAATTTCCAATGCTTAAATTACTTATTTGGAATTTTTTTATTTGCCATTTATTTGAAATTTAAACTTTTAATTTTGTAATTAAACTACAAATTTTAGTCTAATATTTCGTGTCTAGAATTTAGAGTTTGAACGCTTGTGTTTTTACTCGTGATTGTTTATGTTATCGATTTTTATCTGTTGCAATAAGGAGCAATACCTTGAATAAACCTGATTTGCAGAAACTGGCTGACGTTCGTGGCATCAAATATGACGATTCCACAACCGTAGAGGAGCTTGAGCAAAAGCTTATGGCCGATGCTACAGCTCCAAAGAAAGAAGCGCAAGCTTCTTCCAAACCTCAACCGCAGCGCAAAGGCGAGCAGACGCGGGTGTCTAACACCCCGCCTGCAAAGACGGAAGCGCAAGCTTCTGATTTTGATGTGAATAAGATGTATACGGAGGGGGAGTTGTTCTCATTGGGTATTGTCGCTCTGGTGATACTTTCCCACGAGCGTGGGATTCATCAGAATGACTTCCAGGGAGATCCAACAATCCCTAGGCCTTGGGTCGAAGCGAACCTTGCTTGGCAAAAGCAGCACCCACAAGGTGTAGCAAAGAAGGAAGCGAAAGCTTCCAAACCTAGTGATGACTCGGCCGAGAAAAAGCTGCTTGAGCATGAGCTCAAAGCTTGGAATGAAAGCATATCTGCTTTTCAGCAACAGGAGGAAGAGTTTGTTAAACAGCTTGTTGAAGTGCGGAGGAAGCTGAAGTATGCCCGGGAGCAAAAAAAAGCTGTAGAACAAGCCTTGCAACCCTACTCACGTGATGCAAAAAAGGGTCCTCGTGATCCTGTTGATGTAGTGGCGCAAGCCACTGTATCTGGTGTTTCTTCGTTTGTCAAAACACTTCGTTCAAAGGAGACTTAGAGTACCATGGAAATGCTATTGAGTTGGGCTTACTACTTTCTGGTGATTTTCTTTATTTTGTGGTCTGCCGCTTCCATAATATGGCGATGGCCCAAAATGGGGATTATCTCACTTTTGGTTTTGATCGCCCTTATTTTTTTGGGTTATCGGAACCAAATTGGCCAGTGGATTGGCAATACGGCTGCGCAAGCGGTCGCGCCTCAGACAAATGTTTCCCAGAGCCAGCTGGCTCAACGGGAAAGCGGAGAAGCGCAAGCTTCTTCACCGTCAGCAGATCCTACGGCAACGCCAACACCTGTGATGGTGCAGATGCCAGGTGTTCCGGCCCCCACGCAGGTGGTGGTGCAAAATACGGAACGGGCAAAGGCCGCCTCGGTAGGTACTTCCGGTACCATTGTTGCGAACAGTTTGCACGTTCGCTCCGGTCCCGGTACTCAGTACCAGGCTATTGGAGACCTCTCCGGAGGATCCTCCTTTACGCTTTATCAGCAGAATGGGGATTGGGGGAAGATTTCCCAAAGTGAGGAGCGGTGGATCCACCTTGGATACACCTCACTTGCACAGTCTCCGGACAGTGGTGGTCAGCAGGTTACTTCGGGTGCGTGGCAAATTACGTATTATGCTGGTGCCACAAACCTTATGCGGAATGTTTGGGTGTTTCACAACCCCAACCCCTCCGCGTGGACGCAGGTGCCGTTTCCGAACGAGGACAACCCCGCTGCGAATTTTATTGCAGCAAATGGGGTTGAGTATGGAATGGCCGAGTCGGCTTTTTGTCAGCAGGGGCAAACGTGCGACTTTAACACTCCGTCTCGGAGCTATCGCTTGTTCACAGGCGACTACTCCTTGCCAGGGGTTGATAGTTGCACTGCCTCCAATGGTCAGGGTTGCGCCCTAGCCGTTTTCAATGTTGGCAATGTCACAGCAATGTGGCGAAATGCCAAGTTTGACTACGGTTTCACTGTCTCTGGTCTTTACTGGAACGGCGATAAATTGGGCGAGGCCGTATCGGCGTTAATGTCGAGCACTGCATCAAAAATGCTCAACATGACCGCTGGATACCCAGCCAATAGGGGGGCAAACTGCTCCATACCTGAGGGTTGTTCCTCCGCCAGGTTGTTTTGGGCGGTAACCTCGGGTAATGAGGTTTTGGTGACGGGTGTTACAACCGTTGGTGCTTCTGGCACATCGGTTGCTCCAACCAAAAGTTCGTCGGAGCCAGTCACGGTCCCAACGGCAGTGCCTACCCAGGCATCAGTTGCTCAGTCGTTTGGATCAGAGGATTGCCGCCATTGGGTTGATGAAGTAGCGCCTAATGGCACCACATGTAGCGTTCCTTCCGGAGTGGTGGTAACCACCAGCTCCGATGTTAGTGTTAACGGAACATTGCGTTCCGACGCCGGAAGTGGCAACCCCCTCCAGGTTAATGGACCTTCGCAGATTTTTTGCGAATGGGGCTGCTCCTTTCAGTAGTTGTGTGCTTTATTCGAGCCTTAAAAACGCTCGAGCTAGTCCGGTGGACGAAATATAGGAGAATTTGGGTTTTATAACCAAATTCGTTTTTCCTAGTTTCGTTCACCGGTAGTACTTTTTGTTAAGAATAAAAACATATTGTTAATAAAAACTACTATGTACCTTTCGTCATCCTGAGTGATCGAAGTGACCGAAGGATCTATTTGCAGAAATATTGCTGCAAAAATATCCTTTTATCACCAAAATAGATATAAGGAAATTACTTTTATGAAAATAAATAAAACTTTAATACAAAAATTAATAATAATAGCAATATTAACCTTTGGGCTTTTTGGCGCATTATCTTTTTATTCCAAAAGTCCTAAAGAGAGTATTGATAAACTAACTGATAATACCAGTGTAGCTAAGGGTATAGGCATTTCTAAAGAAGAGCTTGAATTATGTTCTAAATATATTGGTAGCACACCCGCCCCTGCAGAAACAATTTGTTTAATGGATGGTTTTAAAGGATATGAAACAACTTCAGATATATTAGTTTGGAGTTATAACTTTAGCAAATGGGACGAACCCAAAGGTTATGGTGATACCACCATAAATATTCTTATTGTTCCCGGCTCCGAAGATTTTAATAATTACTACCCAATAGTTGTAAAATGCCCTTGGGGATGTAGCTTTGGTTTAGTAGATGTTAAATAAAAGGTAATATTAAAAGTATATTGTTCCAACTAAGGAATTCTTATGATTAAATAATTCCTATGCACTAGTGTACTAGTACACAAGTATGTAATCGGTACTTTAAAAATTAAATATAAATTCTTACGAGTTTTTTAGGTATTGATATTTTAATTACTTCTATCAACGCACATTCGCTTCGTTTCCTCTGAAGCTAAAGCTATAGCGGACAAGCCAGAATGATACACGATACTTAATATGCTCGTAAGAGTGATGATTTTTACTTTGTACTATCCCTTAGGAGGGAAAAATGCGAAACACGCTTAATGTTGGTATAAGTTTTATTTTGACAATTGCTCTGCTTGCATTGCTTTTTCTTCTTCTAACCACGGGCTATGTGTCTGCACAAACTACATTTCCCCCCTGCACAGATTATTTGACAATAGTGGCCCCTAACGGAACCCTTTGCCAGGTGCCCCCTAATTATGTGCTTGGGACACTTAGTGATGTACGTATCGGCGGTACCTATACGGGGGTTTTCGAAGCACCTATCCGAAACGGCGTAGCCGAGATTTTGCCTCTCACCTATGTGTTTTGTGAGTGGGGCTGTAGCTTTTGGGTAGTCGCAGAACCTGCCAAACCCCAGATTACCGGGATGGTTCTCAACTTTCGTGATTGGTCAGAATTTGGAAGCCTTGCATGGGATTGGAAAATTGAAACCACCGGAGATATTTCCGGAAGTTTTGATATTTCTGTTACCACTAACTGCAATGGTTCTTTTCTAAATCACGATGGTGTGATGAGGTGGTATCCTTCTAAGGTATATGATGGGCTTGTAGTAGGAAATTACATAAGCACCACCCTTGTATTGAGCCCTTTGGTTACTCAAACTTTCACCGTTCTTCAAGATGGTGAGTTGCTATTTGAGCAGCAGACCAATGGGCCGGAGTGTGTGGTCGATGAGCCCAAGGAAGATACTCTTTTGTATCTCCCTGTGATCACCAGATCACCCGAACCTGTTTTCGTGATTGAAAACACAAAGGCATTGCCGTTGTGTCACGAGTTCGAGTCTGAAATGCTTTCTGCGGGTTCTGCCTGCAAAGTGGAAAAAGGGGAGACCCTTTTTACCAATTCAGATGTTTATGTGTCTGATTCTGGGCAATTTTTTGAGCAAGATCTACACAACTCAGGTCAAACAACTCTTGAGGGACCCCTGTATATTTGGGCGTCTTGGGGAGCAAGTTTTGTTCCTCAGTAAGTAAAATCATCATTTCGAGCAGAAAGGCCTGGTAAAGGTGTGTTTTTGGCGTTTTGTAGCCAAATAACTCAATCATCTTTACCAGGTATTCTCTTTTCTAATTAGTGTTTATATAACTTTATAAGTATCGGCACTTGCCCTATCTAGGTCTTATTTTTCTGGCAGTGCCTGCGCTCTCGTCGTTTAGTGTTATTTGAACTAGTTTTTTAATTATTCTATTACGACTGCGAGAGCTACTTATAAAGTTATATATTTTGTAATTCACCTTGATAAATAACCTATAGTATGTTATAATGCACTTATGAAATCTAAATCTTTCACAAAATTATCTGATTTGTCTGTGTTTTTTCCTTTATATAACGAGGAAAAAAATATTAAACCTCTTGTAAAAGAGTGTATAAAGGTGTTTCCAAAAATAGCAGAAAATTTTGAAATTATTTTAATTAATGATGGAAGTACTGATAAAACACGTGATATAGCCAAACAATTAGAAAAAAAATATAAGAACGTTCGTTTAGTAAGCCAAAGAAATAAAGGTTATGGGGGAGCAGTAAAACGTGGATTTAAAGAAGCTAAATACAAATGGGTATTTTTTAGTGACGGTGACTTGCAATTTGATCTTTCTGAAGTAAAAAAGTTTATTGCATATACTAAGAATTTTGACTTGGTTATAGGATACAGAAAAAATAGAGCAGAGGGTACTAAGCGAAGGGTTATTGCAAAAATGTTAAAGCTTTGGAACTTAATATTTTTGGGTTTTCCAAAAAATATAAAAGATATTGATTGTGCCTTTAAACTTATAAAAAAAGATGCAATTGTTTCTGCAACTCCCTTACTTAGTAATGGGGCTATGCTTACAACCGAGTTTTTACTAAAATCACACAAAAAAGGTTTTAAAATAAAACAAATTGGAGTTAAACACTACAAAAGAAAATATGGTAATTCCACTGGAAGTAATATAGCCGTTATATTAAGAGCTGTTAGAGACACTTTTATATTAAGAAAAAGCTTTTTTAAAAGTTTTCTTAACTCATATACTATACCATTTACATATAAAAACATTTAAAAAACAGCAACACCTGTTTATGTTTTTTACATGTATGCCCTTCAAGTATTTACCTAAAATTTCTTATTAATATACAATATTATTAATGAAGCTTAGTTTATTTTTTAAAAAGATTTTTAAATACAAGTACTTTCTTTTTTTGTTAATTCTTGTTTTTATTTTAGCAACTGTTAACCATGTTTCTAACACTTGGCTATTAGGTTGGGATAGCCTTAGTGATGAGTTTAATTTTAAAATAAACTTTATTAGGCAGTTTGCAGGAATTTGGAATGAATACCAGGGTTTGGGAACGGCCGGAGGACATGCTCATGCAAGTGATTTTCCTAGATTTATATATTTATTTGTTTCTTCCTTATTTTTCCCAAGACAGTTTTTACGATATTCTTACTTTTTTGTAACTCTTTTTGTAGGTTCTTTGGGCATGTTTAAACTTGCTTCTTTCCTATTTAAAAATACTAGTAAAAAGGTTATAAAAGTTTTTGGTAGAAGCTATAAAAGTAATGAATTACTAGGTTTACTTTCGAGTTTATTTTATATATTTAATCTGGGAACCCTTCAAATTTTTTACGTACCTTTTGAAATGTTTAATACTCAGTTTATGGTTTTGCCTTGGATTTTTTATTACGCTCTTATTTTTTTAAAAAGGCAAAATAAAAGAAGTATATTTTTATTTTCTCTGTTTGTCTTATTAGGAACACCTCAAGCATATGCTCCGGTTTTGTTTTATGTCTTATTTGGCTCTCTTGGGCTATTTTTGTTTGTTTATTGGCTATTGTCAGGAGATTATAAAAAAATTGTGTTCAAAAGATCTGTTGTTTTAGTCTTAACTTTACTACTAATTAATCTTTTTTGGATATTACCCAATGTTTATTATATAAAAAATTATTCGGCAAGTGTAAGTAATGCTCGTATAAATAGTTTATTTTCTACTGATGCTTTTTTGCAAAGCAGTAAATGGGGGACCCTTATAGATTTTCCTATTCTCCGAGGATTTTTATTTGGCTGGCAAAGTTATAAATCTGATGGGAGTATAAATTACTTGATGCCTCAGTGGAGAAGCTATATGGCAAAAACTCCCGTTTTAATGCTTGGATTATTTTATTTTTTTACTATTTTACTTGGTGCTTTTTATAGTATTTATAAAAAAAATAAGTTTTTTATTTCAATACTGCCTGTATTTTTTATCTCCCTTTTTATGGTAATTGGCTATAATACTCCTCTTAAATTTGTGTGGGATATGCTTAGAGATTTTGGAACTTTGCTAAAAGAGGGGTTGCGATTTCCTTGGACTAAGTTTTCTGTGTTATTGCAGTTTGTTTACTCTTTATATTTTTCATATGGTGTATATTTTTGGTATAAGTTGATTTTAAGATATAAAAAATATTCAAAACTATTTCTAGTCTTGTTTGTAACTTTTTCGGTTTCACTTTTTATTTATATGTTTCCCTTTTTTAAAGGAGATTTAGTAAGTAAAGAAATGCAAATTAGTTTGGATCCTAACTATAATTTAGTTTATAAGTTTTTTGAGAATGAAAATTCTAATACTCGTATTGCATATTTACCTGCACCCAGTCTGTTTGGTTGGTCCTATTACAATTGGAGTGAAAAAAGTTATCAAGGGGCTGGATTTGTTTGGTTTGGTTTAGCTCAGTCTTTTTTAACAAGAGATTTTGATAGGTGGCACCCAGCTAACGAACAATTCTACAACGAATTTCAGTATGCAATATATAGTGAAAATGCTGATTTGCTTTTATATTTAATTAATAAATACCAGCTTGATTACCTTCTTTTAGATAAAAATGTAATAACTCCCGGAGCTCCTAGAGCAACTTTTTATGAACAAACCGAAAATCTTTTAGCCAAAGTGCCAGATCTTGTATTAGATAAGCGTTTTGGCAATATATACATATACAACATACAAAATACAACATACAACATACAAAGCTATGTATATACGCCAGAATCTTTTATACCAACCAATGTTAACTATGGATTTAGTAATGTTGACCCATTTTTTTATTTTAACGACGGTGAGTTTAAGGATTATATAAAGGTCGAAGACACTTCATTGGATTCTAATCCTATATTTTCTGATGATACAAAACTTGCAAATTTGTTACAGAATAATATTTACAAAATATCACTTGGTGATACTAAAAAATCGAATGAATTATTAATTCCAAATCTTACGAAAAAAGAACCTGTGCCTACAAGGTTATGGTTTGAGAACAACTCTATTAATGCGGAATTTTTGTACCCAAAAATTTTAGCTGGTGATAGTGCTATATATTCCCCTTACTATACACAAAAGTTTGCTTTAAATTCCAAATTGGGTTTAAACAATATAAATGCTAATGTTTTAATTGAGGGTAATTTAGTAAATTTGTCTAATCTTAAGCAAGACACTTTTTTATTTCCTACATCACGTGCAGTATTATTTAGTAAAAATGCAAACAATTTTGTAGATTTATCTAATAAAATATATTCAGCGGAGGCTTTTGATTGTGGTGGGGGAAGTGGTAGTTTTGGAAAAATAATAGGAGAGTCAGGAAAATCAGTTTCGTTAATTGCAAAAGATAAATCAGTTTGTATGGATTTCAATTATAATTTTATAAATGCAGAACCCGTAGTTTATAAAGTAAAGTTTAGTTACAAATCAAACACAAATTCCAAGCCTTTATATTGTTTAAACTATGTTGATGGTAAGCATTGTTTAAATCAAAAATATAAAAACAGCCCTAGTGCACAAAGTAGTTATAAAACATACGAAGATTATGTTTATGTTTCAAAACCTGGTGAGGTATACCTTAGTTTAATTTTAGAAAACTACTCCCAGAATGAAGAATTAGTAGATTTTAAAGACATACAAATAACTCAATATAAAGCAGATAATTATATATCTTTAGCACCAAATGAAAATGCGTACAATATAAAAACTATCATAGAACTTGATAAGTATTCAAATTATTTTGTTCAATTACCCAGTTATGGTTTGTTCAACCGTAATTATGTGTCGGGTGATGTTAGTTATAACTCCCTCCCAAAGAATTGTGACAATTTTAATCAAAAATTTTATGATAGGGTATTAAACGACAATTATTATAGCTATACCGCTACAGATGCTATTAGCTGCGATAGCATAAACACAAGTAATGTTAACTCCACAACAAGTTGGCTTTTTACTTTTGAAAATGAATATATTAGTGGTAAGGGATTAGATATTTGTATAGCAGGAACTAATTTAGATAAATGTTTAATTCAAGATCGACTATCTTCAAGTCATTCTGAGGCCCTATTTAATTTGGACGAAGAATCTAATGTAAAGACTTCCCCTGAAATAGATCCTTCCCAAGTCAGACTTGGTCAGGATGACGCAATTGTATCTAAATCGTATATTCTTCCCTCGTATCCGGCGGCGCAAGAGGTGAGAGTTAATATAAGTAATCAAAGTATTGGTAGGGTGGAGACCCAAAACCATTTTTATGGGCTGAATGTTAGTTATATTCCTTATACTTGGTTAAAAGGAATATCTACTTTAAATTCCAAATTCCAAACCCCTTCGCCCAAGGCCAATCAGCCTATGGCTGAAAAAGACCAACAAATACAAAATACGCTTTCATTGAACTCTGTTAAAAAACTTGGGACATACAAGTATGAGATTTCTGTCACCACTGGTCATTATGAGGGTACTCCCGAAGGATCCTTTTATAATAAGTATGCTGGTTTAGTTATTTTAAACCAATCTTTTGATAATGGTTGGGTATTATATAATAAATCTTCTTGTCTATTTGGTATAACAACTCCTTTTACTTGTAAAAAGGCAGATGCCGATCATGTTTTAGCCAAAAACTGGGCTAATGGGTGGTTTATTAATGTTATAACTCAAAATTCAAATGTTAAAACTAATAATTATAATATCCAATATTTATTATCTAATATCCTTAACAAAAATTTAGCCTCTGCACAAAATGGTATTTATTCTCAAAATAATGGGGAGAAACATGATTATATTATAATTTTCTGGCCTCAATATTTGCAGTTTTTTGGATATTTTATTATTGTTGGCCTGTTTGTTGGTATAGGGTTGTTATACAAACTAAAAAAGTTTAATCAGAAATAGAATGGTCGCCCATATCTAAAAGTATTGCAGAGTCTTTATAATAGACAAATATTATTCGTATTCTCATGTTTACGCTTATGCTCCATATATTTTGATTACTTAGTTTATGCAAGCGTATAGAGGGATGATTAGGGTCGTTTTTATAGAGATTAAGAGTTTGTATAACTTTTATTCCTAATGGTTTGTTATTTTTTGTTAATCTCCTAAACGATCTTTGATATCTTTTTGTTGGTTTTATTTTCATTGATCTTGCATTAAATCTTTATGAAAATTTTCAACGTCCGTGTCTGTTTTTAGAGTAGTAAGCTTACCTGACTTATACTCTTCTCTAGCTTCTTTAATAAGCTCAGCAAAATATACCTCCTTTTCTTCTCTTTCGATTCCTTTTGTTATTTGATATCTTATAAAATCTGCCAAGGTCAACCCCATATGATCTGCTGCTTTTAGCGCATTACTTTTTTGTTTTGTGGTTAAATTTACCTTTATATAAGTGTCTTTTTTCATTTTATATAGAAACTTGATAGTAACTAAATAGTAACTAAAAAGTTCGTATTTGTAAATATTAAAGTGCACTTTCAACTTATATATTTTTTGAGTTTGTTTTTGTTACAGAGTGGGGTCTGGAATTGGGGTTTTAGGCAATTGTGGTATTTAAGATAATTAGGCTTCCATGAAAAAGATAGATTTACAACAAACGAAAGCCCTACCCTTATGTGGATCCTTTGTATAAGCGTTTTCAACCCCGCAGGTTGAAATAGCTTATCTGGGCTCTACTGAGTTTAGAAACTCCTGGAGCTATTGCAAAAATTATAATTTTATCTTATAGTATTTTTAAGTTACTTGGCACTTTTATATATAAATATCAAGGTAGTAGGGGTAAATAAAGGCTTAAGCAAGGCTTAAACTTTTATAATCTCTGCTACCACAACCGTAAAATTGAGACAAAATAAGGAATAAAACCTTTATTATGCTTTATTTTGTCTCAATTTTGGTATTTATGCACAAAAAAATGGAGATGATCAATGAAAAAGATTTTAGGGTACTTTGTCTGGCTTTTTAGTTTCGGCTTTGTAGTAGCCTTAGTATGTGTTTTGGCTGCGGTGGTTATTAATTCCATTTATGTACAACCGCTAAAAATGCGGTATTTGGGCTTTAATATGCCCGTATATGCGGAAGAAGCGATCCCGTATAAAGGAACATGTACTATTCAAGAACTTTCAGATGGTACCTTGAATTTTCATCTATCTGTGGGTACTCATGAGGTAGTATACGAACCAGGGGGAACCGCAAAATTTGTATATCTAATGGGATTTCCTGCTTTTAAGGTAAATTCCATATCTTCTAAAGTTATTAGAAAGGGGGACTTTACCTCTATATTTAAACTTACTGAGAGCGGTTCTTATATAGTTGATGTTGGTTCTGGATACGTATACGGAACCGTGTATCCAGGAAACAAATTTGCGTGCCCGCCCTAAGCTTAGTACTTTCCTCTCCCAGCCCGCACTATGTTTTGTGCATTTTATACGGTTGTGGTAGTAGGAAAGTAGTAATTAAAAGATTGTATGGGTATAAACCCCTTTATTAAAACCATAGATTATACTATTAGCACTTGACATTGTAACCTATAGGGTGTAGAATACGGGTTAGTTAAAAATTTATTAGGTATTCTTCCTAACTTAACTTTATGAACACTTTACTAAAAATAAACATAATATCTGCTTTTGCTATTGCTAGTATTGGTTTAAATGGCTTTAGTACAGTTAGTGCTAAAGAAATATGTTTTACACAATATGGTGGTGGTGAGAAATGTATTGACGTAGAAGAAAAAGCAAATATTGATTTAGATAAAAAAGTATCTGAAAGTGATGGAGACTTTAAAAATCATATTAAATCTAGCGAACATAAGTTTAGTGCTGGAGATTATATATATTTTGAATTAAGTGTTAAAAACACAGGAGACGTTAAGCTTAAGTCTGTTACTGTAAATGATACTTTACCTAGTTTTGTTTCTTATGACAAAACTTTAGAAGGAAATAAACCCGAAATTGATGGTAAAAATCTTAAATTTGAGCTTAATAGCTTAGATGCAGGCGAAAGTGAAAAAGTGGTATTTAGAGCAAAAATAGTTGATGATGAGGACTTGCCTAAAGACGATAAGGTTTGTTTAACTAACATTGCCGAGACAAAAGGTGTAAGAGTTGATGATAAAAATTCTAAAGAAAAAGATTCTGACTATTCTAATTTCTGTGTAAACTTACCTGAAATAAAGGGTGCTGAATCTCCCACACAACTTCCTAAAGCTGGTGGTGAGAATATGTTAGCCTTAGTTGGTGTAGTATCCACTATAGCCGGTGTAATAACTTCTAGAAAGCTTAATCGAAAATTCTAAAATTTACGCGGATCCTAGCCGAGTATCTCGGAAATATTATCTGTGATAATCTGTTATCATCTGTAGTAATCTTTTCATAATGAAAGACAAAGCAATATTTATATTATCTTTAATACTTGTAGTAGTTGGTGTTACTTATTTGGGCTATACTTCTTACCAGTTTTTTACCAGAAAAACAACTGATGATACTACCCCAAATGAAAAAGTCCAAACCGAATCTACTAAAACCAGTATTTCCGATTTAACTGTTGAAGGTTCTTCTAATAAAGAACTTATTGGTGAAAATTTAGTAACTGGTGATAGTATTAGTTTAAAATCTGATATTAAAAATAACTCTACTGATAGAGTTTCTACCAATTTAGAAGGTAGAGTGTATAAAATTACTGATTTATATACATTTCCTGATGTAGATAAAGATATACCTGTAAATATTGAAACTATACCTGTTGCAATCAATGGTGGTGAAACATCTTTATATAGTTATACATTTATCACGAGTGGCTGTGGTAACTTTTATATGGCCCTTGCTTCTGCAGATTTTTGGAAAAGTGGCAGAGGTTTAAGCGCATATGGCTATTTTACTGTTGATTGTGTGTCTAAAACTACTCCAACACCCACACCTGCTGCATTACCCAGTGTTACCAAAGGGGAAAAAGTTGAGGAGTTGCCAAAAGCCGGAGCTGGTGATAATTTGGTTGTACTTGGTGTGTTGTCGGTGATATTAGGTTTTACAGTTAAGGTTAAGTATATTAAGTAGATAATATAAACTTAGCAAGCTACGATTTTCTTACTAGTTCCAAAAAGAACCCATACAATTGCAAATGTCAAAATCTAAATTTCAATTGAATGTCAAATTACTAAATATTAATTTCATTTATTCATTAAAAGCATTTATTTGAATTTTTTAATTTATCATTTGATATTAACTGTAGGGTGTATCCAAACAGTTTTTATTATATTATACTTGTCATATCTAGCTTGTTGTGATACATTACTTACAGCCAAAGTTTTTACCCTTATCTTTTAATATTTTCTGGGTCTTTTAAACTTTAGGTTTTAATAATAATTTCCTTTTTTACCTTTATACACATTTGACTTCAGTTAATATTAGTGTACTTTGTGGTTTATATTACCTACCACTTTGTTTATCACACCTTTTTATTATAGATAAAGTAACCAGTTAAATTAAAAAAACACCTTAAAGAAAGTAGAATTATATTTTATCAATTTACAAAAAGAACGTATGGAAAATACAAGAACCGTTAGTAACAAAAAAAATTATTCAAATAATCAAAGAAGACCTGATGATTTAGAGGAGCAATTTAAAAGCAATCCCGATTTTCAAGATTCTATAGATGTTGAAGGCTATTTAGAGTTTATGCAAGAATATGGAATATTAAGACAGCTTAAACCTTCTGAGAATCCTGATATGCCTAAAGACGTATATGTTAGCCAGAGTCAAATTAAAAAGCTTAATCTTAGAAAAGGAGACTTTGTAAAGGGTAAAGCCCGAGCACCTAAAGAAGGAGAGCGTTATTTGTCATTACTTAAGGTAGAAACAGTACAAGGTTTAAAACCTATGGACGCTGTAAAAAGACCTTTATTTCCTAAGCTTACTCCTATTTTTCCAAAAGAAAAAATAACTTTAGAAACTGATCCTGCTACTTTAAGTACCAGGTTAATTGATTTAGTTGCTCCAATTGGTAAAGGGCAGAGAGGCTTAATTGTAGCACCTCCAAAAGCTGGAAAAACATGGCTTTTAAAAGAAATAGCTACAGGTGTAACTAAAAATTTACCTAATGCTGTTTTAATGGTTGTTTTAATAGGGGAGCGTCCTGAAGAGGTAACTGACATGCAAAGAAATGTTAATGGAGAAGTTATTGCAAGTAATTTTGATGAGACTGCAGAAGAGCAAACAAGAGTAGCAGAGCTTGCTTTAGAGAGAGCCAAAAGAAAATCCGAGGTTGGTGAAGATGTAGTTATTTTGTTAGATTCTATTACAAGGCTAGCAAGAGCCTACAACCTAGTTGTCCCTCCCAGTGGTAGAACATTAAGCGGAGGCTTAGACCCTGTGTCATTATATCCCCCCAAACATTTTTTTGGAGCAGCCCGTAATTTTGAAGAAGGCGGTTCTTTAACTATATTAGGTACTGCTTTAGTTGATACCGGTTCTAGAATGGATGATGTTATTTACGAAGAGTTTAAAGGTACCGGAAACATGGAACTTCATTTAGATAGAAATTTGTCTGAGCGTAGAATATTTCCTTCAATTGATATAAAAAGAAGTGGTACAAGACATGAGGAATTATTATTTAATAAGTCTGAACTAGAAAAAATATATACGTTTAGGCGTATGATTGACTTATTAGGTGATGAGGCTACTCAGCTTGTAATAGATAGAATTAAAAAGACTAAATCTAACAAAGAATTCCTTGAGAATTTAAAGAATGGCAGTTGAGGTATATAGGATAATAGATAATTGATATTGGATAATAGGAGAATCTTATCCCTTATACTATGTGTAATAGGCTACGAAAATTTATATGTTGAAGTAAGTAAATTCGGGTTGCTATTAGATACCAGATATTGGATAATAATAGCATGAATTCTTCATTAGATAAGGGGATTTTGTCTTTTACAGACTTACGTGTGTGGAAGGAGGGGCACTCTTTTATTTTAGGTATTTATAAAACTGTGAACCAATTTCCAAAAAACGAAACCTGGGGTCTGTCAGATCAAATTCGAAGAGCTTCTGTGTCTATCACTTGTAATATCTCTGAAGGATATGGAATGAGAACCTATAAAGATAAAATAAGATTTTATTATATGTCCCAAGGTTCTATAAATGAAGTAAAGAATCTGCTTTTAATTTCTAAAGATTTAAAATATATAGATAAAGAGACTTTCGATACACTAGCCTTAAAAATTAATGTAATTCATAAAATGCTAATAAATCTTATAAGAACAACTCGATCTTATAAAAAAAACTTATAAAAGTTATCCATTATCCATTATCTATTATCACATTTTATTATGTATAAACTCTTTAAAAAATTACAATACGCTTTCTTTTATAAAAGGAATGCTCGAACCATAAAACAACTCTCTTTTTCGGAGCTTAGAATAAAAGAGCATGGGTCTCTTAAAACCAAATTAAAACCTTGGTTTGCTTTTGTGGCTTTTTTGCCATTGTATCTGAATAAAAAGCAGACTAAGTTTATATATAGGTTTTTAAATCTGACCAATTCTGTTTTTAAAGTAATTTTTAAGCTTAAGGGTTTTGTTACAATTAAATTAATTTGGGGTAGGGGAAAGTTAGGAAAGCCACTTTTACATATAGGGACTTTAATTTTAGCCGGAGTTGTGTTTTTAACAGGGGGTGTTTTTCAGAAAAATTTAATTGTTTTGTCTAAAGGAGAGCAAGAAATATTTGTTTCTTCTGGAAGTGACATTGTTCCTCAACCTGTTTTAGTATCTTTAGGCTCTCCTGCAGGAGCTCAAAGAGATACTGTGACAAAGTATACCGTTCAATCTGGTGATACATTAAGTTCCATTGGGAAAAGGTTTAATGTTACCGTAGATACTATACGTTATGCAAATACAATCTCTGATATAGGTTATTTAAAGGTAGGCCAAGAAATAGATATTCCCCCTGTAAATGGTGTTGTATATAAGGTTGTTTCAGGAGACACTATTGCAAGTATTGCTAAAAAATATAAGGTTTCTGAACAGGCAATTGCGGACTTTAACTATTTATCTAAACCGTTTATTTTAACAAGTGGCCAAGAGTTGGTATTGCCTAACGCAAATATCCCTGCTCCTGTTGTTGCTACACCTGTTCAAGTTGTGCCTGGATCAACTGTTAATCCTACCTATACGGGTGCTGCTTACACTTTTATTCCCTATGCTGATCATGGTAATGCCGGAAATGGCAATTTTATATGGCCAACAAATAATCGTTATATTACACAATATTTTAGCTGGTATCACCCCGCCATTGATATTGCGGTTCAATCCCCAATATATGCGGCAGACAGTGGTATTGTTATTAGAAGTGGTTGGTGGACAAACGGATATGGATTTGCTGTTCAAATTGATCATAGAAATGGTTATGTTACTACATACGCACATATGTCGGTTTTAAAGGCAAGTGTTGGAGATGAAGTAAATCAAGGAGATTTAATAGGAATAATGGGAAGCACAGGTCGAAGCACGGGTCCTCATGTTCATTTTAGTATACAATATCAAGGTTCGTATGTTGATCCTTTGAAGTTTTATTAGTTTTTTCTCTTAAGGATACAGATCTGTTGTTGCGTTTTTGTAGGATCTACGCCTTTTATATAATGTATTAGCACCAAAACACTTTAGCTTTATTGATATTTTGTAGTTGTATCTTATTATTCCCTTTATATTAAAGGTATTATGTATAAATCATTACATATAACATGCTCTTTTCAGTTATTTTAATATGACAAAGAATGTATTAAGATGTGTTTTATAGTGAAACCTTCCTAAATATACTAAAAAGGTTTTTTTGCCTTTGTAGTAGAGTTTAATATCTTTTTTTCTCGAGAGATTGGTAAATTAAGCTTTATTGTATTTCAATTAGGAATATTTATCTTTTTATCTATTTTTTAGGTGTTGTATACCTTGTCACAATAGTGGTTATAACTATTTTTCCCGTCACGGGAAAATATATTACCCCGAGAGAAAATTATTATATTTGACTTTATATATAGGTTTTTATTGAATTAGTTGATTATTTTTAATAATAATTTTAATATTCTATTAAGTATTAAAAATTAATTTTGTAAAAATATGACTAACTACCTGCCAAAATACGAGAACCTTTCTAGGATACTTTTAGGAATGTTCTTTTTTATATTTCCTTTTTACTTTTTACCTATTACTTACGATGTTATTGAGTTAAATAAATCTTTGTTTATTGCTGTTTTTGCCCTAGTTTTGCTAGTAATATTTACTATTAATAGTATTAAAGCTAAGGATCTTAAATTAACAATAGGTTATTTAACTGTGCCGGCTCTACTATTTATAGTTGCAGTTTTTTTATCTATGGTGTTTTCCATATCTACCTCGTACAGCTTATGGGGTTTTTATGGATCTCTTTCTACCTCATTTCCTATTTTATTTTTATCTGGATTATTAGTGTTATTAATCCCTTCAGTACTAAAAGATAAATTTGAGGTTAGGAATCTTTTGTATTTATTTTCGTTGGGTTTATTACTTGTGAATTTCTTTTTTGTGCTAAATTACTTTGATGCATTTCACCTTTTGGCAGGTACAAAATTAAACATACTGTCAAATATTGCTTTTTCTCCTATTGGTCCTTTATCTAGTTTGTATTTTGTTTCTTTTATTTCTACTATACTTACCACATTTTATTCTGTGGTATCTGTGAATATGTATAAAAAATCCACATCTATTTTAGGTTTGGCCTTAAATTTAGTTGTAGTTTGCTTGTATACTAATCCCTTGATTTTTGTTTTAAATGCTGTTGTTTCAGGCTTAATTTTATTAATATTTAGAAAATATATTAATAAAAAAGCAATTACTACTTTGGTTTCAGCGTATTTATTAGGATTTGCGGTGTTTTTTGTAACACTAACTCCTGATCTTAGAAAATCTTTTTCATTAGATAGGCAAATTCCCAATTTAAATTCCATAAGTCCCAAAGTTTCTTGGCAGGTAACTAATGGTGTTTTAGGAAATAGACCTATTTTTGGAAGTGGTTTGGGTACCTTTATTTCTGTATACAGTTCTAATAAACCTGTGAGTGTTAATGCTACTAATTATTGGGACACAAGGTTTATAAAGCCATCGTCTTTTTATCTTCTTTTGCTTGTCGAAACAGGGTTGTTGGGATTTTTGTCATTTGTTTATATTTTATTGAAGTTGGTGTTAAATACTGTTAATGCTACTTCTATAAAAAATCTTACAAAAGGTGTTAAAGGAGAATCTTCTGACATTACTGATAGTGAAAAACCTGTTACTAAAATTATACCTGGTGAAACCGAGTTATTAGTGGCTAAAATTTTAGCATTTGTTTTACTTATAATATTTATATTTACTCCGGCAAACGCCTTTTTGATTGGTACTTTTTTTGCAGTACTTGGTTTAATTCTAGCGTTTGAGAAGGTGTACAATACTGGAAAAGCTACACACCGAACTGTAGGTTTGGCTTTAGGAGATAACGATTCTGCAAGCTCGGGAATTTCTAGCCTTACTTTGGGCGGATATACTATTTTTAGAGGCTACAAGTTGTTAGGTTTAGTATCTGCATTTGTTTTTGTATTTATTTGTTATTTTGGTTACACTATTTTTGCTTCAGATTTTATGTTTAGGTCTTTTTTTAATAGTCCTACTGATTTACTTCAACTTAGACAAAATTATGTTAATGCATCTAAAATTAGTTTGAGAAACGACTTTTATCATAGATCTATTATAGAGGTTGATAAGCAAATAGTGCGAGCTTTGGTTCAAAATGAGGCTAATAAAGATTTAAGTGATGATGATAAAAAGGCACGATTAAATGATATTAAATCTTTATTAGATGAGGCTTCTTTAAGATCTAAGTATATAACAACAGACACTGATTTGGGTATTAATCCTATAAACTGGGAGAGTAGGGGACTGTTTTTTCAAAGTGTACTTGGGTTAGTTAATCAGGCCGACGTGTCTTCTGTGCAAGCTTATTTAGTTGCAAACAGAATTGAACCTAATAATCCTAGAATTGTTGCTACAATAGGTACTGTGTACTTTCAATTAAAAAATTATCAACAGGCAGCCACTTATTTTGAACAAGCTGTTATATTAAAACCAGATTATGCTGCAGCCAGGTACAATTTAGCTAAAGCACTAGAACAGCTAGAAAGGTATACCGATGCTTATTTGGTTGCAAATACTGTTTCAGGCTATTTGTCAAAAGATAGTGATGATTACAAAACGGCTATGGATTATACTGCAAGCTTAAAGGTTAAGGCTGAGGAGCAACAAAAGTCTGCAAATGAGGATACTGGTAATAAAATTGATTTGCAAAATGCAAATACCGAAACAGCTCAACCAGGGTTGACTGCTCCTACTGAGCCTTTAGAAAAGTCTCCAGAGAATACACCTGTTTCTGCTGAAGGTCAAAATGTAGACAATGCTGAAGTAGTAAGCCCTACATCTGTTCCAAGCACTAGTGCCACTCCAAGTGCTAATCCTTCACCAAGCACTTTACCTAACCAGGAACCTAATACCACGCCTGGCGGTGGTTTTGTAGAGCAAAATGGTCAGTAATTAGTTTTTTTGTTTTGTTAGGATGACACTTTTTTGTCATTCTGAGCAACGCGAAGAATCCAGTTTTCTCTTTACCTGGATCCCTGCCTGCCGGCAGGCAGGCTTCGTCTTCGCCTCAGGATGACATTGCGGTTATAGTTCTAGATAAACCTTATACGCCAACCAACTTCGCCAAGGCTACGAAGGACAAGAGGCTATGAAGGTCAGATCCACCGTTTGTCATTCCCGCGAAGGCGAGAATCTCTTCTTTTTATAAGATCCTAAACTAAATTCAGGGATAACATTTTCTTGTCATTCTGGAGTCCCGATTACATCGGGACGATAGAATCTCTCATTATCAAATTGTTTTACTTCTAGATCCTGAAACACCTGCCGGTAGCCAGGCCCACAATTTGTTATTCCCATCTCGGCTGGGAATCCAGTTTTAGCTTCCTGGATCCCTGCCTGCCGGCAGGCAGGCTTCGTCTTCGCCTCAGGATGACACATCTCTGTCATTCTGAGCAACGCGAAGAATCCAGTTTTATTAGTAATATAGAAAAGTTGTAAAAACTAACTTCTTCCCCTTAACGTATGATATATTAATCGTGTATAATCAATTTATGAATAAAAAACTGCCCGCTACTACTCTTATATCTATTATTATTTTGTTTATAGCCGTTTATGTAAGTGGAACAGTTTCTGCACAAAATACTTTTTTAGGTGAACCTGTTAATTACGCTCCTATACAACTTATATATAATGCTGAACCTGTTTCTGGTGTAGTAGATTTTAACAACAAAACAAATATACCTACTTTTTCGAAGATATTTAGAAAAAGAGCTGGTGATATAAAAATTAGGGTTTATAAAAA
>Ga0210057_1000948_pt1 | contig 46068 bp, 34 predicted proteins | sample CryGeyCG2114_010_2_FD_183968 | JGI IMG/M metagenome (GOLD analysis project Ga0210057, IMG submission 183968) | Groundwater microbial communities from aquifer - Crystal Geyser CG10_big_fil_rev_8/21/14_0.10 (SPAdes) (version 2) | ecosystem: Environmental > Aquatic > Deep subsurface > Groundwater ...
CTTGCTCGGACTCAGACAACGCAAAAATTCTGAGTACAGAACGCTTCTCATAAATACTAAATTTTGCTAATATTTTTTACATGCTTGCATTATAATTATCTCGCAGGAGCTATAATTAAATCCACCCTAACCCTCCTTTTCCAAAGGAGGGAACAATACCATAATTAACAACCCCACCTAACCTCCCCTTAACTAAGGGGAGGGACAATACCATAATTATTTTTCTCCCCTTACTACCTGCTCTTGTTATCCCTACCTACCACCGTCATCCCCCTTACCACCTCCGTCATCCCCGCGAAGGCGGGGATCTCATAAAAAATAATATTAGTACGTTTAGGTACGTACCTAAGTATGTACATGATTAAAAAAATAAAAATATTCGTAAATTAACAAAAATAAGTAAACACTCTTATTATGTTATAATTCCCTTAGAAGAAGTTCGTAATCTTGGTTGGAAAGAGCGACAAAAGTTGGTTGTCAAACGTCGTGGTAAAAAAATTACAATAGAAGATTGGAAAAAATAAATAACTCTGTAAATCAGAGTTATTTTAATATAAAATATTATTTTTTCTTTTTTCCCCCCCCCTTTCTTACTTTTTTAGAAAAATTACATCGGTGGCGTAGTCCTCAAGCTAAAGTCACCTTTTAGAAACAGTATATTAAAAAATCCCAACTTGATAGTTGGGACTAGAATGTATTATGGCGTACTTAATGTACGTTTAATAAATTCTTTTTCTTTTTTCTCTTTTGCTAGTTTTTCTTGTTTTGCTTTTTTTATTCTATCTAAAAATTTTTGTCGTTCTTTATAATCTTCATTATATTTTTTAACATCATCAATTTTCATAAAAAATAAAGTATTAGAAGGACACTGAAAATCATAAGCTATTTGCTTACTTGGGTTAACAATAAGATATCTAAACAAAATACTATCTTTAAATTTGCCAACAGCAATAATTTTATGGGAACTGATTTCAACCCTACAGCTTTCTCCATACTTAAAACAAGCATTTTTATTACATATTTTTTTGAGATTCTTTACCTCAATATTTCTAGACCATGAAAATTTAAGAGAGACATTTTTTAAGTTAAATGGTTGTACTTTATCTTTAGTAGGAAGCTCAGCAGGTAGGTGTATTTTAGCAGTGTGAGATGCACCCATTTCTAGTTTATATGCAACACCAAAAAATCCTACTAGGGACACACACATAATAAACGAATAAAGCAATGGCTTTCTAATTAGCCCCCAAACATATTTCTTGGTTCCTAATCGCAATTCATTTGTCAGTTTTGTATTTTCTCTTTTGAGCACTTGATTTTCTGCAAATACAGCATCTCTATCATTTTGATATGGATGATTATTTTCCATCTAGTCCTCCATATAAATAGTCAACGAACTAATTAAAAGATAGCTTATTTTGTTTATTTTGTCAATATTATTTCTCATGACCTTTAGGTTTTAATTTAATTATATTAATATTGTGTTAAAAAATCCCACTAAAAGTGGGATTTTGCTTACTACCTTCTACTTACTACTGGCTACTTATTAGTAATTCTTCTTATCCAGCTAGATTTGTTTGTATTTAGGTAGGCACGTATTTTACTACGGGCATTACGAGTTTTTACAAATTTTACCCAATCTTCATTAGGTCCTTTACGATCTTTGTTTGTTATAATATGCACTACATCACCAGAACGAAGGGGAGTGTTGAGTTGCTGGATTTGCTCATTGATAACTGCACCAATACATTGGTTACCAATATCAGAGTGAATTGCATAAGCAAAATCAACTGGTGTAGCTTCTTCTGGTAAATCTATAACATCACCTTTTGGGGTAAAAACAAATATTCTACTCTGAAAGACATCAATTTTTAATACCTCTAATTCTGATAAATACTGTTTTTTATTTTCAAACTCTTTTTGTATTTGAGCAAGGTCTTGCATCCATTTTATTTCTTTACCTACAACAGCTTTTTTGCCATTTTCATCATACATCCAATGTGCAGCAATACCGAACTCTGCTTCATCATGCATATTTTGTGTTCTTATTTGCACTTCTAAGATATCTCCATTGTCCCATACTGTTGTATGGAGTGATTTGTAGCCATTTGGTTTAGGTTGAGCAATGTAATCTTTAATCCTTCCTTTTATAGGCTTCCAGTGTTTATGGATGATGCCAAGAGTTGCATAACACTCTGCTATATCTTTTACTATAATACGAAGAGCTACGATATCATATACATTATTAATATCCTTATCTTTTCTCAATAATTTTTTATATAAACTGTATTTAAACTTTCTTCTACCAAAAACTTCTATTGGATTTATATTTGCTTCATGCAAAAATCGTTCCGAGTTTTTTATAGCTTGTGCTAAGTAAATTTCTTTTTTAGGATAAAATTTTTCTATAATAGATTCTGTCCACTTATATTCTTGAGGATAAACATATTTAAAAGCTAGGTCTTCAAGTTTACCTTTGATTTCACCCATTCCTAATCTGTTAGCTATGGGAGCATATATTTCTAAAGTTTCTAAAGCTACTCTATATCTTTTTTTAGGAGGTAGGTATTCTATGGTCTGAAGATTATGTAATCGATCGGCAAATTTAATAAAGACAACTCTAATATCTTCTGCCATAGCTATAAACATTTTTCTTAAGTTTTCTATATATCGCTCCATGCCACGATATTTGATTTTTCCTAATTTTGTAATTCCTGCAACCATTGATGCAACATCTGATCCAAACTCTTTTTTTATTTCGTTAATAGTTTTAGAAGTATCTTCTGGAACATCGTGTAAAATAGCGGCTACAACAATAGGTATGTTAAGACGCATTTTTGCAAGAGTTATAGCTGTATATAAACTATGGGTTATATATGGATCACCAGAAGCTCTTTTCTGCCCTTCGTGAGCATTTTTTGCAAACTCATAAGCTAGCTTTAACATGTCTAGTTCTGCATCTGGATTATGTTTTTTAATCAAAACCTCTAATCTATTATATAGATCGTCTGGATTTTTTATTTCTTTATTTATGGTATTTAAAATACTCATTTATTAGGGGATTATATAGACTACTAAAAAGTTAGTTATATTATAGCTGATTTTTTCTGCTGTTGACACTTTACTATAAATATGTTAAGGTAATATTGATCAAGTTTCAAGGCGGTTTGATTTTGGGGCTCAAGGTGCCTCCTCCTCGCCTCGGTGTCTCAAGTCAAACCACCCTGAAGACTTGATCTAAAATCTGTATTTTGTACAGATTTTTTGTTATTTTATATATATGGCATTATTCTTCAGTTTCCTTCTCTTTTTTAACTATTTCTGGATTTGGACTATAAAGCTTGTTATTTATCTTCCAGCTAGTTATATATTGCCCAATGCCATATTTATTACTTTTATTACGTATTATAGCACTTTTCTGAGACCACTTTAGTAAGCTGTCAAAATTGATCTTATAACGTCCCTGAACTACTACATAGTGCAGTTCATGGGCTTTTATAGCTCTTCTTATAGTTCTCTCATGTATTCCAAAGATTTTTGCAGCTTCTGAGACTGATAGTCTGATGACCTTTTGTTGGGTTGACATAATATTAAAAAAGTATTAAATTATATTAGTATTTTACTATATACATACATTATATTATATGTAATATCTATTTGTCAAGACTAGTCTTGACAAATAGCATATATAGGGGTATGATATGAATATAATGTATTATCAATAAATACACTTAAATTTACTAAAATTAGCAAAAAATTAGCCAAAAAATTATAAATTTGTTATTATAGGTGTAATGAAATAACATTTTTTACGTCTTAATATATGAAGACAATAAAAGAAAAATATTTACTGTTTAAAGTTAAAACCTTCAATGATCCTGATGCTTATGCTGAAATCTACGATAATTATGCTCCGCGTATCTATCGTTTTATTTTCTTTAAAGTAGGAAATAAGGCTGATGCAGAGGATTTAACATCAGAAACATTTTTAAAGGTTTGGGAGTACTTAAAAGATGGACAGCAAGTCAAGTATCTAAATGCTTTATTCTATTCAGTAGCAAGGCATATAGTTATAGACTTTTATAGGTTTAGGGCAAAGAGAAATGAGATAGAAGAGCCTATAACAACAGATGTTCCTACAGGACAGTTGAATATGTTAGAAAAGATGGATATTAAGCAAGACACAAAGGTTATTTTAAAATCTTTAAAGCTATTAAAAGATGAGTATAATGAAGTTTTGGTATTAAAATACTTAAATGAGTTGTCGGTTGGAGAGATATCAAAGATTATAGATAAGTCTCCAAATAATACCAGGGTGCTAATTCACCGTGCATTAACAGCTTTAAGAAAAATGGTAAAAAGCGAGTAGTAAACAATGTATAGGATATAAGTGTCGTCCTGAACTTGATTCAGGAGCCTAAACCCTAACCTAAACCCTAATCGCTAAACGCTAATCTAAACCCTAACCTAAACCCTAATCGCTAAACGCTATATATATGAATAATAAGGAGCTCGGAAGAGCGCTAAAACAATTAAAGAATTTGCCATTAGCAGGTAGTCTTGACCAAGAATTTGTTTCTAGAAACAAAGAGATTTTGCTTATGCAAATAAAAAATACTTCTTCAGAAAAGAAAGAGGCTTTAAGTATTAGAAATGCTTGGGGATTTTTTGAATCAATAATTCCAGATACGGCTTTTAGATATATAGTAAGACCTGTTGTTACCGGTGTTATGATTTTTGGTATAGTTTTTGGTGGTTGGGCTGCTACAGTTTCTGCATCATATAACAGTCTTCCTGGTGATAAGTTATATTCTTTAAAGATTATGGCAGAACAGGCTCAGCTTTCTTTAACTTCTAAAGAGAATAAACCATCTCTTCAAGTAGAGTTTGTAGGTAGAAGGGTAGAAGAGATTGCCAAGATAGCAGAAAAAACTTCTATAGAAGATAAGGGAGAAAGAACTATCAAGGCGGTAGAGGTTATAAATAAGCAATTAAACGATGTTAAAACATCTTTAGATAGTTTAGATACAAAAACTAATAATAAGGCTGTAGAGGTTGCTAAACTTGTTGATAGAAAAACTACAGAATTTAGCTCTGCTTTATCAAAAACAAAAGATACATTACCAGAAACAGTTCATGGAGCTGTTGATTCTGCATCCGATTTAGCTGATGATACAAGTATTAAAGCACTTGCTGTTATAGTAAAAAATAATGATGGAGATATTAAATTAAATGATGCTGATGTAAAAAGTTCTGTAGAAAGTAAGTTAAAGATTGTAGAGGATAGGGTAATAAGAATAGATGCTTCTACTGCTGTTACTAAGGAAAATAATAAAGATGAAAATACTGTAAATAAAGATACTTCTGTTGAAGAAGAGATAAGTCAAGGTGCAAAAGAGGCTTTGGGTAAGGCACAGGATGCCCTAGATATAGAAGATTTAGATGATGCTGTTGCAAAGATAGTTGAAGCAAAAAATATTGTAAACGGTGTTGTTATAGACGATAATATTTTAGGTGCTACAAGTACACCTTCTGTAGCAAGTACAAGTACACAAGCAACTATTAAATAGTTATTTTAGATTATAAAATATAGAGAGTTTTGTTATTCCATGTTTTACTGTCATCCCCTAATTTTATCGTCATCCCCGTGCAGACGGGGATCTCATGAAGAATCTGACAGAGTTAAATAATAAGATTCCCGCCTTCGCGGGAATGACATAAGGGTAGCGGGAATGACATAAGGGTAGTGGGAATGACAGATGTGGTAATGATATTTTCTAAGTTTTATAATCTAGGTTAATTAATAAATTAATTCCCTTCCTAATTCTAAGAAGAGAATCCCGCACTTCTCGGTTAAATATTTTAACTGAGAGGCGCGGGATAAACGAAGGGGCCTTGATATTAAAAGGTCGGCGCCAAAAAGGTGGGTATCCTGGTTAAAAAAAGTAAAGCCCTAACGGGCAATAAAGAGTATGTGTCGGAAATTTATAATAAATTCCCAATACAGCTCACAAAATTAACAAAATATGTATAACGTATTACGAATGGGGAAGAAAGCTTTCACTGTAAGCGTTGTAGTAGCTACAGTTGCTTGGTCAATTGGTCTTGCAGCATTATTGCTTCCTTTGGCAGCAAGTGCAGCAACTCTTCAATCTGGAGATTTGATTAAGGCAAGTTTACCAGCAGTTTACTACTACGGAGCAGACGGTAAAAGATATGTATTCCCAAACAAACAAACTTATGATACTTGGTATGGCGACTTCTCAGGAGTTAAGGTAATTAGCGACTCTGAGTTAGCAGCTGTGGCAATTGGCGGAAACGTCACTTACCGTCCAGGTGTTAAAATGATAAAGATTCAATCAGATCCAAAGGTATATGCAGTTGATAAGAATGGCTCATTAAGATGGGTTAATTCTGAAGCAACAGCAACAGCGCTTTATGGTTCTGCTTGGAATACAATGATAGACGATGTATCAGATGCATTCTTTACTAATTATTCAATTGGTACAGATGTAACAGGTACAGGTAGTTTTGATAAAGCTAGCGTAATGGCAGCTTCTCCAAACATCAATGTAGATAAAAATCTATCTGGTGTTGCTGGTGGAGGCGGTCTTTCAATCGCAGTTGATTCAAGCAACCCAACAGGAGCTTCAATGGTAGTTGATAGTGATACTACTCCAACTGAAGATTCTGGACAACAAAGAGTACCAGTACTTTCATTAAAACTAAGTGCATCTTCTGGTGCAGGTGTTAATGTAAGTGGTCTTACATTTAATAGAGGCGGTATCTCTAAAGATGGAGATGTTGATAATCTATACTTAATGGAAGGATCAACTGTTTTAGCAGAAGCAACTAGCGTTAACAATGGTGTAGGTTCATTTACAAACCTAGGCCTTGCAGTAGCAGCTGGAGCTTCCAGAACAGTTAACTTGGTAATGAACTTAAACAAAGATACAGCTTCTGGTTCTACAATGAATTGGTCATTATCTGCTTCTAACGTAGTTTCTGATGCATCAAGCGTAAGTGGTAGTGCGTCAGGTAACTCAATGACAGCTGTTGCTGTTGCTGACTTAGGCCAATTGGATGTAGGTCAAACAAATACAGCTCCATCTAGCGTTGACCCTGGGTCAAATGGTAAAGAGCTTTGGAGAGTAAGTTTTAATGCAGTAGCTCAAGATATGCTTGTAACTTATGTTAAGTTTACAAATCTTGGTACAGCAGATGATAATGATATCCAAAACTTAAAACTGTATGATGGCGCAACAGAATTAAATGGTGTAATCGCAAAAGCAGCTAATAAAGAAGTTGTATTTGATTTAACCCCTATGTCAGGTGGTGGTCACACTATTAAAGCAGGGCAGTCTAAACAGCTTACTTTGGTTGGTGACGTTGTTGGTGGTACAAACCGCAACTACAAGTGGACAATCCAAAGAGGTTATGATGTAAGAGCAAAAGATCTTCAATATAACGTTTGGGCATTTGTAGATGATTATGATGCAACAAATGATGATTCATTTGGTGTAATTAATCAATCAGGTGGTGGTACAGCTAACACAGCTACAACAATTAACACGGGTTCATTAAGTGTTACTGTAGCAACAGATTCTCCAAACACAAACGTTGCTGATGAAGCAACAGGTGTAACTTTAGCTAAATTCAATTTTAAAGCTAGCGGTGAAGATGTAAAAGTTACTGATTTAACAGTAACATGTACTGCATCAACAACAACTAGAGCTTTAAAGAATACAAAAGTTATGCTTGATGGTGTACAAGTTGGTTCAACCGACTCAAGCGCAGTTTGTGCAGGAGCTACTAACGTAGCTACTTATTCATTTGGTAATGCTTTTATTGCTAAATTAGGTGTTACTCACACTGTATCTATAGTTGCTGACTTAAATGCTTCTACAGCAGGAGAGGCTTGGGCAGCAGGCGATACATTATGGGTAGGCTTAGGTGGTACAGGAGCAGCTCAAGGAAAAACTTCTTTGACTTCTATTACTCCAAGCAACCAAAATGGTAGAACTGTTACCGTAGCAACAGGTACGCTAACAGTGATCAAAGACCAGTCATTTGGTGATAGATCAGCTACATTCCCAACTGGTGTTTCTAACGCGCAAGGTGTTAAGGTCGGTGCTTTCGTAGTAGTTGGTGGAGCTGGAGAAGCAGTTGATGTAAATCAATTTGTTATCCGCGATGATGCTACAAATCAATTAGGTGATGATTATCAAAACCTAGTATTAAAAGATACAGATGGTAACCAGGTTGGTACAACTATCTCATCTCTAAATACAACTGAAGGTACTTATACCTTCACCCCTTCAACAGCAATTAGACTTGCTGCTGGTCAACAAAAGGCATTTGAATTATTTGCTGATGTAAAAGGTAGTGTTACCAACTCAGCAACTTTAGTTAATGGTCCAGAAGTTGATACAGTAAGCGCAGTTGGAGTTGACACTGGTGCAAGTGCTAACTTTGGTACTGCTGGTGACGACGCAACTGATGTAGCTTTACAAAAAGGCTATGTTGCTATCGAAGGTAATTTAACTGTTGAAGCTGCAGCTGATACACCAGTTGCACAACAGTTAGTGTTAGGTTCAACAGGTGTTTCTTTAGCTAAGTTTAAACTTACTGCAGATTCATCAGAGTCTCTAACAATTACTGAGTTTACTGTTGCTGACGATATGTCAACAGGTAACTCTTCAAGAAAACCTGCAACAGGTACTTTAAAGAACTTAAAACTATACAATGGTTCAACACTATTGGCTAGCGTTTCAGCTCTTGATCAGACTTATAATACACAAACTCCAATTGCAACCTTTACTGGTTTCAATTTGACTGTGCCAAGTAACCAAAACTTAACTTTAGAAGTTAAGGCTGATTTAACATCATTTAATGATGGTGGTCAGACAAGTTCTACACACAGATTGTTTGTGCCAGTAGATACTAAGTCAAGTACAAGTGCAGTAGAGAACCCAGTTATAGTAGTAGGTACTGGATCTGGTTTAACCATTTCTGGTACATCTCTTGATATTAGTGCTGCTACTGATGCTGATGTTAATGGTAGTTATATGGATATGGTAAGAGCTAAATTAACTCTTGCTCATGCATCAGATAGTCCAAGTGGTTCTTCAAGTTCTGGATCAGAACAGACAGTTGCTAAGTTTGTTGCTTCAAATAGCTCAAACGTAGGTAACTACTCTGTATATATCAGAACTATGAACTTTGATGTTAACCATACAGGTGCATCTCTAACACAACAGAGCAATATTAAGGTTTATAAGGATAGCGTATCCTCAACAAACCAATTAATTAGTTCTGGTTTCTGTGAAAGTGCCACTGTATGTGCAGGCAACTTTGTTGATACAAGCTTCACAGAGGCAGGATTTACTGATTTAGAGATCTCTGCAGGTTCATCAAGAACAATAGTTGTTACACTTGACACATCAGGCGCTTCAATGGCTGCAAATGATACATTGAGTGTTGGATTATTATCAGGTGCTAACGGTGCTAACCTAGCCCCAGTACAATGGGATGATGGTCAGACAACTGATGATTACTATACTGTAAACTCATTACCACTAGCTGGTAAGACATTAGTTTACTAATAGTAGTTTCTTATATCTTGTGTTTTTCGCAAGATAGGCAAAACCCCCGCCTTTGGTGGGGGTTTTGTTGTTCTTGAAGATTTAATTATTATTTTTTATTCTATTATCTTTGCCACCATCTGTTATTTCTATTACCCACCTCCGTCATCCCCACCCACCACCGTCATCCCCAACCCCACCTCCGTCATCCCCGTGCAGACGGGGATTTTATGAAGAATCGTAACTCGTAACTTGAAACTCGTAACTCCGCACCCTCTCCCTTTGGAAAAGGGAGATATAGAGGGATTTATTTATAAATAATAATTAAATCCACCCTAACCCTCCTTTTCCAAAGGAGGGGACAATACCATAATTAACAACCCCACCTATTGGGGCTATCCCATAACACCATTTCTACTGCAATTTTATAATTTTGGCTAAAATCGCTTCAAAGTTTTTTGGCTTAACTTCCAGATAAACCGCATAACTTATTCAGCAATTTTATCTCAAAATTATAAAATTTCGTTACGAAAGCGTGTTATGGGATAGCCCCATCCTCCCCTTAACTAAGGGGAGGGACAATACCATAATTATTCTTCTCCCCCTCCTTAGATAAGGAGGGGTTAGGGGAGGTTGATAATACAATTCTCCTCTCCCTAGGGATATGGGAGATACAGAGGGATTTAATTATTCTTGAAAATTTAATAATAATATGGTAGTTTGGTATAATAGAAATACATTGATGTAATAATTATGAACCAATACAAATTAGCTAAAATAGGTAGATATTTAATTTATTTGATTTTATTTACCCCACTATTAGTAGTTCCTAAAACACTTTGGGAGTTTGTTTTTATTCGTAATTTATTTTTTTATATAGCAACAGCTATATTATTATTGATATCCACTCTGTATATTTATAAAAATAAAACAAATATTAATTTTAAAATTAATATTTTATTTTCTTTAATATTAGCTTTTATTGTCATAAAGATAGTTAGTGGTATTTTTGGGATAGATCCGATAAAAAGTTTTTTTGGCACACAGCCTAGAATGGACGGAGGCATTGGTTATATTATGCTTTTTGGACTATTAATATCTTCATTATTATTTATAGATTCAAAAACAGCGTGGAAAAAGGTTTTTAAGATAAGTATTTTTGTAGCATTTTTAACTTCATTATTTGCATTAATTCAGCCATTTTTTCCAGCAGAAGGATTTTTAGCAGGTAAGGGTATTACTAAATTTTTTAAATATAGACTTATTGGTACATTAGGTAATCCAATATTCTTAGCAGGATACTTATTGCCTCATATCTTTTTGTCTTTATATTTAGGATTTGAAGAAAAAAATAATAGATTTTTACGTTTTAGCTTTTTTGGACTATCTTTATTTTTTATTTTAATAATGCTATTAACAGAAACAAGAGGCGCATTATTAGCATTATTGGGAGCGGGATTTATAATTTTTGTTTTAATTTTATTTCATTTTATAAAATCAGGTAAAAATAAGCTCAATCTTTTTTTATTAGGTATACCGGTAGTAGGATTTATTGCATTTATTTTATTTAATAATAATTTTGCAGATCGTCTTAAAGATTTTTCTTTAACATCCTCAACTGTTGTAACTAGATTAATCTTATGGAAAATAGGTATAGCTGGATTTTTAGATAGGGTATTATTGGGTTGGGGAAGTGAAAATTATGCTTATATTTTTAGTAAATTTTATAATCCTAGATTATTAAAATATTCTTTTTACGAAACTTGGGCAGATAAGCCTCATAATCAACTAATAGAAATTGCGGCAACTAATGGAATTTTTGGCATATTATTGTTTATGGCTATTATACTGGTTGCGTTATATAAAATATTAATACCAGCATATAAAAATAAAGATAATTTTATTGCTAAAGCGTTTTTATCAGGAGTTATTTTATCTTTTTTTATTCACATATTTTTTGCTTTTGATACAGTTGAGCTTCGTATAGTCTTATTTTTACTTTTTGGTTTTATAATATTTATTGATTCTGATGTTAAAACAAAGAAAGTGGAGTTGTCACAAGGCTTGTTAAAAGGTGTATTTTTAATAACTTTTATTATTAGTTGTGCGTCTTTATATTTTATAGGTATTAATACTGTAAAATTAAATATTATAACTTCAGCAACTAGAGAAGCGTTGGTGGTCAATGATTATATAGTAGCGAAAAAAAATATAGTTAAAATACCTTTATTGTCATCACCTTATCAGGCTGGTAATTGGGAAAATTTGGCAGATACGATATTAAATGCAGATGCAAGAGGAAGATTGCCCATCAGTGTTTTAAGAGAAACTTTACCTCTAATGATTAAGGAATTAAAAGTTTTTGCAGATAATAATCCTTATAACTTTTCTTATAGTTATCGTTTGGCACAAATGTATAATTTGGCAGCTATTTATATTGATAGAAAATATTTTGATGATGCGATAACTTATTTAAATAAAGCAAAAGAGATTAGTCCGGAAAGACAGGTTTCTGATTTATTGTTAGCACAGGTTTATTATTATAAGAGAGATGTAGATGGTGCACTTAAGTTATTAGAAGACTTGATAGCAAAAAACCCTGACATACCTCAGCCATATTGGTATTTAGGCATCTTATATAATGCATCAGGGGAAACAGAAAAAGCATTTGCTTTTATGTCTACCGCAGTAAGTAATGGCTATAGTTTGAGATTATCTGAGGAGGTATTATATGTAAATGTTTTATCTAAATTTAATAAATATGAAGAAATGGAAGATGTTTACAAGAGCATTATTTCTAAAGACAAAAAAAATTCTACATGGTGGGCAAATTTAGCATTTGTTTATCTACAATTAAAAAAATATGATGATGCTCGTAATGCAACAAGACAAGCTATATTTTTAGATCCAGCTTTTGGTAATGAAGGAGAAGATTTTTTACAAACCATTAATGACGCTCAGTATGGTAAGGTAGAATAAAGATACTGTTACATTGTCACATTGTTATATTGCTACATTGTTGTAATTGTGCCGTGTCATTCGTAGTAAAACGAAGAATGGAGGAGTACTAGGGCATGGCAACCCTATGAATCCCACCACCGTCATACCCGCGAAGGCGGGCATCTCATGAATTTCAGATAATTTTTATATGTTTGCCTTATTAAGATATTAAATAATTAAATTAACTACCTTTTGATTTTGTTAGAGTTTACTATTTTTTATGACAACAAAAATTTTAGAAAAAATTATTAAATATTTATTGTACTTATTAGCATTAACACCGCTTATAATTACACCTTTTACGATATATCCATTTGTTTTTGGTAAGGGTATATTAATGCAATTGATTATAGGAATAGCAACTATTTGTTATTTAGTGTTAGTATTAGCTGATAAAAGATATTTATTTATAAAGAGCAATATCATCAAGGTATTTTTTCTTTTTTTATTATCTTTATTTATATCTTCTTTTTTTGGTTCTGATTTTAATAATAGTTTTTGGGGAAGTGAACAAAGATTTACTGGCTGGTTTTTTCTTTTGCATATATTTTTATTTTTAATTATCTCCAGCGCAATATTAAAAAATAAAGAAGAATGGAAAAAATATCTTGGCTTTAATGTGTTAGTTGGTATTATAATGTTTTTAATAGCTATATTATCTCTTTTTGGTGTTAAGTTTTGGGGGGTTGATTTGGGCACAAGAATATCCGGTACATTGGGTAATACTTTATTTTTAGCATCTTATTTTATATTAAACTTAGGAATAACAGTATATTTATTTGGGGAAAGTAAAAATATTAAATATAAGGTATTTTGGGCTATTGCATTTTTAATACTTTTTTATGGAGTTTTATTAACTCAAAGTAGAGGAGCATTGCTAGGGTTTGTTTCTGGATTATTTTTTGGACTTGTCTATTATGGATTTTTCTATAAAAATAAAAAAATAAGATTAGCAATTATTGGATTTATTATTTTTATTTTAGTTTTAAGTGGTGGTATTTATGTGTTTAGAGATTTTGATGCAATTAAAAATATAGGATTTTTAAGAAGATTTACAGCAGAGTCTTTTACTACAGCTAATACCAGATTTTTAAGCTGGGAGATAGCGGGTGAGGCTATAATAAATAGACCAGTTTTAGGTTGGGGTGTAGAAAACTTTAATATAGCTTTTAATAAATATTACAATCCAAAGTTATTATTATTTTCTTATTATGAAACATGGTTTGATAAGCCACATAATAAAATTTTAGAAATTGGTGTTGACGGAGGAAGTCTAGCTGTTATTTTATATTTAGCACTTTTCGGAATTACTTTAAAAACAATATCTAATTATAGAAAAAATGGTGATATTTCTTTATTTTCTAGCGCAGGCTTAAGCGGAGTATTGATAGCATATTTTATGCAAAATCTTTTTGTTTTTGATTCCTCAACTTCTTATTTATTATTTGCATTATTACTATCATTAATTGTTGCTATACCAAATAGCAAAGACAATATCGAGATAAAAAAAATAGCTACAAAATATTTGGTAGTTTTAATTTTAATAATACCAATTATTTTTATAAACCTATCACCTTTATATGCGAGTATAAAATTAAGACAAAATACAACACTCTATGATATAAATCAAAAAATTAATATAGATGGATATAAAAAAGCAATACAGTGCTTCAATCCTTATAAAGAAGAGTGGAGAACTGATCTTGCAAAGGCGGTTATATCCTCAGTAAGACAAAAAAATAATATTTATAGCTTAGAAGAGCAGGGCTATGCATTAAAGGAGTTAGAAAAAAATATTATAGAGCATAATAATGACGCATATTATCATATGCTTTTGGGTAGTTTTTATGGAGAGTTAGCTAATCAGTCTGATTATAAAGATTTAGCTTTTAAAGAATTTAATAAAGCAATAGAACTCTCTCCAGATCGTCAACATATATATTTTAATATAGGTAGGATGTATACGGTTTTAAGTAATAGAGAAAAAATAATTGAAACATTTGAGTATGCTATAAATTTAGATAGTAGCGTACCAGTATCATATTGGGAGGGTGCAAAGCAGTTATTTATTTTAGATCCTAATGATGAAAAAGCATCCGAGTGGCTAATACAAGCATTAAAGCTAAAATTTTTACCAGCAGATGAGCAGGAGTTTTTATTTGTTTTTAATAAAACTTATCAATATTTTTTAGCAAGTAATGATTATGAGATATTGGGTGAGTTTTATGGTAGATTGGAAAAAATAGAACCTAACAATCCAGTGTGGTATGCTCAGAATGCAACTGTAGCTTTTATTTTAAAAGATTATAATACTGCAATTACTGATATCAATAAAGCCATATCTTTGGATGAGTCATATAGAGTAGAGGGAGAGGCTTTTATAGAAATTATAAAAGCAGAAATGTTAAAATAATTTATGTTAACTATAAAAAGGGTACAAACCATTATTAAATTAAGTGTTTTTTTAGCATTATTAACACCACTAGTTTATATTCCACAAACTATTTTTGGTTCTATTTTTGGTAAAGCGATTTATTTTCAAATTATAATAGAATTAGCATTACCATTTTTTCTTTATCTGATTTTTATTTACAAAGACTTTAGACCTAAAATAGACTTATTTACAAAATTTTTATTATTATTTTTTGTAGGTATTGTCATATCTTCTTTATTGGGATTGGATTTTTTAAAAAGTTTTTGGGGTTATGATGAAAGAATGAGGGGTATATTTATATTGTTACATTTTTTATTATTTTATTTTTATATCATAACTGTTTTTAAGACCAATCAAGAAAAGAAAAGATTGCTTCTATTTTTTATAATTGTTGGTGTCTGTGTTTCTTTATTTGGTATTTTAGAAAGATTGAACCCAGATATAAGGATTGATAAAAGCATTATTGTAGATGCGAATAGTCACAGAATTTCTGCTACTACTGGCAATTCTATATTTTTAGCAGGTTATCTTATTTTTGTTTTTTTTATATCTTGGTTGTATTTTGCTTGGTATAAAGATAAGTCACGTTTTATAGCATTATCTACCATAGTCTTATCTGGTATAGCTATGTTAGCTACTGGTACTCGTAGTGCTACATTGGGATTATTAGCTGGTATTTTAGTTATATTGTTTTTATTATTTATTTTATCTACTAAAAAACAAAAGTTATTAGTTGGGGTCTCAATATTTTTATTGGTACTTTTATCATTATTTTCTTATATATTTAATATAGGTAATTTTACTGCAAGTAAATATAATATTTTAAATAGAGTTACCAATATATCTTTAGAAGAAGCTTCTGGACAACAGCGTTTATTATTATGGAGTGTTTCTTGGAAGGCATTTTTAGCTAAGCCATTTTTTGGTTGGGGATTAGAAAATTTTGATTATGCCTATGATAGACATTATGATATAAGATTTTTAAGATATAATATCAATCAAACTTGGGCAGATAGAGCACATAATATATTTTTTGACATACTTGTAATGGGTGGCATTTTAAATTTAATTTTATATTTAATATTATTTGTTTATATATTCTATACACTTTTAAGAAGATATTTAACTAAACAGAATTTATCATTAATAGGATTGTTTGTGGCATTTTTAGTTTATAGTTTGTTTGGGCTTGATTCGCCATCTATTAATTTATCTTTATTTTTTAGTTTTGCTGTATTTTATTTATTTTCAGATAAAAATAATACTATAAATAATCAAAATAAAAAAAATATAGGATTGTTTATAATATTATTAATTCCTGTAATATTTTTAATATATAATTTTAATATCAAACCTCTTTATGCTGGTATTGATTTTATTAATTTTTTACACACATCTGATATAGTAAGTAAAAAAAATATAGCAGAAAAGGTTTTAAATAATAACAATCCATATCAAGATGATTTAAGGCAGCGTTTTGCAAATGAGGTATTTATTGGTGCTGGTAAAATCAGTGATACTAAATATGTTAGTTGGAGTATTGATAGGGCTATAGAAGAGATAGGATATTCTTATCTCAAACATAAACAAGAATTCTCTTATGCTTTTACATTAGGTAATTTATATTTAAGAAAGGCATCTATATTTAATACTAATGATTATGATATTGCTATAAAATATTATAATGAAGCATTAGAGCTTAGTCCAAAAAGACAGGCTGTAATATTTCAGCTTGGAACTACATATTTATTAAAAGGTGATAAAGATAAAGCCATTAATCTCTTAAAAGATGTTGTTGCTTTAGATGAAGAGTCTGGACAATCATACTGGCGACTTGCCATGGCATATTTAGCTAATAATGATAAAGAAGAAGCATATAAAAATATAAGTAGATCAGTAGATTTGGGTTTTATAGGCTCTATACAACAAGAAGTATTAAATGCTATTAGTTTGTGTATAGAAAAAGAAAATTATCTTTGTGTAACAGAAGGTTATATTAATTTAGGAGATAAAACGTCTGGCAGTATTCAAGCTGATTATTATGCAAAGACTGCAACTGCATTTTTTATGTGGGGTAATAAAGAGCATGCAATAGATTATACTAATAAAGCAATAAAAGCCGACCCTACTTTTAAAGATGAGGGTCAGACATTTTTACAATTGATAGATAATAATGTAAGATAATTACATGTTAAATCATCAAAAAGTACAAAAAATATTATCTTTTATCTTAGAAGGGTTGATATACTTGTCTTTTTTAATGCCCTTTGCATATATAAGTACAAGCATCTTTCCATTTATAGTTGGTAAGATTTTATATTTTCAGGCGATTGTTCAGTTAATTTTTGCAGTATACTTATTATTATTGGTAGTTAATTTTAATCGTTTTAAACCCAAGAAAAATCTTTTATTATATTGGTTTTATTTTTATGCGGTAAGCCTACTGTTATCAGCTATTTTTGGGGTAGATTTTGAAAGAAGTTTTTGGAGTAATTTTGAAAGGATGACTGGAGTATTTGTTGTATTTCATTTTATTACTTATAGTATTATAGTCTCTATAGTTTTTGATTCCTGGAGTAAAGTAAAAAGAGCTCTTCAGGTACTTTTAGGAGTTAGTGTTTTACAGATGTTTGTTGTGATGATGCAATATATAAAACCAGGTGTATATTTATATCCAAATGTTGGTGGTCGTGTTTGGGGAACGTTGGGCAATTCTATTTATATAGGTAGTTATTTTTTATTTCATATATTTTTTGCACTACTTTTAGCATTTAAGGAAAGAAAAAATCAGATTTTACAAAGTATATATATATTAATTGCACTTTTGCAGGTTTATATAATAGTGCACTCAAAAAGTAGTAGGGGAGCAGATCTAGCATTGGCTTTTGGTATTTGTGTTATTATTTTTGGCTACTCTGTTCTTTCTAAAAATAAAAAATTAAAAGAAGTTGTATTAAGTTTTGTTTTATTAGCTGTTATTTTGTTAGGCTTTGCTATTGGATTTAGAAAAACAGAGACTGTAAAAAATATACCTTTAGTAGGAACTTTAGTTAATTCATCATTATCAGATGGAACAGGGCGTACTCGTGCAATAGCTTGGGAGATAGCCTGGATATCTTTTAAGGAACGTCCAATTTTTGGAGCAGGGCTAGAAAATTTTTATTATTTATTTAATACTCATTATAATCCAGAATCATTAAGACACTCATATTATGAAACATGGTTTGATAGAAGCCATAGTATTATTTTTGATACATTGTCTTTGGGTGGATCTGTTGGCTTTATCTCTTATTTTGGTCTTTTTGTTATTGGTGCTTGGATGCTTTATGGTGCTTATAAAAAAGAAAATATTGATAAACATATATTAATATTTGTTCCTATAGTTTTTGCTACTTATTTAATACAAAACTTATTTGTATTTGATCATCCAGGGTCTTATTTTTTACTATATTTTTCTTTTGGTATTTTATTATCATTAGTTTCTATAAATAAACAAGAAGAATATATAGAGCCTAATTATACTTTAACAAACTCTATTTTTTATATTATTTCTTTTGGATTTTTAATTTTATTTTTTATATTATTTTATGGAACATCTGTTAAGACTTATAAAGCCGCCATTGCTATAATTGATGCTGAAAGAGTTTTTGTAAATAATATTAATGCAGGTGTAAAAAGATATGACGAAGTTTTAAAAATGAAAACACCATTTATTAATGATATGCGTCTTTCAATGGCAAAGCGTATTATAAGAGTTACTAATGAACAGGTTAAGTCTGCTCCAGCATATAAAGATGTTTTATTATTTGCAAGAAATGAGATGTTAAAAGAAGTTGATAATGGAACAAGAGATGTTTACAATTATATAGTGCTAGGTCAGATAGACATGCTATTGGCCGTGCTTGACCCAAGCTACTTAGATTCTGCAGATGATTTTTTTAGTAAAGCAAGAGATTTGAGTCCAGAAAGACAGCAAATATATTATACGTGGGCTAAGTTAAAAATAATTAAAGGGGAAAATGATGAGGCGATTAAATTATTAGAAGAAGCGCTTTCTTTTGATGAAGAAGAGAGTGAGTCTTATTGGTATCTTGGATTAGCTTATGAAAGTCAGGGTGATAAAGAAACTGCTTGGAAATATTTGAATACAGCAATTGATAAGATTTATAATTGGAAGTCTGATCAGGAAGTATTGTTTATAATATCTCTTGGAGAGAGTTTGAATAAATATGAAGGATTGGTAAGGCTTTATCAGACAGCTATAGAGAGAAATTCTTCTGCGGAATTATATGTTAATCTTGGCAATGTTTATACTAAGTTAGGTAAAAAAGAAGAATCTTTAGATGCATATAGGCAGGCTAATTTATTAAATCCAAATTTGTTTAAACCAAAGGAATAAATATATATAATAATCGGCTCAATGGAAATATCCATTGAGCCGATTATTTTTTTAATATCTTTTCCTTCGGAAAATAGTTTCTTTTTTCTTTCCTTACTTTTTTAGAAAAAGTAAGACAAAAATCGCAAGCTGGTAAAAAATATTGTAAATTTTTTCATATGCTTGCATTATTAAGATATTAAATAATTAAATCCACCCTAACCCTCCTTTTCCAAAGGAGGGGACAATACCATAATTAACAACCCCACCCACTCCCGTCATCCCCGTGCAGACGGGGATCTCATGAATTTCAGGAATAATTTAATAATAAAGTTTCAAGTTTCGAGTTACAGGTTATAAGTTCCAAGTTTCAAGTTATAAGTTTCCCCTTGCTACTTACTGCCTGTATTGTATAATTTTTTAGTTTCTTTTATGAAATTATCAAAGTTAGCGAAATTAATTTTTATACCACCTTCATCTATTGGTATTTCTAGCTTTTTATCTATTTTAATTAAAGCATCTTTTAAATATTTTGTATCTCCAGGATTTATTAAAATTTTATTTTTATAATTTTTTAATATTTCTTCTATCGCACCAACCTTAGTTGCTACAATTGGTAATCCTGCATACATAGCTTCTGTTATTACATAAGGATATCCTTCCTTTAAAGATGATAAGACGAATACATCAAAGGCATAAAGATATTTTGAAGCGTCAGGCATGTATCCTAATAATTTAATATTTTTACTTGCAGTAATGCCTTCTTTTTCTGGACCATCACCAATTATGACAAAATAAAAATCTTTAAGTTGTAATCCTGCTTGGACAAGATATTTTAAGCCTTTTGTTTTGTAATAATTTGATATAGTTCCTATTATTATTTTATCTTTTGGCAATCCTAATAGTTCTTTAGCAACAGATTTGTTATAAAAATCAATAGTGCTTATAGCATTTTTTATAATAACTAATTTATTTTCTTTGCATATCTTATAATCTAGTGCAATTTGTTTTTCACTATCGCTTAAAACTATTATTTGATCACGAAATTTACTTGCTAATTTTTCTAAACATATATATAGCCTTTTTTTAAATATATTCATTGGTTCTGTAAATACCCACCCGTGAACAGTATAGATAATTTTTGGTTTATAGCTAGATAGTATTTTTGCCAATGAGCCTAGTATTCCAGCCTTGCTACTATTTAAATGAACGATATCTGGCTTTTCTATATTATAAAATATTGCTATTTCAAACAAAGCTTTAATGTCTTTAATTATATTTATTTTACGAACTATATTTGTAAATGTATAGGTTTTAATATCCATCTTTTCTGCTTTATCTAAAAGACCATCTATTTTTTTATTGTTAAGGCCAGCACAAATTAATACCTCAAACTCTTCTTTTAAGGACTTTGCAAGATCAAAAACATAGTGTTGTGCACCACCCCAATCTGATGAAGTTATGATATATGCTAGTTTTTTCATAAAAATATTACTCTTGATTTACTATTGACAAAATGATATTATAATGATAAAGTAAATTATTAAAAAAATCAAGTTTTTTAGCTAAATTATGCACATATTAATAACAGGTTCAAGTGGAGAAGTGGGTACAAATCTTGCCCTAAAATTGCAAAGCATGGGTCATAAAGTTACAGGTGTAGATAAAAGACCTAATATTTGGACTGATAAAATTGAATATATATATCAAGACCTATCTATAAAGTATACAAATTTTAAAGGTGGTATAGGCTATACAAAATATCCAAAAGATATTGATTTAGTGGTACACTTAGCCGCTAATGCTAAAGTTCATGAATTAGTTAAGTATCCAACTCGTGCAATGGATAATATTACAGATACTTTTAACGTTGTAGAGTTTTGCCGTCAAAATAATCTTCCAATAATATTTTCTAGCTCTCGTGAAGTTTATGGTGACATACATAGATATATTACAAATGAAGAGCAGTCGGATTTTCATTTCACCGAAAGTCCTTATTCTGCAAGTAAAATTGCTGGTGAGGCTCTAATTTATTCATATGCTAAGTGTTATAATATTCCTTATATAGTTTTTCGTTTTAGTAATGTATATGGTCGTTATGATTGTGATTATTTAAGAATGGAACGTGTTATACCATTATTTATTAAAAAGATTTTTAATGGCGAAGATATTACTGTCTTTGGTAGAGATAAAAAATTAGACTTTACCTATGTTGATGATTGCGTTTCGGGTATAGTAGCCGGTATAGAGAAATTAGCATCTCTTGAGGTTAAAAATGAAACAATCAATCTAGCTTATGGTGAAGGACATACTTTGTTAGAGCTGGTTGATTATATAAGTAAGGCATTAAACAAAACTCCAAAAGTAAAAGTAGAAGAATCTCAAGTAGGAGAGGTGACTCATTATGTTGCTGATATTTCTAAGGCTCGTAATTTATTAGGGTATGATCCACAAAATAATTTAGAAACAGGTGTAAATAAAGCTGTGAAATGGTGGTTAGAAGAGGGTAATAAGTTAGCATCTTCATATGTAGAGCCTAAGAAGAAAAAGGTAGTTATTTATTCTGCATTTTATGAGCCATTTATGTCTGGTGCAGAGCTTTTTGTTAAAGAAATCATAGAGAGATTAGAGCATCGATATGATGTAACAATAATTACTGCAAAATTAAGAAAAGATTTAAAAGATGAAGAAGATTTTGGTCGTTATAAACTAATAAGAGTAGGGAAGGGAAATGCTTTTGATAAATTAAGATATATTTGGTTAGCACCAAAAATGGCAAAAAAAATTAATCCAGATTTATTACATGCTGTAATGGAATCATATGCTGGAGGAGCTCTATGGGTTTCTAAAAAAATATTAAAAGGAGTGCCTAGAATTTTAACTTTACAATCTGGAGATTTAGATAAAAAGATTTGGCATAAAATACCATGGCTATGGAAGGTGATACATACATCACCAGATTATATTACAGCCATTAGTAATTTTTTGGGTAATCGTGCAAGAGCTTTGGGTGTTAAAAATATAGAGATTATTCCTAATGGAGTTGATTTTGGAGAAATAGCAGACGTATTAGTAAATAAAGAAGATAGATCTGCAAAAAATACTATTGTTTGTCTTGCTAGATTAAGCTGGGAAAAGGATCATAAAAACCTTATTTCTGCTATGCCAGCTATTATAGCAAGGTATAATCAAGCAAGGCTTGTATTAATAGGAAACGGCCCTCTAAGAGGTGAAATAGAAAAACAGGTAAAAGACATGGGTTTAGAGGATAGAGTGCTTTTAAGGGGCGATTTACCCCATAAGAGTGCCCTTGAGGAGCTAGGTAGGGGAGATGTTGCAATATGCCCATCTTTAGCAGAAGGTTTGGGTATAACATTTATAGAAGCTCAAGCATTGGGTGTTCCTGTGATAGGGACTAAAGTAGGTGGAATACCTGATGTTATAGAAGATGGTAAAACAGGATTTTTAATAGAACCCGGTGATAAAAATGCTATAGCAGAATCTATAATTAAAGTTTTTGACATGAAAGATGAAGAAAGAAATAAAATGATAGAAAACGCAAAGCTTAGCGCTAAAGAAAAATTTGATTGGGATAATATAGTATCTAAAGTTAATAAACTTTATAGTAGGTTATTGAAATAATATTATGAAGATTTTAATTTGTACTGGAATATATCCACCAGATATTGGTGGACCAGCTACATACTCCAAATTAGTATCAGAAGAGTTAGTAAAACATGGGCACCATGTCAATATTTTAACATATGGAAATAGCAAAATTGCTAATGACAAATTACTAATTACTAATGTTTCAAGAAAATTACCAACTATTTTAAGATATGTAGAGTATTTTTTTCGAGTTTTAGATATGGGTAGAGATTTTGATATTATTTATGTTATGGATCCTGTAAGTGTTGGTTTTCCTGCTACATTGGCTAATTTAATTTTAAGAAAGAAAATAGTTTTAAAAGTAGTCGGGGATTATGCTTGGGAACAGTCACAACAAATTACTAATGACAAATTACTAATTACTAATTTAGATAGCTTTTATCCATTTCAAGAAGATAGGTATCCAAGTAAGATAAGGCGGTTTAAAAAGATTCAGTTATGGGTAGCTAGAAGGGTTGATAAAATAGTAACGCCAAGTTTTTATTTAAAAAATATTTTAATTAATGGATGGGGTATAGATGATAAAAAAATAGAAGTTATATATAATAGTTTTAATGTGTATTCTGCTGTTATTGCGAGCGGAGTCCATAGCGAAGCGAATGGTGTAGCGTGGCAATCTCATAACTTAAAGTTATTATCTGTCGGACGTTTAGTACCATGGAAGGGTTTTGTAGAGCTCGCTAATATTGTAAATAACATAGAAGAGGTAAGTTTAGAAATTATTGGTACTGGAACTGAAAAAGATAATATTAAAACAAGTGATAAGGTAAAATTATTAGGACAATTAAGTCATGAAGATGTTGTACAAAAAATGTGTTCGGCTAATTTATTTATTTTAAACACTTCTTATGAAGGATTGAGTCATGTTGTATTAGAAGCTATGGCAGTAGGATTACCAGTATTAATTAGTACTGCTGGTGGTAATAAAGAATTAGTTGGAGAAAATGAGGAAAGGGGTTATTTATTTGAGTATAATAATAAAGTGCAGATTAAAGAAAAGATAGAATATATTAAAAATCATCAGGAAGAAGTTAAAGAAAAAGCAAAAAAAGCTCAAGAATTTGTCTCAAGCTTTAATAAAGAAAAAATGATAGAAAGATTATTAGATTTATTTAATTCTCTTAATTAATCCTGCTAATAGTGCTAATATTAGAGAGGGGATTTCAAATAATCTTAATATAAAATATTGCCACCTAGGCTTATTTTTTTTAAAATAATAAAATAGCGAACGATTATACATCCGTTGTTTTTTTATTGTCATAACTTGTTTAAAGCTCTCACCACCAAGGTGTATAATCTCTACATCTGGAGAGTATAATATTTTATACCCTGTATTACGAGTTCTGTAGCATAGATCTACTTCTTCAAACCAAATGAAAAAATTTTCATCAAAATAATTTAATTTTTTCATCACTTCATTTCTTATTAACATAAAAGATCCCTGTATCTGATCAACGTATGTTTTTTTAGTATAATCAAAATCTGTACGGCGGTATTTTTTTATAGTTTTTGATTTAGGAAAGATGTATTTTATTTTAGTTAATAAAAATATTTGAGCTAGCAATAATGGATCGCTCCAAACAGTTTTTTGTTGTGTCATATTTTTATTATAAGTTCTTGCCCCTAATATTGCAGTAGCTTCATCTTCTTTATCCATTATCTCTATCGCCTTGTCTAAAGAATTATTTAATATAATAGTATCTGGATTTAAAACTAGAACATATTTACCTTTAGATTGTTTTAATGCCTGATTATTTGCATAGGCAAAGCCAAGATTATTTTTATTGGCTATTAATATTACATTAGGGTATTTTTCTTGAACCATTTCTACAGTCTTATCATGAGAATTATTGTCTACTAAAAATATTTCAAAGTTTATTTTATTTGTTTCTTTATAGATTGAGTTTAAACATTGATCTACTAAATCTTTTGTATTCCAACTAACTATAACTATTGATAGATCCATATTATTTAGAAAAAAAGTTATAAGTTTTTAAAAGCCCCTCTTCAATAAAAGTTTTAGGCTCCCATCCAAGTAATTTGCGCGCTTTATTATTATCAGCTAGGGTATTTTTTGGTTCTTTTACAGTATCGCCATGTATTGGTTCTATATTATTTTTAGATAATTTAATTATTTCTTTAGTTATTTTATTAACTGAAGTATTTTTACCAGTGCCTATATTAAAAAAATTACCAAAACATTCTTGATTTGTAGTTGTAGCTGATAGTATATTTGCATTAACAACATCGTCAACATAGCAAAAATCTCTAGTTTGTTCACCATCTCCATTTATATTTGGTTTATGACCTTCTTTTATCATTTTAATAAATTTAGGCATTAAACAAGCATAGCTACCATTTGGATCTTGCTTAGGTCCATAAACATTAAAATATCTTAAAGCAATAGTTTCCACGCCATATAATAAATGATAAAGACGACAATAATGTTCTCCAACTAATTTTTGTAAAGCATAAGGAGATATTGGTAGGGGTGTCATGTCTTCTGTAAGTGGCATTATATCTTGCTCTCCATATACAGAAGAGCTGGAAGAAAATACAAATCTTTTAACATTGTATTTTTTGCATAATTCTAATAATTTTAATGTACCAGTTATATTGGCGTGGTTAGTTTTTATAGGTTCTGCTATTGAATACTGTACTCTTGGCAATGCTGCAAAATGAAAAATAGCATCAAACTCATGTTTAGTAAAAATATCATCTAAGTCTTTGCAAATATCCCTTTCGTAAATTACAAGATGAGGATTGGTAGAGTATTCTTCTAAATTTTCTTTTTTTCCTGCACAAAAATTATCAATCACAATAACATTGTGACCAAGTGTTAAAAGCTTTCCTACTAAATTACTTCCAATAAAACCAGCACCTCCTGTGACTAAATATTTCATAAATTTTTTTATATTGAATTATATTAATTTTAACAAATTTTAGATATAAATTCAAATTGATGTATTAGTCTTATTTTCACCATCACCACTAGCTTTATGCTCAAAGCGTAGCAATTCCATGAACTACTATCACCTAATCTTTTTTTCTTTCGGAAAATAATTCATTCTTCTTTTCTTTCGATACCTTTCTAGAAAGGTATCGCCAAAGTCGCAACTAGTGATAAAAGATAGTAGTTTTTTTTATTTTTTCAAAGCTAATTTTTCAAACTCGTTATTACATACTCAGACAGTGAAAAATTTTGTCTTTGAGTACAAAGAAAACCGCTTTAAAAAAACAAAAAAACTTCTTATCTTTTTCACAGGTTGCATTATTAGGATAATAAATTAAGATAATAAATAATTATCGTCCGATGGACATTGGACTAATTATAATGTTAAATATTAAGTGTCAAACTTTATGTGTTTCATTTTGACTTTTTAGTTATTTTAAGCTATATTTAAATTATGAAAATATTAATGATAAGTATAGATAATTCTATATTAGACCCAAAATCAACCTCTGCAAAGCGTATGAAATTATATGGCGGTATTTGTGATCAGTTACATATAGTTGTGGTTGGAGGAAATTCTACTGATGTGAATATAAAAATAGGTGATAATGTTATAGTTTATCCAACTAATAGTAAGAATAAAATATCAGCTATTTTTGATGCAATTGCCATTAGTAAAGAGATAATTGCTGAAAATGATAAGTGTGTTATTACATCTCAAGACCCTTTTGAAACAGGCTTGATAGCTTTCTGGTTAAGTAAAAAATATAATATTAAATTTGAGGTTCAATTACATGGAGATTTTTATGGTGGTAATTATTGGAAAAAAGAAAAGGCTATTAATTGGTTTAGGTTTTATTTAGGTAGATTTATTATTAAAAAAGCTAGTGCCGTAAGAAGTGTTAGTCATCGTATTAAAGAATCTATAAGATTATTAAATAATAATATTTATATAGCTCCTATATATAGTGATTTGCCTCATCCCGCTAAATCACAAACTTCTCATGAAGGTGTAAACTTATTATCAATTGGTAATTTAGTTCCTGTTAAAAATCACGAACTTTTAATTAATGTATTCAAATCTCTTAAAAAACAACATAAAGATCTGGGTTTAACTATTGTAGGTAATGGTATTTTAAAAGAAAAATTAGATACAGAGGATGTTAATTTTCTAGGCTATCAAGAAGATTTAAGTAGTTATTATCAAAGTGCAGATATATTTATCCATCCATCTAAATATGAGGGTTGGGGAAGGGTAGTTGTAGAAGCGGCATCTTATGGTTTGCCAATTATCATGACAGATGTTGGTTTAGCTGGAGAAGTTATTAAGGATGGAGAATCGGGACTAATTATACCTGTTGACGATAGAGAGGAGTTATATAATGCGATATTAAAATTAATAGAAGATGAGAATTTAAGAAAAAAGTTGGGTCATAATGCAAAAAAAGTAGCGCATACGCTACCAGTAAAAAAAGAAATCTTAGATTTAATCAAGCGTCATTGGTTAGAATTGGTAGTATAAAAATACCGATTGCTGGTAATTCATTAAAACTAAAGCAACTACAAATACAAACGCCAAAATAATGGCGTATTTTGTTTTTGTAGGATATTTTATTTGGAATGTATTTGGTAGTGTGAAGGTTATCAATCCAGCTATTATTATAAATAAAATAACTGTATATAATGAGGTTTGGTTTGTATTATATACTCCTAAAGAATCTGATCCAAACATTTTTTTAAGCATTATCCAAGAATCAGAAAAGGTAGTATTTCTAAAAAACACCCAACCAACAACTATTAATATAAAAGTAATAATGCGTTGTAATAATTTTGGTATAGAATCCTGAAATTTTTTTGTCATCTTATAAAGTGCTAAAAGGGCACCATGATAAAAACCCCAGAATACAAAAGTCCAACTAGCACCATGCCATAATCCACCTAAGAGCATTGTTAAAATTAGATTCCAGTAAACTCTTATTTTTGTAACTCTTGATCCACCTAATGATATATAAAGATAATCACGTAGCCAACTAGATAAAGACATATGCCAACGTCTCCAAAAATCAGAAATATTAAGTGCCTTGTATGGTGAGTTAAAGTTTTGTGGAAAGCGAAATCCAAATAATAAGCCTAAGCCAATTGCCATATCAGAATATCCAGAAAAATCAAAATATAGTTGATATGTATATCCCAAGATAGCTATCCATGCATACATAGATGAAAGACTGGGTACAGCATCAAACATGGGGTTTATTGCTCGTGCTATAGTATCTGCGATTATAACTTTTTTACCAAGACCTATAACAAACATAGAAAGGCCTTTGTGAAAATTAGAGGTTTTAGAAAAATCATTAATATTTTCTAAATCATCAACTATACTAGAAAATCTAACAATTGGACCTGCTACAAGTTGTGGAAATAGAGATACATAGCAAGAAAACTCTGCTAAGTTATTTGTGGGAGCAAGTTTTTTTCTATATACATCTATGGTATAGCTCATTGTTTGGAATGTATAAAAGGAGATGCCTACGGGTAAAATAATATTAAGCATCGGTAGGTTAGATGATAGATTGAATAAGTCTGCTAAAGATTGTATAGTGTCTAATCCAAAATTAAAATATTTAAAAAATCCTAAAAGACCAAGATTAGTGATTAAAGACATTATTAAAAATAACTTTCTTTGTTTATCATCTCTGCTTTTATATATTGCCTTGGCTATATAAAAATCAACTAAGGTAGATATAGCCATTAAAAATGTAAAATGCCAATTCCAGTAGCCATAAAAAACATAACTAGCTATAGTAAGCCAGATGTAACGACTGTTCTTACCTTTTAGCCACCAAAAAACAAGGAAGGTGATAGGTAAAAAGGCAAATATAAAAATAAAACTATTGAATATCATAAGTTATTTTTTTTCTTGGAATATTAATTCTGTTATCTTTTCTATATTTTTACTGCCAGGATGAGTAGCATCATCAAAATTATTTTCTAATCCATCAAATTTATTTATTGTAGAAAAATCATATAATTCAAATTGATAAGCAAGTTTTAACTCATTTGTGTATTGAATAAAATTTGTGTACAGCTTATCATAGTCGGTTTCTTCTTTTAGTTTATTTAATACTTTTGTTGGCATTGGTAATATTACAAGTTTTACTTTTATATTTCTTTGATTGGCATAGCCAATTGTATTTTCTAAATAAAGTTTTCTTATTAAATCTATACTTTCTTGATCTGTAAATAACGCACGAGCTCTATTATAGGTATTCATAAAATCTTCTGAGTCTGGATTATATTCCTGGTTAATTATAATTTTTCCATTGTTTAAAAATTCTGCACCTCCCTGTAAAACTTTTTTATTTATATTATATTTTATTTTAAAAATACTAATAAAGATATCACGTATATAATCAGTATTTATACTTTCTTTAAAGTTTTTAAGATAGTTTTTAGATTTAGCCGTATCTCCTATTAAATATTTATTTAAATTGTCATTATTAATTAATTGAGAATCGGGATCGTCATTATTGAAGGCACCAACGTTTAATCCTATAACAATGGTGTCTGGTGTAATTTTCAAATCATCAACTATATAATTTATCATTGCCCAATAGTCTTCTGCTCTAGCATAGCTTACAGATGCATTGTATGTACTTTTTCCAGTTATTTTTTTTATTTGTTCTGGATCCATTGAAAAGACTCTAGAAGATCCAAATATCAGGATTTGTGGTTTTTCTTCTAGATTTTTTAAGGCTTCTAATTTTTCTGTTCTATTTGTCATTACTAGTGGCTTGAAGATACCTGTGCCAAAATTATTATGCGGATCTACTATAATAGAAGCTAAAAAAAGAGCTCCTAAAAAAATAAAAACAAAAATAACAAAAATAGCTATAAATTTTACTTCATTTTTTTTAAAAATCTTCTCAAGCATATAAATTGACTAAAAGACCATTTTGGTCTATAATTTTTAATATAATATAAGTAATTTTAGCAGAGGAGACAATTTATTACAAGTTATGAAGTTATCAATTATAATTCCAATATATAATGAAAAAGACACTATATTACAGATTTTAGAAAAAATATCTAATGTTGATCTTGGAGAAATAGAAAAAGAGTTTGTTTTAGTAGATGATTTTTCTACAGACGGAACCAGAGATATATTAAAAAATATTGAAGGTAAGTATAGAGTTTTTTATCAAGAAAAAAATCAGGGCAAGGGTGCGGCATTGCGTAGAGGATTTAAAGAGGCTACAGGAGACATTGTAATTATACAAGATGCTGATATGGAATATGATCCTAATGAATATCCAAAACTTTTAGCTCCAATTTTAGATGGTAGAGCCGAGGTTGTTTATGGTTCTCGTTTTTCGGGTGGTGAGTGTCACAGGGTATTATATTTTTGGCATTCAGTTGGTAATAAGTTTTTAACATTACTTTCTAACATGTTTACCAATCTCAATTTAACTGACATGGAAACATGTTATAAGGTTTTTAAAAAACCTGTTATAGAAAAGTTATTACCAACATTAAAGTCTAATCGTTTTGGTTTTGAACCAGAGATTACAGCAAAGGTTGCCAAAAATAAATTTAAGATTTATGAAACAGGAATTTCTTATGCTGGTAGAACTTATGAGGAGGGTAAAAAAATAGGTTGGCGTGATGGATTAAAAGCGATTTTTGCTATAATATACTTTTCATTTTTTGACTAAATATTTATAGCTTAAGATTATGGAAAAAATATTATCAAAAATTAAAAATAATTATAAAGCGTTAGCTATTATTTTTTTAATAGGTTTTATATTAAGACTTTTTTTCTTTAATGGTATTTTAATTAGATATGGTGAAACTGGCTTTTATCCAAAGATTAATGAGGATGCAGGACAATATTTATCGATTGCGAAAAATATTATAGACTATGGTATTTTTTCTAGAGATACAGGAACCTTAAAAACAATAGAGATTTTTAGAACGCCGGGATATCCTTTATTTATAGCTACCATACTTATTATTTTTAAAAGCTTATCTCTTGTTATATTACTCCAAAATATTTTATGGTTTTTTGCTATTTGGTATTTGTATAAGATTGTAATGTTGCTTTTTGATAATAAGAAAATAGCTTTAATTGCTTCTATTTTTTTAGTTTTTGATCCAACAATTATTTATTGGAATAGTCAATTGACATCAGAAACACTATTTACATTTTTATTATTAGTTAGTGTTTATTATTTATTGTTTTTTTTAAAAAATAAATATAATAATTTATTATATTTAGCAATATCTGCTTTTGCATTTGGTTGGGCTAATATAACAAGGCCTATAGGGCAGTATCTAATAATTATTTTTATATTTGTTCTCATATTCTTTGGTATTAAAAAATATGCAGGTCGTGTTATATTGTCAGTATTATTATTTTGCTTAATAGCACAAGTAGTAGCATTACCACTAATAGTAAGAAATAAGGTATTATATAATTCTTATGAATTATCTTGGGTTTCTGCTGTTGGTTTTGGTAAGTATCTTTCTGCAATAGATAAAGAGACTGATAAAGATTTGTTAAAAGACATAAAAATCACAGATAATATATATGAGAGAGCGCAAAGCATTAAGGAAGAAACTATAAAGGCTATAAAAGCTTATCCGTTAATTTTTTTAAAAATTCATATATTAGCAATTGCGCCATTTTTTATAGGTGATGGGTATATTAATTCTTTATCTACTATATTTCCAGATGCTTTTGCTAATAAAATAAATACTGATTGGCAGGGTAGCACAGGAGAATTTTTATCTTTTTTGGGGGGCAGAAGTGGATTAAATTTTATTATTTTTTGGTTAGGTAAGGTGGTTTGGAGTTTAATATTTATACTGTCTTTATTAGGAGTTTATTTAATAATAAAAAAAGAAAAAGATAAATGGGCTTATGTATTATTTTTAGTTTTAATAATTTATTATTTCTTTTTAGCAAGTGGTGTTGGTGGATATTCTAGATTTCGTTTTCCAGTTAATCCTTTAATATTTATATTTTTAGCTTATACATTAAATTATGCGATTACTTGTTATAACACAAAAAGTAGATAAAAAAGATAAGGTGCTAGGTTTTTTTCATAGATGGCTAGAAGAAATGGCTAGTTCTTTTGATTTTATAGAAGTTATAGCTCTTGGAGTGGGAGATTGTAATTTACCACAAAATATTAAAGTGCATTCATTAGGTAAAGAAGGGAAGATTTCTCGTATAAATAAAGTAATTAATTTTTATAAATTACTTTTTAGCCTTAAAGATAGATATGATGCTGTTTTTGTTCATATGAATCCAGAATATGTTGTTTTAGCTGGTTGGTTATGGAAGGTTTGGCAAAAACCAGTTTATCTTTGGTATTTACATAAGTCTGTAACTTGGAAATTACGATATGCACAAAAAAAAGTAAAAAAGATTTTTACTGCAAATAAAGAGTCTTGTCGTTTAGTAAATAGAGATAATATTGTAATTGTTGGTCATGGTATTGATACGGATTTTTTTATTCGTATGGATAGCCATATGGATAAAAAAGTATTTAATATATTATCTATTGGTAGAATGTCTAGGTCAAAAAACTTTGGCATAGCAATAGATGCATTAGCACTTATTAAGGAAGATTTTAAATTTACTCTTATAGCTCCTATTATTGATAAGGCGGGTGAACTCTATAAAGAAGAATTAATAAATAAAATTAATCAATTAGGAATAGCTAATAAAGTAGAGTTGTCTGAAGGTGTATTATATGAAGATTTACCCAAAGATTATAGCAGGGCAGATTTATTTATTCATACTAGTGAAACTGGAAGCGTAGATAAGGTTGTATTAGAGGCTATGGCGTGTGAAGTGCCTGTTTTAACTTCTAGTGAAGCTTTTGATTTTTTACCAGATGAATATCATTTTAAAAAAGGAGATACAGAATGGTTAGCAAAAAAGATTGAAGCTTTTATGCATGAGAAAGATAAGAACGTATACAAACTGAGAAAAATAGTTGAAGAAAAGTTTAGTCTTCAAAAATTAATAAAAAGATTAAAATCAGAAATTGACCCAACTGCTAAAATGTAATAATATGATTAAATGTTCTGTTTGTATATTAACATATAATAATGAAGATACTTTAGAAAAAGCGTTAGGTTCAGTAAAGGATTTTTCTGATCTAGTTATTTTAGATGGTGGTAGTACAGATAATACGTTAGAAATTGCTAAGAAATTTAATGTTCGTGTTTTTCCTCAAGCTGATACAGTTGGAAAGATAGGGGATTTTACTCTTGTTAGAAAAAAACTTTTTTCTTTAGCTAATGAATCCTGGGTATTGTGGCTTGATTCTGATGAATGGTTAAGTAATGATGCAATAAGTAACATTAAAAATATAGTAGAAAAAAATGAAGCAGGTCTTTATTCTTTTATAAGAAAGATAGTGATAGGTGATAAAATAATAGAACATGCATATTTTTATCCAGAATATTGTAAGAGATTGTGGAGTAAGAGCGCTAACATAGAATTAAAAAAAGGCAAACGTGTTCATGAAAATTTGACAGTAAAAGAAGGTATTAAACAAGAAAAAATCTCATCAATTATTTATCATAGTTGGTGGGAAAGTTATAAACAGTTGATTAAAAAGGATAATTATTATTTGAATTTAACAGTAGAGGGAAAAGAATACTTTAATTTTTTAAAAAGATTGCGTGTCGCTTACATTAATGCATTAAAAGCGATTAAGGTATTATTAAAATCCTTATTTATTTATTTTAGATATGGATTTAAAAAATCTTTACCAATTTTATATTCATGGAGGTTTGTTAGATATCATTTAATTTATGCTAAAAAAATATTGTTTCTCCGCCATGTCATTCCTGCGAAGGCAGGAATCCAGAAAAAATAATTTATAAAACTATGAAAAAATTTAAGAGCTGGAAAACTTTAAGTACTGAAGTTTTTAAACAAACGCCCTGGATGACTTTTAGAGAGAATAAATTTAAAATGCCAAATGGTAAAGAGGGTGGTTATTGGTTTGTGGATTCCAAGGGTTCCAGTTTTATAGTTCCTATTACAAGTGATGGAAAGATAATCTTAACTAATCAATATAGGTATTTAATAGATCAATCAAGTATAGAGTTCGCAGGTGGTGGAGTAGCTGATGATGAGGATTATGAAGAAAATGCAAAAAAAGAATTAGAAGAGGAAACTGGTTATACAGCAGAAAATATGCAATATGTTGGTAATTTTGTTCCTATGAATGGTGTAACTAATGAGTTTTGTAAGGTTTATATAGCAAGAGGCTTGAGAAAGGGTGAAAGTAAGCTAGAAGATACAGAAGAGGGAATGGAGATATTTGAAGTTACAGTAGAAGAGTTAGAAGAGTTGATAAAAAATAATACAATTAAAGACGGTATGACTTTAGCTAGTTGGCAATTAGCTAAATACCATATATAAAAATATTATAATAAATAAAATTAATATAAAATATGAATTTAGATCCTAAGAAATTTTTTGACTTAGACGATTATGAACATAAGGCATTATTTGATGGTATAGATAATGTATGGGAAGCGTTAAATAATATCCCTAAATATATAGAAGAGTATTTAGCAAAAATACCAAAAGAAGAGAGAATAAAAGGTACTGTTAAACCAGGTGCGATATTGGTTGGAGATGATATTTATATTGCAGAAGGGGCAAAAATAGAGCCTACAGCATATATAGAAGGTCCTGCAATTATTGGACCAGATTCCATAGTTGGTACTGCTGCATATGTACGTGGCGGGACAATTCTTGGTAAGCATTCTATTTTAGGACATTGTACAGAAGCAAAAAATACAATTATGTTAAACAATGCTTATGCTCCTCATTTTAACTTTGTAGGAGATTCTATATTAGGTAATAATGTCAACATAGGTGCAGGTGTTATATTGGCCAACTATCGTTTAGATGAAAAACCTGTTCCAATTGGCACAGAGTCTACAGGACTTCTTAAGTTGGGAGCTGTATTGGGTGATAGAGTTAAGGTTGGCTGTAATTCTACTTTAGAACCAGGAACGTTTTTAGGTCCTGATACATGGGTATTACCCGTTACTTATTTTAAAAAAGGATTTTATACTAGAGATAAAGAAGATAGAAAGAAAATAATTAAAGAGATATAGAATGAATAATATTTACGGAGAAAAATATACTAATGTTACATGTACTAATAATGATTGGTTGATTAGCAGAGTTAAGATTTTAAATATTATTTTAAAATATTTAGATTTTAAAATTGAAGATTCTATTTTAGAAATTGGCTGTGATGATGGTTTTATGCAGAAAGCTTTAGAAGATAAGCTATTTAATGTTATTGGAATAGATATTAATAAAGAAGCACTTAATAATAATAAATGTTCAAAAGTTTATTATATGAATGCAACAAAATTAGATTTTGATAATGAAAGTTTTAATAAGATTTTTTCTTCTCATACAGTTGAACATATAGATGATTTAAACATGTCATTTAAAGAGGTTGATAGGGTTTTAAAAACGGGAGGATTGTATTTAGCTATATATCCATGGGAGTTATTTAGAGGTATGGCAGCAGTTCGTGCAGCTATTAAAGTTAATGGTAATCCATTTGATTCAAGGAAACATCATCTGCACAAGCTTAATCCAAAAAAAATTAATAAGTTTTTGAAGTGTACTAGATTAAAACAAATAGATAGCAAGCTATTTTTTGCTAACACGCCTCAATATGTGTCAATTTTTAAAAAAATATAAAAAAGAAACTACTATATTTATAATTGCATTAATTATTAATGTTATATTTTTTATATTAACTAATATTTTTGGAAGTGGTAAATTTTTGTGGAGTTCTGATGCTGTGGGCTATTTTGATCTAGCAAAGAATTTAATACAATATCATGGATTTTATCATGACATCTCATGGGGACCTCAAATGCTTCGTACTCCAATTTATCCAATATTTGTTGCTATATTTTATTATATTTTACCATCTGTAGGATTTGTTATTTTTATACAAAATATAATTTCTGCAATAAATGTATTTTTATTATTTAAATTAGGTAAATTTTTATTTAGTGAAAAAGTTGCATGGTTTGCCTCCATATTATACATACTAGAATCTCAGAGAATACAGATATCTAGCCAGCTTATGAGTGAAACTATTTTTATCTTTTTCTTTTTATTATCAATCTATCTTTTATTTAAATTTCTTTTATATCGTCAAAATTTAAAATTATTAATATTTAGTTCGGTATTTTTTGGTTTAGCTGTATTAACTAGACCAGTAATCCAGTTACTGTCTTTGTTAGTAGCTATATTAATTATAGTATATGGATATAAAAACAAAGCATTAAAAAAATATTTAAAGTATGCAGGAATATTTATTTTAGTACTTTATTTATTTTTATCTCCATGGATTATAAGAAATAAAATACATTTTAATACAGCAAAAGTCAGCTCTGCTGGTGGACAAACTGTATTTTTTTCGTGGGCAGGAAGTTTTGTGGAGGACTATACTGGTAAGTCAGAACAGTTAAATTGGTATAAAGAAGCTCAGCAGAAATTAAATTTAGATATAGATTGGCAAGATTGGCGTAAAGAGAGTTTGAAGTTTATGGAGCCACAATATGAAAAATATTTTTTAGAAAAAGGATTTAAGATTATTAAACAGCATCCATGGGAATATTCTGTATTTCATTTTAAAAGAATGTTAACATTCTTTATAGAATCGGGAGCATCAAGATCATATAGTGCGATGTTGCATGATATACATTTGCCCTCTTTTATATTTTATCCATTTTTATTTTGGGGGGGTAGAGTAGTTTTGTTATTGTTTGCTATTGTTAGTTTTTTTGGTTATATTATAAAAAGAAAAAAAGTAAAAAAGTTGCCAATAATATTATTTTTATTTTTTACTTTTTTGTATTTCGCTGTTTTAGCATCACCAAATAGAGATATTCCTCGTATGCGTGAACCGGTCATGGGAATATATTTATTATTGATAATAAACGGTATTTATTTATTAAAACAAGATAAAATTATGCACGATCATCATACTCATGAAAGTTTAGAAGATGTTTATCATCAGGTTCCACCAGATTATTGGGAGACTGTTTATAAAAACCCATTACAACACTTATGGTATTTTTTACGATTTAGAGCTATAAAAAAAATCTTATCAGTTTTACCTAATAAATCTAAAGTATTAGATGTTGGTTGTGGATCTGGTTTTTCTATGCAAGAATCTATCCCAGAGGGAAAGGAGTTTGAGGTACATGGTGTGGATGTTACAGAAGAGGTGATTACTTATGCAAAAAACAAAAGACCTCAATTTAATTTTAAATTAGCTTACGGAGAAGATCTGCCTTATGAAGACAAAAGTTTTGATGCAATTATTTCTTTAGATGTAATTGAGCACTTAACAGATCCTGTAAAAGCCCTAGAGGAGAAGAGACGAGTATTACGTGATAATGGTTTCATTCTTCTTTTGGTAGTTAAAGAACATCATTTATTGTTTAGAATGATTTGGTGGGTGTGGCTTAAACTTAAGGGCGGTGTTTGGCATGAAGCACATTTGCATATTTTTGATGAAAAGTTATTAAATAAAATGGTAGAAAAGGCTGGATTAAGGATTGATAAGTTACAAAAAATTCATTTAGGCATGTCACTACTAGCAGTTATAAGAAAAAAATAAATGTATAAAAAAAATACAATAGTCTTTATTAGTTTGTGTGCTATATTATTAGGTTTATTATATTTTTTACCTAATATTTTATTACCAAAATACGCTAAGGATGCTGGATTAGAGAATTTTAATTTTTTTAGCTTAAATGCTCCAACATTAGATGAGGTTGCTGCATATGGCACTAGAGTAAAAGATGTTATTGATGGTAATTTTAAAGATGGGGACCCTTATTTACTAGAGTATTCTAATAAGCCTACTATTTGGGGAAGTTATTACATGTCCATTCCTTTGGGACTTGTTTCATATATTTTAAGAGCTCGTACTGCACAGAATATTTTTTATTGGAGTGATTTATTTTTCCCTGTAATTAGTTTTTTAATTTTATTTATTTTGTTTAGAAAAATAACTAAACATAATAGTTTTAGTATTTTTACATCTCTTGTTGTTATTGCTTTTCCTAATCTTAGTGTTTTAAGTAAGTTATTTTCTCTAGATTTTGTAAAAAATATTTCTTTTATTAATTTATGGGGTATTGTAAGTAATGTTTTTGATCCTTCATTTTCTAGAATGTTTGTCCCTTCTTTTTCTTTTATATTTTTTGCAGGATTCTTATTAAATCTTTATCTTTTATTGAGTGAGCCAACAAAAAAAAGAGTTCTATTTACAGCGTTTAATTTTGGTATCTTATTTTATGTTTATTTTTATTATTGGTCATATTCTACGATTGTATTGGGGTTATTATTTTTATATTTCTTAATAAGAAGAGATTGGACGAAAATGTGGCAAATATTTTTTACTGGATTAATAGGTTTAATCACATCTATTCCTTATTGGATAAAGTTTTTTCAATTAAAAAATTATCAATACTATTTAGATATTAGTAATCGTGTAGGCTTAGAGCTAGGATACGCTTTTCGAGCCAGTGGAATAGGCACTTATATAAAGGTAGTTATATTGATGATATTAATAATTTTTTTCTCTCATTTATTAAGTAAAAAAAATACACCTATATTTTTAGGGGCATTATTATTAGCTACTATTATAGTAACAAATGTACAGATTGTGTTAGGTTATAATGTTCAGCCAGATCATTGGGGTAGTAGATTAAATGTATATATCTACACAATGTCTCTATTGTTATTTTTATTTTTATTTTTTTCTACAATATATCATGAGAAAAAAAGTAGAAAATTTTTTACAATTAGCTCTATTTTAGGAATATTTTCTTTATTTGTTATTGGATTTGTATATCAGGTTAATGCTGCTCGTGCTACTTTTTCTGACTATACAATCCCAAATGATGTTATAGAATCTTTTAATTGGATAGATAAAAATATTGATCAAGACAAGGTATTTATTACCCCATCTTCTAAAACAATTTTTTATTTACCATTTTTTACATCTGCCAGGGTTTATGTTCCACCAGCTTGTTATACATTGGCCCCTAGAGAAGAGATATTTAATAGATTTACAGAAGCGAGTAGGTTATTTAATTTTAATGAAAATAAATTTAAAAATTTATTATATTCAAGAGTAGAGATAGAAAATCCAAGTTTATATTTTTTAAGACAAGTAGAGATTGATCCATATTATTTATTAATCTGTGCAGATTCTAATCCGGGTAATTTTTATGATGATGTTTATAATAAGTTTTTAGAAAAAATAGATGTTTCTGTAGACAGCTTATCTTTTAATGTAGATTATGCTTTTTGTGGACCATCAGAAAAATTATTAGGTGATTGTAAAAAAATAGAAAATCAAGAGCTTGTATTTTCTAACAATTCTGTTAATATCTATAAAATAAACAAATAACTATGCATGAAGATTGTTATCACCAGATGTATTTAAATGAAGAGCATCATTGGTGGTTTAAATCAAAAGTAGATATAGTAAAAGAGCTTACACATAAATTTGTAGGTAGAGATTTAAAATCTTTAAAGGTTTTAGATGCTGGTTGTGGTACGAGCTTTCTTTCTAAAAGCATAGTAAGTAATTTACATAATCTGTATAATGTAGACAATGACCAGCTTTCTCTGTATTATTCTAAAAAAAGAGGCGTTGTAAATATTGTACAAGCAGATTTAAATATAATGCCTTTTTCTGATAATAGCTTTGATCTTACTTTTTGTATGGATGTAATAGAGCATAATGAAGATGATAGGTATTTAGTTGGCGAATTAAGTAGAGTAATAAAGCCCGGAGGAATAATAATAGCATCTGTTCCAGCATTAATGCAGTTATGGAGCCCTCAGGATGTTAAGTTGGATCATTTTAGACGTTATAAAATAAAGCAATTTAGTGAGTTATTTGAAGATAAATTTGAAGTATTAAAGGCATCTTATTGTAATACACTTTTATTTCCACCTATATACTTATTAAGAAAGATATTTAATATTTTTCCTAATATTACAAAAGATAAGGATGAATTAGAAATAAATAATAAGTTTATAAATAATATTTTATATAAAATTTTTAGTCAAGAAGCTAAATTGTTAAAAAATATTAACTTACCAGTAGGTGTTTCTTGTATAGTTGTTGCAAGAAAAAAATAAAAAAAGAAAATAAAACTACTAATCGTCATTCTCGACTCGTCCTATAGGACGAAATATTCGGGGGTCTATAATATTAATAATATGGATAAACAAGTAGAAAAATCACATTATTTTAATCAAAAGTATAATCATAAAGCAAGATGGCTGTCTTATTGGTATCAGGTTGATTTAATATTAAAGTCAGAAATAAAAACAGTATTAGAGGTAGGTATAGGTGCAGGCATTGTTAAAGATTATTTGTTTAAGGTTTTAGATAATGTAAAAACCTTAGATATAGATGCCCAGTTAAATCCCGACATAGTTGGATCTATAGAGAAAATACCAGTTAATGATATGTCTTTTGACTGTGTTTTGGCAGCAGAGGTATTAGAACATATACCATATGAACATTTTATTTCTACTTTAAAAGAGATGAAAAGAGTTTCTAGAAAATATGCTATTATATCATTACCAGATTCTCGTCATACATTATTTAGTTGGTATTTAAAGCTTCCATTAATAAGGCCAATCATTGCTTTATGGAAATTAAATAAAAAAGAGGGTCATAGATTTGATGGACAGCATTATTGGGAGATTGGTAAAAAAGAATATGGGTTAGAAAGAATAAAAAGTGATATAATAAATAGTGGTTGGAAAATAATAAAAAGTTTTACACCACAAGATGTGCCAACTAAACATTTTTTTCTATTAGAAAAATGACAGCGATAGCTGTCATCCTCGATTCATCCGATAGGATGAAATATTCGGGGATCTAGTTTATTTATATCTTATAATATGCCAACAATAAAAGAATTAAGATTAATTTGTCAAAATAGTGAAGAATCTCCATCATGGAAATCTCAAAGTTTTGAGGGTAGATTTAATCGTATCTTTTCTATTTATTTAACTTGGATTTTTATAAAATTACCATTTACTCCAAATCAAATTACTGTTTTTGGTACATTGTTATATTTATTTGCAGCATCTCTTTTTGTATTTAATATTTTTATTTTTAATGTAGTAGCATTAATATTAATATTTATATCTTTTTTATTAGATGCTGTAGATGGAGAACTTGCTCGTTATAGAAAGATGTCTAAGGGTGGAGGTGTTGGTGGTGCTTATGTAGAGCCAGTTACTCATGATATTATGTATGCATTTTTCTTTTTACCGATTAGTATTGGAGCCACAGTAGAGTTTAATAATATATTTTTAGAGTTTAATAATGTATTTTTACTTTTAGCAGCATTTATAGCAACTATCTCTAAATTATTATTTAGACTTGCCGAATTTAGATATGATGCATTAGTTAGATTTTGGGCAGAGCAAAAAGGTGAAAGTGTTGGTTATAAGCAAAATGTAAAAACTCCTCCAACAATATTTTATTTTATATTTCGTAATTTTTTTACTGGAACAGGTATTTTTACATTATTAATACCAGCAGTATTATTAAGTAGGTTAGATTTATTTTTATATTTTTATGCACTATCATTCTTTTTATTATGGTGTTATAAGATGTTTAGACAACAGGTAAGGATACGTAATAAATTAAAATCATCTGATTTTTAATAGATACTATTTTAATTTTATATTTTTATATAAAGCTACAATGATAATTTGTAGTTTTTAATTTATTGACTTGTGCCCTATTTTAAGGTATTTTATAAGTATTATGAAGATAGATTATATAGCAAATGTTCGTATACCAACTGAAAAGGCTCATGGATTACAGATAATGAAAATGTGTGAGGCCTGGGGAGCAGAAAATGAAGTTGTGTTATGGGCACCAAAAAGATTTAATTATTTAAATAAAGATCCATTTATTTTTTATAATGTGAATCATAATTTTATAATACATAAAGTTTTTTGTATTGATCTAATGCCATTTGTAAATATTTTAGGAAGATTGGCATTTTGGATACAAAATATTTCTTTTGCAAAATTAGTAACTCTAAATATTTTATTTAGAAAGCAAGATATTATTTTTACTCGTGATTTCTGGTCTGCTTATGGACTTTCTTTATTTGGTAAAAAGGTAACATATGAAATACATGATTCTCCAAATAAAAATTTTATAACTCGTCACGCATTTACCAAGATTAATAAATTTATTGTAACTAATTATTTTAAAGAGCAAGAATTAATTAATGATTTTGGAATAATACAAGAAAATATTTTAATTGCACAAAATGGAGTAGATATTAATTTTTTTAATACTGGAAAGACTAAAGAAGAATGTAGAAAAATAACATCCTTACCTGAAGATAAGAAAATTATTTTATATTCTGGACATTTATATTCTTGGAAGGGAGCAACTGTATTATTAGAGTCTGCTAAAAAAATACATAGAAATGATGTTTTAACAGTTTTTGTTGGAGGAACTAATGAAGATGTTGTACATTTTCAGTCCAAGGCTGGTTTTACAGAAGATGTGTTGATATTGGGGCATCAAGAATATGCAAAAATACCTTATTATTTAGGATCTGCTGATGTTTTAGTATTACCTAATACTGCAAAAGAAAAAATTAGTTTTTATGAGACTTCACCAATAAAATTATTTGAATATATGGCATCTGGTAAACCTATAATAGCATCAAGAATACCTTCTATAATGGAAACTGTTACAGAAAAAGAAGTTATATTTTTTGAACCAGATAACATTGATGATCTAAAAAACAAAATCTTACAAGTATTAGATAGCTTAGGAGAGTATGATAATATTGTTAAAGGGGCAAGGGAGTTGGTTGTAAACTATTCTTGGGAATCTCGTGCTAATAGAATTTTAAATTTTATTATTTCTCCACTGTCATCCCGGACATAGCGAAGCAAAGATCCGGAATTTTATTAATATGAATGATAAAGAAAAAAATATAAACTTATTAAAAGGTGTTTCTGATTATTTTGAGAACCAAAAAAGAACTAATGGTTCTATTTTTTGTCATAAGGATAGAGTAGAGCATACTGGTAAAAATACATATTCCATTATTATAGATATTGCACTTTATCAAAATACAAAAGAGGATATGTATTTTAAGCGTGCTTTGGGTAGAGCTAGGCGAGCAGTAGAAAATCTTATTTATATTGAAGAAGAGGATTGTTATATTTTTTACCCAGGAAGTCAAAATAATCGTAATGCATCAAATTCTATAATAGACGGAGGTGCTATTATTGATTCTTTATCTTTATTTTTAAAAAATTTTGCAGATAAATTAGAAACAACAGATTATGAAAATATAAAAAATGCAATAATAAAACATAGCAATACTTATTTAAAAAAATATGTTGTAGATAAGCCAATTACAAATCAACGCTTATGGGGCGCTACTGGTTTAGCATCTGCATATAATATATTTGCAGATCGTAATGATTGGCGTGATGCAGTTATTACATCAATAAAAAAATCTTTAAATGAACAAAATAAAGATGGTTCTTTTTCTTATCATCCAAATTATAAAGAAATTAATGGTCACCCAGGTATGGCAGATATTAGCCCATATTATCATGGTAGGCATATTGCTTTCATTTTACATGCTTTAGAAATGTTAAATGAGGATATAGATAGTTATTTAGAGCCATTAATTAAAGCTACTAATGTTTTATTGGCTATGTATGAGCCTACAGGTCTAAAAAATATGTTTCTTGAAGGTAAGAGATGGTATTGGAATAGTATTTATGAAGTTGCCAGCAACCCTTATGATATTTATGTTTTTACAAAAATGTATAAGATAACTGGAGATAGTAACTATCTTATTTATGCTAATAGATCTTTAGATGCATTATCAAAACATCAGTTAGAAGACGGCGGTATTACAAGTAATAAAGGTGATGCTGATAATTGGCAATGTAGAATTGTTTGGAATAGTCATATAGCTTGGTTAGCTAAAGTTATAGGTGAGCTTTTACCGGATGAAGATGGAGATACTCCAGATATGTTTTATAAGTTTGATGATGCAGGTTTGATAAAAAAAGAAAATAAAAATTATTGTTTTATATTACGTTACAAAAAAAAATCTATGAATATAGACTGGGGTAGTTATGTTGGTGGTGGTAATCTTCTTTATTATGGCAAGGCAGACGGTGCTTGGAAGAATGTATCACCATTATCATTATTAAAAATAAAACCAACTTGGCAATCTTGTAGAAAAAATGCAAATGTGATTAAGCGTGGTAAAAATAATTTTAAGCAATTCATTAAGGATAATAGGGATGCAATAATTGGAGAGAGGTGGAGGTCTTATATATATTTAACTAGTGGAAATATTATTGGATCTATAATTAGATTTTGGAGAGAGGTTATTAAAAAATATGCAGGATATGGTGATGAGTATAGTGATATATGGGCTACGGATACAGAATTATTAGAATTTAGCAATACAAATATTAAAATAAAAACAAGTTTTGCAAGACATGACGGTACTATCTTAGAAGATAAAAATATTATAAAAGAATATATTATTCACAATGATGGTTTGGATATAAAGTAATTATGATATAATATATATATGGCTTTTATATCAACAATTACCAGACAATATAGATTACCTTTTTTTATAATGTGGGTTGTTCTTTTAACTTTTTTATTTTCTATTTTATTTATTATTCGTAGTGCTGGTATACAAAATTTTGTACAAGCAACCGCAAATTTAAAATATCTAGCTGATCCAGAATTTTGTATATTTGAATCTGACTGTACCTTATCAGCTAATAGTTGCGAAGTTGTAAACGTATATTATAAAGACGCTCCCTACATAGGGGATAAATTTAGTGATATTGCTAATAGCGAAAGTTGTAAAACTACTAATGCAGTAGCTAGTTGTGTTAAAAATAAATGCCAGGTAATAGAATTATAAAATTAATATTGACATATTGAGGTTTTTCTGCTATCTTTATAGAGATGAGGAGGTGTTATGTGTAAAGACAATAAATTACCTATTCCCGAAGATCAAGAAGATGTTGATGGTATCTGGTTGTATATACACATGTGTTCTGATTCTGAAGCAGGTATTAAGGAAAAAATTGATAAATATTTTACAGAATATCCTTATGAGACATATGATACTTTATTGGTATTATCTCCAAAACTTCATAAGTTAGGTTTTTATTACTGTAAGATTCAAAGATCTCATAACTAATTACATATAATAGTTATAATTTTAGCAAGGTATAATCCTTGCTTTTTTGTTATTTTATGATAAGATAATATAATTATTAATATAGATTTTAATATAAAGATTCCCGCCTTCGCGGGAATGATAATATAGCTTATGTGCGGTATTAACGGTTTTAATTGGAAAGATGAAGGTTTTATAAAGAAAATGAACCAAAAATTAGCCCATCGTGGACCTGATGATGAGGGTGTTTTGTTATTACCAAAAATATCATTAGGGCATAAACGTTTATCTATTATCGATCTTTCTAATAGAGCTCATCAGCCAATGCAAGATATAGATAAAAGATATTCCATTGTTTATAATGGAGAATTATATAATTTTTGTGAGATACGAGAACAGTTAAAAAATAAATATACATTTATTTCTGATTCTGATACAGAAGTTGTTTTATATGCTTTTATTGAATGGGGTAAGGATTGTTTAAATAGATTTAATGGTATTTTTGCTTTTGCAATCTGGGATAATTATACTGATGAATTATTTATAGCACGGGATCATGTTGGAATAAAACCATTATATTATTATTTTGATGGTAAGCAATTTATTTTTTCTTCAGAAATAAAATCAATTTTAGAGCATGATATTCCAAGAGAAATTGATAAAAATGCTAGACAGTTGTATTTCAGAGTTTTATATGTGCCGGCGCCTCTTACAATATTTAAAA
>Ga0210057_1000949_pt1 | contig 46061 bp, 55 predicted proteins | sample CryGeyCG2114_010_2_FD_183968 | JGI IMG/M metagenome (GOLD analysis project Ga0210057, IMG submission 183968) | Groundwater microbial communities from aquifer - Crystal Geyser CG10_big_fil_rev_8/21/14_0.10 (SPAdes) (version 2) | ecosystem: Environmental > Aquatic > Deep subsurface > Groundwater ...
CAAGGTGCTGTTATCAGCAGCTCCCTGGTTTTCACCAGAGCCACTGTCCATTTGTTGTATTATACCACACCGAGTAGTGAAGGAAACTTCTACTACTCGGGGGCTAGAAAAAGGTCAAAAACACCCCTTTCTAACTCTTTCCTCATTATACCATATTACCTCAAAAATTGCAAGTCATTGCATCTCCCCTGTTTTGAGGGTTTAATGAAGTATAGAAATACAATGTTCAAACCAAAAAACACAAAAGAAGAATACGCCCTACTTACTGGAGACGACGAATATTTATCAAAAACCACGGAATATCTTCTCCCGTTGATTGATCAAGCACTTCCGCGTATTCAAGATGAAAGCGCGAGAACATTACACCGAAAAAATTTAAGAGTCGCAATACCAATTGCCGCGAAACGTTTTTTAGAAAATCCAGACAACATTAGAAAAGAAATAAAATTTTCCATCTACTTTACGTGGTATATACATCAAGAGTTAAAACACTAACTATATGAGAAAATTAAAGGTCATCATCAGCGCAGGAGGAAGGGGTACGCGAATATCTAGCTTAACTTACGCGGTTATACCGAAAAGCCTTTGTAGGGTCGTTGATGCCCCACTTTTAAGCTACCAATTAATCAACATTGTTCAATGCAATCTTAAAGACATACTGATATCCGTTGAGGAAGACTGGCAAGTAGCCGAGATAAAACAATCTATCAGGATAGGAGAATTTCCAAAAGCAAATTATTTGATAACGAAACACCCATATGGACATCCACTTAACACCTTTCAATCGTCAACAGTAAAAAAATTTATAGGAAAAAATGATTTTCTTTGGACATATGGAGATTTATTTTATGATCAGAAGTTAATTAAAAAAATACTAAAAAATTACAGAGAGAACCCCGAGGTTTCCCATGGGTTTAAATTAAAGGCCAAGAATGACCTACTCCCTCTTAATAATAAATATATCAGCTATAAAATAGGTGCGAATGGGATAATTAAAAAATATTGGGAAAGCAAGAAACCAAATCTTACTATAGACGCGCCGTTTATTTTTAAGAACAAGATAATAGATTTAATCAAAAAAGAATTGGGAATGAAAAAGCCAAGAGGAACAAGGCTGATTAATAGAATTATCGATAAAGATAAAATTATGGTTCATAATCCAATGAGCTTGATAAATATGAACAACATAAAAGAAGTTAAAATAATTAAAAAGCGCATAAAAGTACAGACTCGCAAAATATGAGAGATCTAATTTCTGCAAAAATAATAGGTCAGCTAAAAGATTATGGCATACAAAATTTGAATCGCGTAAAACAAATAGCAGGTGGAACCAGAAGTATAAACTTTTTAGTCAAAGCTGAAAAAAATAAATACTTCCTAAAAAAATACTCAGAACTCAGCAGAGAAAGAATTCAAGAGATTCATTCAGTTTTAGATTATTTCTATAAAGAAGGCATCCCCTCAATACAACCCATTAGAGATATTAAAAATGGTTTATCTTTTTTTATAAATGAGGGAAGTTATTTTGCAATATTCCCTTTTATAGAAATCACCCCGGTAAAAAAGATGACAAAAAAACACATAGAAAATTTTGCGAAAATGCTTGCTCAGTTGCACATCGCAGGAGACAAACCAAAAAAGATACCAGAAATAAAAAACAGGCCACACTTCTGGGACACAAAAAAATTTAACAGAGATAAAGAAATGATAAACAAAATTACTAAAAACAAGAAAACCTTGAGAAAAATTGATGAAGAGTTTATAGAATTTATAAAATTAAAAGAAGGCTTGATAGACAACCGAGTTAAAAGCGAGGTCTACAGAAGAAAGACCTTGATACATGGAGACTACAGACCAGAAAATGTTTCTTTTAAAAAAACCTCAACGATACAAGCGGTTTTTGATTTTGAAAAAACCAACCTTTTGCCCAGAGAATTCGAAGTTATACGCACCGCTGATTTATCTTTTTTCAACGGAAGCTTTACTAAACAGACATTCGGAGAAGTTTCTTTGTTTATTAAGTCATACAATAAGATCTATCCATTAAAAAAATCACTCCTTGAAGAAACAATAAATAAATATTATTACGAACAAATATATTCATTGCACCTAGAAAAAGAGCATTTTATAAAAAACAACCCATACTCAAAGGCCTTTCTTCCTTTAAGGAGAGATACTATAATTTACATAAGCAAGAACTTAAAAAAATTAATAGGAACGATCTGCTCATCAATATGAATAAGAAGTTTACAATAAAAGTCGGAGTCCTAGTAGTAAATAATAATAGATTACTATTAATAAAAGAGAGAAATTCTCATACGGGAGAGTTTTGCTGGAATATTGTAAAGGGAAGCCCAGATTTTCAGGATGCAAGTATTAGAGACACAGCAAGAAGAGAGGCAGTAGAAGAGGCGGGTCTTAGAATAAAGGATATACAATTTTTCAGCGCCCTTGAACTAAGAAGAGGGGAAAGAACCATAATACAAATCAATTTTATAGCAAAGTCCATAAGAGAAAAACCAAAAATATCAGACAGTCTAGAACAGAAAGAAAGAGGTGAGGAAATTGTTGAAGCAAGGTTCTTTTCTAGAAAAGAACTATCATCACTTAAAAAAGAGGATTTCTACGGCAAAAGAGCTCTCCAGATAACAAGAGAATGGGCAAGTCTCAATAAAAAAGGAAAGGATTATTTTCTCTCTCTAAAAGATTAGGCCTTTCTTGCTTCTATAACAAACATCTTGTAAACAATTTTTCCGGAAGAATTCCTTTCTACTCTGTATCGGGGATAAATTTTCTTAATCCACGGTAAAGATTTTTCTGTATAACTCCCACGTCTCGCGGTTTTTATATAAGATCCAAGACTTTCTATTCTGAAACCAAAATTCTGCAGAAGAGTGCAAATAGTCTCTGCTTCTCCGTACCTATCAACAACGCCCAAAAAGTCAAACGCCGTTAATAATAAAGCACCGCCAGTATTTAAAGATTTTGAGGAAAACTTAATAATCTTTTTTATATATCGTCTTCCATCCCTACCGCCATCATCATGAGTAGAAACAATTTTTTTTGCTGGCATTTGAGGAGGGTTAGAGATTACATAATCAAATTTCTTCGAATCTTTAAAATCTTCTATGGAAATATTCTTAACCGTCACTTTTCCATTAAGGTTGTTCTCTCCAATATTTTTTTTTGCCCACTTTATAGCCTCGCAATCAATATCGATCCCAACAACCTCTTGCGCACCTGCAAAAACAGCGTGTATTGATAATATAGCGCTCTCTCCAATCCCAACATCAAGCACTCTTGCTCCAAAAAGATCAATTTTATCTAAAAAATCACAGACAAACAGGCCACTTCTCGGAGGATGTCCATTTGGCTTAAGTAAGAGTGTATATTGATATTTAGAATTTTTAATTTCGCCCTTATTTTCATTCGAAGCAAAAAAATTTCTGTTTACACAAGAAAATTTCTTACATTGTAATCTATTTTTAGCTTTGTTTCTCATAATAAATCTATTGTATTGCCCAAAAAAACAGGGGGCAGCTAACATCTCCCTCAAAATGTTAGCTGCTCATCCCATCCACCCAAAAAAGGAAAGTTGAGAAGTGGCTTTCTGTATCTCAAGAAAGATATCCGGGGCCAATACGGAAAGCCTTAAGACGTCAACTCTTTTCATAAAGAGCAGGCAGTTCAGAGCCGTCTCTTCGTTATTACTAGTTGTGTGAAGACGCGATGCGACAGTTCTGTCAAGGGAGTCCCGAATAGAAAGGGGCTTGCCAGAATCTATTGAGACGCCTCTATACTTTGCTCTCAGACCAGTGAAGCTTAGGCCATTCCCGGACCCTCGGAAAGATCCCTTTGTATTGCTTAACTTCTCTCTCAACCCACCTTCGCCAACCACCAAATAGAAAACAGACCTCCCGCAAGTCATGTTTCGCACAACAGATGGATAATAGTTTCTGTTAGCAATCTTCCTATACATTACCGGGATCATCCACGGTTCAACAAAACACTCACAAGAATGCACAACTTGACACTCAACAATGGAAAAAAGGTCTCTAATTATTTCCTGGTCAATCCCGTCCCTGACCGAATCAGCAGTAATCAGAACCGCGGCATATTCGTTCTGAAACATCGCTTACTCCTTTCTGAGGGAAATATATCAAACTGCAGTCCTTAATATAAATGATTAATCCAACCTTGTCAAGTTATATTTATATCAAATCTTTCTTATTAATAACAGCTATGCCTTTATTAATAAAGCTCAACCCATCATCAATCCCCAACCGGAGACCTTTTTCACCATAAGAAATAAACCTTGTCCCAAGATAAAAAAAGAAGTTCTGCATAAATCCTTTATCTAAATAATACGGCTTGATGATTTTATTAATGATAGGAGAGAAGGAATTGTCACGAAGAACTTGATAAAAAACAAGATTGGCAATATCAATAAGAGGGTCAGAAAAAGAAGCCCCAGCCCAGTCGATGATGACAGGATCCTCATTTGGCATCCAAATAATATTGTATTTCGTAATGTCTCCATGAACTAGACAAGGCTTCTTTGGTTTACAAAGATTGCGGCCATTTTCATAAATAACATCCAATATTTTATTTTTTAAATTCTCCTTCAATGAAGACTCCTTGATAAATTCAGACATAGAGGCAACAATGAAATTTCTAAAATCAAAATCTGTATACAATTTATTTTTCGCAACAAAAACCTCTCCAAAGCTTTCTCTGTACACATTATTATGAACACTAAAAAGATCTGCGGCAACTTTCAAAATATGTGATGCAGATAACAGTTCATTCATAAAAAACCCGCCACAACGACCATTAATATAATTATAAATGACCACCGGCGGACTGATCGTCTCATCGGTCACAATAATATTTCTAACTGGATAAGACGCCGCACTAAGCAAAGAGTTGATCCTATCTTCTTTATGCACATCAGACAATCTCCTACCTTTCTTTCCATCTAAAAACTTAAAAATCAATCTCCGCTTCGAGTCCTTTAGGACAACTTCAAACACATATCCTCGCAATTTCTTCACCGAAAATTTTTCAGAGGATAATTTATGTTTGTTCAATAAAAAATCAACAGCTTTCTTAACAGTAAAATTCTTCTTTTCTAAAACTTTTTTTGTGTTTATGGCTATATTCAAAAATTTATTTCTCTTCTTTTTTATGGGCCTTAAAGATTTTACAAACCCTCTTCCTTATTTTCTCATTCCAAAACTCATATGATTCCAAGTCGTTTTCCCCTGCCCAGGCATATGATTTATGCTCGTCGCTAAGCACAATTTCCAAATTACCAGAAACTGATCCGAGAAATGTGACGATATAATACCCTTGTTCTTCATCAACCCAACTATCAACGTCAATAATTCTCTCAATAGAAAAATCTTTTATTCCCGTTTCTTCTTCAACTTCGCGCCTAAGTCCATCTAACCATCCTTCTTTTTTGTTTATCTTCCCACCAGGCAAAAGCCACTTGCCAGTCATATGCTCTAGCAAAAGAACCTTTCCGTCCCGATTTTTGAGAATAATATTTTGAGTGATAAAAAATTGCTGATGTGACATAAAAACTAAAGCTCTATAACACACTTCCTAAATCTTTCGTATGCGTCAATTTCTTTCTGAAGCCCAAAACTTCTTGTCAATTTCCTAATTTCCTCGGTTGTGCACCATTTAAACTTCGAATGTTCATTACTATCTATAACAACATTACCACTAACATATTCCGCAAGATAATTTATACCAATTATGGCATTCTCCGCGCTTGTATCTCCTGAATACACGTTAAATGGAAACAAAATTTTAATCGTCAGATCCGTTTCTTCTTTTGTTTCTCTTTTAAGCCCATCAAGTATCTCTTCATTTTCTTCAAGTCGCCCCCCAGGAGTTTCCCAACCACACAGATCATCACTTTGAGTACTGTCCTTATTCTTTAGTATTAAAAAAGTGTTCTCTTTTTTAATTAAAGCCTTCACGGCAACATAAGTTTTTAACATGTTATATTCTTATTTTGAAAGCTTGCTCCAAAAATTTGAGAATTTTTGGTCATAATGATTATCAACGGTGAGACCAACAACGAAATCTTTTTTCCACCTTTTATACTTTCCCGAGAACACTCTTCTAAAGAGTGCCACATAGCATTGCATCTTATCGTCTAAAGAATTGCTTGCCGAATACCGCAAAAACTCTTTTAAGAAGCGCGCATCATGTTTTTCAAAATATTCGATCGCAGCTTTTTCGCCACGCCATGGAATATTACGAAAATAAAAGTAGGCGACAACAATTTCTGAGACACTATATAGCAACCGGATCTCAAGAGCTTTATGATATAATCTACTCCTTGAATCATAATATCTCTTATTTGCAATAAAATTATAGTTCACTCTCACATAAAAATTATTTTTCTCTAATTCAGAAATTTTTTGGACGGAAAAATTCTTTTTTAGTTCCTTTTTTGCCAAAGAAAGGAGGCCCCCTGGATCATATTCTATCTTTCCATTTACTAACCAATTTATAAACATTCCTTCAAAACTGCTTGCGAAAATTTTTCGTTTATTTTTAAGCTCTGTAAGAAAGGCTATGTCAAAAAAGAAAATATCTGCAAACCTACTTCCGATGTTTGTATAAATCGATCTGATCTTTTCTTTATTTTTATCTAATATAATCACAAGATCTATATCACTTGAGAGATTCATTTCCTTCGCAGTTGTCCCAGCAGTAAAGACTCCCCTCACCCGAGAAGATTTTTTTAGACGTTGTATCAATTTGTTAAGCACTTCTTTTTGCATAGTATTAATATCTGTAACATATCCTACCCAACGCCTCTCTAAATCCTTTCCTCCTTCCAATCAATTCCTCAACAACATCTCTCTGGTAGTTATCAAGTGTTTTCTTATTTTCTTCAAAAAACCTCCTAATTTCAACACCAAACTCTCCTCCATTTTTTACTCTATCAGAAACTTCCTCAGGAAGCGCCAGTGGCTCACTCTCACCAATAAAAGTTTCTTCGTCTCTATTTGCAATAGCAGCAATACAGATTAAATGGTATATGCCACCTACATTCTCCAGTCCCCCTTCAAGTCCAATTCCAAAATCAGCATCAGGTTTTTGAGCAAGAGCGTTTTGGGCACGATTAACCGCCCCTTTTTGTGTTGTTTCTTTATTAAGTGGCTGGTCAACAATATCCGAAGAAACATCAACATAATCCAGTTTAAAAGTTTTAAACTTTTCTTTCAAAAAGCTCTCCAAAATTTCCCTCTTAGATTCACTTGTAGAACCCAAAACAAATTTCATAACTTAATCATATCACAAAAAGAACAGGGCTCGCGATGTTTTGCGAGCCCACGTTGTTCGTGTGCGGTTGCTTCTAACCGGTACCTTGGTGTAATTATCACCTGAAGGAAACCTTGGATGTAGCGGCCAGTCGTCTCCAAAAGGACCCGGCAGTTTCAAGATCGTACCCTTCCAAAAGCATCTCGGCAAACCACCTGATCATTTTGACGCCCCTTGAAACGTCAGCAATAACTTCAAAGTCCTTGCCGTCTTGGGACCAAATAATCCCATTGCGAGCTACCCATGAAATCTTGGGGGACAAATCACTGAGGAAGCTCTCCATTTCCACATCAATTGTGCAACCATTTCTGAGAGCATTTCGAGCGACTTGTGTCCCAAACAGCATCGCACACTGACGGCCGGAATCTCTCAGCCCTGTTTCTCCACAGTGAGAAGAAAAAGAACAGGATCTTGCTTCTTCCTGAGCCCTCTTGAAAGAAGTGGGGCCACCTTGATAGAGGTTGTGATGACACGGGGATCCGTTTAAGATAAGAACGTAGTCTTTCACTGCTTCCTCCTTTTCTCTCCCACATTAAACCACAACTTGTTAGAGTACTATACATCAAAGACAGCTCCTTTAGCTTCTTTTGTATTAAATCACAATAATATACTAGGAGCAAGTCCTTGAATCTCCCCTATTTTGAGGGTTTAATAAGAGAAGTCTACGTTTTAAAAGTTACAAAAACAAGTATGTCTACTTGGATGCAAAATACAAAAGAAAGGATAGAGCTTCTCAGAAGAAACGGGTACTTCGAAAATTGGAGAGTCAAAAATACAGAAAATATAAATTTTTATATTTTCCCCAAGTTAGACATTCCAATAGATTGGTTTGAGAAAAGAGAAAATATATACAAAAAAAATGCGACGCTTTTTGAGATTAAATCTCCACCAAAGATAGAATTTTATGTCTACCCTTCCCCGGATTCAGTAAAAGATTTAGGAATCGTTCCAGCTGTATCTTTTTTAAAGAAAAGGGAAATCCACGGTCATCTGAAACAATCAGCAGGACATGAACTAACTCATATATTATTAGGGGAAATAAATCCGTCCGAAAATTTTCCACCGAATGGTTTGTGGGCAGAAGGCATATGTACCTATTATGATGGGACAGAAACAGACAGAAGAAAACATACCACAACCCTTAACTACTCAAAAGATATTCTGTCTACGGGATGGAGTTCCTGGAATGAGAATCTGCCTGGAGATTTGTATCCATTGGCAGGAAGTATAGTACAGTATTGCGCTAACACGTATGAATTAAAAGAAGTTTTAAGATTTGTGAAAGGAATGCGAGATGGCGGAACTAACGTTGAATCACTTTGCCTCGAAATATTTCATGTTTCTTATCAAAAACTTCAATCGGACTGGGAAGAATGGCTAAAAAAAGCAGCGAGTTAGACTAACTCGCTGCTCGGGTGCATGATGCTGGTTTCGTCAGCAGTCTTGGCCACAACTCGCATCACTGGGACAACCGCCAGTGTCAGAGTTGCAACCGTCGCCCTGACAGGTACCGACGCAACTGGACATGCTTAGCTCCAGTTCCTCAGGGAGGATAGCGTCGACAACAACGATCTCCTGATCCTGATCCATAACTCCCTCCTTGGTTGGTACTTCTGAGTTGACGGTTTTGTCTTGTGTACCCTTTTCGTCACCTCCTTTCTCCCAGTTATGGGAGTCAGATCCCCGACAGGTCAGCAAGTCGCTCTATGATGATGGGGATGAGTGTTTTGGTAAAGGCGCAGTATGGCATGTCTCGCCCCATAAAGTCTCCCGACGCTCTCACCGATTTGACTGCACACCCTCCACCACAGATATACCGCGCAAAACACTCTCTGCAGTAAGGCAGGACACTCCCGTGCCTACCCTGAAATCGGGAAAGCGCTGTCCTATCGATATGGAAGGAGCCCCGCGAGACAGAAAAGTGGCCAAGCCGGAAGCTTTCGAAGTCTGGATCCTTCGAGTCTACTACCTCCAAACAACCACTGATAAATCCATCATCGGTGACCACCATAGACCTCCCGCGTGCCGAACCACAGAAATATCCGGTTCCCTTCATCAGGTGCCCAATGTGACTATTATTTATTCTAATACCACATTCTCTTGCAACCTCCATTGCCCTAAAGAACGCCTTGGCCAATTCATTCCCATTTGGAGAGTAGACTCTGGCGTCGCTTTTCTCTCCAAACGCTACCTGACCGTAGTTTCTACCGTGAGGAAAGAGTGGTTCTAAGTGCAAACTCTTCACTCTGAGACCACCGAAGTAGCGGACGATTTCTTCAATGTTATCGACCGGAGAGAAAGTCAACCTCACCGTAAACGGATAGCCAAGAGAGACAAGGTAACAGATAGTCCATTCAACCACTCCGCTTGATGGACTCCCATCTACGAAGGGTCGGTTTCTATCCTGGATATGCGGAGAGCCATCCGCTGAAACGGAAATACCGAAGTTGTTTCCAATAAGCCAATCAATCACAGATTGATCCGCCGTACCATTGGTAACTATTTGGAAACGAGTTTTCTTCTCGTTCAGGTCAGCTAGACGCTCTGCTGCAGACACAACTTCTTGTATCAATGAATACGCAAGCGTTGGTTCGCCTCCTCCATGAAAAGTGATTCTGATTGTTTTCCCTCTCAGTTGTTTTACAAACCAATCAAGCGCCTTTAACGCAAGTTTTTGATCCATGGTTCTTCCACAACTCTCGGCCGCAGCATAACAATAAATACATGCAAGATTGCAACTTCTTGTGGTAAGGAATGTTAGGGATTGAAAGCCCAACCATACATCGACATCATCTCTCTTGGTTGTCACGAGGAGCGGACCAAAAAGACCAGCTTTTTGAAGAGAGGCGAATACGCTTGAGCTTTCTTCTGGAAACGAACTCACTCGTGCTATTTTACCGCTGACGGGTGAATATGCTATGTATGATCCGTTACTTTGAACCACAAAAGTGTCTCCGATAAGATAAGCGGGTTTCACATCCAACCTCCTTTCTGAGAACTTTGCCCCAGTCACACAACTTGTTAAGGTGCTATACGCCAAAGGCCACTCCTTTGGCTTCCTATATATTAAATCACAATAATAGGCAGGGTGCAACATGCTACCCTCTCTTCTTTATTGAATACTTTTTTCTATATTCAAAAAATTTCTCTTTAAGATCGTCGAAATTTTTTATACCTATATCCCAAGAATCCTCACCCTTTGCATAAACAACATACCTTTTCCCATACCATGCTCTAATAACAGCACCTTGAGGATCTATAATAACCCATTCTTCTTCTTTATCAAGAAAAACTTCCACAAAAACGTGCCCCAAGATTTTATCTCCTCCATCTCTTAACCATTCTGTTTGAATTGTCTCCACATATTTTGTTTTGAATCCACTTGCTTTCGCAAGCACAAGAAAGACCAAGGCGTAATCGCTACACCCGGTAAGTTTTTTACTCTCTATTATTTCTCCAGCTGTTCGGGAGCGAAAGTGTTCTTTTTTATAATTTTCATCCAAATCCAACTTTAGATTATGGTGAATCCAAGATAGAATTTCAAAAATCCTGCTAAGCCTGCTTGAGCGGAATGAGTCATTTATTCTCTTTATGTCTTCTGTAATAGCGGTCTGCGAGATCTTCATAAGATTATTCTAATAATACCAGGGTCATGAAAGCTATGCTATTATATAAAAAATCCATATGAAAAACACAAAACATCCTCACGTTCTCTTCCAATACAACAGGGAGAAGGATTTGGAAAACATTAAAATAGGACTAGAAACCGTACTTAAAGGGAGGAGGCCGGATAACGAGCTGGGTATGATTATAAATCAATATGGAAATGCCCCCTCTAAAGAAGATCTAGAAAAATATATTTCTGCGAGATGGGGAGGAAAGGAGAATATACAAACTCTAATCTTGTCTCAGCTACAAGAATATTGGGATTCTATAGAAGAAAAATATTTCTTCCACATTGCCGAAAAAATGCAGTTAAATAATTTTTTTGGAGTTGAATCCTTGAATGGATACCTAAGCCTTAGGCACGGAAGTGGATACAGTGCCGAAGAAAATTGGTTTGCAGTGAGTGCGCACCAAGGGACTCTCCAAAACACCCTTACGACAATGCACGAAATAATGCATATATTCTTTCACAAAAATTGGTGGGATTTTTGCGAAGAACAAGGGGTACCAAAAAAAATATATGGGATATAAAAGAAGCAACAACTGTACTTCTCAATTTATGGTTCAAAAATCAGCTTATTGAAATTGATTGGGGGTATGGAGAACACACTGAGTTACGAAAAAATATTAAAAAATGGTTTCTAGAGTCACAAGATTTTAAAACAACTCTTCAAAAGTCCTGCGATTATATGAAAGCCAATAAAGAAAAAAGCCCTCCTTGGGCATAAATGGTATCTACTTACCCAATCTTCTCTGCCTCTTCTTTGATTTCTGCAAGACGGGAGAGGAGTTTCTTGTTTTCTAGGTTTTTATCCTGTTTTTAAATTCTTTCTGATAAGAAATAAACGAATCCAAACCGACAGATTTTCTTAGTTTATCAAGATTTTTTCTATCTTTAATGGGTCGGGGTATCAATTTCCCAGCTTTTCTATAAAACTGAGTCCCATAGATTTGTTTTTTTCCTTGATTCACAAAAATGCGATCTGTGAGATACGCCTTTTCCTTTGGAGCAAAGTCACAGTTTTCTAGACACTTTTTTTGAAGCAAACTATTAGAATCCTGATGTTGAATAAGAAGCCAAAATTTTTTCAAACAAGCGACTCCCAAAGATTTTCTAGTTGGATAACCATGACGCTCAATCATTTCTTTTATACGGAAATAATGAATATTATCCACCAAATAAACCAAAATATTATAAAACAGCTCGTTCCTGTTCCCGCCGGCAAGCTTTCTTGACTTCTGATCAAGCACATACATCTCCTCTATTTGTCGCTTTAAAGAAAGTTTTTCGCTAAGATTCATATCTTTAGTCCAATTCAGCAATTGGATATGCGTGCCCAGTTAAAACGTTATAATCATAGTATTTGCTGCGGCTTTTTTTAATAATCGGACCATTCTTAGTACTAATATGTGAAGTGTGTTCGCCATGTATTTTTCTAATACCAAAGTTACGGAATCTTCCTTCCTCGTACTTTATACACATAGAAATTGAATATTTTTTCAACAGCATGCCCATAGGTATCGCGGTATATATTTTGTTATTTATCACAAAATCAAATTTTGATTTACGGGCATGAAAATTGCCGGTAACGAAAATAATTTTCTTGTTCTGCTGAGAATGTAAAATTCTAGCAACATTTTCTACCGTTAATTTTTCAGCTTTATTCCAATCTTTATGCTCAATCTTAACTCCTCTGAGAGTCACATTCTGCGTATTCCAAAGCCTTAGAAATGGAATGTGTTCTCTACCAATAAGACCACCTTCGGTAATCCAACGCTCCTCATCCACTGCGCGGATAAATTTTCTTAAACCACTCGGCGAGGAAATCTTTTGTAAGTGATGCGTCCATTTTTCTTCTAATTCAAACAATATTACGGATGCTCCCCAATTTTGTACAAGCCAATCTATCACAATTAGGTTTGCAACTATTCCATGAGTTTCCCCAAGTATCAAAAGTTGTTTTTTTTGCTCTTCTTTACTTAAAAACTCCATATCAAGAACTATACTCTAGCTTATATTAAAATTTAAGGGGCCCCCAGCGAAAACGCCAGAGGCCCTGTGATGCGGACGACTCTAGTCGTCAGGGTCGGTGCCCTTCCAGGTGGTAAGAGTTGCCTTTCCACCCATGGGGCAAGAGCCGGAAGGCGGCACGGCAAGAAGTGCCGCAAACACCTGAGCCTTTTCCATTCCTTTCACCTCCCTTCTTAGCCAATAGGCTTGCTCCCCACAAGATACAGCAACTTGATGAATTTTTCAATCTAACCGGTCGTTAGTAGTCTACACATACTAACGAGTAGGGGCTGGCTTGTAAGCTCTTCGACCCACAACCATTGGCCGTTTGGATTTAATTCCAAAAAGACGTACTCTCCATCTGGTCTCCGTATCAGATCGATAGCGCCGAATGCTAGGCCGTACCACTTGATCACCGCAAGACACTTACGTTGAACTTCTCGAGGTAGGCTATAGGGAGTTACTTCAACTCTCCCATATGCCACAGCCTCACGCCAATCTGTGCGTGCAGATGGTTCGGATTGTGAATCTATTCTTGCGGTGAAGACATCACGGCCAATAACCGTAACGCGAAGCTCATAGGATTTTGGTACATATTCTTGGAATATCCCTCCAGTAGGCCTAATCAGATCAATATCCTTTATTAGTCCGGGCGTAACAATTGTTGTCGGTACGCCCCATAATTCAGGACCATGTTCCCCCCTCATTACAGGAGAGCAGAGCGTTTTATACACCATCCCATCTGGGCACGTTGCGTAGAATTCCCTAATGCGATTAGGAGAGTTAGTTATTAATGTTTTCGGAATTCTCATACCAAGCTCACTGGCAATGTGTAGCTGAAGATATTTACGACGGGCTCTATCTAGACGATCATAGCGACTGACCCAGAAAGCAGCGTCCAGACAGAAGTACAGTTGCTTTACAAGTTCCTGGGCTTCCTTCTCCGCAAACTCACGTTGCCCCGAAAGATTTACATCAACATGAGGCACCCCGGGTCTCCTGTATAAAACACTTCTAATATTACTAAGAGCAGTAAAGTCCCCATTTACGAGAACCCCATCACCGGCATCCCCAAGACCGAAGACTAGTTCAACATGATCTTGAGTAAAACGATCAGTGTTGAAGCGTAAGACATTCACGCCACTTATGAGCAATGAATGTTCCACTTCGTTAGCATGGACATCCAGTGACTCAGAAATAATCAGCACGCTAGACATCTCGCCCTCCTTTTACTGACCTCTACCCAGTCCCACAACTTGTTAAAGTACTATATGCCAAGAGCCATTCCCTTGGCTTCAAATATATTAAATCATATAATAGAGTACTTTACAAGAATCTCACAAATTTTCCGCCCCGTAACTATTTTGCTCTTGATTCGTTCTAATATATGTAGCATAAACATATGCCTAAGAAACAGCAGATAAAACCAAAAGCATTTTCAACCAAAATCCTTACTAAGGGGCTTGCTGCCGTATGGCGATACACCAGGCCTCATAAGGGGCCTGTTTTATTTTTAGTGTTGATAAGTTTGATCACCGCATCATTTGAGGCGTTTGTTCCGCTTATGGCGGGTAAAATTTTTGACGCAATTGTTGATATCGCGCACAACCCCATTCTTTCGCTTATTTCTGTTTTCTCCATCATCGCAATCTGGTTTATGCTGAAAATAATTTCTGATATCGCAAGCTGGAGGGTTGATATCGGAAATCGAAGATTAGGAGCAATACTAGAAGCCGAATACATCGCCAAAGCTTTTGGAAAACTGTTTGAACTTCCCATCGGTTTTCACAAAAACAAAAAACACGGAGAAATCGGAAATAGCATTATTCGTTCGTCAGGATGGATCGAATCCGTCGTTTCCCGAGTATCTATTAGCTTACTGCCAAATTTTTTGAGTATTGTTATCGCTCTGGTCATTATGTTTCTAGTCAATCCATTGCTTGCGTTAATACTCGTCGGCGCGGTGATGATATATGCCATATTGCTCGTTCGCACCGCTCCCCGCATGGCGACCTTGCAAGTAAAAATTCACCAAGCATACAACCAAGCATTCGGGAGGGCATACGACGCGCTCGGAAATATACAAGAGATAAAACACGCAGCGACAGAAGATTACGAACAGAAAAAAATTGAAAATAATTTTATCAAAAAAGCAGCTCCTCTTTGGATGCGCTCGCTTAACATCTTTACACAAATGGGATTCGCCCAGCGAATTTTGGTTACGCTTTCGCAAAGCGCGGTGTTTATACTGTCGGTCTTTTTGGTAAAAAACGGCACGATTACTCCCGGAGAACTTGTCGCGTTTAATGGATACGCCGCAATGATGTTCGGGCCATTTGTGGTGTTGGGACAAAACTGGAATCTTATTCAAAATGGCCTCGTTGAAATCACAAAAGCGGAAAAGATTCTTGATACTCCTCCCGAAAAATATCTTCCAGAAGCGGCAACCCCCATTACCTCTTTAGAGGGAGGGGTGATGTTCAAGAACGTCTTTTTCTCATACGAAAAGAACGGAGAAAAGGAAGTGCTCAAAGATATTTCTCTGGCCATAAAACCGGGAGAAAAAATCGCGTTAGTAGGAGGATCCGGGGTTGGGAAAACAACTCTGGTTAGTTTGCTCCTTGGACTCTACACTCCACAGAAAGGAAGTATCAGCATAGATGGAGTAGATCTAAAGAAAATTGACCTCAAGGCATATCGATCACGAGTTGGGGTAGTTCCACAAGAACCAACGCTCTTTAACGACACAGTTGCAAACAACATCGCGTACGGGACAAAACACAAAACCCAAAAAGAAATAGAAATAGCCGCGCAACAAGCATACGCAGACGAGTTCATACAGAAATTCAAAAAAAGATACAAGCAGTTGGTGGGATGGAGAGGGATTAAACTCTCAACAGGACAAAAACAACGCATCGCGCTTGCGCGCGCATTCTTAAAGGCGCCCGATATTCTCGTGCTCGATGAACCAACTTCCGCGCTAGATGCGCACTCCGAAGAGCTTATAAAAAATTCCCTTAAAAAACTAATGGAGGGACGCACCACGTTTATTATTGCTCATCGCTTAAGTACAGTACGAGAAGCCGATAAAATTATCGTATTTGAAAACGGCAGTATCGCTGAACAAGGAACACACGATGAATTGATAGGAAAACCAGATGGTGTGTATCAAAAACTCTATCGCCTCCAAACCGAACTCCACTAATAAAAACATTCCAACATTCTCTCCCCTTCGCTAAAGCTACGGACTGGCAAGGGAGAATGTTAGAATGTTTTTAGATACTTTTCTTTTACGCATTTCTATTCCTCAAACCCTCGAGGAACTAGCATTGAGGTATAGAGTTTTTCGGGGGCAAGATATGTGTCCACCGCTCTGGTAATGTCCCCTATTTGAATCGCTTCTATTTCTTTTTTAATTTCCTCATATCCGCGAGGAGCTCCCAACGAAGCGATATCAAACGCGGCAATATCAATCACATCGTCCATGCTCTCAAACGTCAGCGCGAGTCGTCCTAGTTTTACGTCTTTCGCCTTTTTGAGAAGCTGTTCGTCAGTTTTTGATTTTGCAATTACTTCTTGTGTCGCTTCAATCGCCTCTTTGTAACGCTTGTGGTCAGTGCCTATGTACACACCAAAAAAACCTACATCGCTCAATTTTTCAACTGACGCATGGATTTCATAACACAATCCAAGCTTATCTCTCACCTCTTGAAAAAGCGGGAACGACATTCCCCCAGAAATCATCGTGCCAAACAGCGAAAGATGTTGGGTTGTCTGATCGTTTGACGCGCCTACTGGAGCGCTCATAACAAGATGGAGTTGTTCAATATCTCTTTTTTCTACATAATTACGCTCACTTGTCGCTTCAAATGGAACGGGTGTGCGAGAATTCTTTACGCCCCCACCATTTGTAAAATATTCGTCAAATAACTCAACCGCTTTTGCGCCATCTATATTTCCAGCAACAACAAAAACAAAATTTGCTGGCTGATAATATCGCTCCTTAAACCCAAGAAAGTCACTCTTTGTAAACCCCATCACCGAATCCTCGGTCCCCAACGTATCTTTGGAAAGCGGATGCTTACCATAGAGATGTTGAAGCGCGATGTCTCCGATAAGGCGCCCGGGGCTATCATTTCGCCGTCTGATTTCTTGCACAATATTCTTCATTTCTACCTGAATTTTTTCTTCAGGAAACGTAGAAAAAAACATCTGTTCGCTCAAAAGTTTTGGAATACGCTTGGCATATTCCACAGGGGTTTGCGCGTGATAAAACGTCATCTCTTTCCATGTCCATGCGTTTAATCGTCCCCCAATTTCTTCAATAAACTCGGAAACGTCCTTGCTGGTTGGGAACTCTTTTGTCCCCTGAAAATGCATATGTTCAAGCGCGTGCGCGATTCCCGCCTCCTTTGGCCAGACCTCATCGCGCGTCCCCGCAAACACCAAAACTCCAGCCGCAACACTTTGCGCATGCGGGACCGAAAAAAGCCACAGTGGCGCTCCTGATTTTGTTTCGTGTTTTGTGAATTGCATAAGATTCTGGTGCCGGCGGCAGGACTTGAACCTGCGACCTGACGCTTATGAAGCGCCCGCTCTAACCACCTGAGCTACGCCGGCATATTAGGCGTGCGCAGTGGACGGGACTCGAACCCGCAACCTCCCGCGTGACAGGCGGGTGCTCTAACCAGTTGAGCTACCACTGCAAACACTAATAGTGTACTTAATTCTTCTTAGAAATCAATATCGCCCGCTTCTTCCATCCTTTCATAAATTCTTCTATCGGAGCTGATCTTTTTATATCTTCACGAATTTTTGTAGCTGGATCGTTATAAAAAACCTTGCCACGCTCAATGCCCGTAACCACCACCAAATGCCCGTTTTTTGTTGAAGGGTCTAAGTTACTATATATTGATACGATAATTGGCCCGACCATAAGCATCTCCTTTAAGCGTCCTAGTGCTTCTTGGTCATCAAGCATTACCCAGTCGTATCGTTGAGCATCACACCCAAGATCATGCGCAATATCAACAAGCGCCTGGTGTTTCCAGCCAACACCAAGGATAAATCCATCAAGCGCTAATCCTCTTTTAATAAGTTCGTCCCCATCAAATTTCTTATGAAGCGTATATTCTAAAATCATTTGTAGCGAAACAATCCCGCAGCTACGGGATTTCCATTCTTCCAAAACAATATCAAGATACTGCGAATATTCCGGAACAGAAAACATATACTAAATAATTCTCTTTATCGCCACAACATCTTTTTCAAGTTGTTGAATTTTCTTTAAAGATTGGGTCTTCACCCACCCCTTTTCAACACGAATCGGGTAGTCTTTGTACACTTTTGAAATAGCATGGATTCCTTTCCCATCGCCAAGATACAATACGACGTGCCCAATACCCTGAGGATACTTAGGGCTGTAATGCCCCCGCAACGACCGATAAAAAATCAAATCTCCCCGTTGAGGTTCTTTTACCTTTTTCCCCGCATATGTTGCTTGCAAAAGCGTACTCCGTGGCATTTCGTATCCAAAATGTTCAAATACATATTTAATAAATCCCGAACAATCAAAATATTTCGGCGCCTCTTTCATAAGCGCTCCATATTTATATGGAGTCCCCACAAACTGTTTTGCGAATGTAACCAACTCTTCAATTTTCTCCTCCCTCGTCTTTGAGTTTTTCTTTTTCATACCGACACATTATTCCACAAACAATGTTTATCAGCAATCACCCCCACACCTATGCATAGGTGTGGGGGTTTACATAAAAATCAAAATCTGATATACTCTCCTTGCGGGATGGAGCAGCCTGGTAGCTCGCAGGGCCCATAACCCTGAGGTCGTTGGTTCAAATCCAACTCCCGCAACCACGCAAAATACAAAAACCGACCACTTCTGGTCGGCTTTTGTATCGCGTGGCACAGCAGTGAAACACGATATTTTGCGTGAGCCCCGCGATGAAATTTTCATATTTCATTTTGCGGGGCAGCAATAAAAACAATATTTTGCGTGAGCCCCGCGATGAAATTTTCATATTTCATTTTGCGGGGCAGCAATAAAAACAATATTTTGCGTGAGCCCCGCGATGAAATTTTCATATTTCATTTTGCGGGGCAAGGGGATAAAATATGTTCATGTATTATGTCTACGTACTCCAGCATATAGAATCTGGCGGATTCTATATCGGCTTCACTCAAAATATTGAAAGGAGGTTTGACGAACACCAAAACAAAAGGGGTGGGAGAACAACGCGCATAAAGAGTGGTTGGAAACTTATATATTATGAAACATATCTAGACAAAAAAGATGCCACGGGAAGAGAAAAATTTTTAAAAGGAGGTTCAGGCAGAAAATACCTAAACAAGCAACTAAAAAATTATCTTGAGTCAAAAACTAAATAGGCCACGCAAAATACAAAAGCCGACCAGAAGTGGTCGGTTTTTGTATCGCGTGGCACAGCAGTGAAACACGATATTTTGCGTGGTTTTAATATTAAAACCATTACTCTTTTTCCGCTATTTGTTATAAGTTATTAGTTATTCGTCATTGACTACTCAATCATCCCAAATTGTCTCAAGACATCTCTGTAGAGACGTAATAACTTCTTCGTTTCGGAAAGGTCAAGCATGCCTTGTTCATCTTCCATCTTTAAAAACACCTCTTTGCGGACCCGCCGTATTTCATCTATATGAGCAATCTGTGAAGCGTCTATTTTCATAAGACGTTCGTCAATTGAATTTCCAGCATACCCCCCCGCTTTGAGCACTTCATCCACCATCGCATCTGCTTTTTGCACCGCCTCCTTCCACGCCAAAGGAGTATGCTTCTTCACAAGCTCAAGAATTCCCTTCCATTGTTTTGATGATCGCTTTTTTTCGGCGGAAGCTCCCCGCGCTATTCTCCAACCATAATCTCTTTTATCGGAAAAATAATCTATCAAAATAATCAGTCGTATGACCGCCACTAATAATATCAGCGATATGAACGCCGATGCCATCTTAAGCCAAAACAACGATTCTCCAATAGTTCTCATATTATGGACGTAGTATTGTTTCGTAATAATGCCCCAGCGAAAGGATATCGCGCTCATGGAGATGTTTCCCTATCATCTGAAAATTAACCGGAAGCTCTCCCGCCTCCCAAGACGACCGAGTCGGGAGCGAAAGAGCGGGAAGCCCTGCCAAATTCGCGGGAATAGTAAAAATATCGGAAAGATACATCGCCAGAGGATCATCTGTTTTTTCTCCGATCCGAAACGCGGTAGTCGGCGTAACGGGCGCCATGAGCACATCAACCCCTTGAAACGCCTTTTCAAAATCATTGAGAATAAGACGGCGCACTTTTTGCGCTTTTGTATAATACGCATCGTAATATCCAGAGGAAAGCACAAATGTTCCCAAAAGAATACGTCGAGTCGCCTCTTGACCAATACCCTCACCACGCTCCCGAAGATATGTTTCCAAGAGCGAAAGATCTTTCCCCTTGAGCCCCTCTACGGGAGAATATCGAACACCATCATACCGAGCCAGATTTGCGCTCGCTTCCGCGGGTAAAATAATGTAGTAACACGAAAGCGCGTATGTGGTGTGTGGCAAACTCACTTCTTTTATTTCAAACCCATCGCGCTTGAATCGCTCTATCGCTCCCTCTACTTCTTTTGCAACTTCAGAAGATATGCCCGAGATAAAATATTCTTTAGGAATGCCCAGAACCAATTTTTTTACATCTTTGTGTTGGACAAGTTTTTCTCCACTCTCCCATTTGTGCGAAATACTCGTGCTATCCAAAGAATCGGCTCCCGCCACAACACTCAAGAGTGTCGCTGCGTCGCGCACTGTTTTGGCAAATGGACCAATTTGATCCAAACTTGAAGCAAGCGCCATAAGTCCATATCGCGACACTGCGCCATAGGTGGGCTTGAGCCCCACTACTCCACAAAATCCCGCCGGTTGACGAATAGACCCTCCCGTATCGGACCCAAAAGCTCCCAGGGTCATCCCAGAAGCGACCGCGGCGGCTGATCCGCCAGAGGATCCTCCCGCGACTCGTTTTTGGTCATAAGGATTTTTTGTGGGTCCAAAAATAGAATATTCAGTTGACGAACCCATCGCAAATTCATCAAGATTTGTTTTCCCTAAAATAATCGCCCCCGCGTCACGAAGTTTTTTTACAATCGTCGCATCATACGAAGCAACATAGTGTTCTAAAATACCAGACGCGGAAGTTGTTCGAGTGCCCTGGATAAGCATATTATCTTTTATGCCTATGGGCACACCAAAAAGTGGGCGCTTATCAGATATCCCCTCTCGATCCAACAAAGACGCTTCCTGATAAGCGCTTTTTTCATGTAAATCAATAAAAGCGTTTATATCCGGGTTACGCTTTTTGATAAAACCAAAAAATACTTCCAGAGCGCTTGCGACAGAAAAATCACCGTTCTCAATCCCCTTACGGTATTTCTCAATTGTAAAGTTATTATCAAAAAACTTTTCCATATGAAAATTACTCAAACACCGGAGGCACTTTCAACGCCCCATTCTGACTTTGGGGAAACTGTTCAACACTTATCTTGCTCTCTTTTGTTCTTTCTGCCTCTTCTCGGACTCTTTTTTCATCTTCACGAAAAACATCCGAAAGAAACGTTCCGCCCGAAACCGGCTCAAGAGCGCTCGTATCAAGTTCTTCCAATTCCTTAAAGTGATCTAAAATCTTAGAAAGATCTTCCTTGAGCTTCTTTCGCTTTCCCGGGTCTTCCTCTTCTTGGATACGGGCGAGTAAGAAAAGATGAGAGAGGAGTGAATCGTCTATGTGCATATCAGTAGTATTGTCTATAATAGAGCAACTATCAAGCGACTATCGAACCCCAACTTTTTTTAAAAAATCATCCTCACTCCAAATTGAAACACCAAGTTCCTTCGCTTTCGTGTATTTTGAGCCGGGGTTTTCTCCAACAACCACCGCGTTAGTACGAGAAGATACATCGCTCTGAAAATCACCCCCCTGCTCTTCAATCAACTCTCTGGCGCGTTGCCGAGAGACCAAAGAAAGCGTCCCCGTGACAACGATTTTCATACCCTCAAAGGCCCTTCCCTCTCTCTTCTTTTCCTCAAGAATAACGCCCGCATCATATAAATCTTCAAGAAGTTTTTTATTCCGCAAATTGGAAAACCACTCCACAACACTTTTAGCAACCACGGGACCAACGTCAGTAATCGTTTCAAGGTCTCCGCTAGAACATCCTTCAAAAAAACTCGCCAGGGAAGGAATATCTATCTTTCGCGAGCGAGAAATGAAAAACTTTGCCAAATCATTCGCGGTTTCTTGCCCAACATGCAAAATTCCAAGCGCATACAAAAACTTTCCAACATTAATTTTCTTTACGGCATCAATCTGTTTTATAAGATTTTGAGCGGATTTTTCTCCGAATCGTTCCAAAGGAGCGATATCGCCTTCTTGTAAAGAAAAAATGTCGGCGACGTCAACCAAAAGTCCCTCATCTAAAAATCTATCAACAATTTTTTCTCCCAATCCTTGAATATTAAACGCGCCCCGAGACACAAAATGAAGAATCTGATGTTTGTTTTTTGCTCCACAAGATGGATTAGGACATCGTACTAAAACGCCATCCCTGGAAAGAAGAGACCCGTCAATCGGACATATTTTGGGGACAGAAATCTTTTTTTCTTTTCCGGAACGAAGTTCTTTTATAACGGCAATAATTTTGGGGATAACATCCCCCGAACGCGTCACCACAACCGTATCTCCGATTCGTACATCAAGACGTTCTATCTCGTCAAAATTATGGAGGGTCGCATGAGTAATTGTCACGCCCGATATCCCAACGGGCTTGAGCACCGCCACGGGGGTGAGAATGCCGGTACGTCCCACTTGAATTTTTATCGCTTCCACAATAGTGGTTGCTTGTCGAGGAGAAAATTTATAAGCAATCGCCCCCCGAGGGCCCTTGCCAACAATTCCCCCCGCTTCAAAAATCTTTTCATCATTAAGAATGACAACCACTCCATCAATTTCGTATCCAAGTTTCTCCCGTTTCTTTTCCCAGTCATTTCGAAACATAAACACCTCCTCAAGCGAATCGAGCGCTCGAGCGTCAGAACTCACGGAAAAACCCCACGACGCAAGCATTTTATGCTCTTCTTCGTGCGTTCGCTGACCGCAATTGGTCGCTATCGCATATTGGAACGATTCCAATTTTCGAGACGCCGCAACAGCAGGATCAAGTTGGCGGATAGATCCGGCGGCAAGATTTCTTGTATTCGCAAAAGATTTTTGATTCTTTCTTTCCTGCTCTTTATTAATACGCTCCAATTCCTTTTTGGAAATAAAAATTTCTCCGCGAACTACTAAATGTTTAGGAATGCTCCACTTTCCAAGTTGAGTAAGTTTTGTGGGAATAGAAGAAATTGTTTTTAAATTTTGTGTGACATCTTCTCCGATTATTCCATCTCCACGCGTTGACCCTTTGGCAAACACGCCATTTTCATAAACCAACTCAACCGCCAATCCATCTATTTTTAATTCACAATAAAAAAGAGGACGTGTTGCTTTTCCAAGCATGGTTGTCCCCACATGTTTTTCCAGACGCGTGTACCATTCTTTCATCTCTTCCTCTGAAAACGCGTCAAAAAACGAATGCATCGGCATTTCGTGACGTACTTTTACAAATTTATCAAGCGGCTTTCCTCCAATAGTTTGCGTCGGAGAGGAGGCAATGACAAACTCCGGATATTTTTGCTCAAGTTCTTCAAGCTCATTTTTGAGCGTATCAAATGCTTCATCGGAAATTTCTGGAGCGTCAAACGTATGATAAAGCGCCCGATGATAGTCAATGAGCTTACGAAGCTTTTGAATTCGTTCCTTTACGAAAGCTTTATCCATAACTAAAAACCCAACTACTCTTCCAAGAACTCTGTGAGAAACACCCCAAACGCACGGTATGATCTTCCCGCATGTCCAATTGATTTTACCAACTCGGGGAATTCTTGGACTTCTAATACCGTATCGTTTGAAAATGTCGGCTGTTGAGCGTCTGAGGCATTTTGTTGAGAAGAAAAACTCTTATAGAGCCACCATTCTACCCCGGCATCTGCCGCATAGATTGATTTGGTAGAATCAACGATATCCGTAGCGGTTCTGATTTTTTGTAACGACACATAACCCGCAATTGTTGTCACACCAAGCATGGTCGCCCCTAGCACCATAATCAAAATCAACATCGCCTGTCCCGTCTCTCTATTTTTCTTATTCGTATTTTCGTACATAATTCGTATTTCGTAGCCACTTTTAAAATACTCGTGAACTTATCGTCGTTTGGATATAGTTGGTAATGGTGCGTCCCTTGTCACTTGCCGAGACCCCCAAAGAAAGCGTGGTACGATATGGCCCCGGGTCGTTCTCTCGCAATGAACTGACACTAAAATGAGATACCTCAACATTCTCCGCCGTAACTATTTCAGAGATCTGGTCTGACCCATCTACGTTGGAAACGGTACGGCGAATTGCCTGCTCATCTTCATCCCACGCATACATAACCAATTTCTGCACGGTTACACCGTTTTCTTGATCGGGGCGTTCAAATTGGACCGCGTTTCCTATCGAGAAAAAATCTGTTCCAACCCGCATTTCACGCATCATTTGTTCTATAGTTAAGCTCATATTGTCCGTAGCCGACATAAGCTTGAGTACGAGTCGTTGATTAGAAAGCGATTGGATAAACCCCCCAATTGCGACAACCACAAAAATAGAAAAGATGCTTAGCGCGATTAAAAGCTCGATTAATGTTGATCCTTCTTCTTTTTTTTGTATATTTTTTTCCATTGTTGTTTTTTATTGAGAATCCAAGACAAACAAATTCTATTACTGCCTCCAATTAAAGAAATGATCTTCCGCAACAATCTCACTGGTCACTCCGCCACGAGTTTTCCATAAAACGATTGATTTTACAGTCAACTCGTCTTGACCGTTTGGTCCCTGGGCAATTGTTATTTTTCTTAAAAAAGGAGTGCTGTCTCCCGATTGGTAAGAATAAATTTTTAAAGTTGGATCAAATTTCAACGTTCTTTGTTGATATAAAGAAAGTCCCGAAGAATTATACTCAACCTCATAATCTCCATATCCAACCCCTTGGTTAAAGGCATTGCCGGAAGCGACGTTGTTGTCAATAATATTTTTTACCACCTCAATCCCTTCCGCGGCTAAATATGCCGCCACATACTGGTCAGAGATTACTTTGTTAATACCAATAGAATTGGAAAGTAAACTCAAAAGTCCCAAAAGTCCGATTACGGTAATTGCCAACGCGACCATAGATTCAACTAAAATCTGTCCCGAGGCGAAGCTTTTCGAGGCGTGCCCCGAGGCGAAGCTTTTCGGGGGCTGCCCCGTCATCTTGTTTTTCTTATTCGTATTTTCGTACATAATTCGTATTTCGTAGCCACTACTACTCGGTCACGATCTGTCCAAATCTATTAATCGTCATTCGCACCGAAAGCCCGCGAGAGGTTTCGAGCGTCATCGTTGCTGGAAAATCAGAGACCGAATCAAGATACACCTTCGGATCTGGGGGAACAAACAAAAGATCTGAAAAATTTGCAGAAACGGTCACTCCATTAAGCGTTGCGCGCTCAAATACTTCTTCTTCTCCTTCGTATATTCCTCCCGCGTAAAGATCATAATCCCTGCACGAACCATCTAGAGAAGGATTGTCGCGGAAAAGAATAACTTCAGTAGGATTCTCTCTGTCTATGTGAATGCCATATCCACAAGGGACCTCGGTATTATCACTTGGTCGATTATAGGTAGTAATCGCCAAAGAACGCGCCTGATACACTTGATTAATGATTCTCCCCTGTTCGCGAAAGAGCGCTATCTGTTGTTGAGTTGATCGATTATATGTCGCGGCAGTAGCTGTAAAAATAACGATAAGCGAAATCGTCACTAAAAGTTCAATGAGGGTAAACCCCATCACCAGATCAGCCGCGGTAGCGCGGATACGCGCTTTCTTGAGCACGATACTCTCAAGTGATGAAAAGATGTCAAAAAATAACCGCATTCGTTGTTTTGCAAAGGATGCCCAATGCAAGAAATAGCGGCTGGCTCGGTGTGGGGTAAACCCCATCATCTGCTCATATAAGTTTTTTCTTATAAATCGCATCATATTCCAATAAAAACATCTCTTCGCAAACAACAAAAAGCACTAATATGCGAGCGCCAACTAACAACATCTAATTATTTATGATTTCTCAGCGCTACATTCCAATTATACCAAAATACGCGCTCAGAAGACCAGCACCCCAGAAAAAAGTAATTGCCGAAGCAATAACGATAAAAGGACCAAATGGAACCCGATCGGAAATACGTTTTTTCCCGAACGCCATAAGAAGAAGAGCGACAAAAGATCCAACAACAAACGAAAGAAACATCACCAAAAGAATATCGGGCCATCCGAATAGAACGCCAAGTGGAATGATAAGCTTCACATCGCCCATCCCCATTGCTCTTCCCTTCGAAAGCGCGACAATCAAAAAGAAAAATACTCCAGCGACAATTCCTCCAAAAAGATGTGCGAGGACTGGTTGTCCAATCCCAAAAAACAGCGGGGCATACACGCCCAGAAACGAGCCGCCCGACACATTACCAAAAAGGCCCCACCAATATCCAAGCCCAGCCCATATCGCTCCCAAAAACAACAGCAATCCGTTTACTACATTCGGGATAACATACCACTTCAAATCAATCACAAATACAAGAATTAATAAAAGAAAAACAAGAATCCACAACGCGCTTGCAAGTATAAATGCCCCCCACCCCCACTCGGCGACAAAAAACGGAAAAAGCAAACGTAACGTCAGAGGAATAAAAACAAATAAAAGAGCGCTGGCAAGTTCAACCAGAGGATATTGCCATGAAATCGTTTTTAAACACGAACGACATTTTCCTTTTTGAATCACAAAACTTATCAAAGGAATCAATTCATACCACGAAAGCGTTTTCTGACAAAAAAGACATCGGGATCTTCCCCTGGCAACATGCGCTCCAAACACACCTCCTTTTTCAGGATGGTATCTCAAAGAAACAACATTTAAGAAGCTCCCAAACGCGAGTCCAAGCAAAAAAAGTAGAATTCCCACTTCAAACGACATAACTAGAATCGGATACAATAAATCGGGTCCGTACAATCAACACCAAAGGTTGATTCATCAATGTCAGCCGTTTCGGTGAGTAAAGAAGAGCTTGGGTCACTCAACATCGCCCCCAACACATAACTCTGGAAATCGTCGTCTACACCATAATAATAACTCTGGCTAGAAAGTGGATCGTTAGGTATTGACGTAATGCCAAGCCCCGCACCGGAAAGTTCAGTATTGAGCTCATCCCACGTAGAAGCGTTCGGATATGCGCGTCCTTGATTATAATACAGCTCTAGATAGCTCTGTACTTTCTGTAAATCAGAGAGACGCCGTGAATCATACGCGCTTCCTCTAAAACCCCGAAGACCAATCAAGAAGACAGACGCCAAAATCGCGATAATCGCAACCACCACCAACATTTCAATAAGAGTAAAACCGGCAATTTTTTTGTTCATAATATTATTTTAATAATAAACCTTACTTAAATTTTAAACGATTGCGCCAAGTTGTAAATAGGAAGCAAGATAGAAGCGAACAATAGTCCGATAAACAACCCAATCACCAAAATTAAAATCGGTTGGATAAGCTCGGAAAGATTCGCCATCATATCGTTTACTTCGTTGTCGTAAAACGTTGAAATCTTTATCATCATTTCATCTAATCGACCCGTTGTTTCTCCAATCGCGATCATCTGCCCCACCATAGTAGGAAAATATTTTCCATGAGAAAGCAGTAATTGGGAAAGCATTGCTCCTTCGCGAACACCGTTGGCAACCGCAACCAAAATATCACGATAGACAACGTTTCCTATAGTATCACCAGATATCTCAATAGCTTGCGTGACAGGAATCCCCCCCTTCACCAACACGCTCATTGAGCGAGCAAAACGCGCAATATAAATCTTCCGGAACAGATCACCAAAAACAGGCAGAACAAGTATTAAATCACTTCCTACCGCCTTTCCTTCGTTGCTTCTAAAATAATCGATGATCACAAAGATGAGCCCCGCCACAACAAGCCCAACCACCCACCACCAGTCCAAAACAAATTGCCCCCCGCCAAGAAGCGCTTTTGATATGAATGGGAGCTCAACCGCAGATTCTTCAAACACCGGCTGTATTTTAGGAAAAACCACCACCACCATAATCCCAGCAACGATAACAAAAAGTCCGAACAAAATTGCCGGATAAATCATCGCGTTCGCGATTTTTGATTTCCACTCGGCCTCACGCTCCATGTATGCGGCCAAAAACAACATCGCTTCTTCCAAGCGTCCTGTAACTTCGGCGGATCTAATCATGCTTACGTAAAAATCGGAAAAAATCGGCATTTGTCTTTCAAGCGCCTGCGAAAGCGCTAGCCCAGCTTCAACGTCCTGAGTAATCTGAAATACCGCCTCTTGCAAAATAGGGTTCGTCGTTTGTTGATGAAGAGAACGCAATGCGCCATCAAGTGGCATCTCCGATTCAATAAGGGTTGCTAGTTGTCTAGTGAAAACCATCATGTCCTTGGTTTTCACCCGATTGATAAATTGAAAAAATTTATCCCGAACTCCTTTTTTTTCAGTTGAGACGATGCTGAGAACAAAAAGATCGTGAGAGGTAAGAATATTTATCGCAACATCGCGCGTTGGCGCTTCAACAAAACCCACCTGCATTTCCCCCTGTTTATTTCGTGCTTGATATTTGAACTTCATACAATAACACTAATTATGAACATCCAGCTTTTCGTTATGTTCCTGCCCGCCGGCAGGCAGGCGTACTACTTTCGTATTTCGTAGCATAATTTATTTCTCCAGCAATATGCTCAATTCCGAAGAATTCAGCGAATACATCTGAGCGCTTTCCATACTGATTTCTCTTCGGCGCACGAGATCCGCCAACGAACGATTTAAGGTGAGCATTCCTTCTTGAGCGTTCGTTTCAATCACCAAATCAATTTGGTATGTTTTTCTCTCTCTAATAAGATTACGGATCGCGGGGTTTACTAACATTATTTCGCACGCGGGAGCTCGCCCTCCCTCAACTCTGGGGATCAGACGCTCCGAAACGATCCCCACAAGTGTTGCCGCGAGTTGAGATGCGATTTGATTTTGTTGTTCCGCGGGAAAACTATCAATAATACGGTCAATGGTCTGGGCCGCTGAATTGGTATGAAGCGTGGAAAATACCAAATGTCCGGTTTCCGCGGCGGTGAGCGATGTCGCGATTGATTGCGTATCGCGCATCTCTCCAATCATGATAACGTCCGGATCCTGACGCAATACCGAACGGAGCGCCTGTTCAAAACTCAATGTGTCTCCCCCAACTTCACGTTGAGAGATAATACTTTTATCTTGCACAAACATATATTCAACGGGGTCTTCTATGGTAACAATATGTTCGGTGCGAGAGTGGTTGATTTCATCTAAAATCGCGGCAAGCGTCGTTGACTTTCCATGCCCCGCGGGTCCTACCACCAAAACAAACCCTTGAGTAAGACGAGAAAAATCATGCAAAATTGACGGAAGCATAAGCTCATCAATCGTCCGAATGCGCGCGGGAATAAGGCGAAGAGCCGACGCCATATATCCGCGTTGATAATACGCGTTTACGCGAAACCGCGCCTTATCTTCAAAGCTGTACGAAAAATCAAGCTGACGCTCTTTAAGAAATTGCGTACGTTGTTGGTCTGTTAAAAGCCCCAAAACGAGCCCCTCGGCATCCTGGGGAGCAAGAATTTGTTCTTGAGTAAGAGGAACCAGCGCTCCATCAATACGCAAAGTCGGGTGACGACCTACCGCAATATGAAGATCGGACGCGTCCTGTTTAGCGCATGTCAGTAAAAGTTCATTGAGTTTTTGTTTGTAGTCAACCATAGAATTAGTGGTTAGTAACTAGTGACTGGTAGCTGGTAGCTAGTATATCACAAATTTATTATTCATTCTTTATACATCACAATTCCTCGGTTTCTCTAATAATCGTTTCAATTGAGACCAATCCTTTGAGCGCTTTGATTACTCCGTCTTGTCGCAACGTCACCATCTTTTGACGCTTTGCTTCGGCAATAATGTCCGTCTCGGAAGGAGACGCTGAAATAATTTTTTCAAGCTCCTTGGTCATTTCAAGAATTTCAAATATCGCAACACGTCCCGAAATTCCTTTTCCATTACACGCGTCACATCCCTTTGACTCGTATACGATATAGGGAGCTTTCATCCCCAGTTCTGATTTTGTCCTCTCATCCATTTCTCCGATTGTTTGCTCAATAATCCGAGCGACTTCTCCGGTCGCTTCTTTTTTCTCAAGACATTTTTGGCATAACTTTGGCACGAGTCGTTGCGCAACCATAATATTAAGAGCGGGTGGCAACAGGAACGGCTCAACTCCCATATCAATCAAACGGGGAGCGACTCCGACCGCGTTATTTGTGTGAAGTGTTGAAAGCACGATATGTCCAGTAAGAGCCGCGTGAATCGCAAGTCCAGCGGTTTCGTTGTCTCGAACCTCACCTACCATAATAACATCTGGGTCTTGGCGCAAAATTTGTCGCAAGCCCGAAGCAAAATCATATCCGATTTCAGGATGTACTTGGGACTGGTTAAGCCCATCGATGTAGTATTCAACAGGATCCTCCAAACTTACGATATTTACTTGGTCGTTATTGAGAATTTGCATTAACGCGTATAGCGTCGTCGTTTTCCCCGATCCAGTAGGCCCCGTAATCAAAATCATTCCAAAGGGCTCGTTGATTCCTTTTTTCAAAATTTCCTGATTCCTCCCAAAAAGACCAAGCTCCTCAAGTCCTTTAAGTCCCACAGTCGGGTCAAGTACACGAATGGCAACTTTTTCCCCCACTGGAGTGGGGAATGTCGCGACACGGAAATCAATATCCCGCCCCAAAAGTACGGTGCGAAATCGTCCGTCTTGAGGAATACGCGTCTCATCAAGTTTCAAATTGGAAAGTACTTTTACTCGAGAGACAATCGGCTGATGAAGTTCAACGGGAAGCGAGGCAACTTCTTTGAGTTCCCCATCCAAACGAAAACGGATACGCAATCTGTTGCGTTGAGGTTCAATATGAATATCGGATGCCTTTTCCCACACTGCTTCTTTGAGCGTTGAAGCGACAATACGAATAATCGGAGCTTCTTCTCCAGCGGCCGCGGCTTCAATCTGAACAATTTTTTGTTCTTCGGAGCGTTTCTTTGAAACGGCAGTCAACGAACGCACCGCTTCTTCTACCTGGCTTCTATAGGGAGAATATCGCCTCAACACCTCATCCCAAAGAGACATACTCACCAAATATACTCCAAGATTTACCTTCAACTGTTTCGCCACAAACTTTAAAGCATCTTTAGCTCGATCGTCGTCGGGATTGACCATCCCAACCACAAGCATATCGCCCTGTAGCTCCAGAGGAACAACGCGAAAATTCCGCACGGTAGTTTCGGGAACTAATTTTATCGCTTCCTCCGAAATTGTTTTTGGATCAACTGTTTTTGAGGGAATTCCTAAAATCGCCGCCTTCACCTTCAACAATGCTTCTTCGGGAACGGCACGGCGTTCATAGAGCAGATCGTCAATGGGGCGTCTAGCAAACGAAGCTTCTTGAAGAAGCTTCTGTCCCACGTCTTTTTGAAGAAGTGATTGCTCAATAAGAGCATCTATAAGGACTTTGTTTTCCATAACGAAAAAAATTCATTTCTCACTCCTCACCTCTCGTATTAAAACGTTCCAAAGGGCGTCGAGTTTCCTGCCGGAGCGGGATTGGGCGGTTGAACGAATTGAGAAAGGTTGGAGAAGAACTGACCAGAAACAACCTCTTTGGGATCAAACTGGATTCGAGCAAGTTCGTCTATGGATTGAAGCTGTATGGGAGCAACGGTATTGATAAGATCTGGCTTCACGAAAAAAAGATAGTAGGCCGCCACACCAACAATTGCCAAGGAAACAAATAAAATCCCAAATCCAAACCATCCTCCTCCATTCCCTTTTTCTTCTTGAATATAAATTGCCATGTCCAATAAAATTATTCCGTCTGATAATAACTTGTAAGAGAAATCGCGTAATTTAAGGTGGCGAGCTGTTCTGCCCCGGGCGACGACCCTTCTATTTTAATATCCGAAACGTCAATTAAGAGGATATTCCGTTCTAACTGACGCATGAGAGATTTAAAACCGGCATAACTTCCCGACATGCGCGCTTCCCCCTTGAGCACCCCCACGCTACGAATAACACTAGACGCGGAAGGCTGTACGGGAGCTACTTGAGTTGAAAAACTTGAAACAGCCAACGCATTGATTGCTCCAAGCTCCACAACTTGGTTGGTGAAATAGCTTACGTCGCGCCCTCTTGGTAACACCAAAGATACCTGCCGTTGAACTTGAGCGGAATTCTGAAGCGTATCAAGAAGTTCTTGTACTTTTGTGATTGTCGTTTGGTAGCGAGCAAGCGCGTCAGATTTTGAGACAAGTTGCGCGCGTAGGTCGTATATTTGAGCGTACGTGGGTTTAATCAACATTGAATACACCGCGACCGATCCAAGCAGAAACGCAATCGCCAAAAGGACAAACAGAATTCTTCGTGAAGATGTTTTCATGTTATTGAGTAGTTTGAGTAAAGAATCCTTGAACAAATTGAATCTTCACCGAAAAGAAGACCCCTCCCCCTTCGCTAGCGTCTCGCTGGCGAGAAGCGTCAAGAGCGACACCCGAAACATCTGGATTATTTTCAAAAACCGCCAATTGATCGGAAAGTGTTTCAAACGTGGGGACGATTCCTTCCAGTCGCGCCTCTCTGCCCGAAACATTAAGTTGCATAAGCGTCACACGAACGGTTGGATACGTATTGCGTTCCAAAAAATCAAAAAATCGAGAGGGGTAGGCGTGGGAAGAAGCAAGCGTGTCAATGTTATAAAGTTGAGAATAAAGATCAATAAGATTTTTTTGTTGAGCGCTATCTAAAGATTGGGAAAGCTCCGCGAACTGAGCGTCAACACTTTTGATCTCCGACGTAAGATAGGGAATATACCCAAACGCCATTCCCGCATAGACCAAAAGCGAAAGCCCCAACACCACAATCGCAATAACCAAAACGCGCCACGGGAATCCTACCGACGCGTATTCTCGCGAGCGAGACATATTTTGTGCTGGAATGGTTGGTGGCATATATATTATGTGAAATTCTTTATCGCAAGACCAATCGCCGTAGCAAATCGCGTCTGAATTTCTTTAGAGACAACGTTCAGGCGTTCGGGCGCATCAACATAAAGCAAACTGTTTCCTAACGCAACGGGCACTCCCACCTGTTGCTCAACATACGATTCAAGACCGATAAGATTTGCTCCCCCGCCGACAAGCAAAACGCGTTGGATCGAAACCCCTCCACGTTGCTCAAAATCACGAATAGTTCTTCGTATCTCTTGTAGTATAACATCTAAAAAGGGTGTCTGTAATGTGGATAACTCGTACTCTCCCGTTCCTCCCGCTATCCCTCTTTGTTTTTTTAAATCTTCCGCTCGCCGATAACTAATCCCCAATCCTTTGACAATCGATTGGGTAAGCGAGTCACCCGCGTAATCAATTTGCGTATTATGTTTCAAAAACGCCTGGTCAATAATACTGATATTTGTTGAACGCGCGCCAAGATCAACGACCGCAGTTGGTGTTACATCTGCGCCAACTACCGAACGCGCGAATGCTATATTTTCAACTTCAAGCGCTTTCAGAGAAAGCCCCGCCCCCTTACAAATCGCCTTATATCGCGCGATTGTTTCATTGGGAAGGGCGATAATAAGAATTTGCTGTTTTGAAAATCCGCTCTCATCGTCGCGTTGACCTACTCGCATCCAATCAACTGCAATCTCGGAAAGTGGCAACGGTATACTCTGTTTGATTTGAAACGTCATCGCTCGCTTTGTTTCTTCTTCTGACATTTCCGGCATCTCCACCATCGTTAAAAACGACGCGAACGAAGGAATGGAGGCGATCGCGTTCCGAGTACGAAAGTGAACTCTTTTTAACAACAACGAAAGAATTGCGATCGCTTCTTTTTCTGAAATTTTTAACGCGTTTGCCTGAATGACACTATTGGGTCTTTCAAAGTGCCCATAGCTTTCTAAAATTCCATAATTCACCAATCGCGAACGCGACCCGCTCTTCTCAAGCTCAACAATTTTTATAGACGTTGTTCCAATATCAACCCCCAAATATGAGGACGACCCGCCAAATAAATTTGAAAGAAATTTCATAGACAAAAATGCGTTATCAACGCCATACCATGTCAGTATATCGCATTTTTTACAAAAATGAAAACGACAGATAGCAACGATACGTAATTTTTGTTTTTTATCACTCGTCACCAGTCATTCATTACCAATTATATATCGCCCCTTGCTCTTTGCTAATGGCTATTTATACTTTTTCTATGGACATGCGATCTTTTGGAAAGAGATTGCGAAACTTTTTTCTTGACGTACTATTTCCCCCTCTTTGTGTAAATTGTCGCGTCTCTCTTCCTTCACAAAAAGAATTTCTCTGTGATTCATGCGCTTCTCACATCATCATCAACGACGGATATTACTGCCCCATATGCCAAGCTCGCATCCCACAAAAAAACGGCGTCTGTCATCGCTCGCCCTACATTCTTGCCGCCGCTTCTCAATTTCAGGAACCGCTCCCCGCGCTCATTCACACGCTGAAATATAATCGCATTCCTCACATCGCCCACACGCTCGCCGCAATTGTTCTTATCTATCTCTCGCGAATAGATTTTCATATAGACGACTACATCATCAGTCCCATTCCGCTTCACCCAAAAAAACAGCGCGAGCGCGGTTTTAATCAGTCGGAAATAATCGCCTCTCTTCTCGCATCATATTACAACACCTCTTTCCAAGACGTTTTAATACGCGCGCGACATACTCCATCTCAAACATTTCTTTCACGAAAGGCGCGTACAAAAAACGTGGAGGGATGTTTTTTGGTTATCAACGCAGAAAATGTACGAGGGAGAAACATTATTCTCGTTGACGATGTTTCAACGTCCGGAGCAACTCTTCATCAAGCCGCTCTTGTTTTAAAACAAAACGGCGCCAAACATGTAATTGGTGTGGTAGTAGCAAAGGCGTAAGAGAGCCCACAATTCACAACAATCAACACCATCTCATTAATTGTGTATAACATATATGTTATACTCGCCAAATCTGTTCTTTGGCATTTTTTGTCTTTATGTTATTGCGGTCTTAATATTAAGACCGCTTGCGTTAAATAAGTTCAAGCTTTTCTATGTTTCGTATTAGTTTGTACGTATTTCCATGCCTCAGTAGTCCTCGATAGGAAGCGAGAGTTTCTGAGGTTGGGTGGTTTGTTATTCGTTTGAGCATTCGTTTCTTGGTAGAGGTTCGCAAAACACGACGGTCGGGAAAGTGAACCCAACCGAGAAAATCCACTCCCGAGGCAAGGGTGGATATGAATACTTTTTTTGGATGGAGTTGGAGCGCAAGACTCTTAGCAAGAAATGTTTGTATGATTGGGATGAGAGTGGTGAGGCGCGTTCTGTTGTCTGATAAAATTATAAAATCATCCGCATATCTGATGTAATGTTTGATATGAAGGTTATGTTTGATATAAGAGTCAAACTCGTGCATATAGATATTGACGAGAAGTTGGGAGGTGAGGTTGCCCAAAGGAAGCCCTTTTCCTGTTTTGGTTGAGGAGAAGCTGGCAATAACGTTTTCAAGGAGCCAGAGAGTATCTAGGTCTGAGATATTTTTTTTGAGGATAGAAAGAAGTATATGATGGTCAATGCTATCAAAAAACTTTTTAATATCACACTTCAAAACCCAGCAGGTTTTGGTGTTGTTTTTGCTGACTACATATCCGTATTTTCTGAATTGATTGAGTGCTTTGTGAGTTCCTTTATTGATGCGGCAGGAGTAAGAGTTGGAGATGAATGTGTTGTCAAAGAATGGATAGAGTATTCGGTAGATAGCACGATGCAGCAGACGGTCACGAACCGACGCTTTACTGATCAGACGAGGTTTAGGGTCAGAGATATGAAATTGTGTGTATGAACCATGTTGATATGTTTTGTTTCTGAGGTCGGTGTGAAGTGATATAATGTGATCCATGAGATGAAGCTGAAACTCTTGGACATCTGCTTTATTCCTTTTTCCTTTCACAAACTCTTTCCAGGCGGAAAGTAAATTATCAATGTTTATTATCTCTTCAAATGTATGGATAAATTGTTTCATAATAAGAATGTTCCTGTAAGCCCCCCCCCGCAGGAATCTGAGCATTATTCAGAAATTGGTTGCGACATATAAGTTGTGGAAACAATTCATTGCTCACTTTCCTCACGCCTCCAGATATACGCTCGGTTTAAAAATCGACACTATTTTTATTGAAATAATCGAACTTGTTTTTTCGGCAATCCATTCAGACCAAGTTCAGAAACTCTCCTTTCTACAGAAGACCGGTATAAAACTGGATCTGCTAAAATTTCTTCTACAAATTTCCTGGGAAACAAAAGCTTTAGATAACAAAAAATATATCATCCTGTCCGAACATGTAAATGAAATCGGCAGAATGCTAGGGGGATGGGCGAGGCAAACCATCCAAAAAACTTCCACTCGAAAGTAGAGCGGAAGAACAAAGAAATTTTCGAGCCGAGTCGCGGGGTTGTTGGAGTTCCAGTCGTTGTCAAGCCAGTTGTAGTTCCAGTTCCACTGCTTGCCGTTCCAGTACAGATACGCAACGTTGAGGTTGCCATCCGAGTTGCGGAAATGTATAAAATATCATCTCTACCACCATCCTTTAAATACTTTCGGGATTGAATCTTATTTGGAATCTCTCCCAACATATTATTGGGATAATTCTCCAATATTTTATACCAAGTGTCTTTGTTTTTTTAAGAAATTATAAACTGCTCTGGTTATAAGCGTACCCATAACCATTCTGAATTTATAATTCTGGAATTGGATTGCCCGAAGCCGTGACCGCAGGCATATTAATCTACTATCCGAATTTAAGATAGCACGCCGTTTTATAAATAAGAACGACCCGCCAAGGGCGGGCCGTAAGGGATCAAGAAACCAAGTATCAGTTTCAAGACCACAAGTGTTCAAGTGCTACTCACTTGCGAGCCGAGCCGCGGGGCCGAGGGAGCCCCAGTCGCCGTCAAGCCAGTCGTAGCTCCGGCTCCACCGCCGGCCGAGCCAGAACAGATACGCAACGCTGAGGTCGCCATCCGAGTCGCGGAAGATGGTTCCCCAGAAGAAGGTGTACCCGTTCTTCCAGTCTTCGGGAATGAGCTCTGGGTGCTTGAGTAGGTAATCCAGCACGCAGGCACAGAGGATCAGCTGGTCGGAGAGCTCCTTGTGGAGCTTGTGGCCCTGGACGATCTTGTCGCCCTTCTGGTTGGGAGAGAGGTGGCGCTCTACCTTCTTTCCGTTGATGTAGAGCTGGCCATCGGAGCGCTCTTCCAGCTGCATCGTGCCGCAGTTGTGGTGTTCCTCCTCGCTCCAGCCAGAGCCGAAGCGATGGAGGAACGAACCGCAGGTGCAGGTGATGACATGCCCCACCGGCACGATGCTGGCATGGCCGAGAAGAACGCGACGGACTTGAGCGAGCGTGTCCCCTTGGGACAGCTCTTTGACTTGGGCTGGAATCCAGCCGTTACGCTCGAAAGCGTGGTCGAGTTCCGCAGCTTGGCGCACGGACATGACGAACTTGTCTGACATGACTCGTCCTCCTTTCCGACGACTCGTCTTTTTCCCAAAAGACATGTCGTCCATAAACGCCAGCGGGCTTTCAGGGTTATTCCTGATTTGCCATAGCGGAGAAAGACCCCCCAAGAGTCACTCTCCGCTATGGCAAATTGTAAGTAGTAGATTGTAGGGTACTATATTTTTACTCTGCAATTATAGCATACCGAAATATATTTGTCAATATTATAAACCCTCTTATTTAAGCCATTATAAATGGCTTAATTTGCCCGCCGTCCATAGCTTTAGCGAAGAAGGGAAATTAAGCCTTTTTTAAATGTGAGTCTTCATGCGGTGTTTTTATGTTAAATGGCTCGATTTCAAATCGAGCCATTTAGTAACGCATGGATACTAGGATATAGAAGACTTAACCCTTCAACCTTATAACCCTTTGCCCTATCCCAACAACATCTCCCCCACCAAAAACAATACATACAAGGACACTAACGCGATTCCCTCTCTTACGCTCACTCTGCCTCCAGTTCGCATAAAATGCACCGCCAACAAAAGGACAAAAAGTAAAAACACCGCGCCCACAAGAAATGACCCATACGATTGCATGACAATGGGGTGAATCAACGCTGTAACACCAAGTACCCACGTGGAGTTAAGCACCGCCGCCCCCAACAAATTTCCCAAAGATGCTTGGCTGACGTGTAAAAATGCCGAGCGAATACCAAACACCAATTCAGGCAAACTCGTCCCAATAGCGACAATAAAAAGCCCGAATAAGATTTCCGGAATCCCAAGCGCGTCTGAGAGTACGCGCGAACTGGAAACCACCGCGTATGAAGATCCCAAGAGCACAACAACAAACACGCCAAACAACGCGATATCTTTCATAACGTTGTCGGCAAGTGAAATTGTCCCCTTATCCGACAATCCTTCTCGTCCGCCAAAATGATGATGTATGGAAAATAGTTCTTGTGAGCGAAGCAATCTGATGATATGCCCCACAAAAAAAGCGAGAAGTATCCCACCCTCCCAACGACTCAGCGTCCCGTCTAACAACATAACCAAAGGCAATGTGATCATCACAACATCAAACCATCGACTCGCGAGAAAAAACTTTTTTTCTTGTCGATGCATCACAATCCCACCCGCGATAATGACCACGAGCCCCAAAATAAAACTCAAGTTGACGATATTTGTACCAATCACGTTCCCCAACGCTATGGTGGGATTTCCAGAAATCGCCGCGCTCACCCCCACGCCAAATTCAGGAAGTGTTGTAGCAAACGCCATCAAGACAAAAGAAACGATAAACTCGGAAAGTCCAAAAAATCTGGAAATGCGCGTAAGCGATCGAACTACTTTTGTTCCCGACCAAATTAATGCATAAATCCCCGCCAGTAATATTCCTACCGAAAGAAATGTTGTGCTCATATATAATATTATGTACGTCTAAAAAACCATTTAACACCCTCAGCAATCGCAACGTTCAAAAGCACGATAGCCATCACGCCCAACATCCAAGGGAAAGGAAGAGCAACCGTCCCGAGAATTGACTGCAAAAATGGCAAATAAATTGCGGACGCCATCATCGCCACCCCCAAAAAAACTCCTGCAACCATATATGGGTTTGAAAAAATATTGTAGGAAAAAATGCTCGCGCGCAAGCTCTTGAGCGGAAACACGACAAAAAGCGAATAGAGCCCAAACGACGCAAAGATAAATGTGCGCACCAATGCCTGATCAACAGAAAACTGACGAAAGAGTGCGTAGAGCCCGAACAACAATACGCTCGTCACCACACCGACTCCGACCAATAATGTTTTCACCTCTTTATCAAATATCTGGTTTCTGATACGATTCGTTTTTCTATAAATCCCCTGACTATCGTTTTCAAACGCGAACGAAATTGCCGGGAAACTATCCGAGAAAAAATTCACCCAAAGAATTTGAAGCGCGGTAAGGGGCAGGGGCCATCCTAAAAACACGCTTCCCCCAATCAACAACACTTCGTCCAAAATGCTGGAAAGAAGATAGACAATCGTCTTTTTGATATTCGCGACAATCTTTTTCCCCTCCTCAATCGCCACGACAATCGTTTTGAAATTATTGTCCAAGAGCACAAGGTCCGCGACGTCTTTGGCAACATCAGTCCCCGATCCCACCGCGATTCCAACGTCGGCCTCCTTTAAGCTCGGCGCATCGTTCACTCCATCGCCCGTCATCGCCACCGATTCTCCCGACGCTCTAAAAAGTTTTACAATCCGCAATTTATCCTCGGGAGTCACGCGCGCAAAGATGCGAATATTGTTCAGTTGAGCGGTGAGCGCTTCATCAGAAAGCGTTGCAAGCTGAGCCCCATCAAGCACATGCGCGTCATTCACGTTCCATCCAAGGGATTTTGCCACCGCCATTGCGGTCCCTCTATGATCTCCGGTCACGATAACAGTACGCACTCCAAAGGACTCCACCCTTCTCATTACTTCGGGTACTTCTTCCCGCACCGGGTCAGAAAACGAAATAATTCCTCCAAAGGTAATACCAGAAAATTTTTTCTCAAGAGAGCGCGTGTTTTGAATTTTTTTGTATCCCACTCCAAGCACTCGTTCTCCATCTAACGCCATCGTATTAATGTGTTCCAACGCAACCATATATTCGTCTTTTTTAAGAACCGCCATAGACAAAAGAACTTCGGGCGCGCCGAAAAAAATAGCAAAGGACCCTCTCTGCCCCCAAGGCAAAAATGAAGTATCCGCGCTTTTTTTAAAAAGACGATAGACCGCGAATTTATGGGATGAGCTAAAAGGAAGCAGACAATCAACTTCGTTGTTTTTTCGAAGATCACCCAAAGAAAGTCCGTGCGAAAACGCCTCTTTGGCAAGCGACATTTCAAGGGAGCGCCCAACAAATTCCGGAGCATCACTTTCTTTGTCGGGCTCTTCCACCAATACTTCCGTACTCAATAACGCGACGGTTAAAATTTCTTTTTGGTCGGGAGAAAGGTGCTTGAGAAGATGTTCTTTGGGAAGCGTGCGCGAAAATAATTGTTTGGGAGAAAGTACGCGCGAGATACTCATCCGCGCTCGGGTAAGCGTTCCTGTTTTGTCGGTAAGAATAACCGTAGTTGACCCAAGTGTTTCTGCCGCGACAAGCCGGCGCACCACTCCATTTCGCTTTGCGAGTCGCTCCACCCCAACCGCAAACACGACCGTAAGCGCGATTGGCAGACCCTCTGGCACTGCCCCCACCGCCATCGCCACCGCGATAAAAAACATATCCAACACGGTTTCTCCACGCACAACTCCTTGTATAAAAATACCAATAATAAATACCGCGAGCACCGCGGTAATTATCCATGCAAATTTCTTAATACTTTTTTGCAACGGCGTTTCACTTTCCCGCGCCTCTTTGACTAGTGTCGCGATTTTTCCAAACTCGGTGTCGTTGCCAGTCGCGCACACGATCATGCGACAATTTCCCTGAACCATAAGCGTCCCCCCAAAAAGCATATTGGAACGCTCCGGGACAAGAGTCGCGGGATTAAGCGTGTCGGAATGTTTTTCAACCGGCAAAGATTCTCCCGTTAGAATCGCCTCGTCTATCATCACTCCGTTTGCCTCAATAACACGCCCGTCGGCAGGAATTCTATTCCCCAACATCAGATGCACCACGTCCCCGGGAACCAGTTCTTTTACGTCAATTTCAAATTCTTTTCCTTCCCTAATAACACGCACTCGTTCCTGTAAATATGTTTTCAGATGCTCAAGCGCGCTTTCAGCTTTGTGTTCCTGATAAAATCCAAGCGCAGCGTTTACTAATACCGCCATAGTAATCACCGCAAAATCTCCCCACTTTTGCAAAACAAGAGTAAGCACCGCAGCGATAACCAAAATAAAAATGAGCGGGCTTTTAAACTGTCGCAAAAAAATACCAATCGTCGAGCGTTGTATTCCGTCTGCAAGAGTATTTATGCCAAATAGTTTTTGCCGTTTTAGAATTTCTTCGTCGTTAAGTCCTTTTTCTATATTGGTGTCTAGAATCTGAACGACTTCTTTTGGCGTCTTTGTCCAAAACGGTTCTCTGATAACTTCCTTTGCAAGTGACATGTAGATAAGTATAGCAAAAAGAACTCTTCTTGGAACGTACACCGTCTTATTCTATAATAGCTGCATATATTGTTATGTATTGCAAAAGCAAGAAAGAAGTTGTATAATATGAAAAGATCTCAACATAGTCAAAGCAAAAAGGGAGAGACGAAAATGCACGAACAATCCTTGAGTATTGTAGTGCCCGCAAAAAACGAGGAGGGAGTGATCGGCAAGTTTCTTGAGTCGTTACGCCGTCAAACGTATTCCATGCGCGACGTTCCTATCATCATTGCAGACGCAGCATCAACCGATCACACTAGGTCAGTAGTTGAGTCATTTAGGAAAGATCTCAACGTCAAAATTATTGATGGAGGAATGCCCTCGGTGGGAAGGAATCGTGGGGCAAAGGAGGTTTCAAGTTCATATGTCGTCTTCATAGATGCAGATATGGTACTTGACGACCCCACTCTCATTGAGCGCACCCTGCGTCTAGCGCAACAAAGGAGGTTGGGACTGGTTACCACCAACGTCGCCTGTCGCACCACCAATCTCATCTTTCGGTTTGTGTACTTCCTCAACAATTGTTCACAAAGGGCTTCACAGTGCGTAGCACAACCCTACGCCACTGGGATGTTTATGTTTTTTGAACGCAAGACATTTGAGAAGTTGGGAGGGTTTAACGAAAAGGCAGTGTACGCAGAGGATTTTCTTCTCTCGCGACAAGTCCCGAAAAGAAAATTCGCGGTTGTCCCCGGGCACATCACCACCAGCGATAGACGCTTCCGAAAAATGGGGGTATGGAAAGTGGTTCGGATGTTCCTTTTAACAGCCTGGGAATCGGCGCGTGGGAACGATAAGATATTCTTCAAACCTACTGATTACTTTGACAATTAGAAAAACGCCCTCATACAAAAAGGGGCGTTTTTATTTTATTGCGTTCCTTCTTGGTTATTTACGCGATGCTTTTTACGTTTATGAAAATATCGCCACGCCAAAAAAATAAATAGTAGTCCCAATACGCTTAACATAAGTATTCTCACGTTACCAAGATGCGCAATTATACTTTCAAAATAGTTTCCAAACAATCTTCCTGCTAAAGCATATCCTCCGCTCCATACCATCGCCGAAAGAATAACCGAGGTTAAAAATACGCGCGGACGAATATGTAAAAGCCCGGCTGCAACCGACGCATATCCTCGCACATAAGGAAGTAACCTTCCGATAAAGATACCCCACCCCCCATTACGCGATATGCGATCACCAAGTTTATCTATTTTCTCTCGCGAAAGAGGGAGCCAGCGAGGTTTATGTGCAAGAAAAAAATCTCCAAAATAATAGAAGACAAAGAATAAAAGGGATGTCCCAATAAAGTCTCCGGCGACAACCATCAAAAAAACTAACGGGAAGCTAAGTGTATGTATTGACGCAAGATATCCAGAAAATAATATCACCAATTCGTTTGGCACAGGATTGGGTATGCCAATCTCCTGTAAAAAAACTAACGAGAAAATCGCCAAATATCCGTATTTTGTAATATATAGAGCTAATTCGGGAGGCATAAATATTCAATCATCTAGTTGTATTAGTATATCAAACCCTCAAACGTTTCCAAAAGAAAACCGGCGCCACAGGGGCGGTATTCTTTTGCGGGCCACTCGGGTTAAGTACCCACACAGCAAGGATTTATGAGGCTATTGTAGCGCTCTTTTATAGAGATTGCTAATGAGAACGGGTCAGGTCTGTTTTCTGAGAAAATGCGACAAATGAGACAGTCTTTGTATGAAAAATGAGGCGTGCAAAAGCCTTCTCTTAATAAAGTATGTGCCCTCCCGGTTGAGGGTATGTTGACTCTGATATGATTTCGTGGTAATAAATATACAGCGCTCTTTGATAACTAAACGGAGAGACAAAAATCTCTGGAGGGAGAAATCCATGATCGGCACTGACTTTGTCGCCAAGGGAATCAACGTCTCCTCACGAATCATCGGAGGAGTCGCCTACATCTACATGGAAGACAAGAAGGAGCTTGTCCAGTTCAACGAGGTAGGATCATTTGTATGGTCGTGTGTGACTGGCACTAAGCGTGTGGAGCAAATTGTTGTGTTGTGTCAGGAACAGTACGACGATCCATCGGGGCAAATCCCCGAGGCGATCACTGACTTTCTGGGCGAACTGGAGAAGGAAGGGTTTGTTGTGTCTTCTGCAACTGAGTTTGAGGGGGTAATGACCAATGATTGACAAGATAGATGTTCGCGACATGACGGGGATGGCAAGACGAGAGATCATCCCAATCTCCGTTCTGGTTGAGGTCTGCTATACATGCAACCAGAACTGCGTCCACTGTTGTCTAGGTAGCCACGCCAAAAAAGGACTGAGACTCGATCAATATCGTCAGCTCTTCGTCCAGCTTGCGCAAGCGGGAACGTTCTTTGTCATTCTGACCGGAGGAGAGCCGTTTACCCGCCCAGATTTTCTTGACATCGTGAAGGCGGCGAGGAAGCAGAGGCTCTCGGTGACCATCTTCACCAACGGAACACTTCTGATCCCCAGCATCATCAGTGAGCTCAAGGCGCTGTATGTGCAAGAGGTGCATGTCAGTATCTACAGCGCTAACCCAGAGATCCATGACAGCATTACCGGGATGCCCGGGTCGTTCCAGACAAGTACGGATAACATCCAGAGAATGCTCGACGAAGGGATTGGGGTGAGAATCAAGTGCCCGCTCATGAACAGAACGGCCGATGGACTTGAGAAACTCAAACGGCTCGCAAGAGATCTTGGGGTGATGATTCAGTTTACCAACGTTATTACTGCCAAGAACAACGGAGACAGTTCAACACACCAACTGAGATTAACCAAGGAACAGCTTGGGTCTCTCTTGGCTGACGGGGAGGCGTTCCCGTATGCACGTGAGCCAGTCCATTTCAAGGACAACATGGACTGCACCCCTTGCGACACTGTCTTTAACGGAGGTGCCATCGATCCGTGCGGAAACGTGTACCCGTGCAACCAGTGGCAGGTCAAGGGCGGAAACGTTTTAGAAACCCCGTTCTTGGAGATATGGAGGAACGCCCCGGAGTTCGTTGAGCTTCGGAACATGCGCCTGCGTCACCTCAAGCAGTGTGGTACCTGTGATCTCTTCGAGTTTTGCTCGCGGTGCCCCGGATTGGCAATGCTTGAAGATGGCGATCTGTGTGGATGTTCTGAAGCCGCTAAATCGCTTGCCGAGGTGAGGAGAGGGTTGGATATCTATCCGACCCAATCCAACATCTTCAGCAAAATCTAAACGAAAGGAGGAAGCGGTTATGAAGAAGACCTTCGTGAAGCCGGCGATCGTGCGTCGTGGCAAGCCCAAGCCTCAGGCCAACTTCTGCTCGCGGGCCGGCTGCCAGGGCAAGTAGTACTCCATCAACAACCAGCCCCCCGGGAATTTTCTCGGGGGGCTAATTCATGGCGCTATCAGTAGGATCATATATAATAAATCCATGATCACAAAACAGAACATACAAAAGCTTGAAAGCTTTATTAAAACCACATTAAGAAATTCAGGAAAGCCAGGAATGACATTGGAGCGATTGGCTACCGATAATTGCAGTGAAATATCCCGACTCGTGGGCTGTTTTGCTCTTAAATCATGGAAGAATATTACCGCACACATTCTTAAGGGGGAGAGTATACTAAAAACTACACAATCGCACGATATTCTGGCAATACAAGACAAGAAATATGTATATGTTCTGGATCCTTCACTATGGCAATTTTTCCCTCGGAAAAAGAGTATTTTAGTTGGAGCTTCTGATGGTCTATCTGGTGCTACAAAATTAGCACAAGATGTATATAAGGGCACCTGGAAAATTTCCGAGCAACTATTTTTGAAAGATTGTCAGAAAGAAGAGAAAGAATGGATGTCGGTGCTTCGAGAGAACAATAAATAAGTTTTTAATCTTTAATCTTTTTATAGATATATGCGGTGTTTTTTGATTGATGTTCGAACATTTTTTGAACAAAACCCCCAATAAGGAAGCCAGCCCCGCCGTCGCTCGGAAACCTCGCCACACCACAGAAAAATACTCTTTGCTCTTTTCATTTTGCGC